>Ga0207684_10000098_pt1 | contig 163921 bp, 142 predicted proteins | sample KBSK5501metaG_FD_184342 | JGI IMG/M metagenome (GOLD analysis project Ga0207684, IMG submission 184342) | Corn, switchgrass and miscanthus rhizosphere microbial communities from Kellogg Biological Station, Michigan, USA - KBS K5-50-1 metaG... | ecosystem: Host-associated > Plants > Roots >... | reverse complement strand
CCTCCTCGATAGGCGGTTGAGTCCGCTCGGACCCTTCCAGCCTCGTTGATTCGGGGCAGGACACCCGTTTTTTGCTCATCTGCCTGTCGTCAGAGCCCCGAGCCGCCATCCATTCAAGATGCCTGAATGGTGTGGCTGAACGGTTTGATCAACCGTTTTTCCTCGCCTCCGGAGCAGTCGGTGCACTGGACGCCGCGAGCTTGTCATTGCCGCGGTCGCGAGAGCGCGTTTCGGTCCTGGACGTGGGAAGCCAATCCGGGTGGTTCTGCAGCAGACCCATCAACCGCTCGCGGACCAGGCAGCGCAGGTTCCAGAGGGCAGCGGGATCGTTCGCGCTGATCAGCACGCGCAGGGTCATGGTGCGATCGGTGGACTCCACCACTTTCACTTCCTGCATTCGGCCGTCCCAGAGCTCGCGGCCCTCGCTTTCGAGCGCGCGCGCCAGCTCTTCGCGAAAAGCGTTCACGTCCGCGAGGTGATCGACTTGCAGGATCACCGTTCCCAGCAGATGGGAGGTCCCCTTGCTCCAGTTCTGAAATGGTTTCTCGAGAAAATACGTCATCGGGATCACCAACCGACGGAGATCCCAGATCTTCACCACCACATAGGTGAGCGTGATCTCCTCGATGGTTCCGTTCTCGCCTTCCACCACCACCGTGTCGCCGATCCGGATCGGTTGGGTGATCGACAGCTGGATTCCCGCCAGCAGCGTCGATATGGACCTCTGGGCTGCCAACCCGATCACCAGACCGGCGATGCCCGCGGACGCAAGCAGCGAGACGCCGACGTTTCGAACGAATTCGAATTGCATCAGCAGCAGCGCTGCGGCGACCACGTAGATGGCGATCTCGAACACCCGATTGAGAACGGTGAGCTGAGTCCTGATCCCGCGGATTCGGACCGGGTCCTCCGATTCCTGGGCAGCGAGTTGCTGGATGTACGTGGCGCTCCGGCGCAGGAACCGGAGGAGAAACCAGGACACCGCGATGATCAGCAGCGAGTTGTCGATCACGTCGAACAGGTGCTGCGCGCTGGGCGGCAACAGCAGCTCCCGCGTTCCCACCGCGGTGACCGCTGCCCAGATGGGCAACCGCAGCGGGCCGCGGGCTGACTCGACCACCGATTCGTAGCGCTTCAAGGCCTTCAGCCGCGAGATCCTGCCCAACACGCGCAGGCCCCAGCGCTGCAGCACCAGCGCCGCCAGGGTGGCGATGGCCAGCACGATGATCAGGCCCAGCCACTGCCATAGCTCCAGGCCGAGCAGGCTGTGACTGTAGAGAAAGTCCGGCAGCTTCTCGCCGAAGGGCGGACCGTAGAGGTCATAGAGCCGATCGATCGCCCTGACCGTGTCTTCGTCGAAGATCCAGGCCTGACCGCCGCCCGGCAGCTGAACCCGAACCAGGTGTAGCGGCTGATTGCCGTTCGGCAGCGGAATGACGCCTACCTGGACCTTGCCGCGCGGCGAGTCGCCGAACTCCTGGCTGAGCTTGCCGTAGTCCAGGTAGAGCTTCCGATCGATCACGAACCGAAGCCGGCGCGCCAGCCGCGCTCCCTCCGAATTCTGCAGCGCTTTGGGAATGTGGTTCAGCCACAGGTAGTGAGCGGCTTCGCCGTACCGCTCCGCGTGCGCCGCCCGCATGAAGCCCTCGACGGCCGCCAGCGGCGTGTCGCGAGTTACCGAATCCGGCGGGTCCCCGAGCCCCGCATTCAGGGCGAGCGCACCGGGCGCCTGCAGGCAAAGGAACGCGATGGCGATCGTTCGCGGTGCGAACCTCACCGCGCCATCCTACCCCTGCCCGTCGTCGTTCGACGCGGTCCCTTTACCTTCAGGTGCTTCGCTTTTCGCGCCAAGGTGTTGCGATCTACTCCCAGAAATTTGGCTGCCGTCCCCAACTGCCCATCCGTATGCTCCAGCGCCTGGCGGAGAACCGCCCGGTCCACTTGCTCCAGCACCACGCGGTAGAGATCCGGGACCGCGCGACCGTTCAGCTGATCCAGAAATTTGCCCAAGCGGAGGTACAGTAATTCCTCCAACGTCAGCTTCAACGGATCCATGGGTACCCCCGCCTCCGAACCGCCGCGACATCGAAGGGGCGCGTCTTAGCGCTGCGGACGAAGTGGGTCAACGATGGGTCGCGAGCTTTGCGCGTGCGCGAAGGGGAGCTACGGTAAGGGCGTCGTGGAAAAGCGGAAGATCCTGATCATCGACGACAGCGAGATCACCTTGGCCATGGAAAAGGCGGTGCTCGAGGCTCGCGGCTACCAGGTGGAAGCCACCTCCACGCTGCTGGAGTTCGAAAGCACTCTTCGGCGATGGCGGCCGGATCTGATCCTCACCGACATCCACATGCCTGGAATCAAGGGAACCGATCTCTGCCGGACGTTGAAGAACCAGTACGGCACGCAAGACATCCCGATCGTGCTCTTCTCCACGCTGCCCGATAACGAGCTCGCCAAGTTGGCGGACCAGGTCGGCGCAGACGGTTTCATCTCCAAGGCGAATGGTCTGGACGCCCTCGGCGAGAGAGTGGACGACCTCGTCGAGAGCATTCTGTGGTGAGCACCCGCGCGCCAGCCCGCTGCGCGAGGACTGTGCTGCTGGTCTCGCTGGTTGCCGGAGCAGGGTGCGCCCGGCACGAGCTGCGGAGCGAGGGCGCGACGGCCACTACCGCAGAGATCTTCATCTCGGCGCAGATGCGCGGCTACCTCGGCCCATGCGGCTGCAGCGAGGCGATGAGGGGCGGCATCGACCGGGCTGCATTTCAGATCGCCGACGCGCGAAGGAACGGCAAGCCGGTCCTGTACATCGACGGCGGCGACTCGCTGTTTGGTCGAGCCTCGCTCAGCGAGGCAGAGATCCCTCAAGAAGAACGCAAGGCGCAAGCGATCGCCGACGCGTTCAAATGGACGAAGCTCGCCGCGCATGCGGTGGGTGAGCTGGACGGCGCGCGGGGTGCAGAGTTCAGGAAATCGCTGGGCCTGCCTGACCTGGCGAACGGGAGCAGCCGGCTGCTGGAGATATCCGGCCACAAGATCGGCGTGGTCGCGGCCAGCACCCAGGCCGAGCTGGTTGACGCGGCAAGGCGCGCTCGCCAGCAGGGCGCTGCCTTCGTGATTGGAATGCTGCACCAGCCCATCCAGCAAGCCCAACAGGTCGCGTCCGATCCATCTGTCGAAGCGGATCTCATCTTCGCCAACCACCAGGCGGATGAGCTTGCCGGCGAGGACAATCGCCTGGTCAAGACCGCGGTCCCGGTGGCGCAGGTACAGAGCAAAGGCCGGTCGCTGGCGCGCGTGGATCTGGCGTTCGGCGCGGCGACCGGCAAGTTCGAGCTGCAGAGGACGCAGGACGACGTGGACCGCGAGCTCTCTGCGCTGACGCAGAGGATCGAGCTGCTGAAGAAGGAGCTGAACACGCCGGGGTTGGCCGGGGAGATCAAGAAGCTGAAACAGGGGAAGCTCGACGAGCTGGTTGCTCGCCGCCAGGGCATCGCCGCCGCACCGCTCGAGTCGGCCGAGGACAAGAACGCCTTCGCGGTTCGATTCGTGCCGCTCGAGTCAAGCCTGCCCGGGCAACCCGAGATCAAGGCGCTGGTGACGCAATACGATCGGGACGTCGGGCTGATCAACCTGGAGTGGGCGCGCAAGCACGGCCGCGATTGTCCGCCGCCCGCGGCGGGCGAGGCGGCATTCGTCGGCAACGACTCGTGTCGCGAGTGCCATCCGGAATCGTTTCCCGTCTGGGAGAAATCAAAGCACGCGCACGCCTATCGAACGCTGGCCGACCTCGGCCGCCAGTACGATCTCAACTGCATCGGCTGTCACGTCATCGGCTTCGAGCGACCCGGCGGAGTCTGTCGCGTGGACAAGGTGCAGAACCGGAAGGACGTCGGATGCGAGAGCTGTCACGGCCCCGGGTCGATCCACGCCGAGGATCCCGTCAAAGACAACATCCTGGCCAAACCAGAAAAGTCGGATTGCGTGCGCTGCCACACCCCGGAGAATTCCTCGCATTTCGATTTCGCCACGTTCCTGCCGCAGATTCTCGGACCCGGTCACCAGGGACCCACCTCAAGGCCCGAGGTCCCCCGCCGCGCCCGACAGTGAGCGCAGTCACTACCGACCGGCGCGCATCACACTTCTTGTTTGACCACACCGGCAGCATCCGAATACCATTTCGCGGAGGGCCGTCCCTCTTTACCGATGCCGATCACCACGCTCGTACTCCTCGCGCAGCTAGTCTTGGAGCAGCGTGCGCCCGAGATTGGCCCACCTCCCTCCAATGCGCTGGTAGCTTCCGCAAACCGGAGCACCGTCGCGATGACAGCGCCGGATCCCGCCGCGCCCGAGGACAACGAGATGTCGGAGGAGGCGGAAAAGCAGTCGGCGGAGATGGAAGAGCTGCGAGCGCTGGAGGAAGTTGCGCTCGACCCTTCGGCGAAGCCGAACGCGGAGCTGCTTCAGTCGCTGCGCAGGCTCGGCCTCGCCAACCCGCTGCGAAACCGGATGCAGGAAGCCTACGAAGAGCCGGAAACGCGCGAGGGCCTGGCGGCGATCGAGCTTCCGAGGATCACCGACCTGTCGAGCTTCGACATCTCGCAGGTGAAGGACCGCTACGACATCCCGATGGCGATGCAGCCGCTGGTCGCGCAGTACATCGAGTTCTTCCAGGGTCCGGGCCGCAAGTGGTTCCGCAGATGGATGTCGCGGTCCACGCGCTACATCCCGGCGATGGAACCGATCCTCGAATCCCGAGGGCTCCCCAAGGACACCGTCTACCTGGCGATGATCGAGAGCGGATTCTCCGCGCACGCCTACTCCTGGGCGCGCGCCTCGGGACCGTGGCAGTTCATTCCTAAGACCGGGAAGGAATACGGCCTGAAGCAGGATTTCTGGGTGGACGAGCGGCGCGATCCGATCAAGGCCACCGAGGCAGCAGCGCGCTACCTGCGCCAGCTCTACGAGGAGCTGGGAGACTGGTATCTGGCCTGGGCCGCGTACAACGCAGGCGGCGGCAAGCTCCACCGCGTGATCTCCCGCCGGGGCACCAGCGATTTTTGGCAGCTCTCCGACGGCAAGGGTTTGGCCAAGGAGACCAAGCACTACGTTCCCAAGCTGATCGCCTGCGCGCTCATCGCGAAGCACCCCAAGGCGTTCGGTTTTGCCGACGACGAGTTCGAGTACCTCGCGCCGATCGAGACCGAAGAGGTCAAGCTGACCGAGGCGGTCGATCTGGAGGTGATCGCGCGCTCGGCGGAGATCTCCGCCGACGAGCTGCGCGAGCTCAACCCTGAGCTGAAGCGTTGGTGTACTCCGCCGGCGAGCGCTCATCAGCCGTACGCCCTGCGACTACCCAAGGGCAGCGCGCAAAAGTTCACCGAGAACCTTCAGCGGCTGGGGCCGCAGGCCCGGTTGGCATTCAAGGTTCACCGGGTGAAGCGGGGCGACACCCTTTCGCACATCGCCGCCTCGTACCACAGCGCGCCCGAGGCGATCTTGCGCATGAACGGCCTGCGCAGCGTGAAGCTGCTGCGGGTGAACGCCGAGCTCGTCGTTCCGGTGCCCAGCTCGAAGGGGAAATCGGACCCCGGCATGGAGCGGCAGGTCGCTCGCGCCCGGCGGAGTGGATACGTGGCGGTGAGGCCCGAGGAGGAGATTCCTGCCGGAACGCCTCGCAAGGCGGCCAGGGCGGTCGCGGTCGGGCCGCTCAAGACAGAGACCGTGGACGGCAAGACGCGCGTGACTTACGGCGTGCAGGACGGCGACACGCTGTGGGGAATCGGACAGCGATTCGGATGCTCGGTCGAGGACATCCGGCAGTGGAATCGGCTTTCGAAGCGCAAGAAGGCGCTGCAGGTGGGAACGGTGTTGATCATCTGGTCCAAGAGCACCACCGCCACCGCGGCCGAAGGATCCGGCGGAGGCCTGGCGGCGCAAAAAGTCTCCGCGCAGGTCCCGAACGCGGTCTCCGTCAAATAACCGCCTAGCCGCTCACCCCGAGCGCAGCAACCGCTCACCCCGAGCGTAGCGACGTCAGTCGCGGAGTCGAGGGGTCGCCCGTGTTGGTTTCCACAGCGATAGCTCGCTGATGCAGGAGATTTTTCCGCAATTCTCGGTGCAATCAACCTCATTAGGTGCGCCTGGTTGCACATAGTTCGGCACGTGGCGCATCTTTCGCGCGATGAGCTACAGTCGCGGCGTGCACACCGAACGAGCTCATCGGGGATCGACGCAGACGGACCGCTACCGCGCGCTGATCCAGGAGCTGGACGGCCTGTTGGAAGGGGAGCCCGATGCGCTGGCGAACCTATCCAACGCCTCTGCTCTTCTGGCGAGCTCCCTCGATCAGATCAACTGGTGCGGTTTTTACCTGCTCCGCGGTGAGGAGCTCGTGCTCGGACCCTTCCAGGGAAAACCTGCGTGCGTTCGCATCCCAATGGGCCGGGGCGTGTGCGGGACGGCGGCGCAGAAGCAGCAGAGCATCATCGTTCGCGACGTCAACACATTCCCGGGGCACATCGCCTGCGATCCCGCCTCGCGCTCGGAAATCGTGCTGCCCATCCTGTTCGGGGGCGCTTTGCGAGGCGTGCTGGACATCGACTCGCCGGAGTTGAACCGCTTCGACGAAGGCGATCGCACGGGGCTGGAGGATGTCGTGCGTCATCTCGCCCCGCGCGTGCAGTGGGAGATGCTCTGAGCAGAGGTGTCGGTGGCAAAGGTCACCCACGGCAGGACGCGCGACCTGGTCGATGGCGCGCTCCTGGTTGAGTATCCCGACGCATCGGACGACGCCGCGAACCAGGCGGCGACAGCGCTCGCGCGCGATCTCGCGCAGCGGAATCCATCTGGATTGCTGGAGGCGATTCCCGGCGCGCGAACGCTGTTGCTCTTGTTCGACCCGCTGGTGTTTGCGCGCGGCTCGCTCGAGCCGCTGCTTTCGAGCCCGCCGGACCGCGCCGTCGCCGAACCGCCGAGAACGGTACGCATCCCGGTTTGCTACGGGGGCGAGCTCGGGCCGGATCTCGAGGAGTTGTCGCGAATGCTCGGCATCTCCTCGTCGGAGTTGTCCCGCAAGCACCGCGACTCGGCATATCGCGTCGCATTCATCGGATTCGCGCCCGGCTTTCCGTATCTGATAGGGCTTCCGCCTGAGCTTCATGCCCCGAGGCTCGCATCGCCTCGCACTCGCGTCCCCGCCGGCAGCGTGGGCATCGGTGGGCCCTACACGGGGATCTATCCGTCGGACACTCCTGGTGGGTGGAGGTTGATTGGAAATGCTCCCGTGCGGCTGTTTGATCCGTTCCGCTCTCCGCCTTCGCTCCTGCTGCCCGGCGATCGGGTCGCCTTCGAGGAAATCGAAGAGCGGGAGCATCAGCGGCTGCGCGAATCGCTGGCGTCGCCCCTGTCGTCCGCGCCTGACGAAGCATCCCGTCCGGTCCTGCGCGTTCTCTCGCCCGGGCTGTTCACCTCGGTGCAGGGCGCGCCCCGATTCGGCCTCGGAAGGAGCGGAGTTCCCGCGGGCGGTGCCATGGACCTGGCATCGTTCGCGCGAGCAAACGCGGCGCTTGGGAACACTCCGTTCGCGCCCGCTCTGGAGATGACCTTGGCTGGTCCTCGGCTGGAGGTCTGTGACGACTGCCGGATCTCCGTCGCTGGCGAGATCGAAGTCGCAATCGATGGCGCGCCCGTCGCGAAAGGACGAGCTTGCCTCGCCCGCGCTGGCGCACAGCTGACGTTGGGAGCAATCGGGCCCGGCGCGCGGGCGTACCTGGCGATCGAAGGTGGCATCCAGGATCGCCTGGCTGGGATGGTAACGCGCCGCCTGGCCAGAGGGGACGAGCTGACCCGGCCGGGTGACATGACGTCTTCTGTCGCTGCCGTCGTGGTGGGCGCCGGCCAGCTGCCCGTGGATGAGCAAACCGTGCGAGCCGTGCTCGGGCCTCAGGAAGAACACTTCACCGAGACGGGTCGAAACACATTTCTCTCCACGAGCTATCGCGTCTCTCCACAAAGCGATCGGCGCGGAGTACGCCTGGAAGGGGCGCGCATCGAGCTGGCTCGACCGGCGGACATCGCTCCCGAGGGAACTGCTCCCGGAGCGATCCAGGTCCCGGGGGATGGCTTGCCCATCGTGCTCGGGCCGGACAGGCCCGTCACCGGCGGCTACGCCAAGATCGCCACGGTGATCGGCGCCGACCTCCCTCTCATTGGGCAATTGCGCCCGGGAACGGCGATTCGCTTCCGCGCCGTGTCCATCCACGACGCGATCTCGGCGCGCCGCGGTTAGGATGCAACCGTGAGCATCGACCTGAACGCGGATCTCGGCGAGGGAATGGACGACGGCGCGATTCTGCCGTTCATCACCTCCGCCAACATCGCTTGCGGCATGCACGCGGGAGATCCCGACACCATGCAACGCACTGTCGCTCTGGCGCTCGCGCGCGGCGTGCAACTGGGAGCCCACCCTGGATATCCGGACCGGAAAAACTTCGGACGCGTTCCGGTCGAGATGTCTCTGGAGGCGGTACGAAATCTAGTCCTCTATCAGGTCGCCGCACTGGAAGGATTCGCGCGGGCTCGAGGGACCGCTCTGTCCCACGTGAAGCCGCACGGAGCGCTCTACAACCAGGCCGCCGATGACCTCGACCTCGCCCTCGCGATCGCAGATTGCGTGCGCGACTTTTGCCGAGACCTCATCCTGGTCGGGCTCGCGGGCTCGAAACTGATCCAGGCTGGAAAGGAGCGTGGCTTGGCGGTCGCAGAGGAAGCGTTCGCTGATCGCCGCTACCTTCCCAACGGAATGCTCGTTCCGCGAAGCCGGCCTGGCGCGGTGTTGAGCGACCCCGAGGAAGCGGCAGCGCAAGCCATCCAGATCGCGCGCGACGGGAAGGTCACTGCCGAGGATGGCTCGCGGCTCTCACTTCGCGCCGACACCCTGTGCCTGCACGGCGATACCCCGAATGCAAAGTCCGTAGCGGAAGCGATTCGCGTGCGTTTCGCTGCAGAGGGGATCCCAGTCGCTCCTCTGGCCCAAAGTCGAGCTCGACCCTGACCCTTGCTCGTCCCTTGCCAACTCCGAGCGCCCGCCCGCTCGGACTTACCTGCCACCTCGCTCAAAGTTTGTCCGCATACAAGCGGCAGGTTGGTTAGATTCCAGGCGTGTGCACGCTGATCTGTACCTTCCGGGCATTTCCACGGTGGCCTCTGATCGTCGCCGCGAACCGCGACGAGCGGCTGGATCGTCCCGCCGCGCCGCCCGAGCTGTGGCGCGGCGACCCGCCCTTCATTGCTCCGCGCGATGAAGCCGCTGGTGGCACCTGGTTGGGCCTCAACTCCGCGGGCCTGTTCGTGGGCGTCACCAACCGCTTCGGCGTTCCCCGCGACGATCGACGCGCCTCGCGCGGGACGCTGGTCACGCAGGCGCTTCGGAGCCATTCGGCCAGCGCGCTGCACCAGGCGCTGAAGTCCACCCCCGCTCACTGGTTCAACGCGTTCCACCTGTTCTATGCGGACCGCTCGGCTGCCTACGTCACGTGGTCCGACAGCGAGAAAATGACGCAAGAGCAGCTCGCGCCCGGCTTGCACATCGTCACCGAGCGAAGCTTGGGCAGCGACGACCGAGCTCGCACTGAGCTGATCCGCTCGCGCTGGGCGCAGTTCGGCGGTGACGAGCCCACCGAGAACGGCCTGGCCGAGCTGCTGCGAATCCACAGCGAAGATGCGGTCGGCGGCACGTGCATCCACGCGCCCGCACTGAACTACGGCACTCGCTCGTCGTTGATTCTCTTCATGGGCGAGGTGCTCAACGACACTCGCCTTCTCTGGGCCGAGGGCCATCCCTGCACGGCGCCGTACGCTTCGCAGGAATTGCTGGTCCGAACCCTGGCCGACCACTCAGCCCGAGCGTAGCGACGCCAGTCGCGGAGTCGAGGGGGTCACATCCCCGCTCATCCCGAGCGTAGTGACGCCAGTCGCAGAGTCGAGGGGTCACATCCCCGCTCACCCCGAGCGTAGCGACATCAGTCGCGGAGTCGAGGGGTCCCATCCCCGCTCACCCCGAGCGTAGCGACATCAGTCGCGGAGTCGAGGGGCTTGTCTCTACTGCTCCTCCAGCAGCGTCTTCAGCTCGCGGATCCGCCGCGTGATCTGATCTCGCTCCATGCTCCGGAACGATTCCGGCAGCAGCTCGCGGCTGGTGCACTCTTGCACTGCGGCCAGATTCTGCAGCTCGATCTCCAGCGGATAGGACGGCGGCACGAAGTCGGCGATCACGCCTTTGACGTCCGCTTCGGTAACCTTTTCCCGGCCATCCGCCAGCGCCTTGAACTTGGCGCGCACCAGAATGGCCTCGATGTCCGCACCGCTCAGGTTCTTCCCCTTCTCCGGCAACAACGCGGCGAAGGACGGCAATTCCAACGCGACCTTGGTCTTCTTGGAGATCACCCGGAACAGCTCGTCGCGCTCGGCGTCGCTCTGCGGATAGAAGAGCGCCAGGTGCTCCTCGGCTCGCCCTTGCCGCTTGAGATCGATGGGGAGCAAGTCGGGGCGGCAGGTGAGCAGAAACCAGACGATCTTCCCGCGGTACTCGGTGTTGCCCATGAATGAAGCGATGGACGCGAACACGCGGCTCGAGGTCCCCGAGTCGCCCGACGCGTCGCGATGGCCGAGGAACGCGTCGGCCTCGTCGATCATCACCGCCACCGGCCAGAGCGCCTTGAGCAGGTTGAAGATCTTCTCGAGATTCCCCTCCGTCACCCCCTGCCACTGGCTGCGGAAGTTGAGGAACTTGACGCAGGGCACGCCGATGTCTCCGGCAAAGCAGGTGGCGAGGAAGGTCTTGCCGGTACCCACCGGGCCGGAGATCAGGTAGCCCATCGGCATCACCTCGATCCGTCCCTTCCTCAGAGCGCTGGCGGCATCGCGCAGCATCTGCTTGGCGCGCGCGTGCCCTGCCACGGCATCCAGGGTGTGCGCCGGCTCGATGAACTCCAGCAAGCCGAGGCACTCGGCCTGGATAATCTCCTTCTTCCGGTCCTTGAGCAGCTCGGGCGTGATCCGGACCTGCCGCTCGATTGCCTCGGTGAGCACGCGGTCGAGGTGGATCCGGGACAAGCCCGCGGTCATCGCTGCCAGGCCTTCCAGCGGCACGTCGGAAATGGATGTCACTTTCTTGCTCTGCAACTTGTAGCGCACGTACTCCAGCCGCTCTGCCTGGTCGGGCAGAGGGATCTCGATCCCGGCAACGTAGGGGTTGCGCGACAGCCGCGGAGAAAGCTCCGCCAGGCTCTCGACCACCAGGACGATGGACAGATCGCCGGCCAGGAACTGCGGATCGTGCGACCACTTCTCCAGCGTCGCCATCGAGAAGCGATCCTCCGGCGACAGATGAGCCATCTCGCCGCCCGGCGCCAGCGTTTCGGCGAAGTCGATCACCAGCGCGAGCGACTTTCCGTCCGACAGCCGCATCCGCATGTAGTTCTCGAGGATCTGCAGGGCGCGACCCGGATCGCGCGGCATCACCTTGGCGTAGTCGGTCCCGTACATCGCGTCGTAACCGGCCAGCGCTCGCCCCAGGTCCTGCTGCGTCTCCGGCGAGGCGGCCCGAATGCCGGAGGACCGGTCGTAGAACACCACGTGGTCGCGTCCGCCGAAGAGCTCATCGGCGAAGAAGCTGCGAAGCGTTCCGAATCCGCGGGTGCCGTCTTCCAGCGTGAGCGGCTGCAGATCGCTCACCGCGCCGTAAACCAGGAAGGTGCTCACCGTCTTGGTGTAGTACCGCTCGGCCAGCTTGCGGGCCCAGCCCGGAAGATCTGCCAGCGGATCGGCTTTGCTCAGCCTACGAACCTTGGCCATTCTCTTTCTCGCCCCTGGAGCGCCTGGCCTAACGGCAACCGGGCACCCTCTTCAGTGAAACATCTATCGGCAGAGGCTCCTTGGGATCGCGCGCCGCGAAATCGGCGGGCAGGCTCACTGGAATCTGGAGCGGCTCGTAGCACCTCTTGCTCAGCGTCAGCTCGCCGACGTCGGCCAGAACCTGCACCTCGGACGGCGTCCTCCCCAGGCGTCGCCCGCTCACGAGGATGTTGGCTCCTGAGGGTTTCGAGCTCACCAGAAGCGCGACCTCCATGGGCTGCAACGTCGCCTTGACCTGGAGGTGCTGGTCGGGAGCGGTGGCGGCGATCCGCTTCTCGAAGGTTCGAAAACCGGGCTGGCGCACCACCAGCAGCTGATTGTGACCTAGCGGAATTGCGCCCACATAAAAATCCGACGAGCCCGCCGCCTTCACCACCTTGCCGTCGAGTTGGATCTCAGCCGACGGGGGGTCCGCAATCACCGCCAACTGAGCCAGCTGCGTTTTCGGCTTCAGCTGGACGCCGACGCGGGTCGGCTGGCGACCACTCTTCACGTCAACTCTCTCTCGATAGGTCTCGTATCCGTCGGCATCGACCATCAGTGAGCTCGCTCCGGCGCGCATTCGATGTAACACCGGTCCTCGGCCCGTTGCGCGCAGCTCCTCACCCCCGACGGTGATGCTGAGCTGCCTTCCGGCGGTCTCCGGTGGCAGCTCAATCAGCAACACTCCCGATTGGTTTTCATCGAAAAGCGCCAGGCCGAGCACCCCGACCGCCAAAGTGCTCACGGCTCCGATCAGCGCGTATCCGAGCAGGCGAAGTCGACTCGGTCCGGCGCGCGATTCCGTCTCGGCGCGAGCGACCGGAACGGGCGCAGACGGCTGCTCGCGGTCTCGCCGACGAGCATCCGCATCCGTCCGCCGAGGCCCGAGTGCTTCGAGTGGCTCCGGCTTGCGATCGATCGCTCCCGCGGTGGAGTTCGAGAGCATCGGGCCCGCCGCCTCGATCTTCGGCAGCAGCAAGACGGGGGGCTCCGGTGACTCGCGCGCAGCTCCGGCCCCGCTCGCCTCCTCGAGCTCCTCGGCGAATGTGGACTTCATGTATTGCATCAGATCTTTGCGCTCGAAAAAGGATTTCGACTCGATCAGGAATCCCTCCAGATCCCGGCCGAGCTCACTGGCATATTGATATCGGTTCTCGGGATCTCTGGCGAGCGCCTTGAGCACAATCCGGTCCAGCGCCTCCGGGATGCCGGGGCGTCGATTGGACGGGGGTCGCACGTCCGCGGTGCGGATCTTCTCCAAGACCACCTCATCCTCATCGCTCGCGAACAGTCGTTCACCCGTGAGCAGCTCATGCAAGCAGACGCCGATTCCGAACACGTCCGAACGCCTGTCGAACGGCAGTCCGGCTACGCGTTCCGGGCTCAAGTAGCCAAATTTTCCCTTCAGGATTCCAGCCTGTGACTGGCTGGCGTTGGCCGCCGCTTTGGCGATGCCGAAGTCGATCACCTTCACTTCGCCCTCGTAGCTGATCAGGAGATTTTGCGGCGAAACATCCCGATGCACGATCCGCATCTCCTCACCCGACGCATCGCGCTTGCGGTGGGCGTGATCCAGCGCCTCGCATGCCTTGGCGATCACGTAGCAGGTCATCGCCACTGTCGCCGGCGCGCCGATCTCGCGGCAGCGATCGAATATCGCACGCACGTCCTTCCCATGAACGTATTCCAGGGCGATGAAGTGACTGCTGCCTACCTGACCGAGCTCGAACACCTGGGCGATGTTCGGGTGATGCAGCTGCATGCTGATTTTCGCCTCGTCCATGAACATGGCGACGCAGTCGGGATCCTCGGCCACGCTGGGCAGGATGCGTTTGATCGCAACGACGCGGGGCAGCCCCGGCTGCGGGTGATAAAGCTCGGCGCGCCAGATCTCGGCCATCCCGCCGATGCTGATCCGATCCAAAAGCCAGTACTTGCCGAAGGCGATCGGCTCCTTCGGACGGGAAGGAAGAATGCTCACGGATGAATTCATTCGGCGACGGTTCGGGCGGGGTCCATGGACGCAGCGTGCCGGCTGGGAAAATACGCCCCCGACAGCGCTGCGATCATCCCGAGCGCGATTCCTCCTGCAATCACTTCGAGAGGATACGAAAAAAAGCTGTCCGGCTTGTAAGGAAAGCTCGGGAGATACGAGCTGGAGACCCGGTCCACCACAGCCGCCGCGAGCACCGCCCCAATCGTTCCCACCAAGCCGCCGGACAAACCAATCGCCGCGGCCTCCCCCAGGACGATCAGCCGAACGTCGGAGCGCGACGCCCCCACCGCTTGCATGATTCCTATCTCTCGAGCACGAGCGCGCACCGAGGCGGACAAGGCATGCGCGATGTTCACCGCAGCGAGCACGCAGATCAGAACCGATAGGAGCGCCAGCGCCGAGGTCGTCAGCGCAACCGCCAGACCGGCGTTCTGCGCCAGCCGCCGCTCCTGATCGTCCGTCTGCAGGCCCATTCGTTTGACCTCATCCGCGATCTTCGGCACCGCGGATGGATCGCGCGCGACCAGCGTCGCGGCGGTGAAGGTCTGCGCGTCTGCGCTGGCCGATCGATTCAGCCGGATTGCCGTCTCCAGCGGGATGGTGACGCCCGCTAGCAGCGCTCGATCGGAGATGCCCACGATCTGCAGTCGCTCTGCCATGACTTGCCCATCTGATGTGGCTGCCACGAAGGACCGATTGAACTCGACCGGAAAGGTAAAGCCGACGACGAGCTTCGGCGAGAGCTGCGGCAGCTTGCGGGCCGGAGCGAAAGTCTTGTTGTAGATCTCCAGCAACCGCGACGAGGCGATCGCCGGAATGGGCTCGCCCGGGTTTGGATCGGCAAACGCTCCCAGCTGGACGTCCTTCTCCACCAGCCCGCGGTCCACGCCCACCGCCAGGATCTCCAGGCCCATTCGCAGATGGGAACCGAAGAACGCGCCCTCGTAGCGGCTGACGGCAGGCACCCGGACGTTCATCTTGCGATATGCGTGCAATACGTTCGGCAGCGTCGCCAGTCGGTCCATCGTCGCCTGGTCGACCTTTCCGCCGCCCAGCAATGAGCCGAGGGAAATGGCCGGCGGCACCACGTCTACCAGAGCGGAGTCGATGGGAAAGACCTTCTCGCGAATGACCCGCGCCACGCCAAGCCCCAGCGCGACGAAGAAGACCAGAGCGCCGACGCCGACCGCCACGCCGAAGGTGGAGAACGCCGCTCGGGGCCGATCTCGACGCAAGCTCAAGGAGACCAACCGCGCCATCGAGGAGAGCGTCATTCGCGCATCTCCGGATCGAGCTCGTCGGCCAAGCGCCCGTCCCGGAGCCGCAGGATGCGCTGGGCGGCCGCGCTCATCCGTTCCTCATGCGTCACCACCAGCACCGTCAGCCCCTCCTGGTGAAGGGCTCGAAAGAGGTCGATCACTTCCCTTCCTGTCACGGAGTCGAGGTTTCCGGTCGGTTCATCGCAGAAGAGAACCTTCGGTCGGGCGAACAGAGCACGAGCGATCGCCACTCGCTGGCGCTCGCCACCCGAGAGTTGCGCCGGCACGCGATCCTTCTTGCCGATCATCCCGACGCGCGAAAGCACTTCCTCGGCTCGATGGCGATGCTCGCCGTTGATGGAACGGGGATCGAAGTACGCCGGAAGGAGGACGTTTTCGATCGCGGTCAGATTGGGGATCAGATGGAAAGATTGGAAGACGAAACCGATTTCCCGGTTGCGGAAACGGGCCAACCCTTTGTCGTCCAATGCGGCGAGCTTCACGCCGGCGACCTGGACCTCTCCCTGGTAGTGAATGTCGAGCCCGCCGAGCACGTGGAGCAGGGTGGATTTCCCGCTGCCGGAGGGTCCGAGGATCGCGACGAACTCGGCGCGCTTCACCTCCAGGTCCACGCCGTTCAGCACGGGCAGCTCACCCCCGGTGCCATCGGCGAAGCACTTCTTGAGAGCGCGCGCGGAGATCACGGCCGACCTCCTTCGGCTTCGGGTTTCGGCATACGCTCGGGATTGGGCGTGGATTCCGCTTCGCTATGGCTGTCCCGAGCGCGGGGTTCGGGGCGGCCCCTCGACTCCGCTTCGCTACGCTCGGGGTGAGCGCGGGATGCTTCGCTACGCTCGGGGTGAGCGGGGGATGCTTCGCTACGCTCGGGGCGAACGTCTGGCTCGGGACGTGTCAGCATCACCGCGAGCTCGGCTTGTACCGCGCCGCCCTCGCCCCAGGCGCCGAAGGTGACGGCCCTCACATCGTCCATCCCTTCCAGCCAGCGAACCGTGGTGGCCTTGATCGCCAAACCGCCGATGCCCCACGCGGCGGCGGGGAGCTCCTTCACCGAGCGAATCAGCTGCGGAAAGTCGAGGACCGCAGTCACCGCTCGGCTCTCCAGAGCCCCGCGCAAAGCAGGATCGGCGAGCGGCGCTGGACGCGCTGAGCCCTCCGTACCCGAATTCGCAAGCGCCTGGTCCAGCCGCTGCAGCGGCGCGGCCATCACCACTTTGTCGCCGAGCAGGGCAAAGTGCGCGCCTTCACCCTGCGCGTACGAGCTGAGGTAGACCGCCTTGCCCCCGCGCCGGGCGGGCTCGACTTTGGCGCCGAATCCGGCGGCGACGGCCGGGATCTTCCGCAACGTCTGGTCTGCTTTCGCCACGTCCTTGACCGGAACGACGAGGACGAGATGCAGAAAGCGGAACGGGTTGGTCCTGCGTACGTCCAGCTCGGGCATCGCGGAAAGAATTGCGGTCGGAGCGAGCGAGAGCGACGCCACGGACCCAGGGGCCAGATTGCCGAGCAGCTCGCTTTTGACGTCTACGTTCGACTCCTCGAAGGCCTTGGCCACGTAGGGTCCCACCAACCGCGGCCACACCGTGTCGAGCTGCAGGGGGTCGCCGCTGAACCGCGCAACCAGGAAGGCGTCCGCAGGCAGGGCGCCGAGAAGGAGCGGTGCCTCTTTTTTCTCCAGCAGCGCCGGAGCGGCCGACTTGCCGCCGCGAGGGAGATCGGCCCGGAGGCGAAGCGCGTCGTCGCTCAGCTCGGCGCTGAGCGTGCACTCGCCGATTCCGTACTCTCGCGAAAGCGCCGATCCCGCGCTGAGATGAACGTAGAGGTCCCGCGTCGCCGGAAGTCGGGCGAGCGAAGCGGATAGCCCGGCGTCCCCGGCGAAGGATTCGGCCAGGGCAAGCGAAGCGGAGGCGGCGAGCTGCGAGGACGCATCCCCCGGCCCAATAAGCGCGAAGCCCTGATGGGCGACCACGCTAAGCTCTGGGGCCGCGTCCGCGGCCCGCGAGAAGCCGAAAGCTTTGTCTGCGGCCTCGCCGCGGCGCGTGTGCACGCCGGCGCCCAGTCGATTTCGCGCCAAGCTGGCCACCGTCTCTTCGAATCTGCCCAGATCGGCAATCGGAACAACCGTGTACGCGAATCCCGAGGCCAGCAATCCAACGGCCAGGCCGCGGTCGGGATCGATTCCGGCCCGAATCAGCTCTTCTTCAGAGCGCAAATCCACGCCCGCCTGACTCAGCAGCGCGGTCAGGTACTCCTGCGCGTTGGCAAACCCCTGCAGCTGCGCGACGAAGGATGCGAGCTTCAACCGCTCGAGCGACTTGAGCTTCGCTCCCAGCTGCCGGACCTTGGGCACCACCAGAATCGCGTCGGCGTTGCGAGGCAGGAATCGCGTCGGATCTTCGCCCGGGCGCACCGGTGCGCTCTTGCCGCAGCGCGAGCACCCCCCAAGCAGAGTAAGCAACAGAACGGCGACGATTTTCGGACCGCGGCCCATTCCGCTCAGCGGACCCGGACACCATGCGAGGGCAGCGGCTGCGCCACCTCGGCGAACTCCATGAACTTCTCCATCTCGCGCACCGTCTCATCGGTGGCTTGGACCTCGGCGGTCAAGCTCTCCAGCTGGCGGCTCACCGACTCGGGATCGCGAATGGCGATCGACTGCTCGTGCGTGAGGCGCAGCACGTCTTCGATCCCCGCCAACTGGTGGCTGACGATCTCCCGGCTCTCCTCTGCCTGCCGGAAGCGCTGAACCCGCTTCTGCAAGATCTCCACGCGCTTCTGCTTCACTTCCACCAGCCGCGGATTGGTGTCCTTCTCCGTCTCTGCCACCAGCTCCTCCAGCTCGCGCTCGACGGTCTGGCGGTCGGCGGCGTTGAGGTACTTGCGGTAGCTGTTGAGGGTCGCGAGCAGCCTGAGAAACGAGGTGAGCAGCGCGTCGATGCGCTGCTCCGACGCCGCGGCCAGCACCCGGCCACCGGGCAGCTTGCGATAGTTGTCCAGGATCTTGTCGCGCAGCTCCTTGAGCACCAGGTAGTGCTCGCGCTGCGAGGGAGCGAGGTTCTCCAAGAGAGCGGCGATCTCCTGTTCCGATTCACCTGGCCCGTTCTTCTGCTTCGCGCGGACGGCGCGCCGGAAAGGCGGAGCCGTGGAGACCAGGCTCAGATACAGCGTCTCCAGTCCCGCGGCGATGGCGAGGCCGAGCGGCTCCCCGGTGGCCAGCGAAGCGATGGCTGCAGTGCTCAGCGCCACCAGATTGGCCGGAATCAGGAAAGCGGCTTTCAAATAGGTCAGCGAATTGGCCACCCGTCGCCTCTACTGCCTGCGGACTTCCGATACGTACCGGAGCGCTCCAATGTCCCGGGTGTCCTCCGCGGCCGGCACCGGGCCGGTTCTACCGATTTTCGCAAACAGCGCCGCGGCGCTCTGGAACAACTCGTCATAGGTAACAGGAGATTCTCCCGAAAGTCCGAAGAACGCGAGGTTCTCCTTCAGATCCGCCGGAGGGGCGCTGCGGATCGCCTCGAAGGGATCGCCCAAATAGGGCGCCACCTCTCCGAGCAACCTGGCCCCCTCCATCGGATCGCGGCGCACGCTCGCGCTGGCGTCCAGCAGCCCGCGCAGCACCCGCCGCACCGCCCCCGGGTAGCGCGCGGCGAATTCTCCGCGGGCCACCAACACGGTGGAGACGAGGTGCGGAGCATCGGCAGTGGTGGCCAAAACCTTGCCCCCGCGATCGCGCGCGGCCAGCTCCAGGTCGGCAAGCAGACCGGCCGCTGCATCCGCCTTGCCCTCGCGCAGAGCGCTTCCGGCATCGAGCGTGGATCCCAGCTCCACCAGCTTCACCTCGCCAACCCCCAGGCCGGCTCGCGACATCACCCACAGTGCAAAATAGTATGACGAGCTTTGCGAGTACGCGGCCATCCTCTTCCCACGCAGGTCCGGCACGCCTTGCGCACCGATGGCGGCCAGCGCTTCCTGGCCGTGGCTTCGCCCCATCAAGAGGACGGTGCGCGGAGCCGCGTCGCGCAGCGCGGTCCACCAGTGCGCCAGGCGGTCTACCGAGACCGCGGCGAGATCGACCCCGCCGTTCTCGGCTCCCGCGGACAACGCCCTGCGCAGGTCGTCCTCCCGAGCGAAGACCACCGCGCGCGCATCCATCGAGTAAGCCGTCTTGAGCAGTCCCTCGGCGCTGCGCTCCTTGGGATCCAGATTCGCCGAGCGCACTCCACCGGTCGCCAGCAGCAGCGCCGCGGAAGAGCCGCGCGGCGTGAAGCCGATCAGCGTGCTGCGCAGTGGGACCGAGGCCAGCTCCCCCACCGGCGCGGCCACTCCCGCCGGGAAGTCCCCCGCGGAAAGCTTCACCGGTCGCTGGAAGCGGGGAAAGAAGCGCGCCTGCAGCCGCTCGACGTAGCCCAACCGCGAGCCGGCCACATATCCTGCCGCGAGCAGCGCCACCGCGAGTAGGAACAGGAAACCCGAACCGCGCCGGATCACCATCGTGCCGCGCTACTTGACCTCGACCTTCTTTCCGATGGTTTTCTCTCCGCCCGCGGCGATATCCGACACCGGAGTCGGCGCGGTGATTCCCATCTCCATCTTGAATTGCTTGACCAGCTCCTGCGCCTGGAGCTTCTCCGCCTCTTCCTCGATTTGAATGGCCTGGTGATCCACCGACTCGAGCGCCATCTGCATCCGCGCTTCGTTGACCGCCGTCTGCTCCTCCACCTTGCGGATCATCTCCTCGTGGGTGGCGTCGATGCCGGCGACCTCGAAGGATTCCATCGCGTCGGCCACCTTGGCCTGCCACTGAGCGCGTCGCGCATCCCGGATCGCGTTCATCGCCTCCTGCGTCTTCTTGTCCTTCTCGCGCATGAAGGCCTTCTTCACGTTGAGCGCCTTGTCCCAGGCGCTGCGCGCGGTGGTGAGCTGCGCATCGTTGCGGCTAAGCGCGCTCTTCTCCATCTGGAGCCGGGTGGCGTACTGCGCGGCGAGATCGTCGCGCCCCGCCTGGATGGCCGCCTTCACCCGCGCGGTGAGCTCGGTCACCTCCTGCTTGTACTTGGCATTCTCCTTCTCCAGCAGGGTGACGTTCGCGCGGACCATGGCGATCGATTCGTTCATCTTGGGGACCTGATCGTTGAGGTCGCGGATGTTCTGCTCGAGGATCATTTCCGGGTCTTCGATCGAGCTCACGAAGAAGCCAAAGAAGCTGCGCACTGCTCTCTTAAACCGGTTCCACATGGGTCCTCCGACGACTTCGTTGCTCTCGACTTAACACGATCGGCGCTCGGCGACAGGTTTAGTCGACCCCTGGGCTACGGACTAAGGGGGTAGCCATTGCTCCAAACCGCCTGGAATCTGACCACTTGCAACCAAGACAGGCAAACCCGGAAGCATTCTCAACTCGCGGTCGGCAATGGGCCGCGCGCCGTCATCAAATGGCCGAAGCAACCCTGTGGGCGTGCTGGTTGGCTCTAGCCACCACGGCTTCCTCGTCGAGCGTGAGCAGCTCGCGCTGGCTCATCACCATCTCGCCGTCGATCAGCACGTCGCGAACGTCGCTGGCCCGTGCTGAGTAGACGAGCTGACCGGCGACGTCTCGCGAGGACGGTATCGCGTGTGCGCCGCGCAGGCTCACGATCGCCAGGTCGGCGCGCTTGCCCACCTCGATCGAGCCGATTTCCGCCTCCAGCCCCAGCGCGCGCGCGCCTCCGATCGTCGCCATCTCCAGGACCTGCATGGGCGGCATCGAGGCCGGGCCCATTCGCGGGTTGTGAATCAGCGCCGCGAGCCTCATCTCGCTGAACATGTCCAGGTTGTTGTTGCACGCTGCTCCATCCGCTCCCAGCCCGACGTGCACGCCGTCGCGCAGGAGCTCCGGGACTCTGGCGACGCCGGATCCGAGCTTGAGGTTCGAGCTGGGGCAATGGCAGACGCGGGTTTGCGTGTCCCGAAGCACGGCGTGCTCGCCGAAGGTCAACCACACGCAGTGCGCCAGCGTCACCTCGGGGCCGGTGAGTCCGAGCGAGTGGAAGTAGTCCACGTTGTCCTTTCCAGTTCGGTGACGGATCGCCTCGCACTCGGACTGGTTTTCGCTCGCGTGGGTGTGGATCCGCACCGAAAGCTCGCGCGATTTGCCGGCCACCGCCCGAAGCAATTCTTCGGTGCAGGAAAGGGCGAACCTCGGCGCGAGCGCGTACCGCAACCGGCCGCCGTGCGTCCCATGCCAGCTCTTGATCAGCCGCAGGCTCTCGCTCAGCGACTCGCTCGTGGTCTCCCGCAGAGCGGCCGGCAAGTCATCGCCGACGTCCATCATCGCCTTGCCGCTGGTCAGGCGGAACCGGCAATCGCGCGCCGACTCGAAGATCACGTCGGTGTGCCGCACGGTCCCCATGTCCAGCGCAGCGGTGGAGCCGGCCTTGATCAGCTCGACGAAAGTGAGGTCCGCGGATGCGCGCATCGACTTCTCGTCGTGGGCCCCTTCCATCGGCCAGATCCGCTCGCGCAGCCACTGCAGCAGCTCGAGGCCATCCGCCTGATTCCGAAACAGCGTTTGACAGGCGTGAAGGTGGCCATGAACGAACCCCGGAAGCACGGCGTGGCCGCCCGCGTCCAGCACGCGAACAGCGTTCTCGCCAGAGGCGATCCGACGGCCGACCCGGGCGATGCGACCTTGCTGCACCAGCACGTCCGCGCCGGCCAGCACCTCGCGCGCGGCGTTCATCGTCACGACGGTGCCGTTGGTGATCAGCAAGTCCAAGCGCGGCCGGCTCCTATCACGCCCTTCGGTCCAGCAGAAGCTCGGCGCATCTGGGCGCCTGCGCCATCACTGCCAGCGCAGTGCGCTTCTCACAAGAACGCGCTGGAAAATGCATCCGGAAGGAGGCGGCCCAGTCGATAGCGCTTCTCCCGGCCGCGCAGGTTGCGGCTGCGCACGGGCAGGTCAGGGCCGGCGAATTCGGCCATCACCTGGCGGCACATTCCACACGGTGGCGAGGGAGTTCGGGTGTCGGCCACGATCGCCAGGGCGAGAAGCTTGGGCTTGCCCAGCTCGCAGACGGCTCGGAATATGGCGCTCCGCTCGGCGCAGACAGACAGCCCGTACGAGGCGTTCTCGACGTTGCAGCCTGAAAAAATTTGGCCGTCCTCCGTCAGAGCCGCCGCTCCAACCCGGAAGCTCGAATAAGGCGCGTACGCGTGCTGCCGGGCCTGGGTGGCTGCTTCGAAGAGTCGGGCCCAGGGGATCTTTGAACGCGCCATGCGATTTCCGTTTTCTAGGGAGCGTCGGCGCGATTCGCCGATGCCGCGGCAGGGACAGGCGGCCTGCACACGAAGGCGCTGGCGGCCCAAATCAGGAGCCCCGCCAGCAGGACTTCGGCGGAGAAGATCCATTCGTCCTGCTTGGGGCGCGCCATCACCAGCAGCGCGACTGAAAACCCAGCGCCGGCAAGGGGGATCAAGGGCCCTGCCGGCAAGCGGTAGACGCGTCGAGCATCGGGCATGCGGTACCGCAGCACCAGCACCGCGAGGCAGGTGGGGATGTACTGCCCGAACAAGGCCACGTTCGACACGTCCACCAGCGACCCGTAGCCAAGCAGCAGCGCGAGCAACGCCGCCAGCGCGGTGGCCACCACGATCGCCGCTCCTGGCGTGTTGAAGCGGTTGAGGCCGATCAACCTGGTCGGCAAATACCCGTCGGCGGCCATCGCGGTGAAGTACCGCGGTCCCACCAGTGCGCTGCTAGCGCAAAAGCCAGCCATCGACAGCAGGGACGCCACCGCGAACACCGGCGTCCCTGCTCTGCCGAACACGCGCCCCGCCACCTCCATCAGCGGCTGCTCTCGAGCGTGAAGATCTGGAAGGACGCTCAAGGCCACCAGTTGCAGGACGCAGTACAAGCCTGTCGCCCCGATGAGGCTGCCGACGATGGCGAGCGGGATATTTCGCCTCGCGTCGCGAGCCTCGCCCGCGGGCACGGAGGTGTATTCGAATCCCGACAGCATGAACACCGCCAGAAAGGCGGAGGAGGAGATGGCGTGCAGGTAGCTGGGTGGTCCTTCGGGGCCGTGTGGAACCGAGGCAGTGGAGAACATCCCGGCCAGTGCTTCCGGCCGGATCCACGCCAGTCCCACCACAGCGAGCGCGATCAGCGGTAAGAGCTTGGCCACCGAGAGCGCATCGGAGGTGCGGGCTCCGGCCTTCACGCCGACGTAGTTGATGGACCCCAGCCCGGCGATCAGCAGCACCGCCACCGCGGTTTTCCAGGTCGCGACGAAGCTTCCGATCCGCAGCAGCTCCAGCGAAAGCGCGGGCACGAGTTTCGCCAGCGCCTCGGCAAAACCCACCGCCACCGCGGAGAAGCCGAGCACGCCGCCGGCCATGCTCATCCAGCCCACGCAGAATCCCGCTTGCCGCCCGAATGCCGCTTGCGCGTAGACGTACGGGCCTCCATTTCGATCGAACATTCCGCCCAGCTCCGCGAAGCACAGGCCGATCAGGATGCAAAGGGTCCCGCACGTCAGCACTCCGAGCACGCTCGCGTAACCGGCCCGGCTCGCCAGCGGCGCGATCAGCAAATAGATACCCGAGCCGATGATGCCGTTGGTGCCGATGCAGATGCAGTCGAACAGCGAGAGGTTGCGGGCCGGCTGCGACGAGCTCGATCCGTCCATCGCTTCGACTATACCTTCGCCGCCGCCGGGATGAAGCGCGTCAGGATCGCCGAGAATACGCCGCGGACCCGATTGGCGGTGGCCTCCACCTCCTCGTGCGTGAGCGGCTTGCGACCGAGTCCTGCGGCCAGATTGGTGATGCAGCTGATGCCGACGACCTTCGCTTTCATGTGCCGCGCGGCGATCACCTCGGGAACCGTGCTCATCCCCACCGCGTCCGCGCCGAGGACGCGAAGCGCCTCGATCTCCGCGGGCGTTTCGTACGAGGGGCCGGTCAGCATGGCGTAGACGCCGCGCTTCATCACCGCGTTGCAGCTCGCCGCCGCTTCAACGAGCAGAGCGGTGAGCGCCGGATCGTAGGCCGCGGTCATGTCCGGGAAGCGCGGGCCCAGCCGGTCGTCGTTGGGGCCGACCAGCGGGTTCCACCCTGCGAGGTTGATGTGATCGACGATCGCCATCAGATCGCCCGCGGCGAAGGAGACATTGATCCCGCCCGCCGCGTTGGTGACGATGACCGTCCGCACTCCGAGCGCGCAGAGGACTCGGGTGGGGTAGGCGACCTGCGAAGGCGAGTACCCCTCGTAGTAGTGAATGCGACCCTGCATGGCGACCGATGGCTCGCCGCCCACCTTGCCAATGACCAGGCGCCCCGGATGCCCCGGGACCGAGGACCGCGGGAAGTGCGGGATGTCCTCGTATGGGATCGCTATCGCCCCCTCGAAGCTGTCGACGAACGAGGCGAGCCCGCTGCCGAGGATGACGCCGACGGCGGGCGACCCCGCGCCGGTGCGCAGGCGAACTGCGCTGACGCTCTCGCGAATTTGCTCGTAAAGCTCCACAGCTCGCATCCTATCCTGGCCTAGACGCTTCTCTACCTTTGCCCGCGAAGTTGACCTCTGCGCTCATCGAGAGACAATCGACGCCGACGGACTTGCAAACAGCGAGATTTCCTGCATTCGTACGTTTCCAGGAGCGGCATAAATGCCCGCTCGATGGCTGCGTCGAACTTGGAAGCTGAATGAAGTAACTCGTCTCAGATAGAGCTCGTCTCAGAAAGGAAGCACACGATGATTCGCAAACTCGCATTGGTGGTGGCTGTTGGCATGGCTGTTCCCGCGGCTGCGTTCGCTTGCGAAGGGCACCAGAAGCAACAGGCAAAAACGGAAGAGGCCAACTCAGAGGCGCTGCTCGTAGCGCAGGCCGATCCCACGCCGAAGCCTTCCAAGAAGTCGGGCAAGAAGGCGAAGACTCCCAAGAAGCGCACCAGCAAGAACGACCTGCCCAAGTAGGTCCGTCGCTCGGCGAGTCATCGCTTAATTTTGATCGGTGAAATGCGGTCCGCCTCCTTCGTCGGGAGCGGGCCGCTTTTTCTTTTCTTGCTCTTGCGAGCAGAGATGCGGCCCTGATTCTCCCAGATCAGCGCACAGCGCTCGTTTGAATTGCGCCGGGTGGACCTCGTCAGAAACACCAGCGGAATTCACCGCAACTCGAAAGGAAGAAGCACTCATGAAGCGCAACATTTTGGCCGCGCTGATCTGCGCCCTGGCCATTCCAGCTGCAGCGTTCGCTGCAGGAACGGCAGAGCGACCGGGCAGCAAGAAGCACGTGGCCATGGCACAGACCACACAGACCAAACAGCAAACGGTCGCCCAGAACGGCGCTGCCGGTTCCACCGCCAAGAAGAGCGGCAAGAAGGCACGCAAGTCGGGAAAGGTCCGGGCGCCGGGCAGCGCGGCTCCCAAGGCCGGCAGCACCGTCAAGCCGGACTCCTCGGCCAAGTAGCGAATCGCGCCGTTACCTGAGCCTCTCAAGCACCAGCGGGCGGGGCTCGGGCGCGGCCGGTCCAATGCGGAATGCGTGGAGGATGCGAGCTTTCGCGTCCTCCACGCGCTCTGTGCGGTTGTAGTGGATTTGCGCCAGCGGTTCCTGCGCTGCGATCCGTTCCCCCACCTTTCGAAGCAGCACGATCCCCACGGCCGGATCGATTGGGCTCTCCACGCTTTCCCGGCCGGCGCCGAGCCCCATCGCCGCAAGGCCGATCGCCTCCGCATCGATGGCCGTCACGTATCCCTCCGCGCCCGAGAGCACGTCAGCTGTTGCGCGCGCGTGCGGCAGCAGCGCCGGATCATCCACCACGCGCGGATCGCCGCCTTGCCAGCTTACGATTTCCCGGAGCTTGGCCAAGGCGGTTCCGTCTTGCACCGCTCGCGCCAGCTTCCCGCGAGCGTCCTGCTCGTTCGCCGCTTGCCTCCCCAGGATCAACATTTCGGCGGTCAGGGCAAAGGTCACCTCGGTCAAGTCCGCTGGAGCGGTGCCGCGCAGAACCGCGATCGCCTCGGTCACCTCGAGGGCATTTCCGACCGTTCGCCCCAGCGGCTGATCCATGTCGGTGATCAGAGCGGTCACCCGGCAGTCCATCTGGTCTCCGATCTCGATCATCGTGCGCGCCAGCCTCCACGCGTCCTCGAGCTGCTTCATGAACGCCCCGGATCCGACCTTGACGTCGAGCACCAGGGCGTCGATCCCCTCCGCGAGCTTCTTGCTCATGATCGAGCTGGCGATCAGCGGGATGCTCTCCACTGTGGCGGTGACGTCGCGCAGCGCGTACAGCTTCTTGTCGGCCGGTACCAGGGTCGCTGTTTGGCCGATCAGGCACGCGCCGACTTCGCGGACCATCCGGCGATACTCTTCCACCGAGAGGTCGACGCGGAAGCCGGGGATCGACTCCAGCTTGTCCAACGTTCCCCCGGTGTGGCCGAGCCCGCGCCCGGAGATCATTGGAACCGGAACGCCGCAGGCGGCAGCGAGCGGTGCCAGGGACAGCGAGACCTTGTCCCCCACCCCTCCGGTGGAATGTTTGTCCACCTTCACTCCCGGCACGTCGGAAAGGTCGAGAACCTCGCCCGACTGCAACATCGCGCGCGCCCAGGCTCCCAGCTCCACCGCGCCCAGGCCGCGAAAAAAGATGGCCATGCACATCGCCGCCATCTGGTAATCCGGGATCGCTCCGCGGGTATACCCGGCCACGAAATCGCGGATGGCATCGGGCGGGAGCGTGCGGCCATCGCGCTTGGCCTTGATCAGCTCGTATGGTCTCACCACGCGAGCAGATACCAGGAAACCGGCTCCCGTTGTTACATCTGCTTCGCGGCCGCTCGATTTGGTAAATGAGGCTCATGTCCATCTCGCGCTTGGCCGTGCTTGCGTCCGCCTCCGTGCTGATCGGAAGCGCCTGCTCCCGGAAGGACGAGCGTTCTACCGGCTCGGCAGAAAGCGGGACCAGGCCGAAGACGCTCAAGGTGGGGCTGGTGACCGACGTGGGCGGACGGGGAGATCAGTCCTTCAACGACTCCGCGCTCCGCGGTCTCGAGCTGTGGGCGGCCGGAAAAAAATTTGCCGGCGGCGGCTACCGCGACGCCACGCCAGAGGAGATCCGCAGCTCCATTTCCGCGGACCTCGCTCAACTGCAGCCGCCGATCCAACCGCTGTCCATCACGCCGCTGGTCCTGCAGAGCAAGGCACAGGAGGACTACGAACCCAACTTGCAGCTGCTGGTGGATCAGGGCGTGGCGCTCGCCATCGGAACCGGCTTCATGCTGGAGAACGCGGTGAAGACGGTGGCCAAGCGAAACCCGGGGGCCAAATTTCTGCTGATCGACAGCCCGCTGCTCGACGCTCAAGGCATGCCGTCCACCCTCCCCAACGTGCACACGGTGGTGTTCCGCGAGGAGGAAGGAAGTTTCCTGGTGGGGGCGCTGGCCGGCCTGGTTGCCTCGAGCCGCCTGGCGTTCGTGGGGGGAATGGAGATCCCGTTGATCAAGAAGTTCGAAGCTGGCTTCCGGGCGGGCATCGCCACCACCAATCCGAAGGCCGCCGGATCGATCCTGATCAGCTACACCGGGAGCTTCGACAATGTGGCGATCGGCAAGCAGGTGGCGCAGGATATGTTGTCCAAGGGGGCTGAGGTCGTTTTTCACGCCGCCGGCTCGGATGGGCTCGGCGTGATCCAGGGCGTCAAGGAAGCGCGGGCCGCCGGCAAGAACGTCTACGTGATTGGCGTCGATTCCGACCAATCGCACCTGGCGCCCAACGCCGTGCTCACCTCGATGGTCAAGCGGGTGGACCTCGCCGTGTACCAAACGGTTCGCGATCTGGTGGAGGGCAAGTTCGCCGCGGGCAACGCAGTGCTGGGGGTGCGTGAGAACGCCGTCGGCTACGCGGAAGTGCGGGTCGACTTCCCCGGAAAGGCGCAGGCGCTCCAGCGCGTCGAGGAGCTCCGGAAGAAGATCATCTCCGGAGCGATCCAGGTGCCGTCGAACCCGTCCCAGCTGTCCTCGTTCAAGGCTTCGCCCTGATCTCGCTCCGGCACATCTCCAAGGCGTTCGAGCGCGTGCTGGCGGTGGACGACGTCACGGCGGAGTTCGGCCCCGGCGAGATCGTCGCGCTGGTGGGCGAGAACGGCGCCGGCAAATCCACTCTGATGAACATCCTCTCCGGGCTGTATCAACCCAGCTCCGGCGAGATCTTGATCGACGGCGAGAAGGTCCGGTTCCGCGATCCCGGAGACGCCATCGCGCGAGGGATCGGAATGGTGCACCAGCACTTCATGCTGGTCCCTACCCTCACCGTGGCTGAGAACGTGGTGCTCGGGCGAGAGCCGCGCCGGCTTGGCTTCTTCGACGTCCGCGCGGCGCTTGCGAGCGTGGAGGCGACCACGCGCCGCTTCGGCTTCGCGCTCCATCCCGACGCGCGCATCGAGGATCTCACCGTCGGATCGCAGCAGAAGGTGGAGATCGTGAAGGTCCTCTACCGCGGTGCCCGGGTGCTGATCCTGGACGAGCCGACGGCGGTGTTGACGCCGCAGGAGTCGGAGGATCTCTTCGCGGTGATGCGGCAGCTAGCGGCCGCGGGACACACGCTGATCCTGATCAGCCACAAGCTGCGCGAAGTGCTTTCCGTCGCCGCCCGCATCTACGTGATGCGGCGAGGAAGGCTGGTGGCGCAGGTGAAGGCCGCCGAGACTTCCTCCGAGCAACTGGCCACGCTGATGGTCGGTCAGAGTCAGCCGGCCGGCGCTGGTTCGCCCAGGCGAGCCTCGCCCGGCGACGCAGTGCTCGAGGCCGACGGCCTGGAGGCGCTGGGATCCAGCGGCCTGCCGGCGCTGAGGGGTGTCTCCCTCCGAGTCCGCGCCGGGGAGATGGTGGGCGTGGCCGGTGTGGATGGAAATGGACAGCACGAGCTGGCGGAGGTCGTCACCGGCCTGCGACCTTTCCAGACCGGGTCGCTGAAGCTGATGGGCAAGCCCGTCGAGGTTGCTTCGCCGGGAACCGTCCGGCGAATGGGCGTGGCGTACGTCCCGGAGGATCGCTTCCAGCGAGCGATCATCGCCCCGATGCAGGTGGAGGAGAACATCGCGTTGGGGCGACAGCGCCAACCGCCGTTCGCTCGCGGAGCGTGGATCGATTTCGGCGGCCGGCGATCCCGCGCGGTCAGCCTGCTCGAGAGCTTCGACGTGCGTCCACCCGATCCGGAGGCGCCCATCGGCGAGCTGTCGGGCGGCAACCAGCAGAAGGTGGTGCTCGCGCGCGAGCTGGACGTTGCGCCCAAGCTGCTGGTGGTGGTGCAGCCGACGCGCGGCCTGGATGTCTCGGCGGTCAACGCCGTCCACCAGCGGTTGCGCCAGGAGCGCGAGCGCGGCGCCGGCGTGCTTCTCATTTCGCTCGATCTCGAAGAAGTGCTGACGCTGTCGGACCGCCTGTACGCCATCTACGAGGGTCGAATCACCGGCGAGCTGGCGCGCGATGAGTTCGATGAAAATCGCGTGGGACAGATGATGATGGGGACCCGATCGGACCGCGCGCCTCGCGGAGCGGCGGATGTCTGACCGCCGGGCGAGCAGCGCGAGGGCCATCACCTGGGCTGCGCGGCGGGCGCTGCCTTCGCTGTTGTCGGTGGCGCTCGCGCTGACCGTCTGCTTCGTGGCCATCGGCATCAGCCGCGCCGATTTTTCGGTGGCGGCCGAGGCGTTCCAGCAGATGACCTGGGGCGGCCTGGGCGATTTTCCCGGCTTCTTCAGGGATCGAAGCTGGGCTCTCCTCACTCGCCCCTGGGGCGAGTCCACAACCAAAGCGGCACTGCTGGTGTTCACCGGGCTTTCCGTCTCGGTGGCTTTCTGCGTGGGCTTGTTCAACATCGGCGCGCAAGGTCAGATGACGCTGGGCGCGATCACCGCGGCGGTGCTCGGGGCGTACCTGCCCCTGCCGCGCGGGATTCATCCCTTCGCTTGCGTGATCGGCGCGGCCGTCGCGGGGAGCGCCTACGCGCTGCTGCCCACCTTCCTCAAGCTGTGGCGCGGCGTGCACGAAGTGATCTCCACCATCATGCTCAACTGGATCGCGGTGAGCCTGGTGGAGAACTGGCTCGTGGTGGGACCCCTTCGCGCCTCGGCCTCGGGCGACCTGTCGCGATCTGGAACGCAGGAGATCCTGTCAAGCGCAGAGCTTCCGCGGCTGCTCGGCGGACTGTCGCGGCTCAACGCCGGTTTTCCGCTCGCGGTCGCGGCAGTGCTCGTGGTGTGGCTCTGGCTGAGTCGCTCCGGCAACGGTTTCGAGGTGCGTGCGGTGGGCCTGGGCAGCGAGGCAGCGCGCACCGCCGGCATTGCGGTTCATCGGCGCACCTACCAGGCGATGGCGATCGCCGGCGCGCTGGCCGGGGTTGCCGGGGGCGTCTGGGTTCTCGGGACCGAGCACAAATTCCCCGCGACGCTGGGGTCGCCGTACGGCTTCGATGGAATCGCGATTGCGCTGATCGGTCAGAACCATCCCCTGGGGGTCGGCGCGGCGGCGCTCTTCTTCGGAATCCTGCGAGCGGGCGGGACGCGGATGCAGCTGCTTGGAGTGCACAAGAGCTTCCCCGAGCTGATCCAGGGACTGGCGCTGTTGTTCGTCGCGGGCAAAATGATCTGGGAGCGCTTGCTGATTCGATCGCAGCGGCGCGCGATGCCCAGCGCGGAGGCGCCTCGTGCTTGAAGTGATCGAGGCCATCCTCTTCTCCACGCTGGACTATGCGCCCGCGCTGATCTTCGCCTCGCTGGGCGCCGTGCTCTGCGAGCGATCGGGGATCGTCAACATCGGCGTGGAGGGCATGATGCGCTCGGGCGCATTCGCGGCGGCGGTGGCGGCGCTCATCGTCCCCACCGGAGTCGCGGTGTCCGCTGGAATGTTGGCGGGCGCCGGGCTGGCCGCCATTCATGCCTACCTTTCGATCCGCTGGCGATCCGATCAAGTGGTGTCCGGCATGGCGATCAACCTGGTTGCCCTGGCGGGCATCACCTTCCTCCTCGAATCGCGCTATTCGCCGACGGGTACGCCGCCGATCGCCCAGCTGCAGCGTTGGAACCTCGCGGGGGTGGAGGCGATCCCGATTCTGCGCGTGCTCTCCGGGCACTCGGCGATCACCTACTTGGCAGTGGTGGTCGCGCTCGCCTTCCACGTCGTCCTGTTCCGCACGCCTGTCGGGCTGCGCCTTCGCGCCGTGGGGGAGAAACCTACCGCCGCGGCGACCCTCGGCATTTCGGTCGCACGCCTGCGCTATGCGTCGGTGATCGGCAGTGGGCTGCTCGCCGGATTGGGCGGCGCGGCGCTTTCCACATCGACCCTGGACCGATTCGAACAGCACATGCCCGCCGGCCTGGGCTTCATTGCGCTCGCAGCGATGGTGTTTGGACGCTGGACGCCGCTGGGCGCATTCGGCGCTGCCGCGTTCTTCGCCGGCGGTAACGCGCTGCGCATTGGGCTGGCATCATCGGCGCCGCGCGTGCTTCAGATCGTCCCTCAGGGATTTCTGCTCGCACTTCCGTACCTGCTCACCCTGCTCGTCCTCACGGCGCAAGGGACGAAGAGTCGCGCCCCCGCCGCGCTCGGCGTACCCTATGAGCCGGAATCGAGGTAGGAGCGACACGCTGATCGCGCGGCCGAACCGCCAGCGCCGTTTCAACCAGCGCGTCGCCGAGATATAAAGCGGGCAGATGGTGCGGGCCTATCTCCTCTCGCTGCTGGTGCGCCAGCGGCTCGCGCTCAAGGATCAGTTCCAGCGCCGCTACCCCCACGCGTGGCTGGTCTGGGAACCGGGCATCTGGCGCGTCTCGGCCTCTCCGGCGGAGCAAAGCATGGGCACCACGCGCCTGCCTTCCGGCGCCGCGGAAGATCATCCACCGCAGGGCGACGCGCTGTGCTTCGAGCTGTCCACCGCCGGTGGCAATGGCCACAGCGTTCTGCGCGTCGGTCGCGAGCCGGGAAGCGACATCGTGATCAACGACACCACCGTTTCGCGGGAGCATCTTCTGCTGACCGCCGATGCCAGCGCCCGCTGGCTGCTCACCACCTGCCCTTCGTCGAAGACGACCTTCTACGCCGGCCGAGAGCTGGCGCCGCGCGTCGAGCTGGCCCTGCAGCCGGCGGAGCGGGTGAGGATTGGCGACGTGTCGCTCACGTTCTACGATGCGCGGCGATTCCTCGAGCGCCTTCAGTCGGAAGCTCGACGCGTCGGAGCTTGATCACCCGCAAGCTTCAAACGCAGTTGCCGCCGTCGCATCTCAAGGCCCCGGTGCACGCCGGATGGATTCCGCAGCGGCAGACGTTCAGCGTGCAGTGGTCCCCGGCAGCGGGGCTGCACGGGGCGCAGCTACCGCCGTCCGCGAGACAGCACCCACACGAGCCGGAGACGCACTGGGCTCCGCCGGGGCACGCGGTGCAGGCCGAGCCGGAGGATCCACAGGAGCTGGGCGAGGCGGTCACGCAGGACGTCCCCGAGCAGCAACCCAGGGGGCACGAGGTCGGCGTGCATTGGCAAGTCCCACCGACGCACTGCTGCCCTTGCGCACAGACCCCGCCGTCCCCGCAGCCGCACACGCCGTTGGCACAGCGATTGGCGCGAACCGTGTCGCAGGGAAAGCAGCTCGTGCCGGAGGTCCCGCAGCTGGTCACCGACGGAGTCGTGCACTGGCTGTTGCTGTTGCAGCATCCGCTCGGGCAGGACGCCGGGCTGCAGATGCAGCCGCTGGAATGACATTCCTGTCCATCCGAGCACGCGCGGCCGCTGCCGCAGCGGCAGTCGCCGGCGCCAGAGCAGTTGTTGGCGAGCATCGACGGGCAGCCGAAGCAGCTGCTGCCCGAAGTGCCGCAATTGTAGATGGACGGCTGCTGGCAGGTGCTATTGGCGGCGCAGCATCCACTCGGGCAGGACGTTCTGTTGCAGAGGCACAGCCCGTTGATGCACTGCTGGCCTGGCAAACAGGGCGGCCCCATTCCGCAGCCGCAGCTTCCGTTCGCACCGCAAGTATCGGTGGTCAGCGTGAGGCACGACCGGCAGCTCGTCCCGCCCAAGCCGCAATAGCAGGTGCCGCCGTCTGTGCTGCAAGGCCCGGCCGTGGTGACCACGCAGCTGGAGCCCAGGCAACAGCCGAAGGAACAGGTGCTGGGCGTGCACCCGCTGCAGACGCCGGCGTTGCAAGTCTGGTTGGTGGGGCACGCCTGGCAGGTCAGTCCCTGCCTGCCGCATTCGCTGTCGCTGTTGCCCATCCTGCAGTTCAGGCCATCCGGCGAGCAGCATCCCACGCAGGTCGCCGGATCGCAGACGCACGCACCGTTGATGCATCGGGTTCCAAGATCGCATGCCGGTGCTGAGCCACAGGCGCAGACGCCGCTCGTTGTACACGAATCCGACCGCAGCGGGTCGCAAGCAGTGCAAGCGCGCCCTGACTTGCCGCACGCCCCCAGGGGCGGCGGTCCGCCGTCCGCGCTCTGCGCGACCTCGCAGATGTTGTCCCTGCAGCAACCGTTGGGGCACGCCGTCGCGTCGCACCGGCAGGCACCGCTGACGCAGTGGAGTCCCTGGCCGCATGCGGGTCCGGACCCGCAGGAGCAGACGCCGGCGCTGCAAGAATCTGCCGCAACGGGATCGCAGGCGATGCAGGCCGAGCCATTCTTGCCACAGCTGAAGAAGTCCGACGCGTGGCATGTCTCGCCGGAACAACATCCGTCCGGACAGCGTGCCGGGCAGTCGCTGCATACGCCACCCGTGCAGGTCTGGCCTAAATTGCACGGGTCGCAGGCGAAGCTCGCGGTTCCGCAATTGGCCGCACCGGCATCGCTCCGCGGAAAGCAGGTGGTTCCCGAGCAACATCCGCTGGGGCACGACGTCAAGGTGCAGGCGCATCGGCCATTGATGCAGTCCTGTCCCGGCTGGCAGGGATCGCTCGTCCCGCACCGGCACTGCCCCTGCAGGCAACGATCGGAGCCGGCATCGGGAAGGCAAGGCGGATTGCTCCCGCAGCGGCACTCGCCGGTGAAGCAGGTGTCAGAGCTCGCCGCGCTGCAGGTGGTGCAGATCAGATCGCTGCCGCAGTTGAGGGTGCTGTAGCTGGTGATGCAGGCCACCCCGGAGCAGCAACCGGCACAGGCACCGCAGTTGGGCTCCAGACCTCCCAGCGTGAGGTCGACCTCCACCTCGAACCCCTTGCGTACCCTGACGTCGAAGCGATGATCCTCAGCGACGGTACGTCCCCCTGCCAGACCTTCGGCTCCAACCGCGAGGAAATGCCCGTCGAGCGAGTCGGGAAGCAGAATGCGGATGGTCTGTCCCGTCGACAGCCGCGCGCCGGCATCGTCCTTGGGGCGAATCACCGGCTCGAACAGAGCGCCGCTGTCCGCCTTGGCCGAAAACCGCAACTGTGTGACTGTCATCGCGTCGGGGATGTCCACGTTGACGAACACCGACGTGCCGACTGCTTGCGACGAATCCTTGCAGCTGCCGATGGCCCATGCACCGGACACAGCCAGCAGCAGGGCGAGGCCGTGCAACAACATGGAGGCACGGGGTTGGCTCATGCCGCTCATCGAGCGCTGACCGAACCCAGCGTCGTATTGCGCGGATGCGCCGGGATGGCGGCGTAGACGATCGCACCGGTGGCCACCGCGCCAATACCAGCCCACAGCCACCATTTCTTGTAGAGCGGTTCAGGCGCGGGTGGCGGCGGTGGGAGGCGATCGTTGAGGCCCTGCAGCGCGGCCTCGGCGCGGCGTTTCTCCGCGCCTTCAGCCTCCGCCTTGACCGCCGCCGCTCGAGCCCGCTCGATTTCCATTTGGCGGGTCGCCTCGACCTCGGCCCGGTGCTGCATCTCCAGGTCCGCCTTCTTCTCCTCCATCTCGCGGATGAGGTCCTGGACCACCGCCTCGTTCTCACGGCTCAGTCGCCCCTCGGCGAGGTAGCGGCGGTAGTTGAAGATGGCCTGCTCGTAGTTCCGCAGGTGGCGATGGCACTGCGCGATGTTGAAGAGAAACCCGAGATGCGGCGCGAGCGCGTACGCCTCCTCGTACTGCCTGAGCGCCGCTTCGAATTGCCCCAAGTTGTACGCCTGCGTGCCGGTGACGAGCTTCGCGCGCGCGGCCTGCTCCTTCTCGTCGACGTGCTTCGCTGGCCGGGCCTCGGCAGGCAGCCGCACCGATATCAACGCCAAGGCGCACGCCAAAACGAGCGGGGGAAGGCGCGCCAGAGCCGCGTCAGTTCGCGAACGGGTCGATGATGCTGTCACGTCCCATCTTCCTCTTCGGCCGGCGGGATGGTGCGCGCGCGGGAGCAGAGCTCACCGGGCTTTTCTCCGCAGCTCTCAGCTGATCGATTGGCCGGGTCTGTCCCGCAGACTCTTCGCTCGAAAGCGAGCCGGAACCTCCGCGGGCGGGATCCAGCGCCAAGCGCGCCGAGGACGGCAATGAATTGGCCCCGACCGGGGCGCTCGGGCTCGCCATCGGCGGCGTCGACAGCTTGCGCGCGGCGAGCGGAGACCGCAAGAGGACCCCCGTGCCGAGCGCGGCGATCACAAGCGCGCCTGCGGCGAGGGCCGCGTAGGTGCGAACCGGCGGCCTGCGCTGTCCGCCGCCCGCCGCGAAGACAGCCAGCGCGTCGCTCAATTCGCGCATCGACTGCGGGCGGCGGGCCGGGTCCTTTTCCAAGCAGCTCATCACCAGCGACTTGAGCTCGGAGGGGATCCGCTCGCCCGCGGGCGTAGTGGAGGGAAGCCCCGGCGGGGGTTTGGTGATGATCTGCACTACCAGCTGACCGAAGGCGGGCGACTCGAAGGGAGGACGGCCGCCCATCATCTCGTAGAGGACCACGCCCACCCCGTAGATGTCCGCGCGATAGTCCGCGCCCAGGCCCGCTGCCTGTTCCGGCGACATGTACGCCGGGGTGCCGACGATTGCGCCTTCGAGCGTGCCGGAAGATTTCTCCTCGCCCAAGGGAGAGGTCAGCTTGGCCACGCCGAAGTCGAGCACCTTGACGTAGTTCTTCTCGCCGTTCTTCTCGGTGATGAAAATGTTGTCGGGCTTGACGTCGCGATGGACCACGCCGAGTTGGTGCGCCGCGTCGAGCGCGGCGCAGACCTGCTGGGCGATCTGGACGCCCCGCGCGATCCCCACCGGCTCCCTCTTCTGCAGTTGCGAGAGGCTGGATCCGACCAGAAGCTCCATCACGCAGTACACGCGCCCCGAGCCGGCGGCATCCACCTCGTCGACGAAGTCGAACACCTCCACGATGTGCTCGTGGTTTATCTGGTTGACCGAGCGCGCCTCCTGGAAGAAGCGCTGGATCAGGTTGCGATTACGCAGGTGCTCCGGCCGCAGCACCTTGAGCGCGACCTGGCGGCCCAGGCGCGCGTGGCGCGCGAGAAAGACGCGGCCCATCGAGCCCTCGCCGATCAGCTCCACCAGCTCGTAGCTGCCGAGCACGTCGCCCTCTTTTTCTCTGGGCTGCTCGGGAACCGGCTCCCGGTCGCGAATGCGCGGCGCGAAGGACAAGGTCCCGCCCGGCCGGGTCTCGCGCAACGCGGCGGCCAATTCCGAGGCGTTGGAAAATCGATCCTGTGGAGCTCTGCACAGGCAGCGCCCGATGATGGGATTCAAGTACGCGCCCGGACCGTTGATCGGCGGGGGAGCGGAGCGCAGATGCTTCTCCAGAATCTTCGCAATGCTCGAGCCGGCCAGCGGCGCAGAGCCCGTGAGCGCTTCGTACATCACCGCACCCAGCGAGTACACGTCGGATCGCGCATCGGGCTCCTTGCCCTCCGCGCACTCGGGAGCAACGTATTCCAGGGCGAAGGACGGCGCGGTGCCATTGGCGTCCCGCCCCGGTCTACGCATTCCCTGCAGGCCGAAGTTGATCAGTCGCGGCTTGAATGCCCCGAGCCCACCGGGCAGCAGGATATTGACTGGGCGAAGGTCGCCGTGCACCAGCCCGCGCTCGTGAAGGTAGCCGAGCCCCGCGCAAGCGGGAATCACCAGTTGAACCAACTGCTCGGGCTGCAATGCGCCGCGGGTCCTCAGATGTGAGCCGAGGTCCTCGCCCTCGATGGACTCGGATACGACGTAGAGACGCCCGTCGGGAGCGTGCCCCGCCTTGAGTTGCCGCGCCAGGTTGGGATGTTGCAGCTCCTGCCAGAGCTTGGCCTGCTCGAAAATGCTCGCCGCGGCCTGCTCGTCCTGCAGCGCTCCGGAGCGAAAAAGCGTGAGCACGACATGCTCGTGCGCACCGTCCTCCGTCGCCAGGAAGACCTCGGACAGCACGCCGTCATCGAGCTTGCGGACGAGCTGATATTGCGGGGCACCGATCATCATCTCGATTCCGCCAGGTGGCCGGACGACACCAGCGCCGAGCATTCGAAGCTGAGGGGCAAGGCCTCATTTTACGGGGCTCCCGCCCTCGGCAGTCAACACGCGGCGCCCTGGTGCGCACAGCGGATCCCGCGCCGGTAGGTCGAGCGAAAAACGGCCTGAAAACCCGTGATTACAGTTTGACCGCGATACCCATCAGCGCAAGCAAGTCGAAATCGGCAACCCCGCTGTTGGTGTAGATGGCAGGTCCCATCTTGAGGTTGAAAGTGACCGCGAGGTTGTGCTCCACGAAGTACTCCACGCCTCCTCCCATCAGGATGGGAATCACCGCGCCATTGCCGCGATTGAAGTAGAACCAGAACGGCAGGTCGAGGCCGAGGTTGACGTTTGCCGAGGGCGACACGGGGATTCCGAACTCAAACCCGATGGGCGTCGTGAAGCCAATCAGCGCGCGGTACCCGCTTCGAAAATAGAAGAGCGGACCCGGCGCGAACCACATGCCGAAGTTGAGCCGTCCGCTGTCGACGAGGAGCATGCGCAGCAGCATCTGCATCTTGATCCCGGGCTCGATGTCCGCGTTGACGTCCCCTTCGATGCCGTAGTTGAAGTTGAAGATGCCACCAAGGTCGACCTTCGGCGTCATCCCATGCAACAGCGCGACCGAGACGCCGGGCCAGCCGACCTGCACGTGAACGACGTTGTCGTTGCTGCCGACGGTGCGTCCGGTCAGCACGGACCATCCTTGGCCGCGCGCCTGAGCCGCAGCCTCGGAGCCGTGGAAGACCAGCGCAGCCAGCAGGGCACAGAGCGAAACACCTCTTCTCATTTCAATTCTCCGTCGTAAATGGCGTTGAACGAGCTGGCCGAAATTGGCGGTTGAGGGCAGATCCTGTTTGGGCGCAAGCCTACCGAAAGCGTGGCGCGATTCGAGTTTTTGGATCCGATTTCCACTCGCCGGATCGCAGTGGGCAATGCTCCGATCGCGGCGAATGAATTTATCGCGACGGCGGTCGACCAGATTAGAGGTCGATGAAAACTGCTACAACCTGACCACCAGGCCTATCAAGGCCTCTAAAGCGAAGTCGGTATGGCTGCCGCCACTCACGTCGAAGCAGCCGAAGACTGTACAAACCGTTCGTCCGCCGGCCGTAAAGATTTCCGGCCCCATTCTGGCCCTGAAGGTGATCGCCATGTTTCGGTCTATGAAGTATTCCACACCCCCGCCGAAGAGGATGGGAATCACCGCGCCTCCGCCCTGATTGACGTAGAACCAGAAGGGAATGTCCGCGCCGAGACTGATATTGGCGACTGGGCTCACCGGTATTCCGAACACAATTGCGGCCGGGAGGATGAAGCCGAATAGTGTTGTCGAGTGTCCGAAGTACAGGAGCGGACCAGGCGCGAAGGTCAGACCGAGGTTGAACTTCCCGGAGTCGTTCAACATGATTCGCGCCAAACCCTGGAACTTGAGTCCCGGGTTCACGTCATTGACGTCGCCTTCAAGGCCGTAGTTGAAAGTGAAGATCCCACCGAGGTCGACCGTGGGCGTGAACCCGTGAATCAGCGCCGCGGAAATTCCCGGCCAGCCTCCCTGCACGTGCAGGAAATTTTCGTTGTTACCGACGGTCCGCCCCGTTTGCACGGACCAACCCTGTCCCGCGCCGCCCTGAGCAACCGCCTCCGACGTCCCAACTCCCAGCAGTGCCGACACAACACAGAGTGCAACAAACCTGTTCATCTCGACTCCTCCCTTTGAAATGAATTGAGCTTTGTCTACGGACGACGCTGGCACTTCACGGCTGACCCCTCTCTCGAGCCAGATTAACAAATGCTGTTTCCAGTTCTCGCAATTTCTCATTTGCTCGCTGGCGCGCCGCAATCATTGGTTCATCTTTCTGGAGCGCCTCTCGCCACTCGAAGTAGTACTTGATTTTCGGTTCGGTTCCGGACGGTCGAAGCGTGACTCGCGAGCCATTTGCCAACTCGTAAGCAATGACATCGGACGCCGGCAGATGAAGGGGCTGAACATTTCCACCGGTGCGCGCTTGCCGCAGCCGGTAATCCTTCACGGAGATGACTTCCAGCCCCCCGATGCACGCAGGAGGGGCTCGGCGGAACTCGTCGATGATGCGCCCGATCACCGCCGCCCCCTCCGAGCCGGAGAAGGTGAAGCTCTTTTGCTCGGCGACGAACAAACCGTACCGGCGTTGGATCTCCTCCAGGTAACCGAGCACGCTGCGCTTGCGGGAGCGGCACCAGCATGCCAGGTCCACGAAGGCGACCGCTGAGCCGATTCCATCTTTGTCCCGAACGGCGCCGCCGATCGTGTACCCCAACGCCTCCTCGTACCCGAACACGAACTGCACCGGCTGCTCGCTCTCCAACTGCAGGGCGCGGTTGGCGATCCATTTGAAGCCGGTCAGCGTCTCCTCGTAGAGCGCCCCCAGCTCCGAGGCGATCTGCCCCAGCTGAGGCGAGGATACGATGGTGCTGATCACCAGCGGCTTCTTGGCAGGTTTGGACTGCGCGAGGATGTAGTGTCCAAGCAGGACGCCCACTTCATTTCCGGTGAGCGCAACCAGCGCTCCACGCTCGTCCCGGACGATCACCGCCAGACGATCCGCGTCGGGATCGTTGGCCAGCACGAGATCCGCGCCCACTCTCTCCGCCAGCGCACGGCTCAGGTCCATCGCGCCCGGCTCCTCGGGATTGGGGAAGCGCAGCGTGGGGAACCTGGAATCGGGCGTGTGCTGCTCCCGGACGCGATGGACCTGGCGAACGCCGGCGGATTCCATCGCCGCATCGAACCAGCGCCCTCCGACACCGTGCATCGCCGTGTAGACGATCGTCAGATCGATGGGCGACTCGGGATGAAGTCGATGCCGCAGAATGGCATCCAGGTACGCCTGGCCCACTTCAGTGGGAACGTCCCGCCACAGCCCCAATCGCCGCGCTTCGCTTTCCGGCAGAAGCGGCACCTGATCGGCGCTCTCCACTTGCTCGACGCTCGCGGCGATCCCCAGATCATGCGGCGGGATGATCTGCGCGCCGTTGTCCCAGTACAGCTTGTAGCCGTTGTACTCGGGAGGATTGTGGCTGGCGGTGATCATCACTGCCCCCGCCGCCCCGAGCTGAACGGTGGCGAAAGCGCTCAAAGGGGTTGGCACCACGTCGCTGAAGACGAGCGCTGGGATGCCCTCGGCAGCCAACACCGCCGCCGTGTCGTGGGCGAACTCACGGCTCATTCGCCGAGCATCGCGACCGACGACCACGCCGCTGCGAGCCGCGTCCGGCAGATGCGCCTTGAGGTAGCGAGCGAAGCCGGCAGTGGTGCGGCGAACGACCGCTCGATTCATCCGGTTGGGGCCTGCGCCGAGCAGGCCGCGCAGCCCGGCGGTGCCGAATTCGAGTGCTCGCCCAAACCGCTCGATCAGCTCGGCATCATCCCCGCGCTCGAGCAGCGCTCGAAGCTCCTTCGCGGTCTGCGGATCCGGGTCCGCGTTGGCCCACGCTTCCGCACGGCTGCGAGCTTCCGCGGCGTTCACGACCCGCTCCGCCCGGCCGGCAAGCAGATCTGCTCGGCGCTCGAGGATCCGGGGGCAACGCCCAGCGGCTGAGAGGCCAGGAACCTTCTTGTGCTATCGGAGCGGATCATCAGTACTTGGAAGCCGACTTCTGGCCGCTGACGATGGCGACGGACGCCGAGGCACCGATCCGGTTTGCGCCCGCCCGGATCATTTTCATCGCGTCCTCGGCGGAGCGAATGCCCCCCGAAGCCTTCACCCCTACGTCCTCTCCCACTACCTTGCGCATCAGAGCCACGTCCTCGGCAGTCGCGCCTCCTCCTCCGAAACCGGTAGACGTCTTCACGAACGCAGCCCCCGCCGCTTTGGCCAGCGCCGATCCGATGATCTTCTCCTGCTGCGAAAGCTGACTTGTCTCCAGGATTACTTTGACCGGGTGCGGCTTCGCGGCGTCCACCACGGCAGCGATGTCCTTCAGCACCAGCGGATAGTCTTTGCTCTTCAGTGCGCCGATGTTGATCACCATGTCGATCTCCCGCGCACCGCAGCGGATCGCCTCGCGAGCCTCGAAGGCCTTCGCGCTGGGCAGGGCCGCGCCCAATGGGAATCCGACGACGGCGATGGGAATGGTCTTCGACCCTGCCAGGATGCGTGCCGCGGTGCCCACGTTGGCGGAGTTGACGCAGACCGTGGCGAAGCCGTGCTTGCGCGCTTCTTCGGCGAGCTTGGTAATCTCTTCGCGCGTGGCATCCGGTTTGAGGAGCGTGTGGTCGATGTACGGCGCGATGTCCGCCGAGCTTCGCAAGGTGTCGGGCGCAATCCGGGAAGCTCCGACGCGAACGCCGAGCACCGTCGCGCAGCTGTCGACCGAGGGGCAGACATCGCAGCTCGGGGCGCAGACCGGCTCGCGCATTTCGATCTGCATGGCAGGCTCGACTCGTTCAGCCACGGGAGCCGGCGTACAGGGTTCTTCGCGGCCGACGCGTGCCGCCTGGAGCCGTCGCCGAACACGCTCGGCGATCTCTTCGACAACCGGCGCGATGTCTTTCGCCTCGGGCACGCTCGTCGTCTAGCCCAAATCGCCTGAGTCTTGAAGCGCAGACGCCAAGATATCGCCGGCATCCCCTTCAGGATCAGAGTACGCGCACTACTTCCGCCCCGCGCTCCTGCGCCGGGGTGGCCGAGGCGGAGCCGGCGGCGGGTGCTGAGCAGAGTGAACGCGTTGGCGGAATACGGAAAGCATTTCTGGGTGAACATCTGCCAGGTATCTCTCGACGCGGCGAAGATCCACCCGAGACTCAGCGACGATTCGAGCGAAGTCTCCGAGGTGCTTCGGCTGATTGGAGTAGAGGTACATCAACAAGAGGTGCTCCAAGCTGGCCACCGGCGCATTGATACCGAATACGGAAGCCGGCTTGGCCTCGGCGACCACGGTGCTCTCGGGTTCACCGCTGCCACGAGGTCAATTTGCCCTCCATCTCGACCCTCCAGGATGTACATCGGCAACGGGTCCTGCCGCGGATTGACCGGGGTCACCGATCGAAATCCCGACGATGTCGACCTCGAGGATCGCCGCCTGCGGTTGCACCACGACAGGATAGGACAGAGCGCCCGTCGTTGCCCGTCAAACTCGCGAACCAGGAAGATCACGCCGCACTCGGCGAAGTAGTGATTCGCTGCGCGACCGGCAGCAATGCAACCAGCAGTACCGCGCTCAACAGCGCAAGCGATCCCGCGCACAGGAACGCCAGCCTGCTGCTCCCCCAGTTCCAGAGCGCGCCAAACAGTAGCCCGGCCAGCAGCGAGGAGACGCCGCTCATCGCGTGGTAGAGCCCAAAAGCCCTGCCGCGGACTTCGGCCGGGGCGAGGTCAGCCAGCAGCGCGCGCTCGGCGCCCTCTGCAAAGCCATGGTAGAGACCGTAGAAGCCAATCACTCCGAGCGCCACCGGGATAGAGCCTGCGAACGCCAGCCCCACGTAGCTGATCGCGTAGAGCGTCCAGCCCGCGATCACCACCTTCGAGCTTCCAATCCGATCGGCGACCCTACCGGCCGGATAGGAAATCATTGCCTTGACCCCCTGGAGCAACAGCCAAGCCAGCGGCAGCAGGCTCGCGGGCGCCTTGAGCTCCGTCAGCTTCAAGAGCAGAAACGCATCGGTGGAGTTGGCCAGCCCGAACAGCGCTACCGGGCCCAGGTACGCGAACAGCCGCCGCGGGACCGGCGCCAGCGAGAGGCTTACCGCCGGCACGCGCACGATCGGCGGTTCGCGCACAAAAGCCAAGCCCAGCAGCGAAACCAGCCCCGGGATGGCAGCGATCAGAAAGATCCGCTCCACCTGGATGCCCAAGCCGACGAGCAACGCCGCCGCCAACGAGCCGAGCGCCGCGCCTCCGTTGTCCATCGCGCGATGAAACCCGAAGGCCTTGCCGCGTTCGCCTTCCTTCACCCAGCCGGCGATCATCGCGTCCCGCGGGCTGGTTCGCAGCCCTTTGCCCACTCGATCCAACGAGCGGATAAGGATCGGCTGCCACCACTGGTTGACGAACGCCATGAATGGTCGGGCGATGGAGGCGAGGGCATAGCCCCCGACCACCATCGGCCGCAGGCGCTGGGCGCGATCCGCCCAGCGCCCAGACCACAATTTGAAAGCACTGGAGATCAGGTCCGCTATGCCCTCCATCGCGCCCAGCAGCACTGGCGCCGCGCCCATCCGAGCGGCGAGGAATGCCGGCAGCAGCGGGAAGATCATGTCCGAGCTGATGTCGGTGAGCAGGCTCACCACGCCTAGAGCGATGACGGCGATCGGCAGCTTACTTTCGCGGGCCAAGGCCAGCCTTCCGTCGCGCGTCCAGCAAGACATCCAGCTCCGCCCTCGAGAGCGGCGCGACCGGACCAAGCGAGAGAGCAGTTCCTAGAATCTTCGCGTAGTGCTCCACCAACTCCATCCGCAACAGCGCCTGCGTCAGATCCACGCCCAGCGTCAACGCGCCGTTGCCCGACAGGAGCATGGCATCGTGCTGCGCCGCCTGCGCCGCGACTCGCCGCGGTCCCTCCGCGTCCTTTGGCAGGAAGCGAGGCACCGTCGGAATCCGCTCGCCCAGGGAGACCACCACTTCGGGCATCGCGATGGGGCCGAGCTCCAGACCGGCCAGACCCCAGGCCGTGGCGTTGGGCGGATGCGCGTGGAGCACCGCGTCCACCTCCGGCCGCGCTCCATAGGCCGCCAGGTGCAGCTCCAGCTCCGAGAAGGGTCGACCGCGCCCCTCGAGCAGCTTGCCTTCCATGTCCACCACCAGGAGCGATGCATCCTCCACGTCTCGCTTGGAGATCGACGTGCAGGTGATCAGCAAGCGGCCGCCCTTGAGGCGAACCGACAGGTTGCCGTCGTGGTTCGCCACCCAGCCGTTCTGATGCAGCCGATGCGAGATCGCCACGAGCTGCGATCGGAGCTTGGGCAGCGGCGCGAACGGCATCAGACCGCGACCTCGTCGACCACGCCCACGATCATCGAGCGAATCGGCAGAGTCTTGTCCTTGAGCACCTGGCGAACGCCGTTGCCTTCGCGCAGCACCAGGACGAGGTCGCGCGGGCCGGCGGACGAAGTGTGATCGATGGCGATGAAGCTTGTCCCCGACGCGTTCTGGCGCTCGTCGACCGGCTGCACCACCATCAGGCGCAGCCCGGCAAAGGCGGGGTGCTTGGCGGTAGCGGTTACGGTGCCGAGCACCTTGCAGAGCATCATGTGTCCACCGCGTCCACCAGCCCGACGATGGCGCTGTCCACCGGGACGAATGACGGCTCGAGCGCGAGAGCTGCCTCGCGGCTGCCGACCAGGTACACCAGGTCCTTGGGCCGCGCCGAGACCGCGTCCACCGCCACTTCCGGCGGACCGGACGGCTCGCCGCGATGATCGACCGGCTGGACGATCAGGAGCCTCTTGCCTTCCAGCCCCTGGTACTTCCGCTCGCAGACGACGGTCCCGATCACCCGCCCCAAGTACATGCGAGCCGATCTACTACAGGGACCTGGTCAGGATCAGCGGGATTTGGAGCTCGGCGTCCTCTCCGGCGAAGGCGGAGAAGATCATCCTGCGGGCCTTGCCCTTCAGACACTCGCCGAGGCCGGAGGCATCCACATCGGCCCGATCGATCGCGGCCTGCTTCACCGTCCCCGAGCTCCCCACGGTCGCATGGATGAAGATCTTGCCGCCCTTGAACGCGGGGTTCTTTTTCATCTCCTGCTCGATGCAGAACTGGAACGCGGGCTGCATCTGGGCAACCACCTTCGCCACTTCCGCTTCGGCGAGCCCGCCCTCGGTGCTCTCGCTCTTCTTTTCGCCCGGGCGCGCGACGGGGCCCACGTCTCGATGCGAGCTGTCGCCGTAGAACGCCACCAGGTCTGGCGACGAATCAGGCTTTGGCGCCGGGGGCGGGTCCGGCGCCTTCGCCACCGCCCTGGCCGGGGAGGTCCGCGCTGAGGGTGGTTTGTTTTCCGTCGGAGCGCGACTGCGCCCGAGGAGCAGATCGCCGATTCCCGAAACGCCGCCCGGGGAGAACACCGACTCCTTGACCTGATGTCCCGCCGCGTCCACCCGCGTCACCACCAGCGGTCCGACTTTGAGGAGGGAGAGCAGGTAGAGGACAGCCGCTGGAACCGCGACCAGCGAAGCCGCAAAACCGGCGATCTTCCAGGGCGGGTTGCGCTGGTTCATCCCCGCCTCGGCAATGAAGTAGCGCGTGGCCTCCCCGGGTGGCGCACAGGCGGTCCCGCTCGCGCTGGAGGGAACCGCGGCGATGTCCACCGCTTCGTCGCGCGCGGCCGCGCGCTCTTGGGCAGCGCCGACTGCGCCCGGCAGCTTCAGCTCCGGCAGGGGCCGACTCGCGACCTGAAGCGGTCTGTTCTCCGGCTCGCCGAAGAAATCGGTCCGCGAGTTGAGCCATGAAAGGCCCGTGCTCTGTTCCTCGATCGGCGGCTTCGCGGTCAGCGGTGGGTCCGGGGCAGGCGACGCCGCCTGTGGCAGAAGCGCGGCGACCTCGGCCAGATCCCCGGCGCGCTTCCAATCCGTCATTCCCTCGCGCCACAGGAAGGTCCGCTCGCTCGCCTCACCCGCGCGAAACTTCGCGGACAGGTCCGCCGGCGCCAGCGGCCCGACTTGCTTCCCCTTCACCATCGCAAACCACGGCGCCGGGACAGGGGGCGCCCCCGCCAAGCGACCGCTGACGTCCCAGGGAGGCGATTCGGCTTTGGGGGCTGCACCGGTCGCTTGCACGGTCATCACGTGCTGACAGCTCTTGCAGCGAAGCTTGACCCCCCGCCCGCGGAGCATCTGGTCCGACACGGTGTACCGACGTCGGCATTTCTCGCAGGTGATGATCAATTGCTTGGCAACCGCTCCAGCGAAGGTAAGAAGCTCTCGAATGCTATCGTGTCCAGAACGGACCGAACCATCTCCGTTGACTTGCAAGGGGCGCCAAACTAAGCAGCCCGCCTTTGATACCCGAGGTGAAAGGCATGCCTGCCAAGAATCTTGGCACTAAGTACGTCTGCTACAAATGCAGCACCAAGTTCTACGACATGAAGAAGCCGGATCCGATCTGTCCCAAGTGCGGTGCGGATCAGCGCGAGAGCCCGGCCAACCGGCCCGCGTCGGAGGGGCGGCGCGGCCGCGTGGCGGCGGTTCCCAAAGTGATCGAGCCGGTGGAACCGGAGGCGCCCGAAGCCCTGGAGGAAGAAGAGGAGCTGGAGGCGTTCGAAGAAGAAGAGGAAGCGGAACCGGAGGACGAAACTCTCTAGCCGAAGAGCCAAGGAACGCGCGGACACGGCGGCAGGCTAGCGAAGCGAATCAGGCGGCTTTGCTCTTTTCGTCCTTCTCCTTGCGGATGTTGACCGCGAGCCAGTCTGGAATCTGGTCCTTGCGGTAGACGAAGATCGCATCGTAGGGGCAGGCCTTCTCGCATTCCTTGCAGCCGGTGCATTTCGACTCATCGACCGTCATCATACTGAAGAACGGCGAATGGGGATCATCCACCTCCTCCAGATGTAGGCAGTCGAAGGGGCATCGCTCGGCGCACTTGTCGCAGCCGGTGCACGCCTTCTCGTCCACGAACGCGAAAGGACGCTGGTTCTTCTTCAGCATCTCGGTGAGATTTCCAAAGTTGTCGTAGATGGCTTCCGCCGGACACACCACGCCACACGCGCCGCAATCGATGCACAGGTCAGGATCGATCACGTGGAGCGTCTTGCGCTCGCCGGTAATCGCGTCCGTCGGGCAGCGGCTGGTGCACGCGGTGCACCCAATGCAGGTTTCGATGATGTAGTAGGCCATTGAGCGGAGGTTCGGATAGTATCGCGGGTCAATCTAACATTGCGCTTCCCGCTCTCACAACCGCTAGAAGCGGACCTCGTTTGCCGACCACAGCGCATTTTGCTCGGCCTTCTGGTCGGCAGCCACTTCGACGGTGAGCGACTGCTCGGGGAAGCGCTCGTGCCAAAAGGTCACCTTCTTTCTTCCAGAAGGGATGGTCAGCCGGTAGCGGCCCCGCGAATCGGTGAGCGCGAAGTACGGGTGATCGAACGTGCGGATCACCGCGCGCATCCACGGATGAACGTCGCATCCGACGTGGATCACCGCGGGGCGCGCCGGCAACTGCTTGGTTACCTTCTGACCTTGCAGCGGCATCGCAAAATTGAACAGCGCGGATTCGGCGCTCGCCCGGACGTTGTGAATCAGGGGGTCCGAGTTCGAGATCTCCAGCGCCGCCCCCGCGCGGGCGGCGATCACCGGAGGCAAATAAGCGCAGCCGCGCTGATCCAGCACGACCTTCGGCGAATGGCTGTCCACCTCGGACGAGGAGCGCTCCACGTCTGCTAAGAACACCACGGCGTTGGCAAGCGCGCCCTCTTCGTTCACCAGCAGGGTGCGATCCGGGATTTCCTTGCCGCATTGCCGCTCGACGGACGAGGTGGTCTTCAGGGCGGGCAGAGCGGAGATCTTTCCGCGGACTCGCACCGTGCCCTCGAGGGCGCCCAGCGCGGCAGCCTTGGGGGAAGCGCGCGGCGATTGCGATGGCAGGACCGCTGCATCGACCCCGGCGGCGCTCGGAGATCGGCTGCAGCTCGACGGCAAGAAGATGGCGGCGGCCACGCAGACGAAGCCCAGCGATGAACGGGTGACGAACAGCGCGATTTCGCGGAACAGGAATTGGCGATTTGTGCGTTGGATCCACATGAATCTTGTTGGTAGAAGGATTGAGATCGCCAGCGACGATCCAGGAAGCTAGGGAGGCTTTTGACTTGCAGGCAAAACTGAAGGCTCTGTTGACTCTTCAGAAGGTGGATCTGGAGATCGCGTCCCTTCGCAAGGCCGCCGAGGTCTATCCCAAGCAGCTGGCGGAGCTGGAGAAGGAGCTGAGCGCTGCCAGGAGCGCGGTGGAGGTGGAGCGGAACCGGGTATTGGATATCGAAAGGCAGAAGCGCACGCTGGAGCAGAACATCGTCGACGAGAAGGACAAGGTCAAGAAGTGGGAGGGCCGGCTGTCCGAGCAGCGCTCCACCCGCGAGTACGCGGCGCTGGCGCGGGAGATCGACATCGCCAAGAAGGCCAATCAGACGATGGCCGAGGAGCTGATCGATCTCGGCAAGGTGCAGGCCTCCGCGCGGGAAGCGCTGAAAGGCAAGGAGCAGGAGCTGGCGGGACGCCAGGATTCGATCGGCGGACGCGTGGCGGAGCGGAAGCAGAACATGGCCGACGTGCACACCAAGGTGAAGGCCCTGGAGGAGCAGCGATCGAAGCTGGCATCCGCGGTGGATAAGCACATGCTTCATCGATACGATACGGTGAAGAAACGGCGGATGCCGGCACTGGTTCCGGTCTTGCCGCCGGGAACTTGCCAGGGCTGCAACATGAACGTCCCTCCTCAGCTGTACAACACGCTGCGCTCCACCCTGGGCACGGACATCTGTCCCTCTTGCCACCGCATCATCTACGCGGGCGAGGCGCTGGAAGCACCAGCTCGGTAACTCGGGTCTCGATGGGCTACAAGCATGCGGACATCCTGCGCCACATTGCCCGCGAAGAGCCGCTCGGCGGAACGCTGAAGGCGTTTCCCGGCCTCACCCGCGAGCGGCTCGGGCGCCTGTTGGAGAAGATGGCGGACAATGCGCCGCGCAGTGGAGGAACGCTCGACGGCGCGGATTTGAATTCCGCGCTCAGCCGCGTGCGCGTCTACTCGGACGGCGCGGCCCGCGGCAATCCCGGACCGGCCGGGGCCGGCGCGGTGCTGGTGGAGCCCTCGGGACAGATCGTCGATCGGATTGGAAAGTACCTCGGCATCCACACCAACAATTACGCCGAGTACATGGGCCTTTTGCTCGGCCTCCGGCGCGCGCGGGAGCTGGGAGTTCGCGAGGTGGAGGTGTTCGCGGACAGCGAGCTGATGATCCGGCAACTCGGCGGGCGCTACCAGGTGAAGAGCGCCTCGCTGCGCCCGCTCTATCAGGAGGCGCTGAAGCTCTTGAACGATTTTTCGCGGGTCAAGCTGGTCCATGTTCCGAGGGAGATGAATTCGGCGGCCGACGAGATGAGCAACCGCGCCATCGACGAGCGGCTGTAACGCAGTGTTCGCAAGCTGGCCAGCCAGGCGCAACTCGCATTGACAGCTGTGCTCGGACGAGGTGTGGTCCGCGCGCCCGAGGAAAGGGGGGCTTCATGTCAAGCAGCTGCTCAATCGTTCTTCGCATTTTGTCTGTCGCCGCGATCTTCTCCTCCGCGCTGCCGCTTTTCGCGAGCTTTAAAGCTCACGCACAGCAACCGGACCTGATCGTCAACGAACAGATCCTGCAGAACCACTGGATCGTCCGGGATGAAGATTTTCTCGCGACGACCTGTTCAGTTGTCGAAGGCGGCGTTACGCCCGGCACTCACCGCGTTCTTCGCTTTACGGTGAACACCCCGAACATTGACTTGGGGGACCTTGCGCTTGGAGATCCCAATGCCCACATCGCCGCGAATGACGGGTTGTATGAGTTCGCGACCTGTCACCACCATTTTCATTTCCGCCATTACACGGAGGATAGGTTGATCAGCGCGAGCACGGGACAAACGTGGCGCGTCGCCAAGCGCGGCTTCTGCATGATTGACGTCAAGCCAGCCGGTTCGCTCGCTCCGCCCCCGGGACAGCCGCAGTTCCGCAGCTGCGGTCGAGTGGGGGTGCCCGGAAACCAGGGCATCAGCTCTGGTTGGGCCGACGAGTACATCTGGTTTCTCGGGGGACAGTACTTCGTGCTTGACGGAGGGGATGGACAGCCTGCCGTTCTGCCCGGAGACTACATCATTCAGATCACAGTGAATCCTGGTTTCGTGCCCGTGGCCGGTGAGCCTTGCCGCAATGCGGACCCACTTCACCCGGGCGTCTGTCACCAGCTCCCCGAGTCGAACTATGAAAACAATGTCGCCGTGGCGCGGATCACCATTCCCGACCATCCAGGTCGGGCCGGCTTCGGGCCAGGAGGGGCGGATGGGCCAATCCCCTCGGGTGAACGCGACGAACACGGGGATCTGATCCAATAGCTCCGCAGCCGAAGCGATCGATCGCGAGCGCGCTTCAGCCCGGGGGAACTGCAGCGCGATGCAGCCGTGCCTGAGAAGAAGCGCCTCGCCTGCCGTGATCGCGCGCCCAATCGTGCCAGCACGTGGACCGCGCAGCGTCGCCTCAGCCTCCTCCGGTCCAGGGTGATTCGAGTGCCGCCGCGTCCGACGGCGGCTTTGAGGGCGCTGCCAGCTGGGACCGGGCAGGATGACCTTCGGCCAGTGATGCGTTATATGGATCCGGCCGGAGCGGCTCGGGCGAACGCCGGTCGGTGCAGAACGGGCCGACGGGAGGAAAGTCCGAGCTTCACAGGGCAGGGTGCTGGCTAACGGCCAGTCGGAGCGATCCGCAGGAAAGTGCCACAGAGAAAAGACCGCCCTTCCGCGAGGAAGAGCAAGGGTGAAACGGTGCGGTAAGAGCGCACCGCAGCCAAGGTGACTTGGCTGGCACGGCAAACCCCACCCGAAGCAAGAGCCAATAGGGGAGCATCCGCACAGGATAGGATGGCCCGTCCGAAGCTCCCGGGTCTGCTCGCTGCTGAGGTTCCTGGGCAACCAGGGCCCTAGACGAATGTTCGCCACTCAATTGCGAGAGTGATTGAGAACAGAACTCGGCTTACAGGGCCGCTCCGGCTTTTTTCGTTCAGTTTCACTTCGTTGCCGCCAGCTTCTCGGCGCTAGTGGCCAATGAGTGGCCTATTGCACCAGCTTTTGGCCTTTGGTCACCATCGAGCTGATGGCAACTCCTGGCCTCAGCTCCAGCGCGATCAGGCCCAGGTCGGCGATCGGAAAGAGGTCCGGCCGGAGGTGCGCGTAGCGCTCGGTGAGGATGACGGAGTAGTGCCCAAGCATTTCCTTGAGCTTCTCGATGGAACCACCGGAGAGCACCCATTGCGAGGCGAACGTGTGCCCGGTCGCTTCGTACCAGCCCAGACCCGACCTCAGCAGGCCGAGTCGCTCGAGTGTCGCGCGCAGGTACTTTCCGGGGGTGTGCTTGTTGATCGTCTCGCCGTCGCAGCGAAGCGGCGGGATGACGCGCCCAGTCCTCAACCGCGGAAGAGGACCGCTAGAGCGACGTGCGGATCGTTGTCAGGAGATCGTAGACGTCACCCGGACCGAACTGATCGAATAGGACTGGGCCTGTTCCGTGCATGCTCGCGTCCAAGCGAAACCCATTGAATTGAGCTACCGCCCTGGGCTCACCTCGTTGGAAGTGCCACATATTGCCATGGGCAGAAGCATTGCGGAGATGCCGAAGAAACTCTCGCTCTGGCCGGTTCGGGTCTCTCAGCCCCGCTCGCTTCATTTCATCCTCGACAGCGACGACGACGGAGCCCAGCGCACCACGGAGGAGCAGCAGCGTCATCTGTGGTGACTGCCGTGCGGCGAGTAAATCTGGGTGAAGTAGCCGATCGTGCTGCGTCTGGTCACGCCTTGAGAACTGCGCCGTCGCATTCGGATCGTCGTACTCGGTACAGATTGCCCGATAAATCGATTCGTGGCCCAGCATAGCAGGGGTGAAGAACTGGACGGTTGCAATCCCGAGCGCCCGGTCGATCAGATCTCGCACTGTTCCTCGATCAGCCATGCGCTACTACACTCATCTCGTTGACCGCGATGCAAAGGCGCGGGCTGCCACTCTGGGAGGACCGTGGCCGGCTGCGCAGCCGTGCCCGCGCGCTTGGACTCTAACGAGGGACGCCGACAGAAAACGGCCAGTGGCTCAACGCACCATTGCGTGGAATGTTGGCGCGTGGCGAGCGGAGGACTTTCGAATGAGCCTGGTCGAGCAAATCTCCTGTGACACCGCTGACGAATTCGTGCAACGGCTTCTATCGCTTCAACAGGAGTCGGATGGACTCCCGTTTTGGGAGCGGGGCCGGTGGGTATATCGGGGACAGGCCAACGCGGAATGGCCACTCGTGCCGAGAGCGCTTCGCAAGACTGCGGTTCTCTGGATGGAAGACTACCCTCGGGTGCGGACTCGCTGGAGCTGGGGTGCCCAACCAACACAAGCGGAGCAGCTTCGAGCTCAGGCCAATACCATTCGTGTGTTTGCCGAACAATGCGACGAGCAGGGGCTTGAGCTACCAGAGGACTCGCTTGGACTGCGCGAGACACTCCGGGGCGCTTGCAACAGCAATTTCCATGAAGCGATGCAAGCAATCAACTGCAGGTGGCCGCCCGACGAACTGCTTTCACTTGTTGGCCTAGCCCAGCATCATGGTGTTTCCACGCGGCTACTCGACTGGACGTCCAACCCGCTCTGTGCTGCTTACTTCGCTGCAGAGGAAGCCGCCCCCTGGATCCAGAATCCTTTGCCACAGCCAGTCAGTCACGTCGGCGTGTGGGCGCTGGCCAAGGATGTCTTGGCGCGCGATTTCCCCGGTGAAGAGATCCACGTGGCTCTCGCAATGTCTCCTGGGGCACAAAACCCCAACCTTCGGGCCCAGAGCGGCGTCTTCACGGTAGTCCGAGGGTTGTTTTACGAGGACGGGACCCCGCCGATTAACCAGGGCGAGGCCCTGCCGGACACATGTCCACTCGAAACGCGCCTTAAGGAAATAGTCGCCACCGTCAAGCCGAAGGAGCCAATCATGCTTCGCCTTCGGCTACCGGTTCGGGAAACAGGAAAGCTGCTTCGGCTTCTTCATATGCAGCGAATCACCGCGGCGACGCTCTTCCCCGGTTTTGACGGCGTGGCACGAGCGCTGAAGGCCGAGCAATGGTGGATGTTCAGCTAGATTAATCCACACAACGCGGAACCCAAGAGAAAGGTGGCGTAGATAATTGCAGCTGAAGAAATTTCGGGTGTGGAACTACAAGAGCTTCTTGGATTCGGGCCAGCTCGAACTCGGCGCGGGTTTCAACGTTCTCGTCGGTCAGAACGACTCGGGAAAAACTGCGCTACTGGAGGCGTTGACACCCAATTCGCTGGCACACAAACCGCATCGAAGCTATGCGACCGCGCCGTATGAGACCAGCCCGATTCCAGCTAACTCGCGTGCCCGGTTCCGGTACTCCGCCTCCGCCGCGGAAGTTGGGCGCATCCTGTGCAGCGGATCAGCATTCATGTTCACGCCAGAGTTAAATCAGGACGCCCAAAGTCTGCTTTCCCGATTGCTGCAGCAACCGACCGTGGACTTGGAATGGGACACCATCCAGCAATGGGTTAACCCGGGGTTTGGCATCTGGAACCCGTCAGGAAGCATGGTTATGGCCCAGTGGAACGGCACCGGCTTCTTACTGTCTGGGGGCGGAGCGGCATCCATTGGTAACGTGTTCTGGGGTGAGTTCGTGGGAGGCGTCTATCGCTTCAAGGCTGAGCGATTCAACGCTGGCGAGTGCGCATTCGGGCACAGCGAGACGCTGTCGCCAGACGCGGCGAATCTCGCCGAGGTGCTCTTGGTCCTCCAAAGCAACACTGTCAAGTTCGAGCGGTACAACGAGTTGGTGCGCGCAGTCTTTCCCCAGATTGTCCGCGTAACGGTGCAGCCATTCAACAACCGCGTCCGTGTTCTCGTGTGGAAGGACGCCGTTCATCAAGATCGGATCGACTTGGCTAACCTTCTCAACGAAAGCGGAACTGGCATCGGCCAGGTGCTTGCGATGCTGTACGTCGCCTATACGGCCATCTCGCCGCGCGTTCTCCTGATCGATGAACCGAACAGCTTTCTTCATCCAACGGCAGCCCGAGCGCTCATCGAGATCCTTCGAGAGCACCCGCAGCACCAGTACATCATCTCGACGCATTCACCGGACATGGTAGTCGCAGCGCGACCCTCGACAGTGCACATCCTCCAGATGAAAGAGGGGCAAACCAAGGTGCAAGCGGTGGATGCCGAAAAGGCCGAGGCTTCACGCGCCATACTTCGGGAAGTTGGCGCTCGGCTCTCTGATGTATTCGGGGTGGACAACGTCATGTGGGTCGAAGGCGCGACGGAGGAAGCATGTTTCCCGCGCATCATTCGAAAGTTGTTCAAACAACCCCCAATTGGACTCGCCATTGTCGGCGTCTTGCAAACCGGAGATTTCGAGGGTGCGAAGGCGCGCGATGTCGTGCGCATCTATGAGCGTCTGAGTAAGGGGCCGGCACTTATTCCTTCCGCAATTGCGTTTGTCTTCGACCGCGAAGGGCGCAGCGACAAAGAGATCGAGGATGCCAAGCGGCTAGGAGGAGTTCACTTCCTCGCGCGTCGGGCGTTCGAGAATTACCTCTTAGATCCGGATGCGATTGCCTACTCCCTGAACAGTCATCCGCCGTTCTCGACCGGCGAGGCTCCGAAGATAACAACGGACGGGGTTAAGGATTGGCTCACCAAACACCAGCTCGACTCGGTGTACGGCACCGATGGGACGAGCATGGACTCGGTCAAGCTCAATGGGCCCAAGCTGCTTCACAACCTTTTCCTAGACCTCTCGGCGACCAGGCTGGAGTACCGAAAGACCACGCACTCCGTCGAGTTGACCGAGTGGATCTTGGAAAACAAGCCGGAGGAGTTGAAGGAGGTGGCGGATCTGCTGAGGACCATCCTCGCGCCAGCAGAGTAGATCCCTGGAAGGAGCGAGCCTCACACAGCCATCCTCGCGGAGAACGAAATGGGCAAGACGACTACTCGGCATCGGTGCTTCCCGCAAGCGCCAGGGGCGGCCAGGGCCCTTCCCGCACTATTTCCGAAAACGTCGACGAGCATCATCCGCGATTCCCCAACTGCTGCACCAGCTCCAGCAGGGCTCGCCGCAGTGCCTCCGGATCCGCGCAGCGCATCTCCAAACCGAGTGGCCAATGAGTGGCCAATGGACGACCTTTTGCGCTGCTCAGGATGAAGTGGACAGAACCACCGACCCGGCCTCGCCATACTCTGAAAATGTCCTCTCTTGGCCACCTCGGTTGCCGCACCGAGCGGACGGACACTTGGAATGCTTGCGCGCCCTCGCTCTACGGCGATGGTCTCGACGCCGAGGGCGATGCGATGGAGCTGCTTGCCGAGCTGCAACCCGCCGGCGAGCCGTTCACCGGCATGCCCACGCACCGCAGTGGCCTTCGGCCATGCACGGCAGTGCCAACCGGATGCTTTGCAGTGCTACGGCTCAACTTGACCGGAGTGGAGATCGGGAAGCAGTACGAGCTGGCGGTGTGGCTGCGCGACGCGAGCGGCGCGGAAGGTGGGCCGCGCAGGATTCACGAGAGCTTCGTTCGCGTCGAGTAGCCGCCGTTAAAAAGCTCTGCGCAACAGCCAAACGCAATTTTACGTTCGACGCTGAGCACGGCCACGATCTAAGAGGCGCCGGGAGGTCACGTGCGGCAGCAGGCGCCTGAATCGAATCAACCCAAGAGCGCTCGGAGATGGTCGCTCATCGTCGCCGGCGTGTTCGCTGGATTGGTCGCCGCGGCGGCAGCGACAATCAAAGGCGATCTTCCACTCGAGGAGCTCAGAGCCCGCTACGCGCCTGCGCCCTCGAAGTTCATCGAGCTGGGCGGGATGTCCGTGCACTACCGAGACGAGGGCTCCGGGCCGCCGCTCGTCTTGCTCCACGGGACCGGCGCATCGCTGCACACGTGGGAGGGATGGGTTTCGGCCCTTCGACGCGATTTCCGGATGGTGCGAATGGACCTCCCTGGCTTCGGGCTCACCGGACCGAACCCGAGTGGCGATTACACCTCGGCCGCGTACGTCGAGTTCCTCGAATCCTTCGCCGCGCGGCTCGGGCTGGATCGCTTCGACCTCGGCGGCAATTCGTTGGGTGGATTCCTGGCCTGGCGATACGCCTTCGAGCACCCCGAGCGCGTGCGCAAGCTGATCCTCGTGGACGCCGCTGGATATCCGCAGTCGCGGCCGCCGGTGCTGGTGTTTCGCCTGGCTCGGATTCCGGTGCTCTCGTCGTTGCTCGCGCACGTCGACCCGCGGCGATTCGCCGAGAAGACTCTGCGCCAGGCCTACGCGGATCCCGCTCGCGCAACGCCGCAGCTCGTGCAGCAGTACGCCGATCTGGCATTGCGGCCGGGAAACCGGCAGGCCTTCGTCGCTCGGGTATCCGCGCCCGAGCGCGATCGTTCTGCGCAGATCCGCGGCCTCCGCCTTCCGACTCTGGTCCTCTGGGGCAGGCAGGACGAGCTGCTTGCCGTGGACAATGCCGATCGATTCGGACGGGACATTCCGGGCTCGCGCGTGATCATCTACGACGGCGTGGGCCATGTCCCGATGGAGGAAATTGCCGAGCGCAGCGCAGCGGACGCCAGAGCGTTCCTCCTCCAGTCGGAATCCGTCCGGCGATAAGGTCGCGCAGCCTTCTGATTGCAACATCTATGGCGATATGGCGTCGGCCTCGATCTCGATCAGCATCTTCGGATCGATCAGCGCGTTGACTTGAACCATCGTCGTCGTCGGCCGATCGGAGCCGAAGAACTCCGCATGAGCACGCCCGTATTCTGCCCAGCGGGAAATATCCGTGACGAACATTCGGGTCCTCACCACGTTCTCGCGGCTGGCCCCGAGCTGACGGAGCGCCCGTTCAATCAGCTCGAGGCAACGTTTGGCTTGCGCATACGCGTCTCCGGGAGCGTGCACACCGGTGCCCGATTCGTCTACCGGCGCAGTTCCCGTCACGAAGATGTGGTTCCCTGCCTTGAGCGCCCTGCAATAACCAACGATCTGCTCCCAAGGGGCCTTTGAGAATACGCGTTTGATCTCCATGAACCGGAGTAACTATCTCAACCCGACCCGTTCGAGAACCGGCTGGACAGCCGCGCGGATTTGGTGTCAACCGCCGATCGGCACCTGGGCGAGCAGGATCCGATTTTTCCCGTCGTTCTTCACCGATTCCGGGTTGCTCAGGCGCAGTCGCGTGTCGCTCACCGGCTCCCACAGCCCGATCCAGATATTCAGGCGGCGTGCGCCGTAGTTGGGCGGCAGGGCAATGAAGAACTCGTCCTTCACCGTCTCGCCCTTCTTCCACTGCGTGGTCAGGTAACCGCCGCTCGCTGGACGGTGATCGATGTTGAAGCGCTCCATCCGCCCGTCGGCGTCTTCTGCATGGACGAACACCGTGTAGTCCTGATCCAGCTCATCCAGCACCTTGAAGAACACGGTCACGCGGGCCTGCTCGCCGGGACCCAGCTTGCCGGGTTGAATGCTTCCGCCCACCAGCTCGACTTTTCCGTCCAGGTTGGCCCCGCTCTGGAACGAGAGCGGCGGAACCTGGGCCACGACGGCTCGCGCTCTCTCCGGCGATTTGTCGCCGCCCGGCGCCTCGACGATGCAGCCCAGCGCTCCGACCAGCAACCACGCGCCGAAGTGGGAAGCCTTTGGCATCGCCGCGACTTATAGATCCAACGCCGCCGGACAAGCCATTCGAGCATCTCTCAAGCTCGTAGGCAGGGCGGAAGCTCTGTTGTATTCGAGGCCCAATGACGATCTTCCCCGCATCTAACCTGGCGCTCCTGGGACAGGTGCCACCTGCGCCGGCGCCCCAGCCGGTGCCCCCCGATTTCTTGACGCAACTGCTGCACGACTGGACGGTGCTGGGTCCGGCGATCGCGGCGGTGGTGCTCGCGCTGATCCTGATCCCCGTCCTTCTCAAGCGCCGTCGCAAGCCGCCGGCGGAGAAACCCGGGCAGCCTGTGTTGCCCGAGCCGCGCGTGCAACCTCGGATCGAGCTTCCGCCTTCAGAGGCCGAGGCCGCCAAACGCCAGCAAGCCGAAGCGGCGCGCCAGGAAGTGGAGCAGCTGGCGCGGGAGCGCCGCGAGCGGGCGGAGGCGGCCAAGACCGCCGCGGATGCGGCCGAGAAAGCCCGGCTGGAGGCGGAAGCTGCCGCGCTGCGCGAGCGCGAAGAGCAGGCCAAGCGAGAGGAGTACCGAGCGAAGAAGGCGGCCGAGCGCGAGGAGAAGGAGCGCCACCGTCGCGAGAAGGAGGAAGAAGAGCGACTGCGTCAGGAAGCCGCGCGGCGCGCGGTCGAGGAGGAGGAAGCGCGTCAGCGGGCCGCGCGCGAGGAGGAACGGCGGCGGATCGAAGCGCAGGCCGGACAAACGCTGGCGCAGGGGCTGGACAAGACGCGCACCCAGGGGTTCATGGCCAAGCTGAACTCCTTTTTCAGCCAGCCCAAGCAGGTGGACGAGTCGGTGCTGGCCCAGCTCGAGGAGGTTCTCTTCAGCGCAGACATCGGCGTGCAGACCGCATCGCGCCTGGTCGAGCGGGCCCGGGAGAAGGTGAAGGCCAACGACCTGTCCAGCGCGGACAAGATCAAGACGGTGATTCGCGAGGAGGTGGAGCGGATGGTCAACCTGCCGGTCCCGCACTCGCTGGAAGGCGGAGGACCTCCGCACGTGATGATGGTGGTGGGCGTGAACGGCTCCGGTAAGACGACCACCATCGGCAAGCTCGCCGCAAAGGTGACCGAGCGGGGCGGGAAGGTGGTGCTCGCGGCCGGCGACACCTTCCGAGCCGCAGCCGCCGAGCAGCTCGACGTTTGGGCGGAGCGGGCTCGCGCGGAGCTGGTCAAGGGCGCGGAGAACAGCGATCCCGGAGCGGTGGTGTTCGAGGCGGTGAAGCGCGCGCGCGAAGAGAACGCCGACCTGGTGATCGCCGACACCGCCGGCAGGCTTCACACCAAGGTTCCGTTGATGGACGAGCTGAAGAAGGTGCGGCGCGTGATGGACAAGGCGCTTCCCGGTGCTCCGCACGAGGTGCTGCTGGTGCTCGACGCGACCACCGGACAGAACGCTATTGCGCAGGCAAAGCAGTTCAAGGACGTGGTGGGCGTCACCGCCATCGCGCTCACCAAGATCGACGGCACCGCCAAGGGCGGGGTGATCATCGGAATTTGCGACGAGCTGAAGATTCCGGTGGCCTGGGTCGGCGTGGGTGAAAAGGTGGCGGACCTTCGGCCCTTCGATCCGCGCGAATTCGTCACCGCGCTGTTCGACGATGGTCAGTTTGTTGACCGGGGTTCCAGCCGCTGATTACAACTTCGGAATTGAAAGCTCGGCACCTCAGGCGGCTATGGCCGGTGGCTCTGCTCGCCGCCGGCGCGCTCGCAGTCGCATGTCCTCCCAAGCCTGTTCGTACCGGGCCCGCGCCCGGCTCGCCGCTGCCGTCGGTGCAGGTGCCGCCTGGATGCCAACGGGACCTCTCCGGTACGTACGCGCACGCACAGCGCCCCGAATTCCGATACCTGGCGCGCGACGACGGCACGACGCTGACGATGTCGGTGGAGCGGGTGCGCGCCGACGCGGGAAGCGCGGACGGCGGTAGCCGGGTGTCGATCACGCTCGCGCGCACTTCTCGCGGATTTGTCGGCCAGGCGCGGGCCACGGCCTTCGTCTCCACCGGGCAGCCCTGCCCCGTCGAGTTCTTCACCGAGGTGATCGCTTGCGACGAGGCTGCCTTGCTGCTCCGCTCGGCGGCCACCACGGCGGTAGACGAGTCGTGCCGAGCGCCGCCGAGCGCGGTCCACGCGGCGATGATGGAGCACCGGTTGATCCGGGAGAGCGCGCCGCAGCCGGTGGACGCCGGTGAACCCGAGCAGGCTAGCCCGGCTTCTGTGCAGTAGGTTAGACCGCGCGCTGCGTTTGCTTCGCCGCCGCTGCAACCCGGGTGGCGAGCAGCTTGCTGATCCGATTTCCTTGAACCAGGCTGATCAGCCCGACGTACAAAAAGCCCACCTGGAAAAGCACCAGGAAGGGGATCGAGGGGTAGATTTCTTTATCGATGGCGAACCACAGCGCGCCGGTGAAGTAGGCGCCGAACGCCAGCTCGATCACCGGAAGCAGATTCCGTTTGCCGCGGTAGCTCTCGCTGACCTCGAGCTTCGCCCCTCTTCCCTCGACGCCGATCTTGGGCGTACGGGTGAAACCCGACTGCTGATTGAGCAGGGCTTCCACCACGGCTTTGGCGTTGTTCACCGCCAGCCCGATGCCGAGTCCCATCAGGAAAGGCAGGTACTTCACCCGGCCCCACCAGGACAAACCCTGCTCCCGCTGACAGGCGACATAGAAGAAGCAGACCGACGCCGTCGCGGTGATGCAAAACGGCAAGTCGAGAAACAGCGTCTCGTAGAGGCCGTGCTTGAAACGCACCACCATCGAGATGGGCATCAACACGGAGAGCAGCACCATCAGGAGATACGCCACGTTGTTGGTCAGGTGGAAGAAGGCCTCTCGCTTGACCGCGAACGGAAGCTTGCTGCGAAGGATGGTGGGCAACAGCTTCTTGGCTGTCTGGATGGACCCCTTCGCCCAGCGGTGCTGCTGGCTCTTGAAGGCGTTCATGTCCACCGGGACCTCGGCCGGTGAGATCACCTCCGGCAAGAAGATGAATTGCCACCCGCGCAGCTGCGCTCGGTAGGACAGATCCAGGTCTTCGGTCAGCGTGTCGTGCTGCCAGCCTCCGGCATCGTCGATGGTGCTCCGCCGCCAGATGCCCGCCGTTCCGTTGAAGTTGAAAAAGCAGCCGGACCGATTGCGCGCGGTGTGCTCGATGATGAAGTGGCCGTCGAGGAAGATCGACTGCGCCTGGGTCAGGATGGAGAACTCGCGGTTCAAATGACCCCAGCGCACCTGCACCATTCCCACTTGTCGGTCGGCGAAGAATGGAATCGTTCGCCGCAGAAAATCAGGCGCGGGGACGAAGTCCGCATCGAACACCGCGATGAACTCGCCGGTGGCGAGCTTCAAACCATGCTCCAGGGCTCCCGCCTTGAATCCGTTGCGGTTGTCGCGGCGCAGATAGAGCACGTTGTGGCCGCGCTGCCGGTTGCGCTCGACGCTCGCCCTGGCAATCGCGCTGGTCTCGTCGGTGGAATCGTCCAGGACCTGAATCTCGAGCAGGTGCCTTGGGTAATCGATCCGGCACACCGACTCGACGAGCCGCTCCACCACGTACCGTTCGTTGAATACCGGTAGCTGGATGCTGACCTTGGGCAGCGACCGCAGCTGCCCTTTGGGAACGGGCAGCTTGAACTTGTGGCGATAGTACAGATAGGCCATCCGATATCGGTGCGATCCGTAGACGGCCAGAACGCACAGAACGCTGAAGTAGACACCCAGAAAAAGAATCTCGACGGTGGTCATCTCTGGCGCTAACCCCTCCACGGTGACATCCCTCTATTCCGGGAATCCGGTTGGCCCCTCCGGCCTTCTATGCTTGCAGTCCTCCCGTTACGCAGGGGTTTCCCTACCACACAAGACTTGAGCTTTTGGACAATAGGTAGCCGGCTCTCACCTGTCAAAGGATTAGGCGGGCCTCGGAAGCGACTCGAGTGTCGCAGATGTATCAATGCCATCAGCTCTGCTGACTTTTATCGTGCATTCATCGAGCGTCGCGAAGGCAAGAATCGACTCGACCAGCTGATCGAAGCTCATTCCGGCATGAGCGGCGATCTTCGGCAAGAGGCTGGTGCGCGTCAGTCCAGGAAGGGTGTTCACTTCGAGAAGTTGATCGTTCTCGTCGTCGCTGGCGATCAAGTCCACCCGTCCGTAGCCGCGGCAGCCGAGTGCGCCGTAGGCCCCGAGCGCCAGCGATTCCAGGTTGGCGATCCTGGTCGGCGACAAGCGCGGAGGAAGAAAATATCTCGATCCGCCGCGGTACTTGCGATTGAAGCTGAAGGCCTGGCCGGCGTAGGCGATCTCGCAGCTTCCCAGGACTGCATCGCCGAGAATTCCAACCGTCACCTCCCGCCCGCGAATCCATCGCTCGATCAGCGCCTCGCCGCCGAAGCGGCAGGCGTGAATTACTGCCGGCGCCAACTCCTGCTCACCGCTGACGATGGAAAGGCCGATCGAAGAGCCGCCGCGCGCGGGCTTGACCGCACAGGGAAATCCCAGGTCGCCGTGCTCGTCCATCAGCGACGAGATCCGCGCGGGCGTGATGCCGTACGCCGGTGGCGTGGGCAGATTGTGGTACCGGAACAGCTTCTTCGCGAACCGCTTGTGCATCGCCGTCGCGGACGCCATCACCCCCGAGCCGGTGTACGGAATGTTCATCACCTCCAGCATCCCTTGCACCCTCCCGTCTTCTCCCATCCTTCCGTGCAGCGCGATGAACGCCTGATCGACGTCCGCCGCCCTCAGTGCGCGGTCGAGCCCCGGGCCCGCGAAGATCCGCCGCGCCACCCGACCGCGCGCGGCGAGCGCGGCCGCCACCGCTTCGCCGGTTCTCAACGAGATGTCTCGCTCCTCCCCCCACCCACCCATCAGCACCGCGACGCTCTTCGCCATGGAAAACCTCTCCTTCCAACCGATGGCCAAGCAGGCGCGATGCCAATCGACAAGTGCGCGTCCCGATGGATTGTTGTTGGAAGACGCGAGGCGAGGCCGCGGGCGGATGGCCGCGCGCGGTCGTTCTGACCCGCCGTCGCCGTTCGCAGCGCAGCGGCGTTAGGGCGATTGAATCAGCTCCACCAGCATCCCTGTTCGCAGCATCACGAATGCAATGGGGCGGCCAGCGAACGCGACCGCCGGCGTGGGCGGCACGGCCAGGACCGCGCCGGCGCGCCGCAGCTCGTCAATGGAGATCTGCATCGCGCCGGTCAGGAAGGCCTGGTGGTACATCTTCACGTTGCGAACGAGGAACGGTTGCAGCGGCGAGTTTTCACCCCCTGGCTCGAGCAGCTCGATGCGCATTCCGCCCTGCACCATGAAGCAGCCGCGGATGCGCTGGCGCGGGTCGACGAATACTTCGCCTTCGTCAGTGTAGCCGAGCAGCCGGTGGGCAGCCCGCTCCACCTCGATGTCTTTGCAAGCAAGCCCGACGTGGTGGAATTTTAGATCCATCCATCTCTCATCCGAGGCGCCTCTCAGCGAGGGAGCGGATGATCCAGGATGGGCGCGGCTTGGTCAACCCAGTGCCAGCTGTTAGCATCCGGCGTACCGCCGCGGACCAGGGGAGAGGGACGCTGGACGGCGTCGGAAAAAGCAATGGCCGAGACTCAACTGCTCACCAGGATCTTCCGCGGTATTTCCCGGGAGCGGGGTGCGGGACTGCGAACCCTCCTGAGCAAGGGCGTCCGGCTGATCAGCGAATCGGCCGCAGCGCGAATACACCTGCGCGGCTGCGATCGCGTCGGGCCGGGCGCGCGCGCGATGGGACGGCCCCGCATCGAGAACCGCGGACGTATCGAGATCGGCGGAGGGTTCAGCATCTGCTCGTGGTTCAGCCCGGTGGACATCGTCGCCGGTCCCGGGGGCGCGATCGAGATCGGCGAGTCGGTGTGGCTCAATTTCGGTACCGCCATCCACGCGAGGCAGCGCGTGCAGATCGGCGATCGCACACACGTCGGGCAGTACTCGATCCTTTCGGACACCGAGGTGCCGGAGGTGGACGGCGCAGCGTCCGAGGAGCCGCGGCCGATCCGCGTGGGCGCCGACGTCTGGATCGCCGGGCGGGTCACCGTTCTCCCCGGTGCGAGTATCGGCGACGGATCGGTGATCACCACCGGCAGCATCGTCTCAGGGGAGATTCCCCCTGGCGTCGTGGCGGGCGGAATCCCCGCGCGCGTCCTGCGCCGGATAAATGGAGAGTCGCCGCTGACCGCGGATGAGCCCGCGCCACTTCCCTCTGCCGCGCGCGCGGCCCGCCCCGCTGCGCCCGGGTCAGAGATGCCTGGACCACCGGTGGCCGCGCCGAATGCCGAGCCCGGGCTGCGCGGGGTGCTGCTCGCTGACTTCACCATCGCCGAGTTGGCACGACATCTCGCCAAGGCGGATGATCCGCCGGCGATCGCGGCGGACGTCGCGCCTTTTGGCCAGGTGGTCCAATCGATGATCCAGGGACCGTCCGCGGATTTCGCAGTGGTCTGGACTCGCCCAGAGGGCGCGCTGCAGGGATTCCGCCGGGTGCTCGAGATCGAGAGCGTGGCCCAGGCTGAGCTCTTGGCGGAGGTCGACGCGTTCTGCGCGATGCTGGAGCGCGGCGCAACGCGTTTCAAGTTCGTCTTCGTCCCCACCTGGACGGTGCCGTCATGGCAGCGAGGCCTGGGAGCCGTCGACGGTCGCGAGGCCGGCGTGAGTCGGGCGCTGATGGCCGCCAACCTGCGTCTCTGCGAGAACCTGGCGCGCGCGCCGAACGTGCACACGCTGAACGCGCAGCGGTGGATCGACGCCGCGGGTCGAGGCTACGCGCCCAAGGCATGGTACCTGGGAAAGGTCGCATTCCACGATGAGGTGCTCGCCGAGGCAGCGCGCGACATCAAAGCCGCGCTGCGGGCCCTCACGGGCCAAGCCAGAAAGCTGCTGGTGCTCGACCTGGACGACACGCTCTGGGGCGGCATCGTCGGCGAGGTGGGCTGGGAAAATCTCCGCCTCGGCGGACACGACAGCGAGGGGGAGGCGTTCGCGGATTTCCAGCGGGCGGCGAAGGCGCTCACGCGGCGCGGCGTGGTGCTGGGCATCGTCAGCAAGAACGAGGAAGCGGTGGCGCTGGAGGCAATCCGAAAGCACCCGGAGATGGTGCTGCGCGAGAGCGACTTCGTCGGCTGGCGGATCAACTGGGCGGACAAGGCGCGCAACGTCGCCGACCTCGCGGCCGAGCTGAACCTGGGGCTGCAATCGGTGGTGTTCATCGACGACAGCCCGGTCGAGCGGGCGCGGGTGCGCGAGGCGTTGCCCGAAGTGCTGGTACCGGAGTGGCCGTCGGACAAGCTGCTCTATCCCAGCGCGCTGCTTGGCCTTCGCTGCTTCGACGCGCCGACGATCACCGCCGAGGACGCTCAGCGGACCAGACTGTACAGCTCGGAGCACCAGCGCAACGCGCTGCTTCAGCAGGTCAGCTCGGTGGAGGAGTGGCTCAAGGGGCTGGAGATCCGGGTGCGCGTGGAGCCGCTCGGAGCGGCGAACCTGGCTCGCACCGCGCAGCTGCTCAACAAGACCAATCAGATGAACCTCTCCACCCGCAGGATGGGAGAGGCGGAGCTGCTCGCCTGGGCCCGGGCGGAGGGCCACAGCCTGTGGACGGTAACAGTCTCGGACCGCTTCGGCGACGCCGGCCTGACCGGGATCGTCGGCTTCGCCGCGCAGGGCGGCGTCGCTCGCATCGTCGATTTCGTGCTCAGCTGCCGGGTGATGGGGCGCAAAGTGGAGGAGACGATGCTGCACGTGGCGATCGCGGAGGCCGCCCGCCTTGGCCTGACCTCCGTGGAGGCGCGCTATCTGCCGACCGCGAAGAACAAGCCATGCCTTTCGTTTTTCCAAGGCTCCGGTTTCCGCCGCGACGGCGAGCGCTTCGTCTGGGACGCAGCGCAGCCATTTGTGCTTCCCGAAGCGATCGCGCTCGAGCGGGTGAGCTGACCGATGGGACTGCGCGAGTGGTTGCTGGAGACCAGGTCGTCATCGTGGCTCAGCAGCTGCACTGCGGTGGGTCCTGAAGCGCGCCTGCGGGCTCGGCCGGTGGTGATCAACCAGGGGCGCCTGACCATCGGCGCGCGCTTTCAGCTTTCGTCCGTGCCGGTGGTCTCGCATCTCTACACGGCGCCGGAGGGCGCGCTGGAGATCGGGGATGGCGTCACCATCTCCTTCGGCGCCGCCATCGCGTGTCTCTCGCGCGTGCGGATCGGCTCCGACACGCGCATCGGCCCCTACTTCGCGCTCTCGGACAGCGACTTTCACGTCGTGGGCAACCGCGACGCTCGGCCGGACGCGCGTCCCGTCGAGATCGGGCGCGGCGTGCGGATCGGCGCGCGGGTGACGGTGTCGCCGGGCTGCAAGATCGGCGACGGCGCCACGGTGGTGGCAGGCAGCACGGTGGCCGGTGTGGTAGCTGCGGGCGCGGTGGTCTCGGGCGTCCCGGCCCGCATCTGCCGGGCCGCAGAGCGCACCGCGGGCGCCGCCTCGACGGAAGACGCCGTGCGCTCGCTGGTGGCCAGAACTCTGGGGCTCTCCCGGGTCCCCGAGCTGGCCGACGGTCCGCCGCAGATCCCGGAGTGGGACTCGCTGGGAGCGCTGCGCCTCTTGCTCGCTGTCGAGGAGGAATTCGGCGTGCGAATCGATGAGCGGGACATGCTCGGCGCGCACCGGGTGGCTGACCTGGTCGCGATCCTCGACGGGAGGCGCGCTGCGCCGACCGGCGCCATGCTCGGCGACGCCGCGGTGCAGCTCCCTGGGCAGAGCGGGCCGCCCGTGCTCGAGCTGATCCGCAGGACGCTCGAGCTCTCGCAGCTCCCTGATTTCCTCGACGGACCCGATCAGATCCCGCAGTGGGACTCGCTCGGTGCTCTCCGCATCCTGCTCGCGGTGGAGGAAGAGTTCAGCATCCAGCTCGGCGAGCAGGACATGGCGCGCGTGCGCTCGGTGGCCGACCTCATCGCAATGGTCGAACGGGCGCGGAAGGATCAGACGGGCATGGCGGGATCGCCGTGACGTTCTCGACACTGGCGCGGTACTTCGGCGCGCTTTCCGATCGTGCGCGATATGCGCCGCTGTCCATAGCGAGCGATGCGTGGCCGGTGCTGGCGGCGGGGGTCTACCTTCGCCAGTGCACGCGGGTGGGTTTCGGGGCTCGCGCCTTCGGGCGCCCGCACATCGCGAACAACGGGACCCTGATCATCGGCGAGCGGCTGCGAATCTTCTCCACCATGGCCCGCACCGAGCTGGTGGTATTCAAGGGCGGGAAACTGGAGATCGGGGACTGCTGCGCGATCAACTACGGCACGTCCATCGCGGCCACCGGGTCGGTTCGAATCGGCAATCGCTGCCGGATCGGCACATACGTGCTGTTGCTGGACAACGACTTCCACACGCTGGAAAGACGAGACGTGCGTCCGCCGCCGCGGCAGGTGGTGATCGAGGACGACGTGTGGATCTGCAACCGGGTGATCGTCTTGCCCGGCGTCACCGTCGGACATGGAGCCGTGCTGGGAGCCGGCGCCGTGGTGACCGGCGACGTTCCACCGCGGTCGCTCGCGATCGGAAATCCGGCGCGCGTGCACAAGACGTTTTGACGGTGGGCTACTGCGCCCGGACGTGCCGCTGAGCGTTGGCCTTCGCCGAGGCGATGGTGTTCAGGTAGTTCAACGCCACCTTGAGCTGATAGTCGGAGATCTTGCTGGTGGCGCTCCACTCCTTGAGATTGGGCGGCAGGTTGTTGGTGAGCTGCTCTCGCGCATCGGCGGAGACGTCCTCGGATTTGAAGTGGCGGCGCAAGTCCTTCTCGCGCGGCGCGCTGGCGGACGCGGCGCTCTCCTCGTTGACCACGAAGTCCGGCATGATCCCGCGCTCCTGGATGGAGCGTCCCTTGGGAGTGTAGTAGCGGGCGATGGTCAGCTTGAGCCCCGATCCGTCCTCCAGCTCGATCACGGTCTGGACGGAGCCCTTACCGAAGGTGGGCGTGCCCATCACGACCGCGCGGCTGTGATCCTGGAGTGCGCCGGCGACGATTTCCGAGGCGGAAGCGCTTCCCGCATTCACCAGCACCACCACCGGATAGGGCTTCTCGGTGTCCCGATCCTTGCTCTTCTCCTCGGTGGTATTGCGGCCATCGCGGCCGCGCGTGCTCACGATGGTGAGATTGCCCGGTAGGAAGCGATCGCTCACCGCCACCGCCTGGTCCAGCAGCCCGCCCGGATTGTTGCGGAGGTCGAGCACCAGGCCCCGCAGCTCGTTCCCCCCGTTCGCGGCCCGGAGCCGCTCCAGCTCCTTGCGCAAGTACGCATCGGTCCGTTCCTGGAAATTCTTCACCCGGACGTGGCCGATCCCCTCGTAGAGATTTCCTTCCACCGAGACGATCCGGATGTGATCGCGGATGATGGCGATCTCCCGGGGCGCGTTGAACCCCTCGCGCATGATGGTCAGCACCACCTTCTTTCCGGCGGGGCCACGCATCTTCTGGATGGCCTGGGCGAGGTCCATTCCCTTGGTGCTCTCCTCGTCGATTCGCACGATCTGATCTCCAGGCCGGATGCCGGCGCGCGCCGCCGGGGTGTCGTCGATCGGAGAGACCACGGTGATCACGTCGTTCTTCTTGGCGATCTCCAGCCCCAGGCCGCCGAATTCGCCGGAGGTGTCGATCTTCATCTCCTTGAACAGCTCGGGAGGCATGAACACGGTGTGCGGATCCAGCGTCTCGAGCATCCCCTTGATCGCTCCGTACATCAGCTGTTGCTCGTTGACCGGCTCCACGTAGTTGTTTTGCACGTAGGACAGAACGCGGGCGAACAGCTCGAGCTGACGGTAGGTGCCATCGTCGTCGCGGACGGGAACGGCAGCGCGGACCGAAAGCCCGATTCCCAACAACGCGATCGTCATCGCTGCTTGAGTTCTGAAGCGGATTCGCAAGGTGACTTCCTCTTCGAAGAGCTGGGGCAATTGTAGAGGGAACTCCTCGCCGGCGCACTCCTACCTGCGTGGAAGAAGACGTCGCACGCCCATCTGCGTTACAGGGGCGCTTTAGATCCGGAATTGATCGGCGAAGCGGATCAGGTAATGCACCAGCTCCTTGGGCCGCTCCATCTGGGGAACGTGTCCGAATCCCTTGACGATCTTGATCTGCGAGCTGGGCGGCAGGTGAGCCCGGAAATACTCCACCGCCTCCGCCGGCAAGAGTTTCTCGCTCTCGCCCCAGAGGAGCAGCGTGGGGACCTTGATGCCCGAGAGCAGCTCCGGAGCCAGGAACGATCCGTCGTCGATGCCCGCGATGATCGCGCGGACGGCCGCAGTGTCATAGAGCTTGCGCAGCTCCGGCGCGAAAAGAAGAGAGAGGATCGGCGCGCGGTGGAAAAGGCGCCGGGTCAGCGCCCTCGCCTGAGCGCTGTTGGTGACCTTGATCGCGTCGAAAACCTCGGCGAGCTTTTCCTGGCCCAGACGCGCGCCCGCCGGTGCGACCAGCCCCAGCGCTCGAACCAGCTCAGGGCGCGCGCTGGCGAGCACGATGCACATGGCGCCACCCAGCGAGTTGCCCACCACGAACGCCGGCACACCGACGACCTGCTCGCAAAACGCGGCCAGCACCTCGAATTGGGCCTGCACGCCAAGGGGCTTGGCGGGAAGCGGGGAAAATCCGTGGCCGGGGAGATCCGGGGCAATCACCTTGGCGAAGCGGCGCCGCAGCGGAAAGAGGATCTTGTAGAACCCATTCGCCGAGCCTCCCAACCCGTGCACCAGCAGGACTGGAGGGCCGGGACCTGAGCCCGCCAGCTCGTAGTAGTGGACCGGGTGTTGGCCGACGATCGCGGTGCTGGATCTCGTGCCGCGCTTGATCAAGGCGCGGCGGACCATCCGCTGGACGGTGGCGAGCAGGTCCACGCTACCGCTTCCCGGACGCGCGCGCCTTTGCCGAGCCGGAAGCTCCGACCCAGGCGGCTGGATCCACCGCTTCCCCGTCGAGGCGAATCTCGAAGTACAGGTAAGCGCCCTTGAGCGATCCGGTCTCGCCCACCGTGCCCACCACATCGCCGCTGCGCACGACCTCACCCACCCCGCGAGAGATGGAATCCAGGTGGGCGACCAGGGTGTGGAAGCCGCCACCGTGGTCGACGATCAGAACGTTCCCATAGCCGCGCAGCCATCCGGCGTACGCCACCTGTCCGGCGGCGATCGCCTTGACCTGCGTTCCCCAGGGCGCTCGAACGTCCCATCCCTTCTGCACCGTCACGGTGTTGAACTTCGGGTTCACCACCTTGCCGAAGCCGACCTCCACCGTGCCCTCGGTGGGCATGGGCAGCCTTCCCTTGAGCGCGGCGAAGCCCGAGCTCTGGGAGATCTGCATCTGCCGGATCAGCTTGGACAGAGATTGATCGGCCTGCTCCAGCTCGCGGATTGCGCGTTTGGATTCCAGCGAGTCCGCTCGCAGGGAGGCGACGATTTCGGTCAGCTCCCCACGGCGAATCTCGGCCTGGCGATGCTCCGCGCGCGCCGACTCGCGCCACTCAGCGAGCTGCTCGTTGAGACCGCTCAGCTGCGAAAGCAGCAATTGCTCCAGGTCCGCGATCCGCTTCGCCTCGCGCAGGAGACGGAGATCGTCCCCCGCCAGCACGCCCATCGCCCGCCAGCGCCAGATCATCGCGGAGAAGTCGGCGGCCGAAAGCAGCGAACGAAGCGGATGGTGCCTCATCAGCCGGTACATCACCAGCAATCGCGGACCCAGCCGCGTCAAACGATCCTCGACCAGCTCACGCGCGAGTGCGTGTTGCTCCTGCACGAGATCGATGCGCGACTGCAGCGCCCTCAATTCGGAGTCCAGACGGCGGGCGCGGGCCGCCGATGAGCGCCACAATTGCTCGATGAACTCCAGCACCTCCAGCACGCCGAGCTTCTGCTCGCGAAGTGCCACCAACGCCGCGCGCTCAACTGCCAGGCGCTGGCGGACCGCGGCGCGCTCCTGATCCGGTTGCTCGGCAAAGGTAGGCGTGGCCACCCATGCCTGGACGATCACCTGCACCAACGCCATCCGACGACGGCTCATGCTCTGAGGAAGCGACCCACGGCGGCGAAGCTGCCGCCCAGCCCCAGCGCGCATCCGAGGGCGAGCAGCTCCCAGGCCAAGGATGGCGTCAACAGCGACAGGCGGGCTCCCGGCCGGACCAGGAAGGAGAACAGCCCGAGCAGCTTGGGACCGAATGCCGACGCAAACATCCACAGCGCCAGGATGGCCACGCCGGCGCCGAGCAGGCCCTGTAGCGCACCTTCGATGAGAAATGGAGCTTTCACGAATCGATCCGTGGCGCCCACCAACTTCTGGATCTCGATTTCCTCGCGCCGCGCGTAGATCGCCAGCTGCAGCGTCGCCGAGACGATGAACACCGTGGCAAAGGCGACGATGGCGAAGGCAACCAGGCCGCCAAACCGCAGGGCTCGGGAGATCGCCGACAGCCTCGCTACCGCTTCTTCTCCGAAGTCGGCGCTCGCCACCCCAGGCATGCGGCGAGCCTCGGCGGCGATCGAGCCGAGCTCCTGGGGCGTGCGCCGCTCGGCGGGGAGCTGGATCTGGATCGAGTACGGGAGCGGATTGCGCGGAAGATCGTGGAGCACGTCGCCCAGCTCGCCCAGCTCCCGCCGCAGTCGCTCCATCGCCGCGCCCGGAGAAACCACGACCGCTGAGCCATTCGTCTTCAGGGTGAGCGCGCTGGCGATCTCTCCCGCGCGCGCCTCGGCGGCCCCCTCCTGCAAATACACCGTGACCTCCACGTCGCCGCCGATGGCCAGCATCAACGAGTCCACCAGCTGGGCGGCACCCCGGGCCAGCCCCGCCGCGAACAGCACCACCGCAATGGTGACCACCGCAACCAGGTGGATGAACGGTCTTCGGCGGACGCCCTGAACGGCGGATCTGCAGAAGTAGGCCGCCTTGGCGATCGCGCTCATCCGGCCGCCATCCAGCTCCGGGGTCCAAGCCAGTCGCGATCGGAAACCAGTTGCCCTCCCTCCAGCTTGATGGTCCGCTTCGGATATCGGCTCAAGAGCTGCGTATCGTGCGTGGCCACAACCACGGTGGTGCCTCGCACGTTCACCTCGCACAGCAGATCCATGATCTCGACGGTCAGCGCGGGATCCAGATTTCCGGTGGGCTCGTCCGCCAACAGGATGGTGGGATCGTTCACCAGCGCTCGGGCGATCACCACCCGCTGCTGCTCACCGCCGGAGAGTCGGATCGGCAGCGTCCCCGCCTTGTGCTCGAGCCCGACCAGCTTCAGCATCCGCATCACCCGCTGGCGGCACTCCCCCTGCGGCACGCCGAGCACTTCCAGCGTGAAGGCGACGTTCTCCGCCACCGTGCGCCTCGGAAGCAATTTGAAATCCTGAAACACCACCCCGATGTTGCGCCGCAGAAAGGGGACCGCCGAATCGCGAATGCGGCCGAGATTGGTTCCGTTGACCAGCACCTGACCGTCGGTAGCCTTCTCCGCGCAGAAAATCAGCTTGAGCAGCGTCGTCTTCCCCGCCCCGGAAGGACCGGTGACGAAGACGAACTCGCCCTTCTCCACTTGCAAGGTGACGTTCGAAAGCGAGGGGGCGTTGCCGGGATACGCCTTGTAGACATGGAACATCTGAATCATCGGCAAACGCCATTCTGCCCGAAATTCCAGCTCAGGGAAGAACGCCTCGCGGTCGCGTGCTCGAAGCGAATCCGGGGCGGCTGACAAAAGCTTACATTGACATGAAACAGCGAAAAAAATATCTCGTCGCTGCGTCGCGCGTTTTTGACGACCGGGAGGGGGACGATGAAGCACAGGCCAAGCCTCGGCGTTGACGGAAGCACGGTGTCCCCCGACGAGAGCGCCGCGCTTGCGGATCGCTTCACCATGCCGGCCGAGCAGCCGATCGCCGTCCGGGTGTTTCGAGAAGGTTCGGCATTGGACGTCCGGGTCGACCTCCACTAGAAGACGGCGAGGCCGAGGAGCAGCTCGATGCACACCAACGGACAGGTCAGGCCCCTTGCGGCGCCTCGCAGGCCATCCCCCTTTCAAAGCTCCGACAAAATCCAGAGTGGCGTCGAGGGACTGAGTGGCCGGAAGGTCCTGATCGTGGACGATGATCGCGCCACGCTCTTTGCCGTGCGAAGCGCGCTCGCCCCGCTCGGGTACCGATTCTATGAGGCCATGGACGGATCGCAGGCGCTTTCAGCTCTGCGGCAACATCGACCGGATTTGATCCTGATGGATGTGCAGATGCCCGGGCTGGGGGGCGTGGAGGTATGCCGGATCGTAAAAGCAAACCAGGGCGAAACCGCCTTTGGCTTCATCCCGGTGATCTTGATGACCGCGCGCCCGCGCGCTGACAAGATCGAGGCGCTCGAGCTCGGCGCGGATGACTTCCTGATCAAGCCGATCGACGTGCTTGAGCTCTCGGCGCGAGTGAAGTCAATGCTGCGCTTGAAGGTCTTGCAGGATGCCCTGCGGGAGAACAACCGCGAGCTGCACCGGGCGAACAAGGAGCTGGACAAGAAGCGCCAGGAGCTGCTGGCCCTGGCGAGGACCGACACGCTGACCGGGCTCTATAATCGCCGCTACCTGGAGGAAAGGTTGAGCGTCGAGTTCGCGCGCTCCTACCGTTATCGCGTGCCACTCTCCTGCTTGATGCTGGACGTTGATCACTTCAAACGCATCAACGACGCCTACGGCCATCCCTTCGGCGACCGGGTGTTGATGGAGGTGGCCAAGGCAACGAAGGAGATGCTGCGCGACGTGGACCTGGTGGCCCGCTACGGCGGCGAGGAGCTGATCGCGCTGCTGCCGGAAACGGGTCCGCGACAGGCGCTGCGCGTGGGCGAGCGCGTCCGGGAGAGGATTGCCGCGCTGCAGATGGTGCACCAAGCTCAGGACGGTTCCGAGAAAGTCGTCGGCTGTACCGCCTCGATCGGCGTGGCCACATTTCCGGCGCCGGGAATCGGAACCGCGGAGGATCTTCTCCGAGCGGCGGATGATTGCCTCTATCTCGCCAAGGGAGCGGGAAGGAACCAGGTCCGGCAGCATGATGGGTAAGACGAGCTGGCGAGCCCTGCGCGGTCGAGGCGATTGGGCGCAATGGATCCCGATCGGCTGTGCAAGCTTGGTGCTTCTCGGCGCCGCCGAGTGCGGCAAGGCGCGCCTGGACAATCCGGTGGACGCCTACACCTCCTTCAGCCGAGCCGTACAGAAGGGCGAGTACAAGGCGGCGTTTGCCAGCCTGTCTTCCGAAACGCAACGGCTGCTCGAGGAGCGCGCCGACCAGATCTCCCAGGCCGCTGCCGGAGCGATCAGGGATGACCCGGCAGCGCTGACGTTCTCCACGCCCGGGCGCCCGGAGCCGCTGATCGAGGTCAAGCTGATGAGTGAGGACGGAAACCGCGCCACCGTGATCGCTTCGAGCAGCAGCGTCTCTGAGCAGATCCAGATGGTGCGCGAGCAGGCGGGTTGGAAGGTGGACCTCAGCGACGCAATCCGTTCGAGGATGAAGGCCAGCCCTTGAGGTAGGATCCCATCGTGAGCGACAGAAAACCCCGCCGCACCACGCCCCAGGTCGAAGTCATCCGACGGCCGGCCGCGGGCACGCCGGCACCCGCTCCTTCCACCCCTGCGGCGTCCGCCCAGCCTCAGCGCCGCGGGCCGCCCCGGCGGTCGGGACCGCCTCGACCGCCGCCTACCGCGGAGCAAGTCCTCGCGCTGGCCCGGCGCGAGCACGTGCCGGCGCGGATCGCCAAGGGCGACCTGGAAGGAAAGATGAAGTGCCGGATCTGGCGCAAGCTCCATCCGGAGGAAGCCAAGCGGTTCGATCAGGTTTACGAGCTGATCGGCAAACACGCCGAGCTGGACTTCGAGGATGCCTTCGGCGTTCTTCAGAGCGGTTTGTCTCCGCGCGAGTTCTTGGAGCGAAAGGCCAAGACGCAGAAAAAGACGCAGGTCCGGCAAGCGCGCAGCTCCGTTCCCGGCGACGCGATCGAAGCCTTCGTCCACCGTCTGATCGAGCAGCAATCTCAGCTTTCGGTGGTGCTCGGCGAGCGCACGATCACCGACGTGCTGCGCTCCGTGGAGCCGGTCGCTTTCACTTTCGATCGCAGCGGCCGGATCGAAAAGCTGCAGATAGTCCTGATCGGCATCCAGCAGACCTGGGAGAAGATCTCGCCCTCGCTCGACCGCGACCCCGAGCTGAGCCAAAAGCCGATGGCGGTGGTGCGCCAACCCGAACGCCGCCCGGTCTCGGATCCGCGTCCGTTCCTGCCGCACGCAGGAAAGAAGCTGAAGATCTCCCTTCGCAATGGGCTGACCCTCACCGAGCGCGTGCGGGCAGCCGGACCCTTCGACCTGCTGCTCGGCGAGGAGAATCAAGAGCTGTTTCTGCCGCTCCACGCCATCGTGAAGTGGGAGGCGATCGCTAGCGCTTGATCCGCTCCGGGTGGAGAGGAATCACCTGGCTCACGTGCGCGGTCGCGCGCGCCGACTTCGCGCGGCGGATCAGCAGTGGGAGGTCTCCTTCTCCGCGCTCCACTGCCGCGCGCAGATCCTTCAGCCTCTCATGATGGCGGCGCACGCGGATCGCCGCGGCCTTGAGCCCCTTGAGCTCGCGCAGCGCCTTCTCCGCCTCCTCCAGCAGCGCTTCGGAGCGGGAATTGTCCTTGCGGGAGAGCGACAGCCAGGAGGCCGTCTCCGCCGAGACCAGCTGCAGCTCCAGGCCGAGCCCGCGGATGAACCTCCCTTGGGTAGAGTCCACCTCCACCTTGTGAAGCGGGATCTGTTCGCGCCGCTGCTCTCCGTTCTGCATCGAGGAGACCTCGATCTCCGCCCCCCAGCCGGCGCCGGTGAGCTGACCGCTCAGAAGAACGCTGCGGGTCAGTCGACGGGAGATGCTTCCCAGGAACACCACCAGCGCATCGTCCTCGACGTGCGCCTGGTACGAATGGCGGCTGGCGATGGCCCGAAATCCGGTAGGCCTCACCCGAACGGTGGCGTGCGTGGCGACCTCGCCAAACAAGAGCGCGGCCAGCGAGCCCATCGCCACGCTCAGGCCGTCCGGTCCGTCCACGTGCTCGAAGGCATTGCCCGACGGCAAAGTGATGCCCGCGAGGATTTCCGCGATGTAGTGGCGCGCCAGGCCGAGCGCGTGAACGGAGACGCCGGACTGCGCCAGCTTGACGCCGAGCCTCTCGAAGGCGGCTTCCGTATCCGGTCCGACCGAGGGCTCGCCATCGGTCAGCACCAGGAGCTTCGGGCGGCGGCCTGGAACGAGCAGTCTCTGAAGCGCCTTCGCGCCCAGCTCGAGCGCCTGGTGAAGGGCGGTGCCGCTTCCCGGCCGCAGCTGATGCAGCGCCTGGATCATCCGGCGCTTCCCGGCCACGTCCATCGGCACCAGCGGCACGCGCTGCTCGGCCAGCGCGTCGAAGACCACCAGCCCGAGGTAGTCCTCCGCGCCGGCCATTTCCACGAACTGCTGCACTGCCTCCACGGCGGCTGCGAGCGGGGCGCCCTTCATCGAGCCGCTGCGGTCCAGCAGCAGGTTGATCACCGCCGGCGCTCGCGGCCCTTCCTCCAGCGCGGTCGCCCAGATGGCAAGATGTCCTTCAGGCCCCGCCGATCCCGGGAGCTCCACGCCGCACGCCGTCCAGTCCATCGATAAAGACCTTTCCCTTCACAGCCCCTGGAGATGCGCCAATTATCCTCCAGCGCGCGGATGGGGGACAAACCCGGGCGCCGCGCCGTAAAGCTAAAGCCTCCAGTCCAGTTTTTCAGGCAACTCCATTCCGAGCCTCGCCGGAGGCGGAAAGGTCAACCCGCTGGCGCGCATCGCCGGCTTGATGTCGTCGATGAAGTCCTGCATCACCTCGCCCGAATCGCGCTTCTTGAGCCCGACGGAGATGGCGTACTGATTGCCTTCCGTACGGGGACGACCGAAGGAAAGCAGCCCCAGCTTCAACCACCGCTCGAACAGATCTTGCTTGATCAGCTCGTAGCGGCCCGTCTGACACAGCTCGATCACGATCTTCTCGCCGAGGCCCTGGTGGCCGCGCTCCTCGCTGATGATCTTCACGATCACCTCGCGGTAGGGAGGAAACGAGCAGTGCTCGTACTCCTGGAGCTGCCAGAAGCCGCCCCGGTCATAGAGAAACTGCGCCATCGCGAGCTCGAACCAGGACTGGGCGAAGGGAATGGGTTTGTGCGCGAGCCGCTCATTCACCCACGGGTCAACCGACTCGCCGGTGAACTTCTCGAACATCCGGGCGACCACGAGGTAGTGCTCCGTCTCTTCGCCGATGTGCCAGACGATGAACTTGAGCCACTTGCTTCCATCGACGAACTGGAGCCCGTGGCCGAACATCCGAGCCGCGGCCAGCTCTCGATACGCCTGGCTCTTCATCATCTGCTCGAGCGTTTCCCGGAACCGATCGGGCATCTCCTCTCGAGTCTCGTACACCTTCGGTTGTGGCGCCTTCTCCATCAGGGCTCTCCCGCGATCAGTGAACCTAACGCAAGTCTGGTCATGTGAGCGCAAAACGGTGGTGGGACCAAATTTGAAGGAACGGCAAAGGGCGCACCAGAGCTTCTACGTTGTTTGTCGATTTCCCCAACCCGGGCTCGCAGCATTTTCATGCAGCTTCGGCGCCGCGCCGGTGGCGACCTATCGCATCGTGGGAACGCGGGGCGATCTGCGCTCGGAGAATTGCTACGAGTACCGGGGAGACATCGAGCACACGCTCACCATCGACGAGAAGAAGCGGCAGCGCCGTTTCCGGGCGGGCGACCAGTTCGGCCCGGAGATCCTCTACTTTTCCGACTGCGTTCTGCGCCACCGAGAGCCGGAACCTTCAGGTTATGAAGGACTGGCCGACGTGAGGATCATCGAGGCCCTGCACCGCTCGATTGCATCCGGCGCCCCGGTGGATCTCGAGCCCCTGGTGCGCGTCCAGCAGCCGAGCGAAGACCGAGAGATCCGTCGACCCTCGGTCGAGGAGCCACCGCTGGTCAACGCCGAGTCGCCGTTTCAGGACTGACGCTGCCGGTAGCATTCAGTTGATTTATTGCCTCGGGGCGTACAAAAGCATCGGCCCGGAGGCATGCACATGGCCAAATGGATAGGCATCGCGGTGGTGGGGCTGCTCGTGGTGGCGGGCATCTCCTGCGCTGGAACGTACAACTCCCTGGTGACGCTGGATCAGCAGGTTCAGTCGCAGTGGGGCCAGGTGGAGAACGTCTACCAGCGACGGCTGGACCTCGTTCCCAATCTGGTCGAGACGGTGAAGGGCGCAGCGGCGTTCGAAAAGGACACCTTCACTCAGGTGGCGGAAGCCCGCGCCAAGGCCGGGCAGTCGACGATCGACGCGAGCAAGATCTCCGACCCGGCTGCGTTCCAGCGCTTCCAACAGTCGCAAGACGGGCTCTCCTCCGCGCTCACCCGACTGCTGGTGGTGGCCGAGCGCTACCCCGAGCTGAAGGCCAACCAGAACTTCCGAGATCTGCAAGCGCAGCTCGAGGGAACGGAAAACCGCATCGCGGTGGAGAGAAAAAGGTACAACGAAGCAGCGCAGGCGTTCAACACCAAGCGCGATAGCTTCCCCACGGTACTGGTGGCGAGTGTCTTCGGGAGCCGATTCGCCGAGAAGTCCTACTTCAAGGCGCAGGCCGGCGCGGAGACCCCCCCGAAGGTGAAGTTCTAGCGGATTGTTTCCCTCCGTCGGCGGCTCGATTGAGAACCATCTCACTTCGCCTCGGCGCTCTCGCCTGGCTCATCTGCAGCGCAGCCTTGGCCGCGGAGGTGCCGATCCCGCCCTCGCCCACCCGTTGGGTCACCGATAACGCGGGATTCATTTCCGAGGGCACGCGCGGCGCGCTCGATCTCAAGTTGGAGGCGTACCAGCAGCAGACCGGGCATCAGCTGCTGGTCTGGATCGGACGCAGCACCGGGGACACCCCGATCGAGGACTGGGCGGCGAGTGCTTTCAAAGCGTGGCGCGTGGGGCGCAAAGGGATCGATGACGGGTTGGTGGTGTTCGTCATGGCCGACGACCGCAAGATCCGCATCGAGGTGGGCTACGGCCTGGAGCCCGTGGTCACCGATGCCAAGGCTTCCCAAATCATTCGCGAGGTGATGGTCCCGCGAATCCAGGCGGGCGATCGCGATGGAGCGATCACCGCCGGCGTGGAGCAGCTGATAACCGTGATCGGGGGAGGCGACGTCTCGGCGGCTCCGGGCTCGACCTATCGCCGCACGCCCGCGCCGAGGCAGGCCAGTCCTCTTCAAGCAATCTGCTGCGGAGTAATCCTGGTGATCGGGGTGATTTTCCTGATCACACACCCCACGACGGCGCTGCTGCTCCTCTCCAGCTTCTTTTCCGGGCGCGGGGGAGGCGGTGGTTCCTACGGAGGCGGAGGCAACGGCGGCGGCGGAGGCTTCTCTGGTGGGGGCGGAAGCTCGGGCGGAGGCGGGGCGAGCGGCTCCTGGTGATTGCGGAGGTCGAATGTTCTGGAGGACGCGAAAGCTTCTGCGTTCCATCGATGCGCGGCGTATCGAGGACGCGATCCGCGCCGCGGAGCACCGCACCTCCGGGGAGATCCGCGTCTCGATCGCACCGCTCTTCTGGGGCGACATCCGGCGACTGGCAGAGAAAGCGTTCCGGCGCCTCGGGATGACCGGGACCAAGCAGCGAAACGGCGTTCTTTTCTTCATCGTGCCGTCGCGCCGTCGTTTCGTGGTGCTGGGCGATCAGGGAATTCACCAGCAGGTCGGCCAGGAATTCTGGGAACGCGTCGCGTCCGCGATGTCCGACCACTTCAAGGCCGGCAATTTCACCGAAGGAATCGTCCGGGGAATTCACGAGGTGGGCGAGCAGCTGTCCACACATTTCCCCTACCAGGGCGAGGCGGATGTCAACGAGCTGCCGGACGAGGTGGACTTCGGGGGCAAACCTCTGAAACCGAGGAGTTGACGAGAGCGCGACGCTGCTTCGGGGCTTGTCGGACCGCAGCGCTAGCGTGATCGAATGCTCCCCGGTGCAGAGCTGTTCAGCCATCACGCGTTCGTCGATCTCGAGACGACCGGCCTCGACCCGGATTCGGACGAGGTGATCGAGCTGGGCGTGTTGTTCGTGCATCAGGGGCAACCTACGCAGCGGATCTCGCGGCTGTTTCGCCCATCCATTCCGCTGCCACTCGAGATCGAGAGGCTGACGGGAATCACCTCCGCGGACCTGGTGGCCGCCCCATCCTTCGACACCTTCCGGGCGGAGCTGCGGCACGCGCTGTCCGGCTGGACCGTGGTCGCTCACAACGCCGCATTCGAGCAGGGCTTCCTTTTCGAGCTGCTCAAGGAGATCGCGGCGCCGGTGCTCGACTCGTGCGAGCTGCTGCACTACCTCTATCCGGAGCTGGAGAGTTACTCGCTCGATTCGATGATCCGGTGGAGCGGAGTTGGCGCGCGGGCGCGGCACCGGGCGCTTCAGGATTGCGAGGATACCTTCGCCATGCTTTGCCGCGCGCTGGACCTCTGCGCCCAGGAGCAGCGCGAAGAGGATCTCGCAGAGCTGCTCGCTTGCCTCGATCCAAGCTGGAGTGTCGCCACACCCGGCAGCAGCTGTGATCGCGACGCGCACCTGCCCACGATCGAGCTGCTCTCGGACCTTCTCCAGCGCTGCCGTGGAACCCGAAGCGCACTCGACGGACGGCTCGACCCGGCACGGGCGCCGATTCAGCAATCGGCAAACGGTTCTGCCACGACGGCGTTGACGATACCCCTTGCAGTCGATGAGCCGGGGCCAGCGGAAAAGCACATCGCGCGAGCGCTGGTCGAAGGCGGCAGGTTGGGAATCGAGCTGGATCCAGGCCCGAACAGATCGCTCGCCTATCTCCGCCCCGCGGCAATGTTCGCGAAGAGCGCGCATCGGCGAGTCGGCATTACCGTGCACTCCGCGGCGCTGCGGGAAAGGCTGCTCGCCGAAGATCTCCCGGAGTTGAACCGCGCGCTGGGAGGCGACTTGAAGTACTCGACGCTCCGGCGTCAGAACGAGTATCTCTGCCGAAGGCGTGCGCTCGCGGCGACTCGCGTCGCACCCGGAATGACGTTGCACGAACGCGCTCCGCGGGCGTACTTGCGGTCGCTTCTGCGGCGCAGCCCACGCGGCGAGGTGGACCGGGCGAGCTACTGGTTCAAGACGCGCTTCCCGCTGCTCGAGCCGCTGCTGGAGACGATCCGGTCGGAGCCCGCCACCACGCTCGGCGAGCGCTGTCCGCATTTCAAGAGCTGCTACTACCACTCCGCCGTCGCATCGGTGAGGGAGGCTCACCTGGTCGTCGCGGACCACGCGCTCGCAGCTGCGTGGGCCCCCGATCACCCTGCACTCGACGACCTGGTCATCGACGAGGCCCACCATCTGGAGGATTCGCTTTCGGCGGCGATGACGGCGAAGGTTTCCCTCTCCGCGATTGCCCGGCTCCGCAGCCGGGTGCTGGCATTGAAGGGTATCCCGGGCGTGTCGCAGGAGCTGAGTCAGCCCGCGGTCGCCCTGGATGCGAGCGCCGAACGGCTGGGGCTCGCCATTCATCGGTTCTGCAATCCGGATCATCTCGACTCCGGCCGGCTCGAGCGGGCCGTTGCGGAGGCGGACCGAGGGGCCGACGACTGGCGGACGGTCCAGAGCGAGATTGAGCAGCTCGCGGCTGTGCTCGTGAAGATGGCTTCGCTGCTCTGCTCGCCGAACCCGCTCGCGTGCGAGGCGGACCAACACGAGCTTGCAGGTACGCTCGCCGCTGTCTACCAGCTGCTCGAGGCGGTGCGCGGCGCGCATTCGTCTTCCTCGGCGCACTGCCTCTTCGCCACGGCGTATCTGCCCGCGGGAGACTGGGCGCTCAGCGCGCAGCCGATCGATGTCTCGCATCAGCTCGCGCAGATGGCGACGGGCGCGGGCGCGCTCGTGCTCGCTTCGGATGGGCTTTCGACCGAGTGGAACCGGCCCTGGGTCCTGGAGCGGCTTGGCCTTTCGGGTGCTCAAGCGGCCCAGCCGTTCACCTTCGTGCCCCGTGAGCGGCACCGCGCTTCAGCAAACCCGTTGATCGTCTTGGTCAGCGATGCGCCCAACCCGCGCACGGACGCGGACGCGTTCCTGGATTGGATGGCAGCGAGAATCTCTGGAGTGGCGAGCTTCAGCGGCGGAAGGGTGCTCGGGATGTTCTCATCGAAGCTCCGCCTGGCGGAGGTCGCCGAGCGCGTCCGGGAAAATCTGGAACCGATCGGGATCCAGGTGGTGCGCGAGACTGGACGCCGACGGAACCGCGCGGGCTCCGCCCACAGGACAGCCGCGGGGACTGTCCGGCTGGGAGCGCGTGCCTGGTGGCAGGGGCCGGAGCTGCCGCAGCAAGGAATCCGTTGCACCTTCATCGACAAGCTGCCGATCGAGCCTCACTCGCGCCCGATGGTCGCTGCGCGAGAGGCTGCCGAGGCGGCGGGAGCGGCGGAGCAGCGGGGATTCGCTCGTTACCGCCTTCCGCGAGCGCTGCTGCTCTTGCGCCAAGCGATTCAGCGGCTCAATTGCTGGCCGAGCGAGATGGCGGTGATCGTCCTGGCGTCGCCCGGCAGTCGGGCTTATCGCCCCGAGCTGTTGTCGGCTCTGGACGGCCAGCGCGTCGAGGTGCTTCCGTGGTCCGCAGCCCGCGTGCGGATCTACCAGGAGCTCAAGAGCGTGCGCCCGGATCCGGACCCGGTCACTTCGCCGGCTGCTTGACGATCCGGTCGATCAGCTTGGGATCGTCCGGAAGCAGGCCCGCCTTGGGCAGGCGCGGCGTGAGCGTCCGCCAGTTGGGGTCCATGGCGAAGACGCGGCGAAACAGCGGGAGCGATTCTTCGAGCCGGTTCATGTTCACCAGCGCCACCGCATGCCAGAACACCATCTCGGCGCTGTCCGGGACCAGGGCCTCCGCCGCAGCGTACTCGCGCAGGCCGCGCTCGGCGTCCTTGTGCTCCACCGCAAGGTCTCCGGCGTTCATGTGATTGTAGGCTCGTTGGAGCTTGACCAGTCGGCGAAGCTCCTTGAGCGGATCGGGGTGATCCTCCACGCGAAGGTCGAAGAGGCGGTCTTCCCACGAGCGGCCGCTGGGCTTTCCGGAGACGACCAGGAGCGCGGCAGACTGGCGGCCCCGGATGTCACCTCCCACCGCTTGCGCGGCGTCCAGCGCCGCCAGCATGCGCTCCGCGAGGTCTCCTTTGGATTGCTCGAACGCCTTGGACATCGCCGGCCACACTTTGTCGTTGAGCATCAGATTGGCTTGCACCGAGTAGTCCTTGCCGACGTGGTGGCCGGCTGCCGCGATGTCCTTCGCCCCGGTGTGGGCCGCCACGCGCCCTTGCGCATCGATCATTGCCACCTGGCGAACCTCGCGACCGGGGTCGGCGGCCAGCAGCCCGGCCAGCGCATCCGGAGCGCTGCGTCCGACGCGCATCAAATCGAGCCCGAGCTTGCCGTACGAAGGATCGACGAACGATTGCGTGGCCACTGCGCCCACGCCGGACTCGGCCCAGGAAACCATCGAACCGACGGAGAACCAATGCGACTGCACTGCGACGCCCAGCTCGCCGTTTGTGGGATCGCGCGCCACGATCGAGAACGTGTGCAGGGGTCGTCCGACGACGGCGTCGACATTTCGCGCGGACGGCGCGGCTCCTGCCGCGAGCGAGATCACCGCGCACGCAAGCTGCGCGACAGAGGCATGCCCTCGGAGGCTCTTCATCGCAAACCCCTCCCTTATCCGCCGGCTATACCCGAACGGACATCCGGTCTCTAGGCCATGATGCCGGTGCAGGGATTGCTGCTGAGGCCGCCTTCGGCGCCCACGGAGCTGACATTCGCTCCCACCGCGCGCAGGCAGGTGAGCAGCACGTCGCTGGTGTTGTCAGCGCTCGTCGAGCGGTGGTGAACGCCGGGGTACTTGAGATACCCGCCCGCCCTTCCAGCGACGAGAATGGGATAGTCGGTGATCGAGTGCACCAGGCCCTCGCAAACGTCGCTGCAGAGCAGGACGCAACTGTTGTCGAGGAGGTTGCCGGTGCCCTCGGGCGATGCCATGAGCTTCTCGAGAAGGTACGCGAAGCGCGCGTGCACGAAGACGACGGCGTCGTGGACTTGCCCCTGCATCTGCGCGTCGTGCGTCAGCGTGTGCTCGCCGGTGGTCTGGCCGACCGCGGAGTAGACCGTACCGCCCACGCTTCCGCTGAACTGATAGCTGGCCACGCGGGTGAGATCGCAGGCCCAGGCCAGCACCAGCAGCTCGGACATCGCTTCGGAGACCGACTCCAGCTGCTCGATCCCGCCGATGTCGACGTTGGTCTCGGTAACCGCGCCGGGAGGAACGCAGGCGGAAGTGATCACCGGCGGCAGCGCCATGATCTGGGTGCGCAGCTCGCTGATGCTGGTCAGGTGCGCATCCAGCCGCGCCCGGTCGGCAGTTCCCAATTTCGCTTGAAGGCGCCGCGCATCCGCGCGCACCTGGTCGAGCACGCTCAAGCGCAGCCGATCCCGCGGGTCGGTCGGGTCAGGCGGGCTGAAGGTGGCGAACAGCCGGTTGAAGAGCGCCGCCGGGTTGAACTCCTGCGGCAGCGGCGAGTCGGGGCCGCGATGCGACAGGAACTGCAGCGTCGGTCCTTCGCCGCGCGTCAAGCGCTTGGACACGGCGATCTGCAAGGACGGAAAGGTGGTCGAAGTGCCGATCGCATCCGCCGCCACCTGATCGACGGATGGCCCGCCGAACTTCGAATTGTAGGGCGCGCCTCCGGGCGGAAGCGCGATGAACGGATAGCCGGAGAGAATTCCCGCCGCGCCGCAGTGGTGGCCGCGCAAATTGGGAATCTTGATCTTGTAGCCCGAGACGACGTTCACGTAGCTCTTGACGTTGCTCAGCGGCGCCAGCTCCTCGGTCAATTGCCAGCCCGGGCCGGTGGCGGTTGGCTTCCATCGATTGAGGATTACGCCATTGCCGAAAAAGAAAGTCGCGAACCGCTTGGGAATCGGCGCGCCCTGGGCGAACGCCGTTCCGCTGGAGTTCAACATCGCCTCCAGGGTGGGCAACGCAATCGCCGCGCCGGCGCCCTTGAGGAGCGTCCTGCGGCTGAGCCGGAAGGGTCTCATGGCGTGACCCCCTTGGCGGCATAGCGGAAGGCGTCGCTCGCGGCGATCTCCACCAGCAGCTGCTTGACGCGATAGCCGGAGCCGGCGAACCCGGCATGGATCTTGTCGATCGGCGTCGATTCCCCTTCGGTGTCCACGTGGCCGGTCGCCGCCCGGAAGAGGTTGCGCGCAAAGCACTGGGTTACGCGCTCGTCGCGGCGAAGCAGACCTCCGAGCTCGCGCGCCCCGGCAAAGTTCCCCAGACTGTCCAGCGAAGCGGAGGCGTCGATCGGCTGTCCGGATTCGGTGGTCCGATAGCGGCCAAGCCCGTCGAAGTTCTCCAGCCCCAGGCCGATGTCGTCCATCAGCGCGTGGCAGCCGGCGCACGAGGGATTTTGCCGGTGCGCAAGCAGCTTTTCGCGCGTGGTCATCCCGGTGGTGTTGGGCAGGTTGGTGTCCACGTCCGGGGGCGGCGCCGGGATCGTCTGGCAGAGAAGTTTTTCGCGCACGAACTTGCCGCGGAAAGTCGGCGAGCTGCTGTTGGGATGCGCCATCAAGGACAGGAACGCTGCCTGGCCCAGGATTCCACCGCGCCTGCCGTCGGAGGGCAGCGGAGCTCGGGCGAAGCCCGAGGGAGGTGGATCGGACAGCCCGTACAAGGAAGCGAGGTCCGCGTTGACGAAGGTGTAGTCGGCGTCGAGCACCTGCCGGAAATCTCCATCCTGATCCCAGATCACGTTCTGCAGCAGGCGCTGGGTTTCCTCGCGCATGGCCGCCGCGAGCGCAGCCGAGTACATCGGGTAGGTCGCAGGATCTTTTGCCATCTGAGAGAGGTCGCGAAGCTGGAGCATCTCGTCGAAGAAGCGGCTGGTCGTTTCTTGCGCGCCGGAATCGTTGGCCATTGCCGCGGCGCGAGCGCGAACGCCTTCGGCCGTGTCGAGCTCGCCCGCCTCCGCCGCTGCGAGCAGGTCATCCTTGGGCGTCGTTCCGGTGAGGAAGAACGCCAGCCGGGTGCCGATCTCGTAACCCGTGAGCTTGAAGCGGCTCGCTTCGTCGGGATCGGGCCGGCCAATCTCGACCTGGTAGATGAAATTGGGCGACTGCAGCAGACCGGCGGCCGCGAACGCAGCGCCCTGATAGAAATCGTTGTACGCGGTCGCTGCCTGAACGCCGAGCGCGACGTAGGCGGCGCGTTCATCGTCGGCCAGCGCGCGGCGCCAGGCAAGGCGACCAAAGCGGCCGACGAACTGGCTGAGGCAGGCCTGGTCGGCGGTGGATTGAGGAGCACAGCCGACCAGCTGCGAACGGGTCGCGGCGTCAGTCATCGCAGCTCGCGCGGCGCGCAGCGCTGATTGCTCGTAGAGAGTGATGGCTGTCTGGGACAGCGCCAGCTGCGCGGCGCCAATCGCATCCAGGCCGTTCACCGTCGTGTCGGGCGGAGGGGTGACCAGCGCCGCCGGCGCGGCGCCCAGCAGGTCGCGGACCGCGTTGCGGTATTGCCAGCTCAGCAGCACGCGCATCGTCAGCGGCGCCGGCTCAAAGGGTCGCTGCACGACGGTAGTGTCCGGAGGACCCTGCGGCGGGAGCACGTTGTTAAGGAACGCCCTCTCCTCGCTCCGGCCGAAACATCCGGACACGGTCGCGGCGACCAGAGCGAGACAGACCAACCATGTAGGACGAGCGAGCGGGCGTTTCACGATGGGCGCACCCCCGGGCAAGTACACAGCGACGTGCGGAAGGTTAAACAGCAGCCGACCGACCCGACGCAGAATGGCCTTTATACCCGCCACCTTCGTGGCTTGCGAGCGACGCATCGCCGACTCGGTCGAATGCGACATGGAATACCCGAAAAACCGCGAATCCCGTTCGGGTCGAGTCTAGACCCCATGGGCCCCGTTGGGGCCCAACAGGGAACTGGCCTTCTAGCCGACGTCCTCGGGCTACGGAGTCGAGGGGGCCTCAACCGTCGCCCCCTGTCCGCTGCACCGCCGCGCGCGACCGGCTCGGAGTTTTCATGGCAGCGAAGCGAAGTCGAGACGCCGCGGATCCCTTCACCAGCAATCGAATTGAATCAGGGGAAAACCAGAAACGGGCTCCGCGACCTGATATATCAAGCCATGTCCGTGCCCTTGCGCGCCTCCCAGGTTCGGGAATCTTTTCTCAAGTTCTTCGAGGATCGCGGTCACCGGCGAGTGGAGTCGTCTCCGCTGGTGCCGTTCAACGATCCCACGCTGCTGTTTACCAACGCCGGGATGGTCCAGTTCAAGGACGTCTTCACCGGCCGCGAGAAGCGGGAGTACTCGCGGGCCACCAGCTCGCAAAAATGCGTCCGGGCGGGCGGAAAGCACAACGACCTCGACAACGTCGGCTTCACGGCTCGCCACCACACGTTCTTCGAGATGTTGGGGAACTTCTCCTTCGGCAGCTATTTCAAGGCGGACGCCATCGCGTACGCCTGGGATTACGTGACCGGGGTCCTGGGGCTCGATCGAGCGCGGTTGGCGGCCACCGTGTTCAACGGGGAGCGGGGCATCGCCTGGGACGAAGAGGCGTTCGAGCTTTGGCTGAAGCAGGGGCTTCCCGCTGAGCGAATCTACAAGCTGGGTTACGGCGACAACTTCTGGGCGATGGGAGACACCGGGCCCTGCGGCCCATGCTCGGAAATTCATTTCCACCAGGGTGACGATCTGCCCTGCGCGGAAGAGCAGGCCGGTCGGCCCTGTCAGGGGGTCGCCTGCGACTGCGATCGCTGGCTGGAAATCTGGAACCTGGTCTTCATGCAGTTCGAGCGCAAAGAGAAGGATTCGCCCTTGATTCCCCTGCCCAAGCCGTCCATCGACACGGGCGCAGGTCTTGAGCGAATGGCTGCGGTGGTCCAGGGAAAGCGCTCGAACTACGACACCGATCTGTTTCAGCCCATCCTCAAAGAGGTGGAGCGCCTCAGCGGAAAGCCGTACGGCAAGGTCGACGAGGACAGCTCGTCGATGCGGGTGATCGCCGACCACTCGCGGGCGACCGCCTTCCTCGTCTCCGACGGCGTGCAGCCTTCCAACGAGGGGCGCGGTTATGTGCTGCGGAGAATCATGCGGCGAGCGATCCGCCACGGCTCCAAGCTCGGACTTCGCCAGCCGTTCCTGCACCGCACCGTAGACCGGGTGATCGAGCTGATGGGCGACGCCTACCCGGAGCTGCCGGAGAATCGCAGCTTCGTCCTGGAGGTGACCCGCCACGAGGAGGAGTCCTTTCGGCGAACGCTCGACCGCGGCCTTCGCCTGATCGACGAGGAGGTAGCGCGGGTGAGGCAGACGGGCGGCAAGGTGTTGCCGGGGGACGTCGTCTTTTTCCTCCACGACACGCACGGATTTCCGTGGGACCTCACCCAGATCATCGCGCGCGAGCGCGGCCTCGACATCGATCAGGCTGGCTATGAGGAGCGGATGAAGCAGCAGCGCGAACAAGGCGAGTTCGGCGGCTCGGGCGCAAAAGCGGTCGGCGACGTGTACCACCGGCTGGCCGAGCGGCTCGGCGAGACGGAATTTCTCGGCTACGAGGGCGAGGGGCACGAGGGCGAGGGAACGATTGCAGCGATCGTCCGGGACGGTACCGAAATGGGTGAGGCGAGCGCCGGCGAGTTGGAGCTGGTCACCGATCGCACGCCTTTCTACGGCGAATCCGGCGGGCAAGTCGGCGACACCGGGCAGATCACCGGCAGCGGCGGCAAGTCGGTCGCTGCGGTGCTCGACGCCACCCGACCCGTGCCAGGTCTGATCGTCCATCGGGTGCGGATCGAGAAGGGTCAGTTCAAGGTCGGCGACGCGGTTCACCTCTCGGTGGACTCGCAGCGCCGAAAGGCGATCCGGGCCAACCACTCGGCAACCCACCTGCTGCACAAGGCCCTGAAGTTGGTGCTCGGCGACCACGTCAAGCAGGCCGGCTCGGTCGTCGCGCCCGATTACCTGCGCTTCGACTATGCCCACTTCGCCGCGCCCAGCGTCGAGCAGCTGGAGGAAATCGAAGATCTGGTGAACCAGTGGATCCGCGACAATGCGGATGCCCAGACCCGCATCATGCCGCTGGACGAGGCGAAGCGATCCGGCGCGGTCGCGCTGTTTGGCGAAAAATACGGCGACCGCGTGCGCGTGGTGAGCGTTCATCCGGAATCGACCGAGCTGTGCGGCGGAACGCACGTCCGCCGCACGGGCGACATCGGAGTGTTCAAGATCGTCTCCGAGGCGTCGATCGCCTCCGGCGTCCGGCGCATCATGGGCCTCACCGGCACCGGAGCGCTCAGCTACATCCGCGAGATGGAGCACCAGGTCAAAACGGCGGCCGAGCTGCTCAAGAGCTCGCCCAAGGAGCTGGTGAAGCGGATCGAGTCTGTCCAGAAGCGGATCAAGGAGCTGGAGAGAAAAGCCGAAGAGGCGGCGGTGCGTGCCACTTCCATTTCATCGGGCAATGCGCTCGAGCAGGCGCGCGAGGTGAACGGGATGAAGATCGTCACCCGCCAGGTGGACGCGGCCGACCCGAAGGTGTTCCGCGGCCTGGCCGACCAGCTGCGCGATCGCCTCCGCTCGGGCATCGTAGCCATCGGCGGCGGCAAGGGTGGCAAGGCGCTGATCCTCGTGGCGGCCACACCGGACATCGTTCAGCGCGGTTTCAACGCGGCCGAGCTGATCCGGGAGATGGCGAAGGAGATCGGCGGCTCCGGCGGGGGCAGGCCAGACATGGCGCAGGCGGGAGGAACCGATCCGGACCGGATCCCCGCGGCGCTGGAGAAGCTCTTCGAGCTGGTCAAGGCGAGTGCCCAGGCGCTCGCGCCTTCGGCCTAACCGCCCAGTTCCATTCGCGCGTCGGAAATTCGCGCCTCCAGCTCACAACTCGAATCGCTGCAGCAGCTTCACCGGATCGCGGCTGGATTCCCACTCCCGCAGGACAGCCTCCGCCGGCGTTTGGCCCGACGCGGCGACGAGTGCCAGCGGCTCGAGCAGCGGCGCATCCTCGGGATCCACGCGCTGAAGTCCTCGTCGCGCAATCGCCACCAGCTCGGTGGCCAGCTCGCTCAGGCGTTTCGCCCCGTGGCGCGCGCGCAACCCCTTTTCGCGCGCTGCAGCATGCAACTCCAGGTGCTGAGCGTACGTCAGCTTCGGCAAGAGTTGCTCGGCTTCGTCGAGCGCCAGGGCATCGTAGAGAATGCCGCGCCACAGCGCCGCGAGAGCGCCGGTGATTGCAGCCCCATTGCAATCCGCGCCGCGGACCTCGAGCACCTTCTTGATCCGCACCTCGGGAAAGAGCGTGGAAAGGTGATCGACCCAATCCGAAAGAACCGCGGGCCTTCCACCGAAGCCCTGCTGCAGCAATTGTCCGAAGGTGAGGCGCGGGTGCAGGTAACTTCCGTTCCTGCGCAGGAACAGCAGCGGCGCGTTGAGGGCCCAATCCACGTAAGCCCGGTACGAGAAAGAGCCATCGAAGAAGGACGGCAGGAATCCGCACCGCGCGGGATCCACTTCCGTCCAGACCCGGCTGCGATAGGAGAGCAGGCCAGTGGGCTCGCCATTCACCAGCGGGCTGTTGGCGAACAAGGCGACCATCACCGGCGTCAGGCGCGCGACGGCGATCATCTTGCGAATGCAGTCCGCCTCGTTCGACCAGTCGAGCGAGACCTGGCCGGTCGCGGTCATCAACATCATGTCCAGCGCCAATCGCCCGCGCTTCGACAGCGTCTCGCGCATCACCTGGTATCGCGTCTTCGGCATCCACGGCATCTGCGCCACCGAGCCGAAGGGCCGGTACCCCAAGGCAACCGCGCGCAGCCCGAGCGCCGCACAAGCTTGCTTCACCTCGCTGATGTGGCGCAGGTTCTCGCCGTGCACTTCCCGCGCGGTTCGGGCCGGAGTTCCCGAAAGCTCCAGTTGGCCGCCCGGCTCCAGGGAGATGGTGGACGTCCCGCGCGTCAGTGCGATGATCGGCTGGTCTGGCGCCTCGCGGAACGCTTTGTAGCCGTTGGGCTCAAGCCGCTTGAGCAGCGCTTCGATCCCGGCTTCCCCCTCGTACGGCACCGGTGCGGCAGAGCCAACCGGGAACAGCAGCTTTTCGTGCTCCAGGCCGATTTGATGCTCCGACGGGGGTTTTTCGGCAGCCCGGAAGTACGACGTCAGCTCCTCGACGGAAGTAATGGGATGCGCATCGGGCGCGCGATCGAGGGACATGGGAAGCGCTACCTATAACCAGCGGTGGCGGGGCCGGCTCTGTGGACGATAGGCTGGATCGCGGCGGAGCACTCGATCCGAAGGTCCGCACGCCGTATCGATTTCGGGCCGTCCAGGCGGTTGTGGGGCAAAGACCCAGGCTCTGCCTGGATTCGGAGCCGAGACCGGCGCCTTCCGCCATCTCCCCGTCCCCTCTGAACAAAACGGGGAAAGCAAGGAGTGCTGGACGCTCGGGAAGGAAAAGGGCCGCGCTTCGGGGGTGGAGGAGCAGGTAATCCGCTTGAAGCCCTTGTATGTCATTACTAATCTTGCTCCAATGTTGAGGGCTTGACGCCCGTTGATCGAATAAGAGCCACACAGAACATTGGAGCCTTTGCGCGGGACACCGCCGAGCTCGCGCCCGGGTAGAAAGCATACATGCCCCGATTCCTCCGCCGCATTTTCTCGATTCTGATTCTCCTTGGTGCATGGGCTTTCGCCGGTAGCGACCGAGCTCCTCGGCCGGTGACGATGGGCGAACCCATCGCGCGCCCGGCTCCCCGTTCCGATCTTGCCGAATCGCGCGGCTCGGACAAACCAGTCCACGACCTCACCAGCCTGCGCATCTTCACCAAAGTGATCCTCTACGTGAAGGACAACTACGTGGACCCCAAGCGCGTGAAGCCGAAGGAGATGATGATCAACGCGCTGGAGTACGTGGAGAAGACGGTTCCCGACGTGATCGTCGACGGGAACACCGAGACCGGCAAGCTGAAGGTGACGGTCAACGGCAAGACGCGCGATTTCGACATCAGCCACGTGGACTCGCTGTGGAAGATGTCGTTCACCATCAAGGACGTGTTCGATTACATCAGCCGGAACATGCGTCCGCTCGAGGACACCCGGGACATCGAGTACGCGGCGGTGAACGGGATGCTCTCCACGCTGGATCCGCACTCGGTGCTGCTCAAGCCGGAGATGTACCGCGAGATGAAGCTGCAGACCAAGGGCGAGTTCGGTGGATTGGGGTTCGTGATCCAGATGAAGGAAGGCAACCTCACGGTGGTGAAGGTGCTTCCGAAGACTCCGGCCCACCGCGCCAGCATCAAGAAGGACGATCAGATCCAGAAGATCGCCGAGGAGTCGACGGTCAACATGGACTTGAATGAGGCGGTTTCCAAGCTGCGCGGCCCGGTGGACTCGAAGGTCACCATCACCGTGGATCGCAAAGGCTGGGACAAGCCGCAGGTGATGACTTTGACCCGCGCGATGATCAACATCGAGTCGGTCCAGTCGAAGCTCTTGTCCCAGAACGTGGGCTACATCCGACTGAAGAACTTCCAGGGCAACACCACGCGCGAGCTGCAGTCTTCGATCTCCCAGCTTGCAAAGGAAGCGGAGAGCAGCGGCGGGCTCAAAGGGATCGTCCTCGATTTGCGCGGCAACCCCGGCGGGCTGCTGGAGCAGGCGATCCAGGTCTCGGACATGTTCCTCTCGCAGGGGACCATCGTCGCCACGGTCGGGCTCTCGGACAAGCTGCGAGAGGAGAAAAAGGCCCACCCGGACGAGGGCGACAACCTCTATCCCGTGGCCGTGCTGGTGAACGCCGGCTCGGCATCCGCGTCGGAGATCGTCGCCGGCGCGCTGAAAAACTTGAATCGGGCGGTGATCATCGGGCGGCAGACCTTCGGCAAGGGCTCGGTGCAGGTGCTGTACGAGATGGACGATATGGCCCTCAAGCTCACCATCGCCAAGTACCTCACGCCCGGGGATGTCTCCATTCAGGAAGTGGGAATCGTCCCGGACATCACGCTGATCCCCACGCGGGTAACCAAGGATCGGCTGGACGTTTTCGCGCCGCGCAAGTCAGTGGGCGAGGCGGACCTGGAGCATCACTTTGGAAATCCTTCTTCCCAAGCGGTGGCCAAGAAGCGCGAAGAGGTTCTGGGCCGGCAAAAGTCCGCCGAGGAAGTGAAGTACCTCAAGGAGGACGCCAAGCAGGTGGATGCGTCCGCCAAGCAGCAGCTGGCCGAAGAGGGAAAGGCGCCCAAGGTGTCCTCGCGGGCCAACGACAAGGCGCCCAAGGGGAAGAAGGACCCCCTTCTGGATACTGATTTGCCCGGCACCGAGCACGAGCTGGACGATCAGCTCGACGCGGAATCTCAAGACGAGGTGAAGGAGGACTTCGAGGTCCTCTTCGCCCGCGACTTCGTGGTCAATGCGCCGTTCATCGAGCGCGACAAGATGCTTCGCGCCGGCCACAACTTCGTGGAGATGAAGAAGCAGCAGGAGGAAGTGCGGATCGACGCGGCGATCGCCGCATTGGGAATCGACTGGACGCCGGGGCCCACGCCGCGCGTGCCACAGCTGGTGGCGAGCTTGAAACCCGGGTCGACCCAGAAATTGAACCCGGGCGAGCCGCTGGAGCTCGACCTGAACGTGGAAAACCGCGGAGCCGAGTCGTTCCGCCGCCTGCGCGCCTGGACCGAGTCTGACAATCCGTACCTCGATCGCCGCGAGTTCGCCTTCGGCGCGCTCAAGTCCGGCGAGAAGAAGAGCTGGAAGGTCCAGCTGAAGATGCCCAAGGACATCACCTCGCGGCGCGACGAGGTGACCGTCAAATTCTACGACGACCACGGCGCTCTTCCCGAGACGCTGGTGTCCGAGCTCAACTTCGCAGAGATTCCCAGGCCCGCCTTCGCCTTCGACTGGCAGGTGATCGACGATTGCACCCAGTGCAACGGCGACGGGATGGTCCAAAGGGGCGAGCACGTGTCGCTGCTGTTGGACGTGAAGAACGTGGGCAGCGGAAAGGCGCTCGATGCGTTTGCGCAGATCAAGAATGCCGCAGACCAGAACATCTTCATCGAAAAAGGTCGGTTCAAGCTCGGCGAGATCGCGCCGGGCGAGACCAAGACCGCCAAGTTCGTCCTGGAGGTGAAGAAGGCCTACAAGGCGGATTCTTTCCCGCTCAAGCTGGCGATCGTCGACGAGCCTCTGGAGGAGTTCTCCACCGAGAAGCTGCAGATACCGGTGACCGACTCGGGGCCGGAGGTGGAGGCGAAAAAGATGGTGGTCAAATTGCCGGATCGCACCGAGCTCTTCGAGTCTCCGGAGAAGACCGCGCGACCCATTGCTCGCCTGCCGAAGGGAGCCGTGCTCGCCACCGAAGCGCGGGTGGGCGCGTTCTACAAAGTAGATCTGGAAAAGGGGCGGTTCGCTTTCGTTCGCGTCGCCGAGGCCAAGGAGGCGAAGGGCGCCAAGCCGACCCCGCTGAAAGAAATCGAGCACCTCCCCTTCCGGGATCCGCCGCAGATCGCGCTCACCGTTGATCCCTCGCAGGGCGGCATCGTGGTAGAGAGCGACAAGTTCAGCCTGTCCGGGGTGGTAACCAATCCCAAGAGCCTCCTGGACATGTACATCCTGGTGAACGACCAGAAGGTCTTCTTCAAGGGCGCTTCCGGTGCAGAGGGCGATCCGCCGCGGATCAAGTTCTCCACCGACTTCGCGCTCAAGGAAGGCAACAACAACGTGCTGGTGGTGGCGAGGGAGAGCCCGGACTTCGCCAGCCGCAAGTCCCTGGTGATCCGCCGACGACCGGCGGCGGTGGCCCAAAAGCTGGCGAACCCCTGATCCTCGGGATAGCGTCCGGACGATGCGCTCTTGCGGCGCACCATCTCCGTTCTCGTCCGGAGGCCTTCGAGGATGAAGCAGCTTGGGCGAATCGCGGCGCTCGGTGTGCTCGCCGCCGGTGGGCTTGCGGTCGCCAGTCCCAATGATTTTCGGCTGTATCACTTGGGCAATCCCACCGTGGGCGGCGCCGCGTACAACCCGTCGGCCAACGCGAACTTTCGAATCTTCGCCCGGGAGCTCGGAGCCGCGCTGACGTCGATCAACCTGATGTCGCCGAGCACGCTGGGGCACAATGGGTTCTCGGTCAGCGGCGAGCTGTCGGTGGTCAACTTCAAGGCCACGCAGTTCCTGATGCCCACCGAATCCGCCTTCTCCGGTCCGATGCTGGTGCCCTCGCTGCACGTTCGCAAGGGGCTGCCCTTCTCCTTCGAGCTGGGAGCGCGCGCGGGCTGGCTGGACAAGAGCAAGATGGGCGTGGCAACGGTGGAGGGGAAGTGGGCGATCAACGAGGGCTTCAGCTATCTGCCGGATGTCGGCATTCGCGCCCACGTCTCGCGGCTGTTCAACACGCGGGATTTCGATCTGGTTGCGACCGGCTTGGACCTGGGGGTGGGCAAGCGCTTCGCATTCGCGGGGATGATGTCGCTTGCTCCCTACCTCGGCTGGAATCTGGTCTGGGTGGGCGCCTTCTCCAACACCGTCGACTTCAACCCCGGACGCTCGTACCAGGACTCGGTGCGGACGCCGACGGCGCAGCTGCAGGACACCGGCGTGTACAACGACGTGAGCCTCGGCTCGAACTCGCACAATCGCTTCTACCTAGGTGTTCGGTTCGTCGCCGGCGTGTTCCAGATGGGGGTGGAGATCTCCTACTCCGCGCTCGGGCAGATCCACGATGACGGGACCGGCGCCGATCGCTCAGTGCCGTCGCTCCTGGTGGTGAACTCCATGTTGGGCGTGGACTTCTAGCGCGGACGCCGAATCCATTCTCAGCTGCTGCGCCAACCGCCGCGGGCGATTGGTGATGCAATAGGCCACGCCCATCGATCGAAGCTCCAGCGCTCTCTCGGGATCATCGACCGTCCACGCCGCCACTCTCCAACCCCTTTGGGTCCACAGGGCAAGGTGCTCGGGGGTGCACGCTTGCTGGTACGGGTGAATCGAGTGCGAGGAAACCAGCGGCGCCAGCACCGCGTTCTGGAACAGGAAGCTGCGGTCCGGATCGATCAGCAGGCCTCGGCGAATTCCCGGATGCGCCTCGGCCAGCCGCCACAGGCAGAACGGATTGAAGCTGGAGACGATGGCGCGGCTCTCCAGATGGCGCTGGACGATCAGCTCGCCGACGCGCGCGGACAAGCCTCCGTCCTCTATGCCGTCGCACTTGAGCTCGACGTTGATCAGAAAGTGCGGGGGCAAGGCGTCGATCACCTCGTCCAGCAAAGGGATGCCGGCCGGCCCAAATCCCAGCCGCGTTCCAACATCGGCGCGGCGCAGCTTCCAGAGCGACGTCCGCGACACGTCCCACTGGAGACCCGCCAGTCGATCCAGGCGCTGGTCATGGCAGACGACGACCTCTCCGCTGCCGCACAGTCTCGCATCCAGCTCCACGCCGTCCGCGCCTTGTGCCACCGCTTCCCGGAAAGCGGCCAGCGTGTTTTCCGGCGCATCGGCGCTGGCGCCGCGGTGGCCGAGGACAAACACGCTGATCTTCTAGCACGCCAGGCGAGCGTCGCCTCCATCCAGACTTGCGGAGCAGCGCTCTTTCCTGCATCTTGAGCTTCGAGATGCGCCTTGGAACCGGCGAGATCATCGTCCTGCTTTTCGTGATCGTGGTGGTTTTTTCCGCGTCGCGGATGGGCACCCTGGGCAATGCTTTAGGCAAATTCATCTACTCCTTCCGCAAGGCGGCCAAGGGACAAGACTTCATCGACGTGAAGCGGGTCGGCGATGGCGCGCGCGGGAGCAGTGCGAAGAGCAAGATTCCGCCCGAGGACGCCAGCATCATTGAGCAGAAACCGAAGTAGCCGCCCCTTCAGCCCGAGCGTAGCGAAGCGGAGTCGAGAGCACCCGTTCAGCTCGAGCGTAGCGAAGCGGAGTCGAGAGCACCCGTTCAGCTCGAGCGTAGCAAAGCGGAGTCGAGAGCACCCGTTCAGCTCGAGCGTAGCGAAGCGGAGTCGAGAGCGGCCCTTCGACTACGGGCTTCGCCCTACGCTCAGGGCGAGCGGGATTGGTCGAGGGCCGCCCCGCGGCTGCTCGAGATTCGAAATCGGTCGTTCTACCGCGCCGCCGTTTCCTTCGAGCTCACGGTGCCGACGGTGATCTTGAGGTGGAACGCGGAAAGGTTCGGCGGGTAGTCGTAGAACGTGATCAGGAACGGAGCACGACGTCCCGGGAGCACCTCTACCCCGGCCTTGTCCAGCTGCGCGCTGAGTGCTTCGGCGTCGTCCGCGCTTCCGATGCTGTAGAGGTCCTCGGGGCTGGCGATCGATCCCGCCAACACTTCGCTGGAGCGCACCAACTGCTCTCCGTCCAGGATTTCCGCGCGGATCTTCAGCTTGGTCGGCTTCAGGCCGCGGTTCTCGGCTTCACCGCGGATGTAGAACACCGGCTTGCCCGCGCGCGTGTCGTATAGTCCGTTCGAAATTTCCGCCGCGACCAGCTCCCGCGCCGGAGAGAGCAGCGACTTCCACTTCGAGGGCGAAAGCGAGAACCGTTCCAGCTTGCCGTCGTTGGTGTAGAGCGCGCCGACCGCAGCGAGCCCAACGATCAGAGCCGCACCGGTGCCGAGGTTGATCAGCAGCGCCGTCCAACTGCGGCTTGCCTTCGCGCCGAGGGAAGTGCGCTCCGGCCACGGCGCCGCGGCCGGTCGCTCTGAAGTAAAATCGCTCACCAGCGGTCGAGCTCTCGGCGGCGCCGGCGGCAACATTTCCTCCTGCGATGGCAACAGCTCGCGCGCCTCCGGGACCACTTCGATGACCGGCTCGGGGAGGTCGAACATCGATCGATCTGGCTCCTGCACGACCGCAGGTGAGAGGTCGAGCTGAGACGACCCTGGATCGTCGCTGCTCAGATCGCCGTGGCTGAGATCGCCGAACAGCTCATCCGCCAGAGGCGAGGAATGGCCGGCCGTGGCGGCTGGAGGGGGTGGTGGAGGAGAAACGGGAGGCGGGTCCGCCAGCAGCGCAAAAGGATCGGCGTCGGGGACGGAGGCGGTCGCGCGCTTCACCTGGAACGTGCTCTGGCAGACCGCGCAACGGACCCACGTTCCCCGCTCGGTAACCTTGTCGTCCGGCACCCGGAATCGCGTCTGGCAACTTTCGCAATTGACGATCATCGAGCGGTGGCGCGAGTATAGCGCCGGCCGTCGCGTCCGGGAGGCGCCGGCCGGTCTTGCCCGCACGCATCTCGTTCTGGTATCTGCTTTTCAGCGCAACGCGTCATGTGTGCAATGGGAGGAGACGTGGCCGGCTCGCCGATGGAAGAAGTCGAAGACGTCGATATGTCATCCGCCGCCAGGGCCATCAAGGTGATCAAGCGGTATACCAATCGCAAGCTGTACGACACCGTCGAGAGCCGCTACGTCACGCTGGACGAGATCGCCGAGATGGTGAAGGTGGGCCTCGAAGTGAAGATCGTGGACAACCGCTCCAAGGAAGATCTCACCTCGGTCACGCTGGCTCAGATCATTTTCGAGGAGGAGAAGAAAAAGAATCGGATGCCGCTGGCGATGCTGCGCGAGATCATCCGCCATCCTGGCGAGTCGATCACCGGTTTCATCCACAAGGAGCTCACCCCCAGGGTCAACTCCATTCGCGAAGAGGCTGAATCGCGGCTGGACAAGCTCCTGCGCCGAGAAGAAGGCGGGACCGAGGGAATGACTCCCGCCGAGCTGATCAAGAGCTCGCAGCGGCTGTTGGAGGACTGGCAGCGGCGGCTCGACGAGCGGATCAAGCACGGCGTGGAGAACGTGATCGGAACCCTTCCCGCGCTCGGTCGAGACATGCAGGCCCTCACCCAGCGCCTGGAAACGCTGGAGAGGAAGCTGGACGAGCTGGAGCGGCAAAAGGGCAGCTAGGGTGGTGCCTCGACTTCGCGTCACTTCGTGACGCTACGCTCGGCACGAACGGTGCTCGGCACGAACGGGGCTTGGGTCACGTCGTGACCCTACGCCCGGCGCGAACGGTGCTCAGGCGCTCAGCTCGGCGTTGGCGGTCGGAGCAATCCGAGGCGAGGCCGAGCTCAATACCTCCTCGGAAATGGCGCGCAGCATCTGCGCGCCGCGGCTGGACGGGGCGTACTCCCAGATGGTCTTGCCGTGGCTTTGCGCCTCGTCGATCTGGACGTTGTAGGCCAACGGCGTCTTGGCCAAGCTGTTGGGGAAGTACGCCCGCAGCTTGACGAGGATCTCGTCCGCCAACCTCGTCTTGCGATAGAGCGTCGGCACCACCAGGGAGATTCGGAGATCGGCGCGCTGATGCTGCTCGGCCACCTTCTGGATTGTCTCCACCATTTCGGCGCAGCCGTCGAGCGCGAGATAGGTCAGCGCCACCGGCACCACCACCTCCGTGGCGGCAACCAGCGCGTTCCAGGTGGTCAACCCCATCGATGGAGGAGCATCCAGCACCACGATGTCGTACGCGGACAACTGGGCGCCTTGCAGCCGATCAGAGAGCCGGAAAACGCGGCGCGGATCGCTCGCCGCCGCCGTAGCCAGCTCGGACATCTCCTTGTACGAGGGAATCAGCGACAGCTTGGGCACCGCCGTCGGCAGCACCACATCCTGCAGCTTCACCGCTGGATCCGCGAGGAGATGAAAGACATTCGGCCGGATGGTCCGCACGTCCATTCCCAGCGACTTGCCAGCGTGTCCCTGCGTATCGAGATCGACCAGGAGGACGTTGAGGCCTTTTTCGCGGGCGAAGAAGGCGGCCGCGTTGACCGCCAGCGTCGTCTTGCAGGTGCCCCCTTTTTCGTTGATGAACGCGATCCGGCGCATCGGTGGGTCAGACCTTCTTGGTCGCCAGCAACGTGTCCACCTTCCCCTCCACCGAAGTGAGCAACCGCTCCAGATCATCCACTTTGCGCCGCAATCCCTCCACGTCCTGCGTGGACGGAAGGTTCATCGCAGAGAGCGCGGTGCGCAGGCTCTTGTCCAGCGTGCCCTTGGCCGCCAGCGACCTCGACACCAGGCCCTGAACGGTGGACACGAATTTCTCGTTCGACAGCAGCTGCTGCGCGATCTTCCCAATGCGTTCCTCGCCGGTCTCCACCAGCCGTTTCATCATCGAATTGTTCTTGAGCATGGGCCGCGAGCATGCTGATCCCGCGCGTCGATCGTGTCAAGGTGGGCCGTCGAGTGATCTCGGTCGCCTCCGTCCGCATGCTCGATCGGCCTACCGGGAGGTTGCGTTGACACCGATGGACGGCGTCCTTACGGTTGCTGGCCCCCATGGTACCGTTGCTCGACAGGCGTTTATTGATTGTTTCCGGCAAGGGCGGCGTGGGCAAGAGCAGCATCAGCGCAGCGCTGGCCCTCCTCAGCGCGCGCGCCGGCAACCGGACCCTGGTTTGCGAGGTCAACGCGGACGCGCGCATCGGTCACCTGCTGGGCGGCCCGGAAGTGGGCGCGCAGATCTCGCTGCTGGAGGAGAGGCTGTGGGCGGTCAACGTCCGGCCCGAAGAGGCGATGCGCGAATACGCGCTGATGATCCTCAAGCTCGAGAGCATCTACAAAGCGGTCTTCGAGAACCGGTTCGTTCGCTACTTTCTCCGCTTCATACCGTCGCTCCAGGAGCTGGTGATGCTGGGGAAGATCCTCTATCACCTGGAGGAGAAGCTGCCGGATGGCGAGCCGCGCTTTGATAAGGTGATCGTCGACGCGCCGGCGACCGGGCACGTGGTTCCATTCCTCAGCGTCGCCAAGGTGATCATGGACACGGTGCCTGCGGGGCGGCTGTCTCGCGAGGCCTCGGCGATGCGCGCGGTCCTGGAGGACGGGAAACTCACCGCCGCCGTGCTGGTCAGCCTTCCGGAGGAGATGCCGGTCAACGAGACGATCGAGCTGGGCACCGCGCTCGAGCAGCAGGTTCAGATAAGCCCGCAGGCGGTGGTGCTCAATGCCTTCACCGCCGAGCGTTTCACTGCCGCAGACCTGGAAGCGTTGCGGCTAAAGCCATCGCTGCTCGAGCTCGCCCAAGGCCACGCGCTGCTGGCGAAGCTCTCGGCCGATTTTCGCGAGCAACTCGAGCGCGAGCTGAAGCTGCCGGTATTGACCGTCTCGCGCTTGTATCAGGGTCGATTCGGACGTGCATCGATCGAGGCCATCGCGGACCAACTGGGGTCGATGCTGGAGGCTCGATGAAGCCGGCGACGCGCGCCGCCGGCTCGAGGCAGGCAGATCAACCGCTGGTCGAAGCGGCGCGGCGCCGAGACGTGCTGATCTGCGTGGGCTCGGGTGGCGTGGGGAAGACGACGGTTGCCGCCAGCATCGCTCTGCGCGCCGCCGTGGACGGCAAGAGCGCGCTGGTTTGCACCATCGATCCGGCGCGGCGATTGGCCAACTCGCTGGGGTTGTCGCAGCTTGGCAACGCGGAGACTCGCATTGCGGCGGAGAAACTGATCGCCGCGGGACTGCCGCCCGGCGCACCGCTGTTCGCGATGATGCTGGACATCAAGCAGACCTGGGATGAATTCATCGAGCGACATGCGCCGCCCAATCGGCGAGAGCAGATTCTCTCCAGCCGCTTCTATCGATCGCTCTCCACCACCCTGGCCGGGTCCCAGGAGTACATCGCGATGGAGAAGCTGTGGCAGCTGCGCGCGCATCGCGATTACGGCCTGATCGTCCTCGATACGCCGCCCACTGCACACGCCCTGGATTTTCTAGACGCCCCCAACCGGGTGCTGGATTTTTTCGACAACGAGGCCTCCCGCTGGTTGCTGGCGCCGGCGCTCACCGCAGGAAAGCTCGGCCTTCAGCTTTTCAATTGGGGCGGCAGCTACATCGCCAAGACGATCTCCAAGCTCACCGGAACCGAAACGCTCCAGGAGCTCGCCAGCTTCATGCTGGCGATCAGCGGCATGAACGAGAGCTTTCGCCAGCGGGCTCGCCAGGTGCGCGCCCTGCTCGCGGCCGAGCGCACCGCGTTCGTCCTGGTGGTCAGCCCGAATCTGGAGGGGCTGGATGAGGTGACGCACTTCCACACGCTCCTGCAGCAAAACCACATGGCGGTGGCGGCGGTGGTGGTCAATCGCGTGCAGCTCCCCCCGAGGCCGACGGATTGGTCGGCGGCGGCCGCGCTCGAGCCGATGCTGCGCGACAAGGTTGAAGCCACGTTGCGTGAGCGCCATGCGACGGCCGCTCAGGACGAGGAGGCGATTGCCGAGATTCGTTCTCACTGCCAGCCAACGCCGTTGATCCAGGTGCCCAGGTTCTCGCTCGACGTCCACGACCTGGCCGGACTGTGGCGGACCAGTCGCTTTCTCTTCGGAGACGACCAGCGGGGACACACCGAAATGGATTGAGCTAGAATTCGGTGGAAGATGCCCGGCCTCCGCCATCTCCCGGTGGGTCGATCCCGCGAGCCCTGCATTCCTTCCGGGCTGGTCGCCGCGGTCCTGTTCGGCTCAGGGTGCGCGCTGTTCCAGGGAAGCAAGAAGCCCGACCAGCCCAAGGAAGTGATGCGGTTCGATCCGGTGGTGATCACCGCCGACCTGGAGCTGCAGAAGCTCAACGACGAGGAGCTCTTCGCCACGGGCTCCTCGGCGTTCGCAGCAGAAGATTACCGGCAGGCGGCGCGCTACTTCGATCGGCTCGCGGACTTTCATCCGGCGAGCAGGCATTGGCGGCCGGCCGTCTACAACGCGGGGCTGTCGCACGAGAAGAACAAGGAGTGGGAAGAGGCGCTGTCGCGGTTCGCGCAGCTGTCCGACCCTCAGCACGGCACCGGCGATGCTCTGGACGCGGCGTTCCGCGTGGCCGAGGTCCTCTACCACCTGGAGCGGTACGCCGAGGCGCTGAAAGTCCTCGGCGCCCTCGCGTCGCGAGACGATTTGCCGCTCAACCGGCGCATCGAAGCACAGGTGCAAGAAGGCATCTGCGAGCTGGAATCAGGCAATTCCGAAGCCGCCGAAGCAACCCTGCGCAGAGTCGTCTCGACCTACCAATCCCTCGAGGACAAGTCCGAAGTGGACGACTACTTCCCCGCCCAGGCGCAGTTCTTCCTCGGCGAGATCTACCGGCTGCACTACGAATCGGTGCAGCTGGATCCCGAGAGGGGAACGGAGCAGCTGGCCAAGGACCTCGAGTACAAGGCCGAGCTGCTGCTGTCGGCGCAAGGTCACTACCTGCGTTCCATTCGCATCGGAAACGGATACTGGGCCACCGCCGCCGGCACGCGGATTGGCGGGATGTACGAAGACCTCTACCAGCACATGATCAGCTCGCCAGCCCCGAGGGAGCTCAACGGGGAGGAAGCCGAAGTCTACCGGCAGGAGCTGCGCAAGAAGATCCGCGTGCTGGTCACCAAGGCGATCAACATCTACGAGCGGACGCTGGAGACCGCCGAGCGGATTGGCGCCTCCAACCCCTTCGTGGAAAAGACCCGCGAGAGTCTGAAGAAGATGAAGGAGCTGTTGCTGGCCGATGCCAAACGGGACGAGGAGCAACCGCCGAAAACCAATTGAAAAAAAAGCCATCGACAAGCGGGCCTCACGCCAGGCTGCCCCGCCTCCCTCGACCCGCCTGCCGATGGCCCCGCCGAGCTGCTCCCCAGCGCTCGGCGGCCCGCTGGGCGAACCTCCGGTGCAGCTCCAATGCCAAACCGTCGCGCCACGGGAATCCGGCGAGTTCGCGAGGCCGGCGTCGTTGCGAAGGTCCGACACCGGGATGGTTCGTCTCGATTGGGAGACTCCAGATAGACTGATCGGGCAATGCGCATCATGGGCCTGGACGTCGGCACCAAGACCATCGGCGTGGCGGTCTCAGACGAGCTGGGACTCACGGCTCAAGGGGTCGGCACGATCAGGCGATCGACAGCGCGAGAGGATCTCGTCGAGTTGAAACGGATTGCAGCGGAGCAGGACGTGCACCGGATTGTGGTGGGGCTTCCACTGAACATGAGCGGCAGCGAGGGGCCGGCTGCGGATGCCGCGCGCAAGCTCGGGGAGCGAATCGCCCACGTGCTGGGCCTTCCCGTCGAGTACTGGGACGAGCGCCTGACGACAGTTTCCGCCGAGCGCGTCTTGCTGGAGGCCAACGTCTCTCGGCAAAAGCGCCGCGCGGTGATCGATCAAGTTGCCGCGTCGATCATCCTGCAATCCTACCTGGACGCGCACCCCAGACGTCGCGACCAGCGCGACGCGGAGCCCTGATTGAAGAAGCTGATCGCGGTCGCCATTGCCCTCCTTTTGCTCGCAGCAGCGGGCGCGGGCATCTTCTGGTGGCGCGATCGAAGGCTGACGCAATTTGCGCACGCGCCGTTCGGTTCTCCGGAGGCGAAGACGCTGGACGTCCCGCCAGGAACCGGGCCGAGGGCGCTGGCCAACCTGCTCGCTCAGCAAGCCGTGGTCAGCGACGCCGACCTTCTCTATGCGTACCTGCGGCGTGAAAAGCTCGGCCCGAAGCTGAAGGCCGGCGAATACGAATTCAAGGGAGCGCTGACGCCGGTTCAGGTGATCGACAAGATCACCTCGGGGCAAGTGAAGACCTACCGCTTTACGGTCCCCGAAGGCCTGCGCATCGACGAGGCGCTTCCCATTCTGGCGCAGTCGGAGCTGCACCTGGACGAGGGAAAGCTGCAGAGACTTGCTGAAGACAAGTCGTTCCTCTCCCGCATGAAGGTCCCGGCCGGCACCATCGAGGGTTTCTTGTTCCCGGATACGTACTCCTTCACGCGCGGCTACAACGAAGAGGCAGTGCTCGCCAAGATGGTCAGTCGCACGCTGGAGGAATACCGGAAGGCGGACTCGCAGCGAAAGAAGAGCAACGCGATGGATCTGTTGAAGACCATCACGCTGGCTTCGATCGTCGAAAAGGAAACTGCCGCGCCCGAGGAGCGGCCGCGCATCTCGTGCGTCTTCCACAATCGCCTGCGCCTGGGGATGAAGCTGCAGACGGACCCCACCGTGCTCTATGCGATGAAGCTGATGCGCGGCGAGTTCGTGAAGAACATCACCTCCAAGGATCTGCTGACCGAGCACCCGTACAACACGTACACCGTCTTCGGCCTGCCGCCGGGCCCCATCGCCAGCCCGGGCGCGGCGTCGATCCAGGCGGCGCTCAACCCGATCGACTGCACCGATCTGTATTTCGTTTCCCGAAACGACGGGACGCACGTCTTCTGCCCCGATCTTCGTTGCCACAACGAGGCCGTTGAACGCTGGCAACGCGAGTATTTCCGCAAACAGAAGCACCGGGACGGCTAGACCCAGGGCGGTGGTTCATCTTGTGCCTTGGGCGGCCGAATCGGACGCCTCCGCGGCCCTACGCGCTCTGGTTCACAGCAGGACGATGCCGCCGCTTCCGAGCGGGCTCGATCTGAAGCGCATTCCGCGCCTTTAATGCCCAGCGGGCACTTCGCGAGCAACGCGTCGCCGAACTGCTGGACGCCTTCGCAGCCAGAGATGCGACAATGCCGACCGGCTTGGGTAACCTATCGGAGCGCCCTCACAGTGGTGAACACCTTCTCGTTAACAGTTTGTTGCCTGTTTCATCAGCTGTTTCAGCTGGACGGACGGGCACATCGGTGACGGTAGACGAATTTTTTTGTTAACGGGAAGCCGTTCACCACTGTGAGCCAGGGTTTTCACGTCTCCCTCGAGGCCGGCAGCCCGTCTTTCAGCGGAGACGTTCGTTCGGCAAGCCAGGGAAATGATGTTCGAGTGTCACCCATGTGCCCGGTTCACTCTGTTCCCCATGTCCGGTTCGCTCCCTGCCCCATGCGCGTTCACTCTGATTCCTATCGCGCGGCACTGTTTCCTGTCCCGGCAGCTTGATTGTCACTTTTGTCCCTTCGGGGAACCTGCGCAAAAGATGCTGCATGTTGGCCGCCTTCGCTGCTCCTGCAATGGCCGCCGCTGTCGCGCTCGGGTCGGTGCCAGCCGCCGAAAGTTTTGTCGAAATCCGTGCGGATATCGGCGAGGGATGGTTGGACCTATCACTCAGGCAGGGCGAATTCGAAGCTGCGCTGGCCGACGCGAAGAGAATCCTAGGAGCATTTGCCAACGAGAACGCGTTGCCGGCGCCGCGCGGGATGGAGATGGCGCGACTGACCATCTATCCATCGCAGGAGCTGCTCTGGAGAGATGCCAACCGGACGCCCAAGGGTAGTGCCACCGCCCTTGCCGCGAAAGACTTTTGTGGCCGCGGGCGGAGGATATTCCGTTTTGGCGGTCACACCGGAGGAGTTTGCGCGCGTCGTTCCGGAGTACGCCGCGCTTCGACCTGACGCATGGGTTCGGCTGATAGCTCACGAGCTGGCGCACGGCTGGTACCAAGAGCTGGCCGGACCACGCCGGCTCGGACGAGCCTGGTTCGTGGAAGGCTTTGCCATCATCGCCTCCGACCAGGGATTCGGCGAAGAGTTGAAGTTCGGCTCGGCGGAAGGGGCTCTTACACCCATCGACTGGAACGGGAGATATGCCGATGCGAACGCCGCCGCCTGCCTTCGCTTCTTCCTACAGCGCGCGTCCATGGCGAAGTTGATCGAGCGAGCAGGGTCGCCCGATTTCGAAGCGTGGCTCCGAGCTCTACCCGGCGAGCGATCTGCGCAGGGGGCATCAACCCCGGCTTCGCGACCGGTCCCGACGCAAAGGCCATGATCAAATGGGGCGATCGGTTTGCCCCGAATCCAGGTCTCGCCGCGCCTTGCTATCGCCGGCGGTAGACGTGAAACGGCGGGGCGAAGCCGGGAAGCTCCTCGAACCAGCGCTCGCCGAGCCGAACCCGGTTGTCCACCAGCTCGAAGTCCGGGTTCTCGGACAGCTTGCCGCCGTCGATCCGGATGAGGAACTCGGGGTTCGCGCTTCGCAGCCGGTCGGGGAAGATCTCCCACCGATAGCGTGCCATCCGCTCCTCCGGCAGGCCGCTGAAGAAAGCGATCTGCATGTCGGTGAACGCCACCGGATCGTCGTCGAGGATCACCGCGCCACCGCGGGGCACCACCTCGTCCTTGATGAAGCGCGCGACGCGCATGACTGCATCGGGATTGGTGGAAGTGGGGCTGATCGGCCGCAAGGTGTCCTGAAACTTTCCCTCGGACCGAAAGGTAAACGCGCCCAGCACGGCGGGAACGGCAATCGCCAGAGCGACCGTCGCCCCAACCACGAAGCCCCTCATTCGCGGAGGAGCGCGGCGGGTGAGCCAAGAAAAGCCGAACTGTACGTACGGCAGCAGCAGCACCAGCTGCGTGGCGGTGAAGCGCGCCAGAGGCTGAAAGGTCAGCATCACCGTGCTGCGGAATGTGAAGTACGCCGTGGGCATCCAGGCCACCCATAGCAACCAGCGCTGCCCGGGCCGCTCCCTCCAAGCGCGGATCATCCCCGCCATGCCGAACAGCGCGACCAGTGGGGTCAGCGTCGCCAGCGCCACGCCGGGCCAGAAGAAAAGGTTCTGCAGCCGGTACAGCACAGGACCCCATCGGCTCAGGCCATCGTTGATCCAACTTCTGTGGAACTGCTCGATGTGGCGGATCGGTGTGAACGCGCTTCCCGTGTCGAGCTCGTTCCCCTGCATCCAGACCATTGGAAACGGCAGGCAAAGGAGCGCGAACAACGTCGCACGGGTTGCCCCAGCGACGCGATCGCGATCGCCGAACAGCAGCACCAGCGTCAGCAGCGGGATCAGCAGCCATGCGTCGTACCGCGTCGCGCAAGCAAGATTCAGCACCAGCGCGGAGTAGGCCACCGGCGCAAACCGCCCCTCCTGCATTCCAACCGCGAACAGCCAGAGCGTGCACAGCACCAGGAACAACGCCAGCGCCTCGCTGCCGGCAGTGGTGGAAAATTGCATGTGCATACCCCAGGCGGCGAAGGCGAGGCATGCCCAAACTGCCGCTTGCCAACCCATCAGGCGACGCGTCAGGTGGAACAGCGGGATGACCGACAGCACTCCGAAGAGGAGACTGAGCAACCGGCCCACGTGCTCGGGCTCCGGCCAGACGGACAGCGCGACGCCGAGCAAGTAAAGATGCAGCGGTCCGAACTGGAACGCGCCATCCGAGAACGAGGCAATCCAGTGCGGACTCGCTGCCCAGCGTCCGCCGAGCTCGGTGCGAATCACCGCATCGCCGTAGAGGTTCTCGTTCACCGCGAGCAGCGCCAGGCGAGGCAGGAGGGCGACAATGACCAGCGCCCACACCAGCGGGCGGCTGCTCGGCTCGGAAAGCGCGACCGGCGTCAGTTCGGCTTTTGTTGCTTGAGCTGCGCCCGGGGAGGGCTCGACTGCGCGCCGGTCCCCGGGGTCGAGCTGGGCGGGCTTCATGTAGCCCGGAGAATATTCAGCTGGGCCCGGATGCCAAGCGCGGTCGTTGATTTCCTGTCCCGGACCGCGATTCTCGTGTGTGATGGAAGCATGAGCGCCGCTGAAATCGAGGTCCGCAATCTGTCCAAGCGCTACCCGCTCCCGCTTTTTTCGCTCCGCCGCAAGGGCGGACCCGCCTCCGGGCGCACGGCTTTGTCCGATCTCAGCTTCGATGTCGCGGGTGGTGAAGTGGTGGCGATCATTGGCCCCAACGGCGCGGGGAAGAGCACGTTGCTGCGGATCCTCTGCGGCCTCTTGCTGCCCAGCGAGGGCCACGCGCGCGTGGCGCAGCTGGACGTGGTGCGGGATCGCCCTCATTCACGGCGCGCGGTGGGCGTGGCGCTGAGCGACGAGCGCGGGCTTTCGCCGCGGTTGACCGTTCGCCAGAATCTGGAGTTCTTCGCGGCCCTGTACTCGCTGCGCGGACCCGATGTCGCCGGCCGAATCGTCGAGCTGGCGGATCGCTTCGAGGCGACGCCGCTTCTCGATCGTCACGTGCGGACGCTGTCGAGCGGGGAACGGGCGCGCGCGGTGTTGATGCGAATGCTGCTGCACCGGCCCAAAGTCCTACTGGTGGACGAGTTGACGCGCTCGCTCGATCCCGGCGCGGCGGTGCGCCTTCGCCAGCGGTTGATCGCCGACGTGGCCGGGCGCGGTGCGGCCGTCCTCTTCGCCAGCCACGATTTGCGAGAGGTGCAATCCATTGCCTCCCGCGTGCTGCTGCTTTCCCACGGGCGCGCCGCGGCCCTGGGCTCCTATGCCGAGGTCGAGCCGGTGGCGCAGTCCGTTTTCGGGGAGACGAGCAAGGAAGCATGAGCGCGCGACTCCTCTGGGCGTTCGTGCTGCGCGACCTGCGGATCGCCGCGTCGTACCCGATGAACTTCTTGCTGGTCGCGGTGGGAGGGCTGATCACCCTCACCGTGTTTTATTTCCTGGCCAAGACCATGGGGCAGCCGCCCGCTCTCCAGCGGTACGGCCTCGATTATTTCTCCTTCGCGCTGATCGGCGTGGCGATCGCGGCCTGCCTGCGGGCAATGCAGACCAGCTTCGCGCAAAAGCTCCGCGAAGCGCAGACCGACGGATCGCTGGAGGTTCTTTTGGCGGCGCCCCTGCCCACCTTCCAGGTGATCTCCCTGCTGGCGCTCTACCCGATACTTTCCGCGCTGGTCAGATCGACGGCGTTGATCCTCTTCGGCGGTCTGCTGGGCGCTCGAGTGTCCGTCGATCCGATCGGCTTCGCCCTCACGCTGTTGATTTCCCTGCTCCCCTTCGGGGCTCTGGGTCTTCTCTCGGCGGCGGTCGTCCTCACCTTCAAGCGCGGCGATCCGTTCACGTACGCCCTGGACGCCGCCAACTACCTGCTCTGTGGGGTGATCTATCCAGTCGAGGTCCTCCCTCCCGCCCTGCAGTGGGTCTCGCGGCTCCTACCTGCGACCTACGCCTTGCGAGCGCTTCGCGCCACCGCTCAATCCGGAATGAGAACCGCGGATTTGTTGCCCGACTGGGGAATGCTGGCACTGTTCGCCATCGTGCTCTGGCCGACGGCTTCCGCCGCTTTGAGTTGGGCTCGCAGGCGAGCCGAGCAAACGGGGACGCTTCCGCAGTGGTGAAGGGCGGTCCACGGCCCTCCACCGCTCGTGCCCCGAATGCCCGCTTCCGGGCGCCTTCTGTGCGAAGAGGGCAACTCCCCCTATAATACGTGATGAAAACTCTTCACCCCGTGGTCAGCGCGCTAGCTTCGCTGACACGGCGTTCCGCGCGGTCCCACCCCGCGGCGGGGTCCCGAGGAGGCATTGGTTCGTTTTGAGATCGCCGCGTCGGGCGCCGCAGGCCGCAAAGGACGAGAAATGAAGGATGGATCGCAACAGAGGACGTGGGTAGCGAAGATCGCTGCCCTGCAGGATCCCAAGAGCTATGCCGAGCTCAACTGGGAAGGCTCCTTCGAGGATTACCTCAATCTGGTGAAGCAGAATCCCAAGGTGGCCCGCACCGCCTTCCAGAGGATCTACGACATGATCCTCAGCTACGGAAAGACGGAGTACATCGACAACAAGAAGAGGTTGATCCGCTACCACTTCTTCTCCGACGAGCGCTTCGGCGGACGCGACGCGATCTTCGGTCTGGACGTTCCGCTGATGAAGCTGGTGAACGTCTTCAAGTCGGCGGCGCAGGGCTACGGCACCGAGCGCCGGGTGATCTTGCTGCATGGGCCGGTGGGCTCCTCCAAGTCCACCATCGCTCGACTGCTGAAGAAGGGCATCGAGGAGTACTCCAGGACGCCCGACGGAGCGGCGTACACCTTCAGCTGGCTTCTGGACAAGAAGCAGCTGGACGGGACGGTGATCAAGGAGCGGATGAAGTGCCCGATGAACGAGGAGCCGCTCAACCTGGTGCCGCGCGAGTGGCGACCCAAGGTCTTCGCCGAGCTGTGTCCGACCGAGTCCGGCGTCGCCATGCCGGAAGGAAACGAGCTGTGCCCCGCCTGCCGCTTCGTGTTCCGCGATCTGATGACCGCGCACCAGGGAGACTTCACCAAGGTGGTGGATCACGTTCGGGTGACCAGGCTGATCTTCTCCGAGAAGGACCGCATCGGCGTGGGCACCTTCCAGCCCAAGGACGAGAAGAACCAGGATTCCACCGAGCTGACCGGGGACATCAACTACCGGAAGATCGCCGAGTACGGCTCGGACTCCGATCCGCGCGCCTTCAACTTCGACGGCGAGTTCAACATCGCCAACCGGGGAATCATCGAGTTCGTGGAGGTGCTCAAGCTGGACGTCGCCTTCCTCTACGATCTGCTGGGTGCCTCACAGGAGCACAAGATCAAACCGAAGAAGTTCCCGCAGACCGATATCGACGAGGTGATCATCGGTCACACCAACGAGCCCGAATACAAGAAGCTGGAGAACAACGAGTTCATGGAAGCGCTGCGGGATCGCACCGTGAAGATCGACATCCCCTACATCACCAAGCTCACCGAGGAGCAGAAGATCTACGAGAAGGATTTCAACGCCCGCGCGATCAAGGGCAAGCACATCGCCCCGCACACGCTGGAGATGGCCGCGATGTGGGCGGTGCTCACCCGGCTGGAAGAGCCCAAGAAGCACAACCTCACGGTGCTGCAGAAGCTGAAGCTGTACAACGGCAAGACGCTGCCCAACTTCACCGAAGACAACATCAAGGAGCTGCGCAAGGAGGCCGCCCGCGAGGGGCTGGATGGGATTTCGCCCCGCTACATCCAGGACAAGATCTCCAACGCGCTGGTCTCGGACAAGGGCGAGGGTTGCATCAATCCCTTCATGGTCCTCAACGAGCTGGAGGCCGGGCTGCGCAGCCACTCGCTGATCCCCAGCGAGGAGGTGCGCAAGCGCTTCCGCGAGCTGCTCACCACGGTGAAGCAAGAGTACGAGGACATCGTCAAGAACGAGGTGCAGCGCGCGATCAGCGCCGACGAGGACGCGATCGGCAAGCTGTGCGGCAACTACATCGACAACATCAAGGCCTATACGCAGAAGGAGAAGGTGAAGAACAAGTACACCGGCCTCTACGAGGAGCCCGACGAGCGGCTGATGCGGTCGATCGAGGAGAAGATCGACATCCCGGAGAGCCGCAAGGACGACTTCAGGCGCGAGATCATGAATTACATCGGCGCGCTCGCCGTGGAGGGCAAGAGCTTCAACTACCGGACCAACGAGCGTCTGCACAAGGCCCTGGAGCTCAAGCTGTTCGAGGATCAGAAGGACTCGATCAAGCTGAAGAACCTGGTCTCCTCGGTGGTGGACAAGGAGACCCAGGAGAAGATCGACCTGGTGAAGGACCGGATGATGAAGAACTACGGGTACTGCGAGATCTGCTCCACCGACGTCCTCAACTTCGTGGCCAGCATCTTCGCTCGCGGGGATGCAAAGGAGTAGGCCTTGTCGTTGAAGATTCACCAGGACCACTCGCGCTTCAAGGAGATCGTCCGCGGGAAGATCAAAGCCAATCTGAAGAAGTACGTGCAGAAAGGCGAGATGCTGGGCAAGCGCGGAAAGGATTTGATCTCCATACCCGTCCCGTTCATCGACGTGCCGCACTTCAAGTACGGCCACAAGGAGCAGGGCGGCGTCGGCCAGGGCGAGGGCGAGATCGGCCAGCAGCTGGCTCCCGGCTCGGTGCAGCCCGGAGCGGGCCACCAGGCGGGGCAAGGCGAGGGCGAGCACGCGCTGGAGGTGGATGTCTCGCTGGACGAGCTGGCGCAGATTTTGGGCGAGGAGCTTCAGCTGCCCAACATCGAACGGCGAGGCCGGGAGCGGATCATCACCCAGAAGATCAAGTACACCGGGATCAACACCACCGGCCCCGAGTCGCTGCGCCACTTCAAGCGCACCTACAAGCGCGCGCTGCAGCGACAAATCGCGATGGGCGCGTACGACCCGAGCGTCCCGGTGGTGATCCCCACGCGCGAGGACAGGCGCTACCGCTCCTACAAGCTGCAGACGCTGCCCGAGACCAACGCGGTGATCCTCTACATGATGGACGTCTCCGGCTCGATGGGCGACGAACAGAAGGAGATCGTCCGGATCGAGAGCTTCTGGCTCGATACCTGGCTGCGCCATCAGTACAAAGGCATCGAGTGCCGGTACATCATCCACGACGCCGTGGCCCGCGAGGTGGACCGCGACACCTTCTTCCACACGCGCGAATCCGGCGGAACGATGATCTCCTCCGCCTACAAGCTGTGCAAGGAGATCATCAAGGCCGACTACCCCGCGGGCAGCTGGAACATCTATCCGTTCCACTTCTCCGACGGCGACAACTGGAGCGCCGACGACACCCGCAACTGCGTGGAGATGCTGCGCAACGACATCCTCCCGGCGGTGAATCAGTTCGCCTACGGGCAGGTGGAGAGCCCCTACGGGAGCGGCCAGTTCATCAAGGACCTGCGGGAGAGCGTGGGGGAGCTGGATAACGTGGCCCTCTCCGAGATCGCCGACAAGGATGCGATCTACCAGTCGATCAAGGACTTCCTCGGACGCGGAAAGTAGCGCGCATGAGCCCCAAGAGCCTCACTCCGCGCCTGCAGGATCTCAAGACCGAGATCGAAGGTCACGCCAAGGACTTCGGTCTTGATTGTTTCGAGACGGTCTTCGAGGTGCTCTCCTACGACGAGCTGAACATGGTGGCCGCCTACGGCGGATTTCCCAACCGCTATCCGCACTGGCGCTGGGGAATGGAGTACGAGCAGCTTTCCAAGGGCTACGAATACGGGCTTTCCAAAATCTACGAGCTGGTGATCAACAACGACCCTTGCTACGCGTACCTGCTCGAGTCCAACGCGGAAGTGGACCAGAAGTTGGTGATGGCCCACGTCTTCGGCCACTGCGACTTCTTCAAGAACAACTTCTCCTTCGCGCACACCAACCGGCGGATGATCGACGAGATGGCCAACCACGCCACCCGCGTGCGGCGCTGGGTGGACAAGATCGGCGTGGACAAAGTGGAGGACTTCATCGACCGGGCGCTGTCGCTGGAGAATCTGATCGACTACCACTCGCCTTACATCCGGCGAAACCCGGATCCCAAGCGAGCGGAAGAGGAGTCCAAGTCCAACGAGCGGGTGGAAGGTTTCAAGGTCAACCGGGAGTACATGCGCGGCTTCGTCAACCCCCGGGAGTTCATGGAGGAGCAACGCAAGAAGGTGGAGGAGCAGAAGCTCAAGGCGAAGAAGTTTCCCGAGCGGCCACAGCGGGACGTGCTGCTGTTCCTGCTCGAGCACGCCCCGCTGGAGGCGTGGGAGTTCGACATCCTGGCCATCCTGCGCGAGGAGGCCTACTACTTCGCACCGCAGGGTCAGACCAAGATCATGAACGAGGGTTGGGCCAGCTACTGGCACTCGTCGATCATGACCCAGCGCGCGCTCAAGGATCACGAGATCCTCGACTATGCCGACCACCACTCGGGCACCATGGGGACCCGCCCCGGCGCGCTCAATCCCTACAAGATCGGCATCGAGCTGTTCCGCGACATCGAAGATCGGTGGAACAAGGGACGCTTCGGCAAAGAGTGGGACGAATGCGACGACCTTCGCGCGCGGAGGGCCTGGGACCGCAAGCTGGGACAAGGGCGGGAGAAGATCTTCGAGGTGCGCAAGCACTACAACGACGTCACCTTCATCGACACCTTTCTCACCCCGGAGTTCGCCATCGAGCAGAAGCTGTTCGTCTACGGGTTCAACGAGAAGCGCAACGCCTGGGAGATCATGGACCGGGAGTTCCGCAAGGTGAAAAACAAGCTGCTGCTGCAGCTCACCAATTTCGGTCAGCCGATCATCGAGGTGGTGGACGGCAATCACGACAACCGCAGCGAGTTGCTCCTCGCCCACAAGCACGATGGGCAGGACCTCAAGGCGGATTACGCCCGCGAGACGCTGAAAAATCTGCAATCGCTTTGGCGGCGCCCGGTCAATGTGATCACCCGTTTCGACGGCAAGGGCGTGATGCTGCGCCACGACGGGCAGAACCAGTCGGAGAAAAAAGTCGAGCTGTGAGAAACGGCGCGCGGCTAAGATCGGCTCGGATGAGGGGAGCTTTCTGGGCAGCCGTTTGGGTGGCGATCGCCGCGTCGGCCGAGGCCTCTCCGCGACAGATCCTCAACCGACGCATCGAGGCGGGTCAGACGCTGTCCCACGCGCTGTCCGCGGCGGGCATTTCCGGTCCCCAAGTGGAGCGGATCATTAGCGCCCTGGAAGGAGTGTTCGACTTCCGCAAGTCGCGGGTGGGCGACCAGCTGCGGATCTCCAACGTCGATGGAGAGATCGATTTCATCGACTACCGGCAGAGCGCGCTGGACGAGTGGCAGGTGCGGCGCGACGGCGAGCGCTTCGTGGCTGCCAAGCGCGAGGTGGAGGTGGAAAAGAGGGTCGGTGTGGTGGAGCTCACCATCGACAGCTCGCTCTACGAAGCGGCGGTGGCGGCCGGAGAGGATCCGGCGCTGCCGATCGCCATCTCCGATGTCTTCGCCTGGGATATCGACTTCTACCAGGACGTTCGCAAGGGCGATCGGGTCCGGGCGGTGATCGAGAAGTTCGTCTCCAAGGGACGGCTGCTGCGCTACGGCGAGGTGCTGGCGGCCGCTTACCGCGGCGAGAGCGTGGGTCAAAAGAAGGTCTTCCGCTACCAGCTTTCCAGCGGGGACATCTCGTACTTCATGCAAGACGGAACTTCGGCGCGCAAGGCGTTCCTCAAGAGCCCGCTGAAGTACGCCAACATCACCTCGCGGTTCGGGAACCGATTTCATCCGGTCCTCCAGTACGTGAAGGAGCACAACGGCGTGGACTACGGTGCGCCGGTAGGGACGCCGGTCTGGGCCGTGGGCGATGGAACCGTCACCCGCGCGGCGTACGACGGCGGATCGGGTAAGCACGTCTGCATCCGCCACATCAACAGCCTGGAGACCTGCTATCTGCACCTCTCAAGCTTCGGCCCTGGAGTCCGCGTCGGAGCGCGCGTGGCGCAGAAGCAGGTGATCGCCTATACCGGCAACACCGGATTGAGCACCGGGCCACACCTTCACTTCGCGCTCAAGCGCGGAGGGCATTTCGTGAACCCGCTGAACCAGAAATTTCCTCGGGCCGAGCCGATTCCGGCGCAGCTTCGCCAGGACTTCAACCAGCGGATCGCGCCGTGGTTGGCCGGGCTCGAGGGTGAGCCGGTGGCGAGCGCGTCGGGTGGAAGCCCGTGATCGCCCCGTTCGCCCCGAGCGTAGCGACGCCAGTCGCGAAGTCGAGGGACCGTGGGTGAGGTAATCGCGATGGGCGCCAGCTCGCCCCTTCAGGACTTGCGCGCGCCCGAGCTGCGCTGGACCACGCAGAGACGCGACGCGGATCGCGGCGAGCAAGCCGGAATGGATCCGGAGTCGCTCCGCCGCGCCTTGCTGGATCACATCCGCTACTCCCGCGGCAAGAATCCCGAGAACGCCACGCGACATGACCAGTTGATTGCCCTGGCGCTCACCGTGCGCGACCGCCTCGCCAACCGCTGGGTCCGCACCCAGAGCGCCTACTACGAGCGAGACGTGAAGCGGGCCTACTATCTTTCGGCGGAGTACCTGCTCGGCCGCGCCCTGGGAAACAACCTGGTCAACATCGGCCTGTTGGAGGTCGCACGCGAGCTGCTCAAGCAGGATGGGATCGACCTCGATGCGCTGCTGGAGATCGAGCCCGACGCGGGCCTGGGCAACGGCGGTCTGGGCCGGTTGGCGGCGTGCTTCCTCGACTCGATGGCCACGTTGTCGCTGCCCGGCTTCGGCTATGGCATCCGCTACGAGTTCGGCATCTTCGCGCAGGACATCGTCAATGGGCACCAGGTGGAGCGCGCCGACGAGTGGCTGAAATTCGGCAGCCCGTGGGAGATCGTCCGGCCGGAGAAGGCGGTTGCGGTCCGATTCTACGGGCACGTCGAACACCACCTGAGCGCCGGCGGGCGCCCGGTGAGCCGGTGGGTGGATGGCAAGACGGTGCTCGGCGTTCCCTACGACGTTCCGATCGCGGGCTACGGTGCCCGGACGGTGAACACGCTCCGGTTGTGGCAGGCGCGCGCCAGCGAGGAGTTTGACCTGCGCGTGTTCAACGACGGCGACTACGAGCGCTCGGTGGTGGAGAAGAATGCATCGGAGGTGATCTCCAAGGTCCTCTACCCCAATGACAACTTCCAGGCGGGCAAGGAGCTGCGGCTGAAGCAACAGTATTTCTTCGTCGCCTGCTCGATCGCGGACATCGTGCGCCGCTACCTGAAGACCCATTCCGATTTCCACAACTTTGCCGACAAGGTGGCGATCCAGCTCAACGATACGCATCCATCGATCGCCGTGGCCGAGCTGATGCGGGTGCTGGTGGACGAAAACCGCCTGCCCTGGGAGGAAGCCTGGAACATCACCGTGGCGGCCTTCGGCTACACCAACCACACTCTGCTTCCCGAGGCGCTGGAGCGGTGGCCGGTGTCGCTCCTGGAGCGGCTGCTGCCCAGACATCTTGAAATCATCTACGAGATCAATCACCGCTTCCTTCGCCAGGTGCAGATCCGGTACCCCTTCGACGCCGAGAAGCTGGGCCGCCTCTCGATCATCGAGGAGAGTCCCGAGAAACACGTGCGGATGACCAATCTGGCGGTGGTCGGATCCCACAGCGTCAACGGCGTGGCGGAGCTGCACACCGAGCTGCTCCGCCGAACCGTGCTGCCGGATTTCGCGGAGATCTATCCGGAGCGATTCAATTCCAAAACCAACGGCGTGACGCCGCGCCGCTGGCTGCTCCTCTGCAATCCGCCGCTGGCCCAGCTGATCACCTCCTCGATTGGAAATTCGTGGATCACCGATCTCGACCGGTTGCGCGAGCTGGAGCCGCTGGCGAGCGACCGGGAATTCGTTGCCGCGTTCCGGGCCGCCAAACGCGCCAACAAGGAGCGGCTGGCCGCCTACGTGCGCGACACTCTGTCGGTCAACCTCCATCCGGAGGCGATCTTCGACGTGCAGATCAAGCGCCTCCACGAGTACAAGCGACAGCTGCTCAATGCGATCCACATCGTCTCGGTTTGGATGACCGCCCGGAAGGATCCCTCGTCGCTGGGTCAGCCGAGGGTGTTCATCTTCGGCGGCAAAGCGGCGCCCGGGTACCACAACGCCAAGCTGATCATCCGCTTGATCAACGGCATCGCAGAGGTGGTGAACAGCGACGCGCAGAGCACCGGCATCCAGGTGGTGTTCCTCCCCAACTATCGCGTCTCCCTGGCCGAGCGGATCTTCCCGGCGGCGGATGTTTCGGAGCAGATCTCCACCGCTGGCAAGGAGGCCTCCGGGACCGGCAACATGAAGTTCGCGCTCAACGGTGCCCTCACCATCGGCACTCTGGACGGGGCGAACATCGAGATCCGCGAAGCGGTAGGCAAGGAGAATTTCTTCCTGTTCGGTCTCACCGCAGACGAGGTGTTGGCCAGGCAGAAGGCCGGGTACCGCCCTCGACAGATCTACCAGACCGACGAAGTGCTGCGGGAAGCGCTGGACCTGATCAGCTCCGGGTTCTTCTCTCCCGAGGATCCGGATCAGTTCAAGCCGCTGGTCGCCTCGCTGCTCAACGAAGACCCGTACTTCTGTTTGGCAGACTTCGCATCCTACGCGCAATCGCACCGCGAGATCGCGCTCGCCTACTCGGACCAGGAGTCTTGGACCCAGAAAGCGATTCTCAACGTCGCGCGGGTGGGCCGCTTCTCCTCCGATCGCACCATCCGCGAGTACGCGCGGGACATCTGGCGGGTCGGCCCGATCTCACTGGACGTCGCCTAGATTGGAACCAACGGTGCAGCCCATTCCGTGGTAGGTCCACTGTAGGAGTGGGAAAGCGGCGTACAGCGTTGAGGCCAAGACAACGGGCTGCTCTGACCACATTCACGCGAGAGCGTCGGAAGGCCAAAATGTGGTGCGTGGGCCGGGGTGATCGAAACTGAAGCCATGCAGCAATCCAAAATCCTGGTAGTCGAAGACGACGACGACATCCGCGACTCCATCAAGGAGCTGCTGGAAGAAGAGGGCTACAGCATCGACACCGCTGCCAACGGCCAGCAGGCGCTGGCGCAGATTCGCGGTGCGGGCGTGCCCCAGCTGATCCTGTTGGACCTGATGATGCCGGTGATGGATGGATGGCAGTTCCAGCGAGAGCTGCGGCAGGATCCCGACTGCGCGCAGATTCCGGTGATCGTGATCTCCGCCAGCAAGTTCTCCCGGGAGCGCGTGGACGCCGACGCGTTCATCCCCAAGCCGCTGGATGCAGGCGTGCTGCTGGAGACGATCGAGAGCTTCCTCTCCGGAAGCGCGCCACGCTAGACGAGCTCGGCCACCTGCTCGCCAAAAAGCTTCTCTACCGATCTCAGCAGCTCGTCGCTGACCGCCACCTTCAGCGAGGTGTTTTCGATGTTGGCCTCTGCCCGCCCCGGCAAGACGATGCAAACCGAGAGCGGCGTGGAGCCGGCGTGAAGCCGCCCGAGCTCCGCCAACTGTCGCAGCCGTTCTTCGGTCAGGTTATCGGCCGCCACCCTGAGCTGGAGCCGCTTCACCCGCCGGTCCCGCATCTCGCGCAGCGACTCGACCTGTTCGGCGATGATCTCCGCGGTGGGTTGCTCCTCGTCGCGCTGGTTGATCTGCACCGCGCCGGTCACCAGCACCGGCTCGTCGCCCTTGAGCAGCGCCTCCCAATTCTCGAACCCCGGCCTGGCGCTGGTGCGCACCCAGCGACCATCCTTTCCCATCACCGAGCGACCGCCTTCCTTGGCCGGAAAGCACACCACCGAAACGGAGCCGGTGAGATCTTCCAGCGTCACCCAGGCCATCCGCTTTCCCGTCTTGGTGGGCCGCTCGCGCAAAGCAGAGACGACCCCCGCCACCGTCACTCTCTCCTCGCGCCCGGCTTGCTGGACGGAAGAGGCGGGCCGAGCGTACCGGCGCAGCTCCTTCTCGTACTGGTGCAGCGGGTGCCCAGAAACGTAGAAGCCGATCGAATCCTTCTCAAAAGCCAGCCGCTCCCTTTCCGGCCATTCCTCGACCGCCGCGTATTCCGCCTGGGTGCGAGCGGCGTGGTCCTGCCCGTCGCCCGAGGTCAGCAGGCCGAACAGCGAGCCCTGCCCCACCGCGCGGTCGCGCTGAAACGATGAGCCGCGGTCCAGCGCCTTGTCGATGCTCTCGAACAGCTGCCGACGCGGACGCTTCTCGAAATCGAAGGCGCCGGCTTTGACCAGGGCCTCGATCACCTTGCGGTTCACCCGCCGAGAGTCCACGCGCTCGCAGAAGTCGAACAAACTCTGGAAGACCCCCGTCGCGCGCGCCTCCACGATCGCCTGGATGGCGGACTCGCCCACGCCCTTGATCGCTCCGAGGCCGAAGCGGATCCGTCCCTCCACCACGCTGAACTCCAGCTCCGAATGGTTCACGTCGGGGGGGAGAACCTGGTGGCCGCCCGCGCGCGCCTCGGCGATGTACGCCACCACCTTGTCGGTGTTGTCCTTCTCGGAGGTCAGCAATGCGGCGATGAACTCCACCGGGTAATGGGCTTTGAGCCATGCCGTCTGGAGGGTGATCATCCCATAGGCGGCGGAGTGCGACTTGTTGAAGCCGTACTCGGCGAACTTCTCCATCAGGTCGAAGATCTCGCCGGCGACTTTGGGATCCACTCCGTTCTTCTGACAGCCCTCCAAAAATCCGGCGCGCTCCTGCTGCATCACCTGCGCCTTCTTCTTGCCCATCGCCCGGCGCAGCAGGTCCGCGCGCCCGAGCGAATAGCCACCCAGTACCTGCGAAATCTGCATCACCTGCTCTTGGTAGACGATCACTCCGTAAGTGTCCTTGAGCACCGGCTCCAGCGCCGGATGGGGATAGCTCACCTTTTCCCGGCCGTGCTTGCGGTCGATGAACACGTCCACCATGCCCGAGTCCAGTGGGCCGGGGCGGTACAGCGCGCCGGCGGCGATCACGTCCTCGAAGCAGGAGGGCCGCAGCTTGCGCACCATCTCGGTGAACCCGGAGGACTCCATCTGGAAGATGCCGGCGGTGTCCCCGCTGGAGATCAGATCGTAGGTGGCCTTGTCATCGAGCGGGATCTGGTGCGGCTCGATGCGCTGCTCCGCCGGCCGGCTTCGATTGACCAGCGTCAGCGCGTGTTGGATCACGGTGAGCGTCTTCAGCCCGAGGAAGTCGAATTTGACCAGCCCCGCCGCTTCCACCTCGTCCTTGGCAAACTGGGTGACGAGGACCTTCTCCCCCGGCGGTTGATAGAGCGGGACGTACTGCCACAGCGGCTGATCGGCAATCACCACGCCCGCCGCATGCATTCCGGCTTGCCGGTGCAGCCCCTCCAAGGCCATCCCGATCTCCAGGACGTCCTTGGAGGTGATCTCCTTGCCACCCTCGAGGGTGCCCAGCGCGGTGGGCTTTTCCAGCATCTCCTTGAGGCGCGGCTCGGCCTCGATGGCGTCCTTCAAGGTGATGTTCAGGACGTCGGGCACCAGTTTGGCAATCCGATCGCCCTCCGAGTACGGAAGCCCGTACACGCGGCACACGTCCCGCAGCACGCTCTTGGCCTTGAGCGATCCGAAGGTGATGATCTGCCCGACGTTCTTCTCTCCGTATTTCTTGGAGACGTACTGGATCACCTCGTCGCGGCGCGCCTGGCAGAAGTCGATGTCGAAATCCGGCATCGAGACGCGCTCCGGATTCAAGAAGCGCTCGAACAGGAGGTTGAAAGGGATGGGATCCAAGTCGGTGATGCGCAGCGCATACGCCACCAGCGATCCGGCGCCCGAGCCGCGCCCCGGTCCCACCGGGATACCCTGTTGCTTCGCCCAATTGATGAAGTCCTGGACGATCAGGAAGTACCCCGAGAAGCCCATGTTGGTGATCACCGACAGCTCGAGCTGCAGGCGCCCCAGATAAACTTCGCGGTCCACTTGATAGGGCAGCTCCTTGAAGCGCCTCTCCAGACCCTTGATGGCCAGCTCCGTCATGTACGAATCGGGAGTGTGTGATTCGGGGACCCGGAAGGTGGGCAGCATCGCCTTGCCCAGCTTGAGCTCCAGCGACACCATTTCCGCGATCCGCTGCGTGTTGTCCACGGCCTCCGGCGTGTCCGAGAAGTACGCGCGCATTTCCTCCGGGCTGGTGACGTAGAGCCGATCGGTGGAGTGCTTCATCCGCTTGCTGTCGGCCAGCGTCTTGCCCGACGCGATGCACATCAACAGCTCGTGCGCCTTGGCGTCCTCTCTTCGGATGTAGTGCGAGTCTGCAGTGGCCACCAGCGGAAGCTGGCAGTCGCGCGCGAGCTGCTTCAAATTGGCGTTGGCCTTCTCCTGCTCCGGCAGCCCGTTGGACTGGATCTCCAGGAAGAAGTGGCCCGGCTCGAAGATCTGCTTGTACTCGAGCGCCGCCCGGCGCGCCTGGTCCATGTCGCCGCGGAAACAGGCCGAGGTGACCTCCCCTCCCAAGCAGGCGGTGAGGGCAATCAGCCCCTTGGAATGCTCCTTGAGGACCTGCTTGTCCATCCGCGGGTGATAGTAGAACCCGTCCAGGTAAGCGGTGGAGACGAGGTAGCGAAGGTTGGCGTATCCCTCGTCGTCCTTGGCGAGCAGGATCAGGTGATTGGAAACCTTTTCCGTGCGATCCGCTCGGCCTTTGAGTCCCGCGATGTACGCCTCGGTTCCAAGAATGGGCTGGATGCCCGCTTCCTTGGCCTTCTTGTAGAAGTCGATGGCGCCGAACATGTTGCCGTGATCGGTCACCGCAACCGAGCGCATCCCCTTTTCCTTGACCGCTTTGATCAGGTCCTTCATCCGGATGGCGCCGTCGAGCAGCGAATACAGCGTGTGCAGGTGCAGATGGGTAAAGGACATGAGAGCTCGGGAAGGAGGGGACGAACGGAGCGAGCACCATACGCGTCGGGTCTGACGAAAAACAATGGATGAAGTGCGATCGCCGTCGAGGTCGCTCGGCCTCTTTTTTTGACAGCGGGCGCGCCGCCGGGAAACTCGTTCCCCATGCGCTCCTCCATCGCCGCCTTGGGCGGATGCATCGCGCTCCTCGCGGCTCTGCCGGCGACGGCCCAGGTCGCGCTTTCGTACTATCACCCCTTCCGCGGCTCGGGCGGCCCCGGCGTCAGCATCGGAGGTTCGACGCCCATCGGCAGCTCACCGGTGGGGGTGGACTTCCAGCTCTCGTACCATCACCTCGCCGAGGTTCACACCGACGATCCGATCGCCACGTCCGGGTGGTTCTCGGCGCACGCGATCATCCCCGAGCTCGGCGTTTCCTTCGGGCTTGCGGTCGGCGATTTCCTTCCCTTCGTGGGAGGCGGCGTCGCCGCGATGTTCAACGTGGCGCCCACCCTCTACCAGGGCCAGCTGGATCGGGATCTGGCGCCCTCGGTCGGCGCGCCCGCGGTCCGCGGCAACGGCTATACGTACACTCTGGGAAACGTGAACGTCATCTCCTCGTTGAACTTCGCAGATGGCTTCTACGCGGGCGGCGGCGTGGAGATTCCGATCGCGGCTGGCGGCGAGTGGCATCGCAATCCCGGCAACCCCCGCGACAGCGCGGGCGTCTTCAAAATTCTGATCGAGGTGAGATACCACTGGCTTCGGGGCCCCTACGCCATCCAGGGTACCTATGAAGACCCGCGCTTCGGTACCGTGGCGCTGATGAAAAGCGGCAACATCCTCTACGACGGCTTGCAGATCCGGATCGGCGGCAGCTACTGATGCGCGCGGCCGACGTCCGCGCTGTCGACGAGGAGTCGCTGGCCCTTCGCTTCGACCTGAGCGCGCGCCGACGCGAGGGTCGCTACTTCACACCCTCTTCGCTGGTGGATTTTTCGCTCCAGCTCGCCTCGGCCCACGTCCCCCGCGATCGCGCGTTGGCGATCGTCGATCCATCCTGCGGCGCGGGCGCGTTCCTTTTCGCGGCGCGTCGGTTCTTCCCGCGCGCCCGCTTATTTGGCTTGGAGCTCAGCGAGGCCGTCGCGGCGCAGTGCAGGCGGCGCATCCCGGCCGCCACGGTGATGGCGGGAGACGCGCTGCGGGGCGATTTGCCGCGACTGCTCGAAAAGCTGCCGCCCGGCGCTTACGAGCTGTGGTTGGGCAATCCACCGTACAACGGCACCTCTTCCGTGCTGCAGGACTCGCGCGCCTACCGAGCGATTCGCGACCTGCTTCCGGCCTCCTTCTCGCTGCCGCCCGGGACGAGCCTGCGCGATGACTTCGCCTTCTTCCTCCTGCTGGCGGCCGCGCGCCTGCGCGAGCGCCCAGGCACGCTGGCGTTCATCACCAGCGCCACGCTGCTGGACGCCTATCTTTACTCGGAGCTGCGAAGGACGATGCTCGATGCGCTTTCCCTGCGCGAGGTGGTGGACCTCGGCCGAGGCGCGTTCGCCGGCACCCGCGTGCGCACCTGCCTGACCATTTGGCGCTCCAAGCCCGGCGGGATTTGTCCACCCCGATTCCGCAAACGCTCGGTTTCACGGAATGCGCCCTTCGAGGTTTCCCAAATCGGTCCGCCCGCTGCCCTGGCGACAAGCGGTCCGGATTGGGCGCTGAGGCCGAGCTGCCCCGAGGCGGAAGAGCTGGACCGGCGCTGGCGGCTTGCAGGCGAGCCCCTCACCGCACTCGTTCCGATCTCCTTCCCCGGCTTGAAGACCCGATTCGATGAGCTGCTGGTGGACGAGGACCGGCGAGCGCTGATGGAAAGGCTGGAGTCGCTGGCGGCCTGTTCGATCGATTCGCTGTCCGCCTTCGCGGCAGCGCACGACATCCCAGAGCGGTGCCTGGAGAAGCTCAGGATCGCCAAGCTCGCGCTGGAGCGGCAACCCTTCTCTGTGGACGTGCGCAAGGTGAGGCGCTTCTTCCGATACGCGGGAGCCAAGCACCGCGGCGCCATTCCCCGCAGCGCGCGCGCCTATTGCTACCTCGATCGCCGCCTGATTCCGCGCGGCGATCACCGCTTGCGCGGCGACTACGATCCGCATGCCTGCCCGGTGAAGCTGGTCTTCAATGTGCGCGAGCTGCCCTTGTGCGCGGCGCTGCTGGAAGAGGCCGGCTGCGTTCACGATCATCGGCACACGCGCTTCGCCCCGCTGTTCGTGCCAGCGCTAATCCTCGCCGAGGGGATCGCCTCCGCGCGGTCCGGCAAGCCACTCGGCGCTGCAGCGCCCAATCTTTCCCTGTCCGGGCGCGCGCTCGCTGCTCGCTGCGGCGGCCCGCGAAGGGTGTTCAGGATGCTGGTGGACTTCATCAACGGGCGCCAGGTGCAAGACATCTGGGCTCCGGCCTTCGGTACCGCGCGCGAGCTTCCGGTGCCCATCCACCGCTGGCTGGAGGGCGGCGTTCAGATGTAACCGAAGCGCCGGCGCAGGAGCCATTCGGTTCCCAGCAGCGCCACCAGGATGATCAGGTAGTACCAGCGATCCCAGAGCGGCTCGTCCTTGCTGCGCCCCACCTCCACCACCGGGGGATCGAGCAGCGGCACCTCCGGAAATGTCCCGATCGAAATCCGGTGCGCCCTGCCGCCGGTGAAGCGGGCGATGCTCTCGAGGATGTCCGCGCGCACCGAAGCATCCGACAGCTCCGGGCCGACGGCCCGGACTGCGACCGCATCCTCGCTCTCGCCCAGGCCGCGATCGCCTTTTCTGGCCGAGCCGAACAGCTTGTACGCGCCCGGTTCCGGGGGCGGGAACTCCAGCCGGACCACGCCGTCGGCTCCGGTGACACCGGTCTGGGTGCCCACGGGCCGCTGCAGCTTCACCGAGAACAGGTCCACCTTCACCTGCGCGTCCACGGCAGGCTGATAGTCGGGCGTCCGCGCGGCGACGATCACCCCCACCGGCCGGCCCGGCTCGACGGAAGGAGGATCGGCGGTCACGGTGAGGGTGGTCAGGTCGGGGTCGCGCACCAACCAGCGCAGCGCATTGCCCCAGAATCGATCGTAGTGCCGCGAAGGCGAGCCGCCGGCGTGGGCCGCGAATGCCCAATACCAGCTGGAGTCCACGGTGAGCGCCAAGGAGCGTCCGCGGCCGTATTCCCACAGCGCGAGCACCGGTGCATTGCGTCCATCCACGCTCTGAAACGGGTGATCCAGCAGCACGGTGGCGCCGGGTTTCACCCGGGTGATGTTGGCCCCCGGAATGCCGGGCAGCGCCGTCCAGGCGGACTCGCTGTTGGATGCGCCCTGCGAGAACGAGGTCACCGGATGGCGCAGGCCCTCCGGCGTCAACCGCGGCTTGAATGTGTCCAGGCTCGCGGTGCGGCCCGCGGGCTCGACCGGAAGGGCCTGGCCGAGCACGGGAAAGTTTGACCTGCCTTCGCCGAAGGCGTGGTCGCCGCCGATCATCGCGAACCCGCCGCCGTTGTAGACGTAGCGCTCGAGATTCTTCTCGTACTGGGACACCGACAGCTGCGGATCGGTGTAGCCGAAGTTCTGGAAGATCACCACGTCGAAGGTATCGAGCTTGGTGTCGAAGATCTCGTCCATCGGAAAGGGGATCAGCGACAGCTCGCGGTCGCTGCGAACCTGCGGCTCATCGGACATGGTGCGGAGGATGTAGAAGCTGACCAGGTCCACGTTGGCATCCGCTCGCAAGAGCGCCCGCAGGAATCGCTCGTCCCAGGATGGTCGGCCGACCACCAGCAGGACGCGAACGCGATCGCGGATCACCTTCAGCGCGAACGAGCGGCTGTTGTTCTCGGTCACCGCTTCGTCGGGATAGATGGGCACCGAGACGGTGTAAACGAATCTTCCGGTCTGATCGGGCGAGACGCTGAACGAGAGCCACTGCAGGTCGTCATCCGATTTCAAGGTCACGCTCTTGCTGGCCACCGTCTGGCCTTCGCGGCGCAGAACCACCGGGATGGTCTGTCCCTTGAAGCCGCGGCCCCGTATCTCCACCTCCACCACCATCGAGTTGCGCACGAAGGCGAAGTCATCGACCTTGACCTGCTCCACCGCGAGGTCCTTCAGCCCTTCCCTTCCCACCAGGAAAGTGGTGACCGGCACCTGAAGCTCTTCCAGCGTCGAGCGCGCCTTGCCCGCCACGCCGGAGGAGAGCTCGACGTTGTCCGCGCCATCCGAGAACAGCAGCACGCCGGAGAGCTTCTTGGAGGCAGAACCCTGTTCCCCCGCCTTCACCGATCGCAGCGCGGAGAGGAGATCCGTCTTGTTCCCGCGCGGAGCCTGCTTGCGCAGCAGCTCGGTGGTCACCGGCGCAAGCTCGGGATCGAATCCGTAGTACTCGATGGTGAACCGGTCCTGAAGCGCTGCCAGATCCATTTGGACCGAGTCGAGGTACTCGGCCACCTGGGTCGAGCGGCTGACGCCGCCTGGCTCTGCCGGAAAAGCCATGGAGGCCGAGCGGTCCACCAGCACTGCGATCCGGTTTTTCACCCGAGCCACCTGCAGGTTGCGGATCCCGGGCTCGAGCAGAAAGAACGCCGCCGCCAGCCCGGCACCCAAACGCAGCGCCCAGAGGACCATCCGGCGCTGCAGCGCGGGCTCGCGTCGCAATCCCAGCACCGCCAGCGCCACGCCTACGCCGACCAGCGCGAGCAGACTGGCCAGAGCCCACGGCGACAGGGGCGAAAGGCTGACCAGCTTCCAGGCGTTGAAGGGAGCGGAATTCATCGAGGTCGCCGTGCGGTCAGCGCCTCTTGTTCAAGATCAGCGGCAGGTGCACCGCGTCGTCCTTGTAGTCCAGGCAGAGCGCGTACATGCAGACGTTGATTCCAATGCGGAAAGCCAGCTCCCGCTGTGGCTCGCCCCCCGGGGAAACCTCGAACTCGAAGTCGCCGCCTTCGTCCCGGCTCCACGCTCCGGCGAGATCATTCTGCGAGTACATCAGCGTGGCGCGTTTTCCGAAGTTGCACGCTTCCAGCTGCGGCTTGTTGAGCAGCCGCCCCGGCGCGGAATCGAGCATGAAGTAGGTTTTGTACACCACGTGGTTGGAGGGAACTTCGGTGAGCGGATTCCTGGGAAACAGCCGCGCGACCTCGCGCCGGAAAGATTTGTCGAACCCGGATCCAGCCGACCCGTCATTGGCGTCCGCCAGCATGAAACCTCCGAAGGTGAGGTACCGCCGCAAGTTTTCGATCTCTGCGCCGGAGAGCGGCGGAAACTCGCCATCCCCACCCATGTACAGAAAGGGGTACTCGAACAGCTTCGGGCTGCTCACCGGGAAGGGCCGCGCGTCGGGTACCACCTCCACCGAGGTTCGCCGCTGGAGCTCCCACGCGAGCCGCCGCAGGCCAGAGAGCCTGACGTCCCAGCGACCGCTGTGCTGAGCCACTGCGGGGATGAACCTGGCGCTGTCGCCAAAGCCGAAGGCCCGGCGGCCCGCGAACGAAAGAGCGGCCAGCGCACCCAGGATGGTCCGGCGGCGAATCGGCTGGCTGATCATGCGGATGTATATACCGTCGACGGGCGATCTGATTCCCCGGTATAGAGTGGCGCGATGGCCAAAGGCACCCAACCTGGAAAGGGAACCTCGCAGATGAAGGAGGGCTGGAGGCTGTACAACTCCGGGGACATGGTGGCGGCCCGCCGGGAAGCGACGCGAATACTTGCCGACTCACCCAGCCCGGCCGACGCCGAGCAGGCCAAAGACCTCATCGAGCGGACCAAGGTTCCCAGGTTCGCGTGGTACCTCGCGCTGGTAGCAGCGGCGCTGATTCTAACAATGATCATCGTCGGGGTCGCGCACCACTGAACTGTCGCAGCCGGCAATCCGTTTTGCCGCACCGGCTTTGGTGCGTATAGTCGAACAGTCCACGTACATGGGCCAAGCCAAGCGGAAAGAAGAGAAGAAGCTTTCCCCGGCATCGCCGCCCGCGCGCGCGGAGGAGGTCGAGGCGCAGGCGCCGGACGGCTGGCGAAAACCCGACGGCTTGAGCCGCGCCGGCTGGGCGGTGATCGCCGGCGCGATCCTGCTGGTCAACATTCCGCTCATTCACCACCTTGTGCGCGCCGAGCCCGAGGCGTCGGTAGCCCTGCCGTACCAGGACGATTTCTCCTCGCCCTCGACGGTTCGCGATCACTACTTCAGCATCGGCGCTCACGGGCGCACCCTCAACGGGGAGCTGCTCTCGCCCGGCGCGAAGAACAATCCGCTCTGGCTGAAGGCGAGGCTTCCTCAGAACGTGGTGGTGGACTTCGACGTCCGCTGCACCTCGGCGGAGGGAGACGTTCGCGTGGAAATTTTCGCGAACGGGGTGGACCATCTCTCCGGCTACGAGCTGATCCACGGCGGGTGGAACAATTCGCTGTCGGTGATCGCCCGCCTCGACGAGGGCGCCCGTTCGCTTTCTTCCCTCCAATCAGAGGCGCGCCAGATCGCCTCCCAACGCGGGCTGGCCAGCGCCGGCCTGGTGGAGACGGGGGTTTTCAAGAAGGACACCAAGATGAGGGTGGAGGCGCAGCCGTTCCCGGTGCGCCCCGGAAGAACGTATCACTGGCGGATCGAGCGGCGCGGATCGCTGCTTCGCTGGAGCATCGACGGTCAGACATTTCTGGAGCTGGACGATCCATTTCCGCTCGCCGGCAAGGGGCATGACCGCTTGGGCCTATCCAGCAACGAGTCGGACGTCTACTACGACAATCTTCGCGTGGTGCCGCTGGAGAGCGCGAGCGCAGCCGCCCCGCCCCCGCCCGTGCCCGCGGCCCCGGCGACGCCCGTCCCAGCGCCCGGTCCGTCCGCGGACAACTTCGAGCGGGCGGAAGTAGGCCAGGATTGGCTGGCCACGGATCCCTCCGCCGTGCGAATCGAGAACGGTTCCCTGACGCTCCAGCGCGCCCACAATCATCCGGTTTGGCTGGTCCGGCCCTTGCCGGCGAATGCGGTGATCGACTTCGACTGCTGGTCGGAGAGCAGCGAGGGGGACCTCAAGGTGGAGATCTGGGGCGACGGCAAATCGTTCCACGTCGGCGACCCCCATCAGCAGTACACCTCCACGGGGTACGTGTTCATCTTCGGAGGTTGGCAAAACACCTTGTCGGTGATCGCCAAGCAGCACGAGCACGCCGCGAACCGGGCCGCGCGGCCAGACGTACGGGTGCAGCCGGGGCGGCACTACCACTGGCGGATCACCCGCATGGGCGGCCGCATCTCCTGGTCGATCGACGGCCAAAGCTTCCTCACGCTCGACGATCCGAGCCCCTTGAGCGGGCCCGGTCACCAGTTCTTCGCCTTCTCCGGCTTCGAGGCGAAGGTGCACTTCGACAACCTGCGGATCGAGCCGCTGTAGAGGGCTAGCTCTTTTCCAACGCTACCAGGTCGAAGTCCGGAATCTCCTGGCGCAGGTACTCGCGGATCCGGTTGATCAAGTGAGCTTCGATCTGCCGCGCTCGCTCCCGGCTGACCCCATAGTGATTGCCGATGTCCTGCAGCGTGAGCGGCTCGTCCGCAATCAGGCGCTTCTCGAAGATGTACCGTTCCTTTTCGCTCAAGCTCTTCGCAAACTCGGCCAGCTTCTCGCGAAAGATCTTCTTGAGCTGTTCGCCGCCTAGCTGCTCGTCGGCCGGCGTCGCCGAAGAAGGCAAGATCCGCTCCGCGCGGCTGGGGCTGCCGTCCTCGCCAATCGGCGCATCCAGCGAAACCTCGTCGTGTCCGAGCCGCTGGTCCATCTCCACCACGTCCTGTTCGGTCACGTTCAACCGCTCGGCGAGAAGCTTGGGGGTGGGCTCGAATCCCTGCGAGACGAGGCGCTCCTGCTCCTGGCGCAGCTTGAAGAATAGCTTGCGCTGGGCCTCGGTCGTTCCGAGCTTCACCATCCGCCAGTTGTCCATGATGTACCGGAGGATGTACGCGCGAATCCACCAGGCAGCGTAACTGGAGAGCTTCACGCCTCGCGTCGGATCGTACTTCTTCACCGCCTGCATCAAGCCGATGTTTCCCTCCTGGATCAGATCCAGCAGCGACAGCGGATTGCGGTGGTACTGGTTGGCGATCTTCACCACCAGGCGCAAGTTGGAGGCAACCAGCCGATAGGCAGCGTGCACATCGCCCGTCTTCTGGAAAAGCTCCGCCAAGCGCAGCTCCTCCTCGCGCGTGAGCAGCGGGTGGCGGTTCACCTCCTGCATGTAGACTTGCAGCGGGTCCCTGGGAGCGAGATCCCGTTCGCCTCGGCGCGCCAGCGCGGTTTTTTCGCTGGGGATGGGCGGCGGCTCCGAAAGCTCCTCCTGCGAAAACGCTTCCGGAGTTGGCTCCGCGCTCTCTGGCTCCAACGGCTCCTCTGCCGCGGGCGCTGGTGCGCGGGCGGGAGCTCGCCCGGACGATCTCTTCCGCTTGGGGCTCGGTGCAGGCTTGCGGATCGCCTTCTTGGAGCTCTTCGTCCTGGGCATGGCCCTCGTTCCGTTCCTAATCTAGCGGAGAGTTGCTATCAGATCTCGGCAAAGCTATGGCGTGTTGAGATGACTGACAGCGAGACATCCCAGCCAGCGCAAGCGACGCCTGCTGAGGGCTCCAAGGACCGCTCCCTCGAGGACGGTCGGGACAAGCCCCTCGATTCCGCTCGCGGCACGCCGGATGAGTACCTGGCGGACATCGGCTTCGATCAGTTCGCCTTGTCGCCGGCGATCCGCCGCGCGGTTGCAGAGCGCGGCTACGCGCACCCCACGCCGGTTCAGGCCAAGGCGTTCGAGCCAGTCAGGCAGGGGCGGGACCTGATCGTCCGCTCGAAGACCGGCACCGGCAAGACCGCTGCATTCGGGCTGCCCATCCTGGAGCGGCTCGCCGAGGGCGAGCGCCAAGTGAAGGCGCTGATCCTGTGCCCGACCCGCGAGCTGGCCCTGCAGGTGGCATCCGAGATCGCCGATCTGGGGAAATACCGCGACCTCAAAGTGGCGGCCATCTACGGCGGGGCCTCGATGAAAGCGCAGGAGGACGCGCTCAGGGCGGGCAGCGCAATCGTCGTCGGTACGCCCGGCCGGATCTATGACCATATCCGCCGAAAGAACCTCGACCTGAGAGCCTGCGAGTGCGTCGTGCTGGACGAAGCAGACGAGATGCTCAATCAGGGCTTCTACGAGGAGGTGACACGAATCCTCGATCACCTGCCCAAGAATCGGCAGGTGCTGTTGTTCTCCGCCACCGTACCGCCGGACATCCAAAAGTTGATTGCCCGATACACGCGCGAGCCGGAAACGCTGCTCCTCTCCGGCGACGTGCTGACGGTGGAGCACATCCACCACATCCGCTACGACGTGTCCGACGCCTATCCCAAACCGCGGAATCTGATCTACCTGCTCGAGATGGAGGAACCGGAGAACGCAATCATCTTCTGCAACACCCGGGACGACACCGCGCTGGTGACCGCCGTCCTCAACCGCAACGGGTTCGACGCCGAGCTGCTCAACGGGGATCTTCCGCAGGCGGAGCGCGAGCGGGTGATGGCCAAGGTGAAGCGCGGCGAGGTCGCGTTCATGGTGGCGACTGACATCGCCGCGCGCGGGATCGACATTTCCGATCTCGGCTACGTGATCAACTACTCGCTGCCCGAGGACCCCGCGGTCTACCTCCACCGGGTGGGGCGAACCGGGCGCATCGGCAAGAAGGGGGTGGCGATCAACCTCGTCTCGGGGAGGGAGATCTCCACCTTGAGCACCCTCGAGAAACGGTACGGCATTGTTTTCGAGACCCGGGTGATGCCTTCGCCCGAGGAGGCTCTGACCCTCTGGACGGAGCGCCACGTGCGACAGCTTCGCGAGGGCGCCGCCGGAAGCGTCTACGAAGGATTGCTCCCGCTGGCGGGTCAGCTCCGCCAGCGCGCCGATGCGGATGATCTGATCGCCTTCCTGCTGAAGTACTTTTTCGGCCATCACCGGATGGAAAAAATTCAAGCCTCGCGCCAGGCGCCGATCTCCTCGGCTGCGCCAGGGGGCTCCCGGGAGCGAACGCGAGGGTCGCGTGCGCCGCGCGAGCGCGAAGGACGCTCTCACGAGCGACTGCCGAAGCGGGACACGCGCGCAGATCGGAAGCGCCGCACCAACAGCCGTTCGCCGGACGTCGGTGCGCCGCCCGCGCCTGAAGCGGCCAAGGCCTCGTCGCCCGAGCACGCCGTGGAGCCGGAGAAGGTGGGCCCCGAGCAAAAGAAGGAAGCGACCCATGCGAAGCTTTGGGTCAACCTCGGCAAGTCCGATGGCCTCGACTCACAGGGCGTCATTTCCGCGCTGGAGCTGGCCGGCGCGCCAACCGGCAAGATCGTGCGAGCGGACGTTCGCGATATGTACAGCTACGTCCTGGTGGACAAGCAAGAGCTGCCGGCCTTCGAATCGCTCGAGGGGCGGATGCACCAGGAGAAGGCTCTGCGGATCGAGCGCGCTAAGCGCCGGCGCTGAAGCACGACCTCACAGGGCGTACCCTCCGGCCTCGATCACGTGGCGCGCGATGCGCCTTCGCAGGGAGAACGTGTTCACCCGGGTGAGCGAGTAGTAGCTGTTGATGTCCCGCACCTCCCGCGCCCACTCTTCCGCCTGGGACATCCACATCAACATCTCGCGCAAGAGGTCCAGCACCTTCTCGTGGGCGGTGGTGCAGAACAGCTCGGTCATCGCGATGGGAATCTGGCAGGCCGCTTCGCCCCGAGCGGCGATCAGCTGCAGTGTCCGGCTGATCGCCGAGTCCATTGCGTAGATCTGAATCAGGCAGTCCGCCAGCACGCCCAAGAGCTCCTGCTTCTCGGAGATCTTCTCCACGTACTTCTGCAGCCCGAGCGAAGCCGCGTAAATCACCGCGCGCTTGGCCAGGTCGCACTTTTGCCGTTCGATTCCCAGCGGACCATCGTGGACCCGGCGATCGATCGTGGAGGGATCGGCGATCTCGTTCTGGATTGTTCCCGCCAGCTCCATCAAAGCGAGACGACCTTGCATCGCGCGCTTGAGCAGCGTGGTCGGAACCAGGAGGCGATTGATCTCGTTGGTCCCCTCGAAGATGCGGTTGATCCGGGCGTCGCGGCTGACGCGCTCGATGGGATAGTCCGCGATGTAGCCCGCTCCTCCAAAAAGCTGCAGCGTTTCGTCGGCGCAGGTGTACAGCGCCTCGGAGCTGAACACCTTGATGATCGAGGCTTCGATGGAGTGCTCTTCGACGGCCGCCACCTGTTTTCGCTGCGCATCGGGATCCGCCGGGGAGATCGACTTCAGCCGCGCGTCCAGCAAACCCGAGGTGCGGAAGGTCATCGACTCGGCGATGAACGTCTGCAACGCGATCTCGCCGATCTTCTTTCGAATCAGATCAAATTCGGCAATCGGCTTTCCGAACTGCTTTCGATCCCTGGCGTAGGCAACGCCCAGCTCGAGGCAATACTTGGCGCCTCCCACCGCGCCCGCCGCGAGCTTCCATCGCCCCAGGTTGAGGATGTTGAAGGCGATCTTGTGACCGGCGCCGATTGTTCCCAGCACGTTGGAAGCCGGGATGGTGCAGTCCTCGAGAATCAAGGCGCAGGTGGAGCTGCCGCGGATGCCCAGCTTGTGCTCCTCGGCACCAATGCTCAGCCCCGGCGCGCCGCGCTCGACCAGAAATCCGGTGAACTTCTCGCCATCCACCTTGGCGAAGACGGTGAACAAGTCGGCGAAGCCGGCGTTGGTGATGTATTGCTTCTGTCCGTTCAGCTTCCAGCTCTTGCCATCCGGCGCCAGCACCGCCGTGGTTTTGGCGGCCAGCGCGTCCGAACCAGCGCCGGGCTCGGTGAGAGCGTAGGCGGCCAGCAGCTCGCCCGCGGCAAGCTTGGGAAGGTAGCGGCTGCGCTGCTCGGGCGTGCCGAACAAGACGATGGGCATGGTGCCGATCCCCACGTGCGCGCCGAAGCTCACCGCGAACGAGCCCAGCCGGCTGAAGGCCTCGAAGATCAGCCCCGAGCTGGTGAGCGTCCCGCCCAGGCCGCCGTACTCTTCCGGGACGTCGTGCCCAAGCAGCCCCACCGCGCCGGCCTTCTGCAACAGCTCGCGCATCAGGCCGGGCTTCTTGGCCTCGATCTCCGCGGCCTTTGGCTCGACCTCTTTGCGCATGAAGCCGTCCGCGGTTTCCTTCATCATCCGGTGGTCGTCGGAGAGCATCTCGGGCGTGAACACCCTGGCCGCCCCAGCCGCCTCGAGAAGGAACCCACCTCCCGGGGTGAGCGAAATCACCGGGCCGTTCGAGCTGGATTCGCTGGGCACGGAGGAAAAGATAACACGCGGGCCTCTCTCACCGGCTCTTCTTTTGCCGGTGGTAGTGCCGCCTTGCCTTGGCGCGATTGCCGCAGGACTCCATGCTGCACCATCGCCGCGAGCTGTTTCGGGTCTCATCGATGAACAGCCAGTAGCATTCGTCGGAGAGAATTGCCTCGCAGACCCGGACCCGATCTGCCTCAGAGGTCAACACCTCGGCGGCGGACTTGGCGACCGGCCAGAGGATCGAGTCCATCGCATTCTGATCGAGCCAATCCAGGACCCAGCCGTCCCTGGCTTTCACCAACCGCTGGTGGCAGAGCGCCCTGGACAACTCTTGATTGAGCTGCTCGACGTCCTCCTCGGCGGGCCGCTCACCTCGGGCCGTGGCCAACAGGACTCGATAGATCGTCTCTCGAAGCTCCAGGGAGCGCTGGAGCACCGCGGCCGCGAGCTTGGGGTGGCGCTCGCCTTCGTTCAGCAGCCGGCGCGCGCGCTGTTCGTCCACGGTGCCCGATTGCCGACCAAAGGCGACGAGGTCGGCAAATCGATGCAGATGCTCGTTCGGCGACACCGGCCGCTTGCCGCTCACCGTGTTGACGAAGTTGAGGCACAGGCGTCCCCCGGTCAGGTCGAATTTCCATTCAGAAGTGGGCTGTGCAGCGGCCTCGGTCATCTAACTCTCAACTAAAGCTTGACAGGTTACAAGATGTGACTTAAATCACTAACCGTCAAACTAACTTTTGTCGGTTACGAGGAGCGGCGCGATGGAACGAGAACCAGAGGGTGACGCGCAGGGCGCGGGGAAGCTTTTGCCGTTCTCATCGACGCCGGTCGGCGAGCGGCGCGGGTTCCCAGGCGTCGGGCAGGTGGGCCGGTTGCCGCCCATCCATCGAATCGCAGAGCACGCGGCCGCGGGGCGCGCCTTGCTGCCGAAGCGCGACAGCTTGGTTCAGCATGCCTTGATCGGCGCCGTCTGCCTGGCCATCTGGGGCATCCTTTGGCTGCTGATCGTCTTCGCCGTCGTTTCGCCTCTGGGCCGTACTCTCTCCCACCAGCCGCGCGGGAACAGCGACGCGGCGTCCGTCGTGGTAAGGCAAACCAAGACGCCGGCACATCTCGCGACGCAAAACTTCGCCGTGCGCGTACAGCCACTCCGCAACTCAGCGCGTCTCGCCGACGCCGCGCCATCGTGCCAGGCTGGCTTGATCGCGGTGGATGGCCGCTGCGTTCTGGGTGAAGAGATCCAGGTTCGTCCGCCCCCAGGATGGCATAGACGCTGAAGCGAAGGACGCATCGCCCCTCGACTCCACGCTCGCTGGCGCTCGCCTACGCTCGGGGTGAGCGGGGAGTTGCTACAGCCTGGCCCGCCTGGCGCGGTGATAGTGAGAGGCGCACAGGCCCTTGGCGAGAACGGGCCGGTCGCACGCATCCACGCTGCAGTGGCTGATCTTGTGCGCGCGCTTGGGCAGCGGGCGTTGGGCGGGCTGCTCCAGGTGCCCGTCGAAGACCACTTGTCCCAGTGCGATCAGGCGATCCACTTGCGAGCGGGTGAGCTTGCGTTTGCGCGCAAAGTCCACCAACCGCGAGTAGTACGGATCGTCGTAAGCGGGGGACAAGGGGTTGCGAAATAGCTCCGAGAGCGGAAGCTGGAGCGCTTCTGCCACCTGCACGATTGTCTCGTAGCTGGGGCTGCGCTCACCGCGCTCCAGCAATGAGGCGAAGCTCACCGAGATCCCGCAACGCGCCGCGAACTCCTCCTGCGTCATACCCCGCTCTTCCCTGAGCGAGCGCATCCGGCGCGCCAGCAGCTGGAGCAGGTGTTTCGCGCGAGGGGGTTCTTCCACCGGTCTCACCTCGGTGGTCGCCTTGGGCAGAGCGCGCATTGAGGCCATGTTAACGCAACCGTTCTGTTAGGATCGCCCGCACCGGTATCCAAAGCATCCACACACGAGGTCAAGTAGATGAACGCCGCCGAAGGCGCAAGCTACTACTTCCGCAAGGCAGCCCGAATCATGGACGTGGGCGAGCGGATCGAGACGCTGCTCGCAACGCCGCTGCGCGAAGTCAAGGTTCAAGTGCCGATCGAGCTGGACTCCGGAGAAATCCGTACCTTCATCGGATACCGAATCCAGCACGACAACAGCCGCGGCCCGATGAAGGGGGGGCTGCGTTACCACCCGGAGGTAGACCAGGAGGAGGTGGTGGCGCTCGCGTCGCTGATGACCTGGAAGACGGCGGTGGTGAACCTTCCGTACGGCGGCGCGAAGGGCGGCATCACCTGCGATCCGGCGCAGATGAGCGTCAAAGAGTTGGAGCGGCTGACCCGCAAGTTCGTGGACCAGGTGCAAGACATCATCGGTCCCACGCAGGACATTCCCGCGCCGGACGTCAACACCAACCCTCAAGTGATGGCGTGGATCATGGATCAGTACTCCAAATACCACGGCCACTCGCCCGCGGTGGTGACCGGAAAGCCGCTCGATCTCTACGGCTCGAAGGGGCGCGAGGCCGCCACCGGGCGCGGCATTCTGTACACCTGCCGAGAGATCCTCCGGCAGCTGGGGCTGACCATCAAGGGCGCTCGCTTCGCGATTCAGGGATTCGGCAACGTCGGCAGCCACGCCGCGCGGCTCATCTACGATGACGGCGGCATCCTGGTTGCGGTTTCCGACGTCCACGGCGGGCTGAAGAACTCATCCGGGCTGGACGTGCCCGCGGTATTCGAGCACGTGAAGCGACATGGGACGGTGAAGGGGTTCGGCGGCGGGACCGCCTGTACCCACGACGAGGTGCTCACCGCGGATTGCGAGGTTCTCATCCCCGCCGCGCTGGGCGGAGCGCTGCACGCCAAGAATGCGCCCGAGGTGCGCGCGCGCGTGATCGTCGAGGGTGCGAACGGCCCCACCGATCCGGAGGCGGATGAGGTCTTCGAGAGGCGCGGCATTCCCGTGGTGCCGGACATCCTCGCCAACGCCGGCGGCGTCACGGTCAGCTACTTCGAGTGGGTGCAGAATCTGCAGCACCTCTCCTGGGATGAGGAGCGGATTAACTCCGAGCTGGAGAAGATCATGAAGGAAGCGTTCGAGCGGATCGCGCACATCGGCCGCACGCGCAAGATTCCGCTGAGAACCGCGGCCTACATTCTCGCCATTGGTCGCGTCGGCAAGGCCACCGTGCTGCGCGGAATCTGAGCGGAAGCTTCGATCCCGGCCAAAGGACAAATAGAACCAGATGATACGCTGCGGGCAGCAAGCAATCCGGGAGGCGCGCGATGAAGGAGTCCACGCTGATGAACAGCCTGCTGCAGGCTCCGATCTGCAGGGGGCTCACCGAGCCGGAGCTGGCGACCATACTGGAGATCACCGAGGAGACCAGCGCACGCCACGGCGAGTGGATCTTCAAGGAGGGCGACCCGGGTGACTCGCTCTACATCGTGCTCCACGGCCAGATCGACATTCAGAAAAAGGATCGCAACGGCGGACAGCAGCAGTTGGCTCGGATCGGCGATGGGAGCGTGATCGGTGAGATGAGCCTGATCGGCGGACACTCGGTCCGCTCGGCCTCGGCGCTCGCGGTGACCGACGCGAAGCTGCTGAAGATACCCACGGCGCGATTCTCCCAGTTGCTTGCCGAAGCAAACCTCGCCGCACTGAAGGTCGTTCACAATCTCGCCCAGGTGATGAGCCGCCGACTGCTGCTGATGGATGAAAAACTGGTGGAGATGGCCGTGGGTAGGAGGAAGGAAGAGCTGCTCGACTTTCAGCGCATCCTGACCAACTGGTCCTTCTGAGTTGGCGCGCTCGAGGCGGAGCAGGTTTACCGACACGCGAGCCAATCCCAAAGTGTCCTATAGTCTTTGTCTGCTCCAGGCATGAGTGCTCGTCGGGGGCGACCGAAAACTCCGGCCAGGTGATCGATGTCCGACACTCGGGTAGCGATGAGCGAGTTCCGCTTGCTGGACGACAAGCGAAAGCTCACACCCTTGTCTTACGCCGAGGAGCAGCAATGGCTTCACCTGGGACAGTTGCTCGGGATCTTCGAGAGCGCAGACTACGCTGCCTTCTCCGCGCCGGCTGAGCACCCGCACGGATATTACGCGGACGACGGAAACTGGTACCCATACCCGCAGGAATACGATCCCAACGCCTACCCAGCGGGGGCAGAGTCGGGGCCGCCGTATGGAGCTCCATACTCGCCGCCCGATCCATACGCTGCGCCCCAGCCCTACCAGGACGTTGGCTACGATCCGATTGACCACGGTGCCTACCATTCGAGCGCGCGCGCCAATCCCGGCGCTCCAGAGGTCGATCCTCACCACCTTCAGGACGCTGGGTTATACCCGCATCCGAGCTCCGGCTCTGATCCGAACGCGCACTACCCGCACCACCCCATCGGTGCACCCAGCGAAGTGTTCGACTATTCGCCGACCGCAGAGCAACCCGCCGAAGCGCCGATGGAAGTGCAGCCGGACGACATCATGGAGGTGGATCCGGAGGACGTGATGCCGGTCGAGCCGGAACCGGCACGAGCGCGACCGGCATCTGCGATTCCGGAGCTCTCTCTCGGGCTCGACCTCGATTCTCCCCTGAGCGCTCCTGAAGCGGCGCTGGTCAATGGGCGCGCTCCGATGGATGGCGGCGGCGGAAGGGCAACCCTTGCCCCTGCCCTCACCCAACCAGAGCCGAGCACGGCCCAGCCTTCGCCAGTCGACGCCGCGGCTTCCGCGCCATTCGAAGAGATGCCGCTGCTCGATTTTTCCGAGACCGATCCAAACGCAATCCAAGCTGCGGAGTTGCCGCTCTCGTCGAATGAAGCACTCGATGCCGCCGCGGGAGCCGCTCCGCTCCCGCAAGCTTCGGGCCAAGAAAAAACCCTGGGCGGCGGCGACGATGAGCTTGCGCCCGAGAGCAGACCGGTAGCGCCCGAGGCTGAAGGCGCCGCGTCGCCCGGATCTCCGGTGCCGATTTCTTGGGACGAAGCGGTAGCCGGACTTCCGAGCGCCGCGACCGACTCAAGGGAGGAGAGCGCGGCTGAGCCGGGCTCTCCCACGCCGATTCCACTGGACCAGGCGTTGACCGCCGACGACGGCGAGGCAGCTCTGCGGGACGCTCCCGGAGCCATTCCTCTTGAACCTGGGCTTTCGGCAGCTGAACCCCAACGCGAGTTGCTGCCCGAGATCGTCGCGGAAGGCGTCCAGCCCAAGCCACCCGACGAGAGCGACATTGACCAGCGCTCGATCTTCGAATCCTTGGAGCAACCCCGCGGTGCAGAGGAGACAGCTCGGCAGGAAGACCTGGAGAGCTCGAGCGCTGCTCCATCCGAAGCAGAGGTGGATCAATCCGGTGGAACGGTGATCGATCTTCTCGATTCCGACACGCTGGACAGCGACTCACGAGAAGCCGTGGCTGAAACGACGGACGTGGAGTTCCCGCGCACGCACAGCACTTCGCTGACTGCCAGCATCGAGTATGCGCAGAGCGCCTCCTCCAACGCATCCGTCTCCTACGTAGAACAGGCGCCCTCACCGGATGACTCGGCTGACTCACCCGAGCCGCTGCTCGTTCCCGAGCCGCAAGCCCCACCGGAGCCGCCCCAAAGGCAGATGGCGCGCGAGCCGGAGCCCGCGACTCAGATGGCCAGCGAGCCGGAGCGCGCGACTCGGATGGCCCGCGAGCCGGAGCCGCCGACTCGGATGGCGCGCGAGCAGAAGCCCCCGACTCAGATGGCCCGCGAGCAGAAGCCCCCGACTCAGATGGCCCGCGAGCCGGCTCTCAGGACGCAGCCGCAAATCGCAGAACCCGCCGAACTGGGCAGCGCCACCGGATTCGGCGATGGAACGCAGATGCTCGGCAGCACCTTCGTCCAGGGAGAGCACCGGGTCGTCATTCACACACTCGAGGGCCAAGTGAAACGAGGCACGGTGAGAGACCTCGACTTGATCAGCGACTCGGTGCCGATCGAGCTCCAGTCCGGCGGCGGTACCGACAACGTCGGAGTGAATCGGATCAAGGCCATCTTCTTCATGCTGACGCCGGAGATGGATCGACCTGTGCCGCAGGGGCGGAAGATACGCGTCGGCTTTCAGGATGGACGCGAGGTGGTGGGGTTCTCAAATGACTACAAGTCCGCGGATCCCGGCTTCTTCCTCACGCCTGCGGACTCGCGGACCAACACCGCGCGGATCTACATCTTTCGGTGGAGCGTTGCGGCGCTGGCCGAGCTGTGATGGGGTTCCCCCGTGCGGCCGCGCGTCAATGCAGGTAGCGGTCGGAGTCCCGCGGCGTGTTTCGATCCTTGGCGATCAAACGCAGGTGCGTGGAGCGCGCTCTCAGCTGTCGCTGCAACCGCCAGGATTGGAACCGCAGCAGCCATATCCGCGGGCTTCCCAGCTTCAGATACGCGATGATCAGCGCAATCCCGATCACCTCGGGTGCGACCGGCCGCCAGTCCCGGGCATAGAACCCGCGCAGCACCACGAAGCCGATCCCGATCAGTGCAAAGACATTCCCTGAAACGGGAATGCCCCAGAAGTTCGTCTGGCCACGCCCGTACGACAGCCCGTAGGCGACCCAAACGATGGTGCCCATCACCCAGGCACCGAAGAACAAATGCAACCGCATCGCGGGATCGAGCAAGGCGATCAGCGTGGTAAGGACGCCCGCCAACGCGGTGATGCCGAATGCGACGTAGAGCAGACGCTTGGGGCCCCAGGTCGCCTCCAGGGCGCCTCCGATGGACCAAATCACCAGCGCGCCGAAGATCACGCTGAGCGGATCGCTGGCGACGAAAGCGTAGGTGAACGGCGCCCAGACAGCACCGGAAAAGACGAGCCCCGGGATGAGCACCAAGAAATTGCTCTGCGTCAGAAAGTACAGTGCCGAACCGACGATCAGCGCGATCGCCAATCTCGCGGCCATCGTATTGACGCGGATCCATCCAGGGCGTCTCACGGTTCGCGTCGGTCTCATCAATCACCTCCACGCGCAGTTTCCACGACGGATGGATTTCTGGTCAATGGCCGGACCTCCTCGCAACTCATTCAACGGCCGTTTCTTCCCGGCGCCGGGGTGCACCCCACTGCAAAACATCGCCGCCTCACCGTGCGCGATGGGTCAGCTCCGGTTGCGATAGAAGAGCGTGATCGTCAGGCAGTGGAATTCTTTGTCCGAAGACTGAGTGACCACCTTGTCGACGATCTCGGCGTTGGGGTTTTCCTTCAGCCACTTGGTGATGTTCTCACCCATCGCTTCTCGGTCCCGCGCGAGCGTCGTGGAGAAGACTTTGATTCCCGTGAAGACCTGGTTCCCGGCCATGCCGCCACCTCGATAGAGCCCGCCAGCGGTCTTTACCGCCAATCTGGCGAAGCGGCAACCGTCCGCCTAGAAGCCTCTCGGGTGGTCGCCTTTGGCGCTTCCGGCGCCCGGATCGTTTGGCGAATGCCGCTGGACGACCGAGAGGATTTCCTCCTCGCTCAGCGTGCTGGGGGAGCCCTTCGCGCGGGCGAGGATGTCGCGGCACAGCTCGTCGCTGAACGGAATCCCCCGCAGCCCGAGCCAGTACTTCACGTTGCTCATTCCGCTCATGTGCCCGATCTCGATTTCCTGCTGCTTGCCGAACTCTCCTGCGGGCACGCCGGAGTAGACCCGGTCCGCCAGCCAGTCGTTTCCGCGCGTCTTCGCCTTGATGATTGCGGCGGCGTGAACGCCGGTGGCGGTGCGGAAAGCATCGGCCCCTGAAAGTGGATAGTTGCGCGGAATGGGGAACTGGCAGGCTTCGGAGACCTTGCGGACATAACCGACGAGCCCGGAGAGGTCCTGGTCGATCCATCCCATCAATTTGAGATTCAGCAGCAGCAGATCCATCGACGTGTTGCCGACCCGCTCCCCGATGCCCAGTCCGCAGGCGTGCACGCGGTGAACGCCCGCTTGCAGCGCGGCGATGGCATTGCTCACCGCCATCCCGCGGTCGTTGTGACCGTGCCAATCGATCTTCACCTGCGCTCCCATCCCCGCGATCAGGCCGGCAGTCCACTCCACCAACGCTCGCGTTCCAGCTGGAGTGGCGTGGCCCACCGTGTCGCAGAGCACCAGTCGGCTGGCGCCGTGATCGATCGCGTTGCGAAAGAGCCGATCCAGGTTCTGGGGCGAGGCGCGCGTGGTGTCCTCCGTTACGTAGGCCACCTCCAGACCCTGCTTGATCCCGAAGTCGAGCGCCTCGGTCGAAGCTTGCAAGATGAAGTCCAGGTCCCACTGCTCGGCCCACTGCCGGATCGGCGAAGAACCGATGAAGGTGTAGAGGACGATCTTCTGACCGCTCTTCTGCATCGCCTCCGCGACCGGCTGGATATCCGTCAAGACGGTCCGGGCGGCGCAGTTGGGCTCGATCTTCAGCTTGCGCTTTTGAATGTGCCGCGCCTGCGCCACCACGTCTTCGAAAGCGCGCGGCCCGGCGCCGGGCAGGCCGATGTCCGCGGAGCGAACCCCGATCGCCTGCATCCGCTCGAGGAGATCCAGCTTGTCCTCGAGCGGCGGATCGGTGACGGACGGAGATTGCACCCCATCCCGCAGCGTCTCGTCGTCAAAATCGAAAGGCTGCGCGGGCCGCGGCGAAGGCCGAAGCCCGTTCCAGTCGAAGATGATGCTCGACTCTTCCGGTGTTCCCTCAGCCGGCATCAACCCCCCGCTCGGCGGCCCTGGCACGCCCCCTCGTCCTTGCAGGCGGGGCCGATTCCGTCGGGATGGGCTCCGAGGGGATTCTTGTCCGACTCCTCCGCGCCGCAGAGGACGCACTTGCGCTTGCGCTGACGCCGCTCCGCTCGCCGCTGCTCTGCGATCGCCTTGGCCTTCTCACGCGCGCTCTTGCCATCCACCTCATCGGTCATCTGAGCGTACTCTCCTCACGCTTTCAAATCGCTTCCACCAGAACGGCGATTCCCTGACCCCCTCCAATACAGGCCGAACCGATACCATACCGGCCGTTTCGGCGCTTGAGCTCGTAGAGCAGGTGCATGGTGATCCGCGCGCCGGATGCTGCGAGCGGATGCCCAACCGCGATGGCCCCGCCGTCCACGTTCGTCTTCTCTCGCGGCAACCCCAGCTCCTTCTCCACCGCCAGGTACTGCGGCGCGAACGCCTCGTTGACCTCGATCAAATCCGCGTCCGAAAGCTGGAAGGAAGACCTCTCCAGCAGCCTGCGGATCGCGGGAGCCGGGCCAATTCCCATGATGCTGGGGTCGACGCCGGCCGTCGCCCAGTTGAGCAGGCGGCCGATGGGCGCCAGGCCTTTTTTCTCCGCCCAGCTGCGGGTTGCCATCACCGCGGAGCCCGCGCCGTCGCAGATGCCCGACGCGGCGCCAGCGTGCACCACGCCGTCCTTCTTGAAAACCTTGGGAAGCTTCTTCAAGCCCTCCGGCGTGGTGTCCGGCCGATTGTGCTCATCGCGATCGAAGGTGGTGGTCCCCTTCCTCGTCTTGATCTCCACCGGAGCGATCTCCGCCTTGAGCCTGCCGCTCTCCTGCGCCGCGGCGAACCGCTTCTGCGACAGCAGCGAGTACTCATCCACCTGCTCCTGCGAGATCTTGTACTGCACCGCCAGATTCTCGGCGGTGATCGCCATCGGCGTCCCGCTATAGGTGTCGGTGAGCGCGTCCCACAGCGCGTCCCCCAGTTGCCCCTTCCCGAGCGGGATGCCCCAGCGCGCGCCGCGGATCACGTGAGGAGCCTGGCTCATCGATTCGGTACCGCCGGCCAGGACCACCTGTGCTTGGTCGGTCAGCATCAGCTCGGCTGCGCTGACGAACGCCTGAAAGCCCGAGCCGCACAGGCGGTTCACGCCCAGCGCGGGGACTGGAATCGGCGCTCCAACCCGAAGGCCCACGTGCCGCGGCAAGTAGATGGCATCCGCCGAGCTGTGGATCACGTTGCCGTAGATCACGTGCTGGATCTCCTCCGGCGAGATGCGCGCCTGGGCGATGGCGGCTTTGGCCGACTCGACCGCCAGCTCCGTCGCCGAGACGTCCTTGAGCGTTCCGCCGAATGTGCCGAACGGTGTTCGCTTGGCGGACAGGAACCAGATTTCTTCGCTCTTCGAGATCGGTTTCATTTTGTTCTCCTAACGCTTTCCGAACACTGCGGCAGCCACAATGCCCAACGTCCCTGCGGTCCAAACCAGCGCCGCCAGATTCTGCTGGCGCAGCTCGCTTCGGCCGGGGCCGGCAACCCAGGCCTGGGCGGCCCCCAATCTTCCGTCCTGCGTATATTCGCCCGAGGCGGGCAGCGACTCAATCCGCTTCAGGTGGGCCTTGTAGACCCGTTCGGGGGGAAAGTCATCGAGTGAACCGGCGAGGTAGTGTCCGGGGATCTCCTTCGCCGGACGCCGGTAGTTGGCGGTAATCACGAATCCCCCGCCCGAAAACGCGGTCAAGAAGTACAGGTGTGGTTTGCCATCCCGTCCCACGCTCAAGGTGGCGAAGACTTTGTCCTGGGCATTGGCGTAGTCGTAGGCCAGGCTCGCCGGGCCAAATCTCGGCTTCTCGCGGCGACTTCCGATCGGCGCGAAGCCGAGGGCCTCCAGCTGCTTGGCCACCGCGCTGAGCTCCAGCGGAAGCTCGATCCGATCCGGCGGATCCTCTATCTCCACGCTCATCGTGGAAGGCGCGAGGCAGAGGATGGCTCGCCAGAAATTCCTGTACAGAACGAAGCCAGCCAGCGCGACGCCACCCAGGACCATCAACGCGTTCATCGGGTCGAGCGAATGGGTCACGGTTTTCAGGCCGCTCCGAGCGCCTCGAACACCCGAGCCCCGTGGCGCTTGATCGCTGGAACGAGCCCACCCTCCCGCTGCAGCGCGCGAATGATGGGGCTGGGTCTGTCCGCCTTGAACTTCCGACCGCTGGCCAGGTGAGTCACCTCACCGGTGCCGAGATCGATCGAAAGCTCTTCGTTCTCGGCCGCCAGCGCGTAGAAGTCGGGGTCGCTCACCGTCAGATAGGGCAGCGCTTCGTTCACCAGATTGCGCTTGTGGATGAAAGCGTAGCTCTTGGCGATCACAGCCTTGATGCCCGCGCCGATCAAGGCCCAGACGGCTTGTTCGCGCGAGCTTCCCGATCCCCAGCCTTCGCCGGCGACGACCACCGTCTGCCCCGATTGAGCCCGCGCGAAGAAATCAGGCCTCACGTGGTGAAAGGCGTGCGCACCGAGCTCGGCCAGCTGGGTGAGATGGCAGAATTCGCCTGGGATGATCGCGTCGGTGTCCACATGGTCGGCGAATCGCTGCACCCGCCCGGAGATCTGGCGACTCCGCGAGAGCCCTGCCTCGGATCCGACCGGCGCGGCAGCGGCTTCGATATCCATCACCGGTTCGGTGATCCGGATCTCGGGAACCCTTGCCTTGCGATCGCGAAACAACAGGCGATCGTAACGCTGCCGATCGACTCGCTCGATGAAGGGCCGCGGATCCTCCACCTTCATCTCCACCGAAGAGGCTGCCACGGTCGCTGCCGAAGCAAGCCAGGCCAGCGAGCCCTGCCCCATTCGATTCTCGTAGTTGCGGTTCTGAGAGGAGAGCCACACCTCGCCCGGCAGCGCCTTCTCGGAGGCTACGCCGAGGCACATCGAGCAGCCGGGAGCACCGATGCGAAACCCGGCCCGCTCGTAGATCTGCCACAGACCGCCCTGCTGCATCCTTCCCTGGATTCCCAGGTCGCCCGGTACCACCAGCTTGTTGCGGCCAGGCGTCACGGGCGAGCGGTTCTTGAACGCCTGCTCCAACACCAGCGCCGCCAGCACCAGCTCCTCCTCCGTCGTGGTGCAGGCGCCGATGAAACAGCCGTCCAGCGGCATTCCCAAGACGCTCTCCACAGTCATCACATTGTCCGGCGAGAACGGCTTGGCCACCAGCGGTCCGAGCCGCGCCAGATCGATCCGATGGCGTTCCACGTAGGGAGCCTGATCGTCGGCGCGGAAGTAGAGCGCCTCTGCGTTGTCGCTGGGCCGGTGCGCAAGCCACCCCGCGACGACCTCGTCCGCCTCGAAGATTCCGTTCAGCCCGCCGAATTCCGCGGTCATGTTCGCGATGGTGAACCGCATGTCGGTGGTGAATTGGTGCACCGCATCGCCCCGGTATTCGACCGACCGCTCCATCGCCACCGTGTTGCGTCCCAACTCCCCGAGCGTCTTGAGAATGATGTCCTTGCCGCCGATCCCGAATGGCGGCTGGCCCGCGTACTCGACCGCGATCGCCTCGGGAACTTCGATCCAGGACTGCCCAAGCACCATCGCCGCGGCGATATCCGCACCTCCCAGACCGATGGAAAAGGCCCCCAGGCCGCCGTGAGAAGAAGTGTGCGAGTCCGCCCCGAGCACCACCTGACCCGGCTGAACGAGGTCCCGGTAGAACTTGGTGTGGAGGATGGTCTGGTTCGCATCGTAGAAGTGGCGAAGGTTGGTTTCGCGGGCGAAGTCTCGCGACAGCTGCGTCAGCCGCTGCACCCGCTTGTCCGTCGCCAGCGTAACCGGGTCGACCGTGTGGTCCACCGCGAGAAAGAAGCGCTCGCGATCGTGAATCGCTGGCCGACCCAGCGCCTGATAAGTCCGCTCCATCCCGTTCCAGGCCAGCTCGCTGGCGATCGTCCAGTCGACACGGATTTGCAGGATGTCTCCAGCCTGCACGTAGGGACGGGGCAGCCCCTGCGCGTGGTGGGCCAGGGTCTTCTGCGTGAGCGTCATCGGCTTGGAGGCGAAGGCCATGGTAAAGCTATTGCAACATCCTGCTGTAGTCGCAAGGGGACAGCTTTCGGATTATCCGACACCGGCCTTGAGCTGCGCGCGCACATTCTTCAGCACCTCGTCCGCGCTCTCGCGGGTCGAAAGCGTCCCCCCGATGTCCGCCGTTCCCTTGCCCTCCACGACCGCCTTCTTCACCGCGTCCTCCACCAGCTTTGCTTCGCTGGCATGACCCAGCTCCCGAAGCATCAGGGCCGATGCGAGGATCATTGCCGCGGGGTTGACGATTCCCTTGCCGGCGATGTCCGGCGCGGAGCCGTGGACGGGCTCGAACAGCGGCGTTGACTCGGGGTTGAGATTCGCCGACGCCGCGAGACCGAGACCGCCGGTCAACGCTGCCCCGAGGTCGGTCAGGATGTCGCCGAACAGATTGGTGGTGACGATCACCTGCAGCGACTCGGGTTTCATCACCATCTGCATCGCCAGCGCGTCGATGTAATACGGTGTCGCTTCGATCGCAGGATGCTCGGCAGCCACCTCGCGGAAGGTTCGCCTCCACAGCTCGTGAGCCGGGATGGCGTTGGCTTTGTCGCCGAGCGCGACGCGCTTCCTTCCGTGCCGGCTCGCCCAGTCGAAGGTGGCCCGGATGATGCGCTCCACTCCCTTGCGCGTATTGATCTCCTCCGCAACCGCCAGCTCGTCGGGCGTCCCCTTTTTGAAAATGCCGCCGATCGCGTTGTACATGCCCTCGGTGTTCTCGCGGAAAACCACGAAGTCGATCTCTTTGCGCCCCTTGCCTTTGAGCGGCGACAGGCCGTCCGCCAGCAGCCAGCAGGGCCGGAAGTTGATGAACAGGTCCAGACCGAAGCGGAGCCCGAGGAGGATCTCGCGAGCGTGCGCTTGATCCTTCACCCGCGGGTCTCCCACGGCGCCGAAGAGGATGGCATCGTAGTTGTCGCGGAAATCGTCGATCTGTCCCGGAGGCAGGCCGACGCCCGTCTTCAGAAAACGCTCCGCACCGAAATCGAAGTGCTCGAACACCAGCCGCAAGTTGCGGTCGGAGTTGATCACCTCGAGAATCTGGAGAGCCTCGCGGGCGACCTCGATCCCCGCGCCGTCGCCTGGAATCACTGCAATGCGCGCCATCTGCTTCTCCCCGTTTCAAGCCCTCGGCTCGAGATGACCTCGACGTCCGCTCTATGTCCGCGAGCATTGCCCAAACGCACATCGAGCGTGAGCAGCGGCGCGCGGAGCACCTCCGCCAGTGCCAGGTACACGCCATCGTACGCCGTCACAAAATGCCGCATTTGCCAAACCCGGGGAAGAAGCAGTTCATGCCCATACCTGGTTACGTCCAATTCCGCGAGATCCTGCAGCGCTTCCGACGCTCGAGCGGGCAGCAATTGACGTCTGGCAGCATAGCGTCTGAGAACCTGAGCTACCTCAACGTCGAGAAGGTGGGGTGCATGAAGCGTTTCTGAAGGCGAGGAGATGCGATCAGCAACGGCTTGACCCGCGCGGCTCCCCATCAGCAGCTCGAGCACCGCCGAGGCATCCAGCACGATCACCGGCGTTGCCGTTCTCTACTGATCACGGCAGCCGGCGCTGGCCTGGGCTCCACCCGGGTCCGCTGCCTGATCCGGCTCAGAAGCTCTGCGCGCGTGGGACGCTCCAGCGACCGACGCAGCTCGGACAGCAGGTATTCGGAAAGTGAAGTGCCGGCCAGAGCGGCGCGGGACTTCAACTGGCGGTGCAATCCCTCTGGCACGTTACGGATCTGAATCATGATCGTAGACATGTGAGAAGATTATTTACATGTGCAGCACATGTCAACTTCACCCTGATCAGTCGTTCCTCTGTTTCATCGCGGGCGGGAGAACCACGCCTACTGCGCCAAGGACAACGGCGGCTCTGTCTCTCCGGTGTGCTCGCGCAGCTTGCGGTACTGCCGGTACTCGGCCTGCACGGTCAACAGATCGCCGGCGGCGATGCGCACCTCGCTGCCGGGGTGGAGCTGCTCTGGCGCGCCGGCGTGTCGAAGCGTCAGCGTCAGGGCGCCAAATCGATCGCGCAGCTCGCCGATGCTCATCCCGGGCAGCCCATTCTTGGCCAGAAAGTTCGACACCACCATCAGGTGTCCGGCCACGTGAAATGAGTGCACGATCCTCGGGTCGAGGGCGGCCAGAGCCATCGCCGGTGCGGCCAGCGCCGAGCTGGAAAGCGCCTCGGCCTTGAACGTATCCCGCACCTTGTTGACCAGATCGTCGTCGAACAACCGGATCACCACGCGGATGCGCGGGTTGAGCCGGCGAGCATCCAACGCCACGTTGAGGTTCGCCAGGTCATCATCGGTGGCGCAAACGATCCCCCAGGCGCGCTCCACGTTCGTCCGGGTGAGGCACTGCGTGCTCCGGATATCGTCGATCAGCACCGGGATCTTCTTGTCGCGAAGCACGGTGACGAAGGCAGCACTTTGATTCTTCTCGATCACCACGATCTCGCGTTCCAGCGCCAGCAGCTCCGTTGCCACGCGGTACCCAACGCGACCCGCTCCGCAGACTACCACGTGGTCCTTCATCGTCTCGCTGATCACCTGGATCCACTCCTTGTCGTCCCGATGCTTGGCGAAATAGAGATAGGTGAACCGGACGATACCGTCCACCACCACGGCGATGCCGAAGGGCGGGATGATCAGGTTCAGCCCCTCGAGCAGCAGGTTGTCTACGTAAGGGAGCGATGGCTGTCCAAACATCAGGAAGTAGACGTGGTGGAATGCTTGCCCGTACTGAATGGTACTCCGATCCGGCCCCACGTAGAGCCAGGTGAAGATCAGCGGCGCGAATAGGAACAGGCCGGCAGCCATCAGCAGCGTCACCTTGAAGCGCGCGAGAAGCGCGATGAGGTAGCGCAGGTTCGCCGCCACCCGACGGCGCGGACGGGCCATGCACGCATTCCTAGCACGCGATATCTGCGCGAGCCATGCGGCAGTGGTTCGGCGCCCTCTTCAGCCCTGGGCTCGGGGCGAGCGGCGCTAGCTGGCGGTGGTGGTGAGCGCGGTGGAGGCCGCTTCCCTCGCGCGCCGCTTCTCGATCACCCACGCGGCGAGGACGCCGAGCTCGTAGCAAAGCACCATCGGTCCGGCCATCAGCGCCAGATTGACCGCATCGCCGGTGGGGGTAATGATCGCCGCGGCAATCAAGCACACGATGAACGCGTGCCGCTGGTACTTCATCAGAAAGCTGGCCTTGACCAGGCCGATCATCGCCAGCAGCGCCATCACCAGCGGCAGCTCGAAGATGATCCCGAACGCCAGCTCCAACAGCAGCACCAGCGACAGCTGCTCGCGCATGGTGAGCATCGGCCGCGTCCAGTTCTTCGCGTCGTAATTGGTCTTCACGCTGGCCAGCTGCTTTTCGAGGTTCCAGAGATCTGCCAGGGCACTGGCGTCGGACGCCGAGGGACTACCCAGCAGCGCGGCGGACTCGTCCATCGCCTTCGCTGCTCCGGCCAGGTCGCCCTTGCCGTAAGCCTCTGTCGCTGCCACCTGGCTATCGAGGGCCTGGCGAAGCGTAGAGCGCGAGGAGGGGCCCAGCCCGAGCTGGGCGGCATCCATCACCCTTCCCAACCCGTCCAATCGCGACGAGAGCTCGGCGCCCTGCGACGGCGCTCCCTTCGCGCCCGAGCTGCTGCTCTCTACCTCGTTGCTCGCCGCCTTGGCGAGCTCGCCCGCCCTTCCCACCTCGCCGATTCGCAAGTAGCGCAGCGCCTCCTGCTCGCGCAGGCGCGCCTTGTCCAGCTTCTCGCTCAGCTCCGCTGCGTCGGAGTCGTTGAGCAGGAATTGGAACATCGTCGGGAGCAACACGAAGTAGCAAAACAGCGCGCCCGCGATGAAGGCCAGTGACCCGAGCAGCACGAATGGCCCGGCCATCTTCTTCTCCTTGGCGTACAACCCGGGGGAGACGAATCCCCAGATCTGCCAGAGGATGACCGGCGTGGTGAGGAAGATCCCGCAGTACAGGCCGACCTTCATCAGCACGTTGATTTCTTCGATCCCGGACGTGTAGACCAGGGACTGAGCCCCCGCTGGTAGCGCACTGAGCACCGGCGCCATCAGGATGCCGAAGATCCGCTTGGCGAAGGCCAGCGAGGCCACCCCGAATATCAGGACAGCGATGGTGCATCTGAGGAGGCGCGACCGGAGCTCTTGAAGATGCTCGGCCAGGCTCATCCGAAGTTCATTTTCCACGCGGACCGGACTCCTGTTGCTGCTCGGCGTGTTTGTTTTCCGCGGGCACGACCGCATCGGCTTTTGCGGCCTGGTGAGCAGCATCAGCGGAGCTCTCTACCGACGAGCTCTCCGGTGCCGGAGACGACTCGGGCGGGATCAGCCCATTGGCTTCCATCTCATGGTACCGAGCGTCGAACAGCTCCTGGCTGGAATCGGAGGGGGCGATGAACGGGTCTGCGCTCCCAACCGGCGCCGCGCCGCCCGCGTCGCCTGGGACAGCGCCGCGCCCGGCACCGCCCATGGCTTCAGCTTCAGCCGCTGCGGCAGCACTCTCGCCCGGACCCAGCGCCGCCGGTTTCGCCGGTCCGCCCTCGGCGGTTCCGTCCAGCGCAGGCGTTTGGACCGAGGACGGCACGGCCTTGGGAGGCGCTTGCTCGCGCTGGAGCTCCTGGTCCATGGAGTAGAACTCGCGCTCGACCATGGTCCGGACCTCGTCGGTCTGCCGGCGAAACTCGCGCATGAACTTGCCGATCCCGCGCGCCAGCTCCGGGAGCTTCTGCGGTCCCAGCAGGAGCAGCGCGACAATCAAGATGACCGCGATTTCGCCACCGCCGATGTTGAACATGTCCGCTTACAGTCCTTGGCGAAGTTTGCAGCCGAGCGAGCACTGAACGCGCGAACTGCTCACCGATATTCCGATCACTCCGACCTGCCCTGGCGTCCTTTATCGCGCCCTGGCGGCGCATGCGCAACCCATAGTACTGCGGAGGCGCCCGGTACCCGCCATACTCCCCAGCCGGCCGGACTTTTCGGCCCGTTGGCGACGCAACCGCCTCAGACGCGAAACCTCCTCACCTCGGCGCGCAGCACTTCCGCCTGCTGCTTGAGCGACTCGATCGCCTCCTCCAGCTGCTTCACCGAGCGGGTCTGCTCCTCGGATACGGTCTTGATCGCCTCCACGGCTCGCAGGACCTGCTCGCTGCCCTTGGTCTGGTCCTTCTGTGCCTGATTCAGGTGGGTCACCATCTCGCTGATGTTCTCGATCGCCTTGCTGATCTGCTTCGAGCCTTGCGCCTGCTCCTGGCTGGATCGCTGGACGTGGATGGTGAGCGCCTTCATCCTCTCCGCGCTCTTCATGATCTGCTCGGTCCCCTTGGCCTGCTCGTTGGAGGCCTTGCTGATCTGCTGCACCGTGGCGGCGATTCGGTGGATCGAGCCGGTTACCTGCTTCGATCCCCGCGCCTGCTCCACGGTGGCGCGGGCTATCGCTTTCACCATGGTGGTGCACTTGTTGGCGGAGGCGAAGATCTTCTTGAGAGCATCCTCGGCTTCCAGCCCGAGCTGCACGCCCTCTTCCACGTTGCGCACGCCCTGGTTCATCGCCGACACCGCGTTGCGCGATTCGTCCTGGACGCTGCGGATCACGTCGGCAATTTCCTTGGTAGAAGCGCCCGTGCGCTCGGCCAGGTCCTTGATCTCGTCCGCCACGACAGCGAAGCCCTTGCCGTGCTCTCCCGCCTGCGCGGCGATGATCGCCGCGTTCAGGGCCAACAGGTTGGTCTGATCCGCCACATCATCGATCACGTTCAAGATGTTGGCGATCTCCGAGATTCGCTTCACCAGGCTCTCGATCACGCTGGAGGCCGTGCGGGAAGAGTCTTTGATCTTGTCGATTCCGGCGAGCGTCTTCTGCAGCGACTCCACCCCGCTTTCGGCGTCGCTGGACACCTGCTCGGAGAGCCGCGCCGTCTCGTTGGCATTCATTTCCACCTGGCTGATCGAGATGTCCATCTGGCTCATCGAGGTAGAGGTCTCCTCCGTAGACGCGTGCAGCTCCTCGATGTTCTTGGCCACTTCCTTGATCGATCGCGTCATCTCCTCGATCGCGTTGGCCGTCTCCTCCACCGAGGCGGCCATCGCGTGCACGTTCTTCGCCACCTCCTCGTTGGTGGCGGCCATCTCGGAAATGGACGCAGAGCTTTCTTCCGCGCTGTGGTGGAGCACCTCCACATTGCGCGCGATTCCATGCAGCGCATCCATCACCTGCGTCATCGAGGACGAGGTGTCCTCCACCCGGGAAAGAATGGTGGAGGCACCCGAGGAGACGGCGTTGCCGGTTCGGGAGATTTGTCCGATCACTTGGGTCAACCCTTCCGAGACGCCGCCAATCCGGGCCAGCGTGTCCCGGAGACCCTGGCCGATTCGATTCAGCGCTTCGGCGATCTTGCCCACCTCGTCGTTGCGGGCGCTCTCGATGGTCCCGGTCAGGTCCGCCTCCGACAGCTTGGAGGCAAAGGTCATCATCCCTTTCAACGGGCGAATGATGAACACGCGCGAGATCGCCCACACCAGCGCGACGAACACCGCGCAGCCGATCAGCAAGGCCACCAGCACCGTCTTCTGCAGCCCCGCCAGCACCTGGTTGACGCCGTCGCGGTTGAGGTCGAGCAGCGCATAGCCCACACCGGGACCCGTCTGCGGAAATACGGTGGTGGAGACCAAGAGGTCTCCGTTCTGCAAGTTCATCGTCACCGGGTGCTGCGCTCGATTGAACTCGTCGATCATCGATTGGATGTCTTTGACGTCCCCGCCATAGGTCTTGGCGATCGGCTGCCCCTCCGGGCCGATCACCACGATGAGCCGGACCTCGGTTTCACCTTCAGCGATGTCGTTGATGGCGCGGGAGGCGGCCTCGTCGTACTCCCGCCCCTTGATCGGCACCAGGCGTTTCACCTCGCGCGCGATCATCTGCCCGCGCTCCTTTAGGCGATCGGACAGGTAACGCTCTACCTGCTTGGGGACCAGGTAGTAGAGCGACCCCAAGATCAGCAACAGAGCAATCGTGAACGAGCCGAAAATCGCCCATTTGAGTCCAAGTTTGTGGATCTGGGAGGGCAAAGTTTTTCGACTGCGGAGTGTTAAGTATAGCCAAGAAAGCGATCATGGGTCGTACAAGCACCGCGGTCTTCTTTGACCCCCTATTTCTCAAACATCGTCCCGGCGCGGGGCATCCGGAGTCGCCCAAGCGGCTGGAGCACATCGTCAGTTTGCTGGAGAAGGCGCCGCTCGCCGGCGTCGAGCGACAATCGCCGCGCGCAGCGACCGATGAGGAGCTGACCTACGCGCACACCGAGTCGCACCGTCGGCTGATGCAATCCCTTTCAGGCAAGGTGGCGCACATCGATGCGGACACCGCCGTGTCGCCGGAGAGCTACGCGGCGGCCGCGCTCGCCGCCGGCGCGGCGATCGGCGCCGTTGAACAGGTCTGCGCTGGAATCGCGCGCAATGCCTTCGCCTTGGTGAGGCCGCCGGGCCATCACGCTGAGCCGTCTCGAGCGATGGGGTTCTGCCTCTTCAACAATGCCGCCATCGCTGCCGAAGCGGCGCGCAGGCGCGGATTGGAGCGCGTTTTGGTCATCGACTGGGACGTCCACCACGGCAACGGGACACAGGCGTGCTTCTACTCCCGCCGCGATGTCCTGTATCAGTCGGTGCATCAGTTCCCGCTCTACCCGGGGACCGGCGCCGCCGTGGAGCGGGGCTCGGCGGCGGGCGAGGGTTTCACCGTCAACTGTCCGCTGCCCGCAGAGCAAGGCGATGCGGATTACGGCGCTGTCTTCCACGACGTCTTCCTGCCCATTGGCCGCGCTTTCGCTCCGCAGCTGGTGCTGGTGTCGGCCGGCTTCGATGCGCATGCTGCCGATCCCCTGGCCAACATGCGCGTCACGGAGCGCGGGTTCGCCGCGATGTGCTCCGCAGCGAAGCGCCTGGCGGACGAGTGCTGTGAAGGCAAGCTGATCCTGCTTCTCGAGGGAGGCTATTGCCTCGAGGCGCTGGCGGAATCGACTCACGCTTGTCTGGAGGTGCTGAGCGGAGCACGCACGGACGAGTTCACCACCGGCGTCTCGCCGGCGACGCGCAACGCGCTGCAGGAGTGCCGCAGCGCCTTGCGCCCTTACTGGCACTCGATGCCGTGAGCGCGTCGCGGTAGATCCACGGCCAGCCGGATCCGCGCGAAGCGAGCCGGCTCGAAAAGCAGGCGCGCTTCGTGGCGCCTTGGAGCCTTCGAGATTTCGACGCGGCCGCCGGTGAGCACATCCTCGACCTCGCCACCGGCGTAGGAGCGATGGCGGCGCAGCTCGCCCAGCGCTTCGGAGGAATTCTCTTCGGCGTCGACTTGAACATTCCCAGCTGCAGCGCGCGCGCGCCAATCACCCGGTTGCTTCTTATGCGCAGGCCGATGGGACGCACCTGCCGTTTGGGGAGCAGGTATTCGATCGCGTCCATTGCTCGTGGCTGTTGGAGCACGTGCCCGCCCCGGTCGAGGTGCTGCGCGAGGTGCGACGCGTCCTCAAGATCGGCGGCTGCTGCCACTTCATCGAGGTGGACAACGCCAGCTTCCGCACCGTGCCCGAAGATCAGGAGGTGATGCGAGCGATGTCTGCGCTCAATGACGCGCAGCAGAGGTCCGGCGGAGACCCCTACCTCGGCAAGGGACTGGGAGAGCTGTTTCGCGAAGCGGGGTTCGAAAAGATCGACGTGCGGCCGCGGCCGATCTCAGGCAGCGCTTCCGATCCGGTTTTCTTTCGCGCTTTCGTCGAGGAGTTCGCGGAGATTTTCGAAAGCCTCGACGACGCGCTGGGGCCCGAGATGACCGCCCACATCCACGCGGCGGCTGGGCGGCTGCGGAGCCTGCCCGGCATCGAGGGCGCCGAGATGCACTACTGCCCATGGATGGGTCGCGCGACTCGCTGAGGGTAGTGGAACCGCTTAACGAGGCAGAATGCTGCGCCGATAAGCAAGAGTGGACAGGCCAACGGCCCCTATAGTCATCCGCAGGTCCAGTCTGGAGGGGGGCAGTTCGGGCGTCCCGGGCCACAGAAGGTGCAGCAGATGGCGCTGATCCGACCCGAGGGGTCTTCCACATACAGATAGGGCCCATCCACCTCTACTGCGCAGCCTACCTGCGCCAACGAGCCGCAACGCGCAGTGATCCGACAACGCCCGGGTGAGCAAGAGATCCCAACGCTCCCGCAAAGCTGGTCGACATCAAGGGATGATGCGTCATGGGTTGATGCGCGTCCACAACCGAGGAGGATGAAGATGCCCAGCACCAGCCATCGACTTCTGCCAATCGACCTCGCAGCCGTCATGACCATGAGGCACAACGCTTAGCAAAGGCGATGCCGTGCGAGCGTCACCGCATAATCGCCCAGATCCACTTCCGGCGGTCTCGAGTGGCGTCCTGCCGCTCACGAAAAACCATTGGCGCCTCAGAAAACCGATGGGCAAATGCAGCCTTCATTCAAGCCAACGAGCGAGATTTCGTCTCGAGAGCGGTAGCCACGTCAAACTCTCACAGCACCACATCGCGAGTTGCGTGGAATCATCGGAGGCGCGTTCGACCCTCGTGGCACTGCGGACTGAGTGTCTTGATGACTTAATTGGGCAGCTGCAGGAAGTTTCTCGGATCCGCCTGATTCTTTTCCGGCTGAGCCTCTTGCGGCTCCGTACCGCGCCGGAACCACATCTCGGCGACGAACTTGCTGCCCGACGAGGCGATCCGCCCGGTCTTGGTGTCGATTCGCATCCGCACCAGGTCCAGACCCTGCGGCGCTTCGAACTCCGGCTGCGGCCGCGTCATCAGCGCCTGCTTCATATAGGCCAGCCACATCGGCAGCGCGGCGCGCCCGCCGGTCTCGAACTTGCCAAGCGGGTGCGGGTTCAGGTCGTAGCCCACCCAAGCGACGGCGACCAGGTCTCGCGTGAAGCCGGCGAACCAGGCGTCGAAGGAATCATTGGTGGTGCCGGTCTTGCCCGCCGCCGGCTTGCCCAGCTTCTGCGCCGGGGCTCCGGTGCCCTCGCGAACCACGCTGCGCAACAGGTCGGTGAGGATGTACCCGGTCTCGCGGCTCATCACCTGATCGCTTGGCTCGTACAGTCTCGCGTAACCGGCCGCCAGGCGATCTTCCAGCGGCGCCCAGGGATCATCGTAGGCCGTGTGATCCTCCAACGCGCGTCCGAAGCGGTCCTCGATCTTGCGGATGAAATACGTCTTCTTCTTCTCTCCGAGGCGGTTGAGGGTGGCGTACACGCCCGCCAACTCGAAGGGGTACACGCACGAGGAGCCCAACGCGGAGGAGAAGTCCAGGTTCATGGGCGTGGACAAGCCGAGCTTCTTGGCCCAGTCGGCCATGGTCTTCACCCCCACCGCCTGGAACGTCTTGACCGCTGGGATGTTCATTGAGTTGACGATGGCCGTGCGAAGCAGCACGTCGCCCTTGAAGCCCTCGCTGTAATTCTCCGGCTTCCAGCGCAGCTGCGTCTCGGGATCGTCGAACACCACCGGGCTGTCTACGATCGGCGTGGCCTCGGTCCAATTCAAATTCTCGATCGCCGCCGAGTAGACGACCGGCTTGTAGGCGCTGCCCGGCTGGCGACATGCCTGGAAAGCGCGGTTGTACTCGTTGGCGTCGAAGTCGTAGCCGCCCACCATGGCCACCATGTACTGGCGGTGCGGATCGATCGACACCAGCGCGCCCTGCAGCTCGGGCTCCTGCTCCAGCCGGTACAGTTGCGCGTTCGCCGGTAGATCCTTGGCCAGCTTCGGAAGGTACTGCTCCCGGTCGTCGGTGAGGTCCTTGGCCGAGACGGCGCGGACGACGATCACGTCGCCCACCTTGAGTGCCCGGTGGATCGACGAGAGCAGCAGCGATGGATAATAGCCCTCGGGATTGAGCTTGCGCGCCCAGCGCATTCCGAGCAGCGGAAGCTTTCCAGCATGCGAACCGATCTGCACGTCCGCCATCGTGCCGTCCGAGTCAATCCCGGTGACCAGCGCGACGTAGAAGCGGCCCTCCTCGATCTTCTCCGAACCCATCGCCTTCTTGCTCTTCTCGATGAACGCGGTGCGGTCCGCCGCGGCGAGCTGCATCAGCGGCCCGCGGAAGCCCTGCCGCTTGTCCACCGCCAGCAGATCCCGAAGCACCGCTTCCTGAGCGGCGCGCTGGCGCTCGGAGTCCATGGTGGTGAAGACCTTCAGCCCCTCGTTGAGCAGCATCTTGTTCCCGTAGCGGTCGACCACGTCCTTTCGCACCTGCTCCACGAAGTAGGGCGCGAATTCGTGGAACACGTCCTCTACCGGATAGACCTCCACCTCGGCGGCCTTCGCCTGATCGTGCTCCTGCCTGGAGATCATCCCCTCCTCGAGCATTCGCCTCAGCACGTACGCCCTTCTCCGCTTCGCGTCCTCGGGTTTGCGGAAGGGCGAGTACCTCGTCGGGGCCTGCGGCAACCCGGCGATCAGCGCCATCTCCGCGAGCGACAGGTCGCGCACGTCTTTGCGGTAGTAGTTCTCCGCCGCGGACTGCACGCCGTACGAATGGTGACCGAGGTACACGTTGTTCAGATAGAGGTAGAGGATCTCCTCCTTGGTCAGCTGGCTCTCCAGCCGGCGCGCCAGGATTGCCTCGCGAATTTTTCGGATGAAGCTCTTTTGCGTCGCCGCCTTGTATCCCTCGGCGGAGATCAGCACCGCTTTGGCGGTTTGCTGGGTGAGGGTCGATCCACCCTGGACCGAGCTGGAGCCGCTCGCCTTGCGCAGCAGGGTCTTGAACGCTGCTCGAGCAGTTCCAAACAAATCGATCCCCATGTGATCGAAGAAGCCGGCGTCCTCCGAAGCGATGAACGCCTGCACCAAGCGCTTGGGGATGTGCTCGTACGGCACCACCTTGCGCCGCTCGTTGTAGAACTCGCCCGCCAGCACCGCGTCGTCGGTGTAGACCTCGGTGACGATCGGCGGCCAGTACTCCTCGACCGATGGGATGTCCGGCAGCCCCTTCGAGAAGTGATAGTAGAGCGCCGCGCCTATCACCAGGCCGCCGGTGAGAAGGACCAGGCCACTCCACGCCGCGAGGAAGGCGAGCTGCTTCTTGAAGCTTCGGTCCGGCGCCACCCCCCGCAGCACCAGCCGCGTCCGGCGGCCTTCTGTTTCCACGTTCTGCTCAGGCGTCATCGGCTGTCCAGGGCTGCGCGCTTGATCACGTCCTCCAACTCAGGAGGTAAGGCCGCCTCCACACGCATCTTCCTTCCGTCTCGCGGGTGGGGAAATTCGATGCTCTCGGCGTGTAGAAACAGACGTTTCAGCCCCCAACGGGCCTTGGCCTCCCGGTTGAAGGCAAAATCGCCATAGCGCCGGTCGCCGGCAACTGGATGCCCGATCGCGGCCAGGTGCCGCCGAATCTGGTGCGTTCGCCCGGTCTCGAGCGTGCACTCCAAGAGCGCGCTGGAGCCCGCTTGCTTGAGCAAGCGATAGCGGGTGACGGCGTGCTGGATCCGGGTTCCGTGCATTGCGCGCGACCTGGCCGTCTGCTGGTGCTCGGACAGCGGCAGGTCAACCATACCGCGGTCGCGGGGCATTCTGCCCTTCACCATGCACACGTACTGCTTCCGCGCCCTACCTTGCGTGAACATCTCGGTGAAGTGCACCATGGCTGGGCGGCGCTTGGCGATCAGGATCACGCCGGAGGTTTCCCGATCCAGCCGGTGCGCCGGGCTGGCGGCAAAGTCGTTCCGGGTTGCGCTCGGACCCAGGTAGTCGCGCACGTAGTCCACCAGGGTTCCTCCGGTGATTCCGCTGCCCGGATGCACCGCCATCGCCGAGGGCTTGTCCACCGCCATCATCCACTCGTCCTCGAACAGAACGGCCAGCTCGACTGGCTCGAGCGACCGCGGCGCAGCGGCGGAAGGCGAGCTGAGCAACTTCTCGGCGTCTCCCCGCACGGACAGCAGGTCGCCCTTCTGGAGCGGCTGCTCCGGCTGCGCACGCCTTCCGTTGACTCGCACCTTCTTGGTGCGAATCATCTTGAAAAGGTGGGAAACCGGGACCTGGGCCAGTTTCTTGCGCAGAAACTTGTCGAGGCGCTGGCCTGCGGCATCCTCGTCCACTCGAAACTCGATCATTTGACTGGCGCCAGGGGCCCACCATACCGATAAATTCATGTCCATGCCCAAGGGCCAGACCATCGACAAGCTCCTTCAAGGCGGTTCCACCGCCTGGAACAAGTTGCGGCAAGCGGGAAAAGTGCCGCACGATCACACCGGCGCGACCTTCGCTCAGCTCTTCTCCGCCAACGCGGACCTCTCCGGTCTCGGGCTGGTCGGCAGCGAGTGGGAGAAGTGCGATCTCTCTCGGGTCAGCTTCCGGGAGGCAGATCTCTCCAACTCCTACTTCCATGGAGGTCGACTTCAGGACTGCGATTTCCGCGGCTCGAAGTTGGAGGGCGCGACGTTCGAGAAGATGAAGCTCGTGCGCTGCGACTTCTCCGGCGCGCAGGGCCTGGAAGACGTCGAGTTCGACGAGGTGGACATGGACCGGGTCACCGGGCTCCACGGCGAGGAGCCGCCTCCTGGGCCAACGCCTCCCGCGCACGGCGTGACTTCCTTTACGCGCGAGCAGCGGACCGCCGCCGCGGCCGGGGCGCTGGGCCCGATGGACGAGCTGCCTCCCTTCCGCCCGCAGGACTCGCCGGGAACGCTGGTGTTCCGCGGCCTCAAGTCTCTGGCCGCGACTCCCTCCTGGGTGCTGGACGTACCAGGGTTACGGCTTCCCACTCCGGACCGCGGGCCGGGCGGCACGAGCCTGGAGTCGCTCTACCGCGAGTCGGTTCAGACGCGACTGGAGAACCGCAGGCCCGCGGCCGATCCGGAAGTGGTCAAGCGCGCGCAATCTGCCTTGAGGCTCGGAGCGCGCGACGCGCCGTTCGCCGCGATGTACCTGCGCGAGGTGGGTCTGGAGAGCAACTTCCGCTTTTCCGCGGCCAAGGCGCTGCGGGATGCGCTCCATGCGGAGATGGAGGTCGACGATCTCACCTCCCCGTTTGATCCGCGCACCGCCGGGGCGCTGTTCGAGCTGAAGCTATCGCAACAGGCCAGCGAGTTCTTCGGCGAGGCGCGCCGGAGGCTTTCCGCCGCGCAACTGTTCACCGCTCTGCTCGAGGCTGGCTTCACGCCGGAAAACAACTGGGAGGAGGCATTGGACTCGGCCGAGCCGGCGCAGGAGCTGGCGGCGCTCGCCACCGGCGGCGACCGCAAGGCGCTGGAGGAGGGCTTTCGGGCATTCGCGGCGCTGCCGGAAGAAGCCCGATTGCGGCGACTCGCTTACCTCGCCGAGTCGACCGGCCACCTTCAAGCGCTCAGCCGACTTCCCGAAGGCACCGAGCCGGCATGGCTCCACGGGCCGGAGGCTCGCGAATGCCACGATCGCGAGATGCGCTTCGTCCAAGCGATGAGGGCGGAGGACATTCCCAAGAAGGTGCCCGAGCTCGCGCTGGCAGAGCTGGGTGTGCCCGTGGGCACCGTTCCCGAGGAGGCGGAGGGAGATCTATTCATCCAGTTGCGCTGCAGCGTCTGCGGGAAGGAGAAGCTGTTGATCCAGTCGCCCGAGCCGGCGGAGTGAAGCGGGCGCGGCCCGGTCGACCCAACCGGGGAATACCTCCCGTCGAAGAGCTCCACGAACGCCGGCGTCTAGAACACGCCGAGAGGGCACGACGGCGTGGGCGTCTCGGTCGTTGACGCTGGCATCGTCATCAGCTGGCTGCAGCGTAGCGCAGCTCGACATTTCGATAGCCGATGGATTCGCTGCGGCGACAGCGATGGAGCTGAGTGGAAGGCTGTACACAACGGACGGAGAATTAGTCCAACAACTGCGTCGGAAGCGTTTGCAGGTGACGCGATGGTGAAGACATCGCCCGCCCGCACCCGCGGCTAGCCGGACGCCTTCAACCGCGACTGCGCCCATCGAGGGCTCGGGCAATGAGCGCCATCGATTGTACAGGCGCTTCATCCATCATTCGCCGCGTGATTTTTGCCACGAACCAGCCGTGCAGCTGCAGGCGATTCTCGATCCGCTGATCGTTCTCCCAGGTTCGAGGTTGTCGATGGAAGCTCGAGCCGTGAACCTGAACCGCCACCTTCTGCGAAGGCCATGCGAGATCGACTTCAGCAATGAAATGATTCCCTTCAATCACCCGGTAGCGTTTGACCGGCTGTGGCATCCCCTGCTGACGAATCATCGCTGCCACGTCCGATTCGAACTCGCTATCAGGTGCGCACTGAAGGCGCCGCTCGGCCAGGAGCGCTTCCAGATGGGCGATGCCCTTTCTTCCGCGTCGGCCGTTGCGTTCGAGGCAGCGCAGCATCATCTGACCGGTGACGTGTCCTTTCCTCAGGGCCTCGTCCAACGTTCGCTCGAGGGTCCGCGGCGAAACAACCGGCGTGAGATCGAGAATTGTGCGCGCGGCACTGGTAACACGAATGCCTGAGCGTGTGGTGATGTCTGCTGGCGCCAGCCGCGTGACTTGGCGGATGACCACGCCCTCAGGGGGCGAAAGGTCGGAGCAACCCGTGAGCTGGACGCGCATGCGCCAGTAACCCTCAAACTCCCAGAGCGCTGCGGCCGACCGCCCGGAGATCACTGCCTTGCCCTTCGCCCAAAGGCATGCCGCCATCAGCGGCTGCCGCCAGGTTTCCGGCGCTGCTGCGACGCGGTAGACGCTGGGAAGCGTTCGGATCCACGAACCTCGTTTGAGCAGTCCCTTCAGCTGGCCTGGAGTCATTCCGACGTCGAGTGCCTGCTTGCGCGAAAGCAAGCCGTGCTGACGCGCAGCGACCATTTCCCACGTTTCATGTATTTCTCTGTGCATTTCAGGTTCCCCGAAGACGGCGGTTTCAAACGGTCATCGCACCACGCGGATAGGCCGCGCGGATTTTCGCTCGTTCAGCGAGGTGCTGAATGGGCACAATGCTGAGCGGCAGGAGAATGGATCAGCTAACGCGTCACGAAGCGCG
>Ga0207684_10000097_pt1 | contig 164133 bp, 165 predicted proteins | sample KBSK5501metaG_FD_184342 | JGI IMG/M metagenome (GOLD analysis project Ga0207684, IMG submission 184342) | Corn, switchgrass and miscanthus rhizosphere microbial communities from Kellogg Biological Station, Michigan, USA - KBS K5-50-1 metaG... | ecosystem: Host-associated > Plants > Roots >... | reverse complement strand
CGCCTGATGGCCGATAGTTCCGATCGCGGGGGCGAGGACTCGCGCGCCAGAACCGGACAGGACTAGAGCTAGACCGTCCCGCCGCCGCGCAGATCTGACCCGCTTTGCACCGGGAGGGTGTCGCCCCACGAGGGCTCGTCCATCAGGCCGTCGCAGGCGGGTCGAAGGGTCGGTGAGCAGCGATGCTCAACTGCGGCGTCGACTGGGCGAGCGACCATCACGATGTCTGCATCGTCGACGCGGACGGGACGGTCCGCTGGCGAAGACGCATCGGCCATGACCCGGCCGGGATCGCTGAGCTCCAGGCGGCGATCGCGGCCGAGGAGCCCGATCCGACCCAGGTCGCCGTGGCCGTCGAGACCAGCCACGGCCTGCTCGTGGGCGCGCTGGTCGAGGCGGGGTACATCGTCTATCCGATCAACCCCAAGGCGGCCGAGCGATTCCGCGACCGGCGCAAGCCCTCAGGTGGCAAGAACGACCGCCTCGATGCCGAGGTCCTCGCGCACGCGATCCGGACCGATCGGGCGAGCCTCCGGCCACTCGTGCCGGACTCGGCAGTGGCGATCGAGATCGCGACGTTGGCCCGTGATCGGCACGCCCTGGTCCGCGAGCACACCCGGCTGCTGAACCAGCTGCGCTCGGCGCTGAACGAGTACTTCCCGGCAGCGCTCATCGCGTTCGACCTCGATGCTGACTCGACCCTCGCGTTCCTCGAGCGCTATCCGACCCCCGCGGCCGCGGCGAAGCTCTCGGCATTTCAGATCGCCGCGTTCCTGCGAGCCCGGCGGGCCAACCGTGATCTTGCGGCGAAGGCCGCGGCGGCGAAGGTGGCGTTGCGGGCGCCGGCGCTACGAGCTGCGCCCGAGATCGCGCGGGCCAAAGCCCGGCTGGTCCGGGTGCTCTGCGTCCAGCTGCAGGCGCTCCGGCCAGAGCTCAGCGCGTACAAGAGTGAGCTTGACCGCCTTTTGAAGACGCACCCGGAAGGCGAGCTGCTCCTCAGCTTGCCAGGGCTCGGGACGGTCCTCGCCTCCCGGGTGCTCGCTGGGACCGGCGACAATCCTGCACGTTTTGCCAGTGCCGCGGGACTGTGCGCGTACGCCGGGACCGCCCCGATGCTGCTGCAGAGCGGCAAGCGCACGGTGGTGAAGGCCCGGAATGCCTGTCCGAAGGAATTCCGCGACGCGGTCCAGCAATGGGCCGACCAGGCCCGCCGGCGATCACCCTGGGCGACGGAGTTCTATCGCCGGCACCGCGACCGGGGACACAACCACAACGAGTCGCTGCGCGCCCTCGGCAATCGACTCCTCGAGCTGCTCTTCGATCTGCGGCGGCGCGGGCTGCGGTACGACGAGGCAGTCCATGCGGCGAACATCCGTTGGGCCGCGTGAGCGCCTATTGACGGAGGGTGTCTAGCCCCGCCTGCCCGCCAGCCAGCCGCCGGCCGCCGCGGCCGCTAGATAAAGGACGTCCGAGATCACGGCCTCAGCGGTGTCGACCAGGATCCCCTCGCCCGCCACGTTCGGCTCGGAAATTGCCGAAAACACGAAGATCCAGACCGCGCCGACGACCGCGCCGTGGAAGGCCCCGGCCCTCTTCGCGCGCCATCCGGCGACTGCCCCGCCGGCGCCGACCGCGACGACCTGGCCGGCCAGCCCGAGACCGATTGTGGTCGCACCGATACCGAGAACGAGCGCGGCGACGAGCCCCACGAAGATCGCGGCCCACTCGAGCGGCGGTGGTCCCTGGCGTCGAGCGCTCATCGTCGCGATGCGCCTCTCATAAAAGAACCGATCCGCTCAGGCCTAGAGCGGATCGGCGGGATCGCGAAAGGTGCCGAACGCGAGAACGAAACAGCGACGACCGAAGTCGTCGTTGTCACTGAACTACTTCTTCTTCTTCTTCGCGGACTTCTTGGCGGCCTTCTTCTTTGCTGGCATTCGGAATCACCTCCTCCTGGCCACGATTGTTCGGAAGTAAGACACAAGCGTGCGCAGGATGTCAAGGAGAAGGCGCTCGGCGGGTTTCGTCAGTCCGAGGCGCGGAAGCGAAGGATGATCCGCTCGCGGAGCGCGACGGGGGCCACGTCGGAGGTCTGGCAGTCGCGGACGCGTGCCAGGAACGCGCTCTCGAAGACGAAGGTGCCCTCGCACGGTGGGCAATCCGCGAGGTGGCGCTTGACCTCGGCGATCTCGCTCTCCCCGAGCTCGCGGTCCAGGTACGGGTAGAGGCGCTCGAGGCACTCGTCGCAGTCCATAGGACCCTCCATCAGTCGGCCGGCCGCGGCATCGCGCGCACCGCGGCGATACCACGTTCCCGAGCGAGGTCGTAGAGGCGTTGCTGGAGGAACTTTCGGCCGCGGTGGAGCCGCGACATGACCGTCCCGATGGGGATCTCGAGCATCTCCGCGATCTCCTTGTACGCGAAGCCTTCTACGTCGAGGAGCACGACGGTCCGGAACTTCTCAGGGAGCTCTTCGAGCGCGTCCTTCACCTCGGAGTCGATCGTCTTGTCGAGGAGCGACGCCTCCGGATCGGGTGACGAGGCCGTCCCACTCCCGGTCATGCTCCGGTAGAGCGTGGCCTCCTCGACGTCGTCGAGCTCGGTCGTCTGCGGCCGTGCCTGCTTCCGCCGGTACTGGTTGATGAACGTATTGGTGAGGATGCGGAAGAGCCAGGCCTTGAGGTTCGTGCCCGGCGTGAACTGCGCACGAAAGCGGAGCGCGCGGATGTAGGTCTCCTGCACGAGGTCCTCCGCCTCGGCCTCGGAGCGGGTCATGCGAAGCGCCGTGCGGTACAGCGCGTCGAGGAAGGAGAGCGCCTCCGCTTCGAAGGCATCCGGCTCGCGCTCAGCGGCCACGTTCCCACTCTATCCGCAACGTTTGCGAGGTCCTCTGCCATTCCCCGACACTCATGAGAATGGCCACAGGGCGCGGGCGAGCGGGCGTTCGTGCGGCGCGGCCGATGACGCTCCGCCGCCGGCTCGGGATCATCGCGCGGCGCCTCTCGCGTGCCTACGGAGCGCCTCCCGCGCCGAGGCGCCTTCCACCGCTCGACGAGCTGGTGCTCACGATCCTCTCGCAGAACACGAGCGACACGAATCGCGATCGCGCCTACGCGGACCTGCGGCGTACGTTCCCGACGTGGGAGGATGTCGCGGATGCGCCCGTCGGCGCGATCGCCAAGGCGATTCGCCGTGGCGGGCTCGCACCGACGAAGTCGCCGCGGATCAAGGCCGTGCTGGGGGGTCTTCGCGACGAGGGCATCGCGCTCGACGAGCGCGCGCTCACCCGCCTGCCGGGGGTCGCTCCGGGAGAGTCGGACGACGTCCTGTGGGACCGGCTCGTCGGGCTGCCGGGGGTCGGGCCGAAGACGGCCGCCTGCGTGTTGCTCTTCTCGCTCGGCCGGCCGTTCTTTCCGGTGGATACGCACGTCCATCGCGTCGCGGTCCGGCTCGGCCTGGTCGCGCCGAAGGCGAGCGCCGTCCGTGCTCAGGCCGAGCTGCAGGCCGTGCTCCGCGCGGACGAGATGTACGACGTCCACATGAACCTGATCCGCCATGGCCGTGCGGTCTGCGCGGCGCAGCGTCCGCTCTGTTCCGAGTGCGTGCTACGGGATCTATGTCCCCGGGTGGGCGTCACGAGCTCGCGATGACAATGTGCCTTGCGCCGCTCCTCGCCGGGCCGCCGCTCTACGGCGCCCGCTTTATCTCGAGATCGAGGACCAGATCCACGGTAGTGACCGTGACCGTAGCGGCGACATCCGCGAGCAGATGCGCCGGGAGCTGCGCATATACGCCGACCGGCCCTGTGGGGATGCGCGCGAGCCGGTACCGGCCGTTCGCGTCCGTGATGGTCGTGGCGGTGACGACGTCAGGCTGCCATTCGAGGCTGACTCGAGCGCCTGGGATCGGCCGTCGCCCGTCGCCGGTGACTTCGTAGACGATGCCCGAGACCGCCGGGCCGTCTCCCGGCGAGGGCGAGCTCGTCACTGCTGCTTGAGTGACGAGTTCGATGTCGATGACCGTGTCGGACCGGACCGTCACGGTCGTGGCGGTCGGCTGGACGTATCCCGGCTTCATCGAGTACAGCACGAGGACCGCATCGCCGAGATCGGTCGCGACGAAGCGCCCGTTCGCGTCCGTCACGATGGGATGGCCGAGGGCATACCAGAGGCTGTAGCCACCCTTTGGGGTAAAGACGTGGATATCGACCGGCACGTCCGCAAGCGCTCGCCGCGCGCCGCTGACGCTCTCATACACGACACCCGTCACCTGATGAGTGCCGGCGGCGAGCAGCTCGAGTGGTACGCGCCCGGATGTCTGGAATGTTGTCGGGGCCGCCGTCGCCGAGGTTGTAGGCACGGCCGCACGATCGTCAGCGGTCGCGCTCGGCTGACCCGCGGGCACCAGTACGCGGTCGAGCGGCTCGCGCACGGCACGTAGCAGGACGATCGCACCGACCGTCGCGAGCAGGACGAGCACAACCAAGATGAACGATCGTGTCGCGCTCATCCGCGCCCGCGGCGCGGGAAGCCACTGATCCTCGGAGGGCAGGGGAAGCCGATCGAGCTCGCTGAACGCGTCGTGTAGCCCGCTAGACCGCACCGGACTCTCCTTTCCGCATCCGCGCAAGCGCATGCGAGATCGTCGCCCGGACCGTGCCCGGCCGGACGCTGAACACAACCGCGATCTCCGCCTGGGGCATGTCCAGGTAGTACTGCGCGACGACCATCGCTCGCTGTCGGGGTGTCAGTCGGCCGAGCAGCTCCGCGACCTCGATCCGGTCGAGCGCGCGCGCCAGCTCTTCGTCAACTGGCGATGCGAACGCCGCATCAGCGAGCCGCGACCACAGCGGGCGCATCGGGCTGCGGCGCGCTCGTCGAAGCGCGACGCGAAAGAGCCAGCCGGTCAGGTTGTCGTCGCGCCTCGGCGGGTGTTGAAGCCCCTCAGCGAACGCATCGTGGAGCGCGTCGCGGGAGGCCTCACTGTCGCGCAGGATCGCGACGAGCGCACGGTACAGGCGCGGAAACCGTTCCCGGTAAAGCTCCGCCCAACGCTCAGGCGTGGTCGCCGGACGCACGTCCATCCACTGACAATGCGTGTTCCTGGCGTTCCTGCTTAGTTTTCTCTCAGGAGGAAAACGGGGCGAAGACAGCGGACGGCATGCTCGGGCCTTGACAGTGAATCGTACTGTTCCTCGGTAACAGCGTCACGGCAGGGGAGGCGGCCATGCCCGGGAGGCGCAGCCGTTCAGGTCGTGCGGTCGGCGCGCAGACCGTGATCGCCGACGAGCCGATCTCGCGGACCCCGACGATCCGCCCGCTAAAGGCCTACGCCTTCGACCCGACTCGCGGTCGGACGCTCGGCAACTACATGACGATCAACGTCCGCTACGAGTCGCTCGAGCCGGGTCCGGTGGGCAGGTACCTCTCGGTCATCGACTACGACGCCACGAACAACTGCTACTACCGGCCGGTCGACCTAGACGATCCCGGCGTCCTCATCCGCAGCGGACTTGACCCGGCGGAGTCGGACCCGCAGTTCCATCAGCAGATGGTCTACGCGGTCGCGAGCGAGACGATCCGGCGCTTCGAGATGGCGCTTGGACGCTCGATCCGCTGGAGCTTCGCGCGATGGGTCCGCAGCGGCGAGGCGGCCGACAAATGCCTCCGGATCTTTCCGCACGCCATGCAGGAAGCGAACGCGTTCTACAGCCGCGACCTCCGCGGACTGCTGTTCGGCTACTTCCGGGCGTCGACCACCGATCCGGGTCTGAACGTGCCGGGGCAGACCGTCTTCACCTGCCTGTCGCACGACATCATTGCCCACGAGACGACGCACGCCCTCGTCGACAGCCAGCGCGACTTCTTCATGGAGCCCACGGGTCCCGACGCGCCGGCGTTCCACGAGGCGTTCGCCGACGTCGTCGCGCTCTTCCAGCACTTCACTTTCAAGGACGCGCTCGTCGACACGATCCAGCGGACCGGTGGACGGATCTACCGGACCGACGTGCCGCCCGAGCGCGCTCCCGCGACCACGGGCGCCGCCATCCAGGCCGAGCTCTCGACGACCAACCCGCTGGTCGAGCTCGCGCTGCAGTTCGGCAACGCGATGGGGATGCGCAAGGCGCTCCGCTCGGCGCTCGGGACGCCGCCGAACTCGAAGCAGCTCGAGGTGCTGTTCGAGCCGCACGCCCGCGGCTCGATCCTCGTCGCCGCGGTCTTCGACGCGTTCTTCAGCGTCTTCGTCCGCCGGACCGAGGATCTCTGGCGTGTCGCGCAGGTCAGTCCCGCGGACGCGAAGGCGAATGGTCTGCATCCGGACCTGGCGAGCCGGCTCGCCGACGCGGCGGTGAAGACGGCCGAGAACGTCCTGAACATCTGCATCCGCGCACTCGACTACTGCCCGCCGGTCGACATCCGCTTCGGGGACTTCCTGCGCGCGATGATCACCGCGGACTCCGATCTCGTCCCCGACGATCCGCTCGGCTACCGCCCGGCGCTCATCGACGCGTTCCGCTCGCGCGGGATCGTCCCCGATGCGGACTCGTACTCCGAGGAGTCGCTGCGCTGGCCCTCGCCTGACAACGTGCCGGCCGGGGCGCTGCCCGCGTGCGAGGACCTACGGTTCGACCTGTTCAGGCAGGACGATCCGGCGAAGCACGAGCGCGCGCAGAAGCACAACGGCCGGACGCTGCATGGATACGCCGTCAAGAACCAGAGCCGCCTCGGTCTGTCGACGGCCGGCGGCGCGAAGATCCAGGCGCGGACGTTCCACGAGGTCCATCGCGTCGGACCGAACGGCGAGCTCGTCTTCGAAATGGTCACCGAGCTCACGCAGCATCGCGACGTCCAAGTAGATCCGGCGAACCCGGCGTCCGGAACCTTCACGTTCCGCGGCGGAACGACGCTGATCCTCGATTCCAAGGGGCATGTGCGCTACGCGATCCAGAAGCCGATGAGCGAGGCGCGGCTCGCCGAGCAACGTGCCTATCAGGAGCAGCGCGCAGCGAGCGTCGACGCCGCGGCGTACCTGAGCGCGCGTGATCTCGGCGATCAACTCGCCGACGCGAAGATTGACTTCCGGCTCGTGCACCGGGGAGCGGCGTGATGGCCGCGAAACGGAAGGCGCCGACCCGCAAGATCACGACGAAGTCCAAGGCCAAGACCAAGCCGAAGAAGTCGACGCCGAAGACGAAACCACAGCCGAAGCCGAAGGGCGGGGGTGGCGGCGGAGGACGCGGCGGAGGCGCGGGAACGCCGAGCGGCGCGATTTCGGTCCGGATGTATCGCGTCGGCTTCGGCGATTGCTTCCTCGTGACGCTGCCAACGGCCGGCGGCCCTGCGTACGTCTTGGTCGACTGCGGCGTGCACGCCAAGGGGGACGCCGGCACGCTCGGCCAGATCGTCGCGGACATCGCGTCGGTAACGAACCGGAAGCTCGCGATCGTGATCGCGTCGCACGCCCATCAAGATCACATCGCGGGCTACGACCGCTTCGGCACCGAGTTCGCCACGTTCCAGATCGGTGAGGTCTGGCTGCCCTGGACCTGGGATCCGTCGGACCCGCAGGCGGTGCAGCTCCAGGGCAAGCAGGCCGCCCTCGCGACGCAGCTCGCCGCTCATTTCGCGGCGCTCCCGCCGGGCGCGGCGCAGCGCCCGGCGACCTCGGCAGCTGCGGCGGCGGTCGCGAACCTCACCGGCAACGCGCACGCGATCGCGCTCCTCAACACCGGGTTCGGCGTCGGTGCGAAGGTCCGGTACCTGAAGGCCGAGGACAGCCTGGCCGACGCGGCGGGCATCAGTGGGCTCTCGGTCAAGTTCCTCGGGCCGCCGCACGACGAGGCGTACCTCGCACAGATGGATCCGCCGGCGAACCAGCACTACATCGGCCTGGCGAAGGGCGCGGCCCGTGACGCCACTCGGATCGAGCCGTTCGCGAAGAGCTGGCGGGCTGCCGCGACGCGTGACCTCACGCTCACGAAAGTGGACGAGAAGAAGCTCGAGAACGCGACGACCTCAACGGTGGAGGACCTCGCGTTCGCGCTCGACAAGGCGCGGAACAACGAGAGCGTCGTCGCGCTCTTCTCGTATCAGGGACAGACGCTCCTCTTCGCCGGCGACGCGCAGTACGGCAATTGGCGCTGGTGGCTCGAGCACGACCAGCCGGGCCAGATCCTCCCGCAGGTCCGCTTCCTCAAGGTGGCCCACCACGGGAGCATCAACGCGACGCCGAAGGATGCCCTCGAGAAGATGACCGACGGCAACTTCGCGGCGATGGTCTCCACCCAGAGCACGCCCTGGGCGTCCATCCCATTGGTGCCGCTGATGGCGCGGATCGACCAGAAGACGAAGCAGGAGCTCGTCCGCTCTGACTGGCTGCACCTATCGAACGCGAACGCGCCGGATCCGTCAGCGGGCGCCGCGCCGCCGCAGCCGGCGAATCCGCCGGCGGGGTTCACCGAGGGAGGTGGCCTCTGGTTCGACTATGTACTGAAGCCGTGAATCACGCGAGGTCTGCGACGGACCGCGCGTGGTCGTTCTCGAGGCTGAGATCCGGCGAGGCCGGCTAGTTCTTGCAGGCTTTCAGCGTGAACGTCGTGGTCGAGGAGACCACGCACTTGAAGGTGGCGGAGCTGTTGTTGAGACGGAAGCTCGAGCTGAACGCCGAGTTGGCGCCGGCGCTGGAGGTGAAGTCGATCAGGAAATCGCTCGACGTGACGGACGCTCCGGTCTGGGTGCCGCCGGCGGCGAAGTAGGTCCCATCGGCTGACGCCGCGACGCTCGTCGGCACGCCGGTGGAGAGCGGGTTCTGCGCCGACCACGAGTCGATCCCCGACTGCACGGAGTTGAACTGCTGCTGATCGGCCTTGGTCTGGGCGCTCGAAGAGGCTCCGCTCACCCCGACGGTCACGACCGCCGCGAGCACGCCGATGATGGTCGTGGTCACGAGCAGCTCCACCAGCGTGAAGCCGTTCTCGCTCGCCAGCTTGCGCATTGCCGGATCCTGCCTCTCAAGAACCGTGCCAGCCTCCGGTTTGTTCTCGACCGGGCCTGTCTCCCGGTGGACTCTGCCCGCGCGTGGTCGTCAGGAGATGGCGAGAGAAGTAGGTAGACTGGTCTCGCTCCACGTCATTCGCCGACGTAGCTCAGTTGGTAGAGCAGCGGTTTCGTAAACCGCCGGTCGGCAGTTCGAGTCTGCCCGTCGGCTCAGTCTTTTCCTGTGGAAAAGCAGTTTCGTCGCCGTTTGTGACCGACTTCCTTGTCGGACGCAGGATTTGTTCGTCGCATTTCCAATGGGGCGAACACATGTAGGAATGCAAGCCAATCGAGGGGCAATCGGCCCCGCGAGTTCGGTGCGCAGCCGGCGAGCCGATGCAGGTCAGGCACGGGCCGAGCGGCCACGAGACACTTACGCGGCCGCCCACCTTCGCGGCTTCCGCTCGCGCATGCCTCGCCGCGCGATCACGACGGCCCTCAGGAGAATCGTCGCCTCTCGCCACTCCGCGGTCTGAGGTCCGTTTTCGACCGATACCGGACATCGGGGTGGTTCGTCGTCACACTCCACGACATACCACACGCGGGGAGGTGGACGATGAAGGCGATCGTGGTGACGGACCAGGCTGCGGGAACGGCCGGGATGAAACTGGTGGAGCGGCCCGAGCCGCGGGCAGCGATAAACGACGTTGTCGTTCAGGTTCATGCGTCGGGATTCGTCGGGACTGAGCTGGCGTGGCCGTCGACCTGGACCGATCGCCTCGGCCGAGACCGAACACCGTCGATCCTCGGGCATGAGCTGGCCGGCGTTGTCACCGCCCTCGGCTATGGCACGACGGGGCTGTCGGTCGGACAGCGGGTGTTCGGCCTCGCCGACTGGTATCGCGACGGCACCCTGGCGGAGTACGCGGCCGTCGAGGCACGCAACCTCGCGCCGCTGCCGGGCGACGTCGACTTCACGGTGGGCGCGAGCCTGCCGATCTCGGGCCTGACCGCGTGGCAGGGGCTGTTTGACCACGGCCGCCTTCGGGCAGGCCAGAGCGTCATCGCGCACGGAGCGGCGGGCGCAGTCGGGTCGATGGTGGCGCAACTCGCACGATTGGCGGGCGCCTACGTCATCGGCACCGGACGCGGTGCCGACCGCCAGAAGGCGCTCGACTTCGGCGCGCAGGAGTTCGTCGACCTCGAGAACGACCGCCTCGAAGACGTCGGCAGAGTCGATCTCGTGTTCGATCTCATCGGCGGCGACATCGGGAAGCGGTCCGCAGGCCTGATCCGAGCCGGAGGGACACTGGTGTCCGTCGTCGGGCCGCCCGAGGCGCGGCCCGCCCACGGCCTGGCGGTCGACTTCGTTGTCGAGTCCGATCGTGCCCAACTGGGTGAGATCGTCCACCGAGTGCGGGACGGACGACTGCGGACGAACATCGGCACCGTCTCGACCCTCGAGGGCGCCGTCGCTGCCCTCAACCCAACCGAGCGACGCCCGGGGAAGACGATTATTCGCGTTCGCTCGTGAGGACGCCGAGTTGCGCGGTCCGCCGCACTCGCCGCGTTCCGCGCCGCCGAAGCCATGACTCCCGAAGGTTTGGGAACATCTACCCGGTGGTCGTCGCCGTCCTCCTGGTCGCCGTCCGACCGATCGCCAGCGCCCCACTGCTGTACAGACGGCGATAACCCCAACGAACGAGTGCGATCCGGCTGGTCCTGGAAATCCGACGAGCATCTTGGTCACGGTCGGCAGGTCAACGACGGCTACGTTGGTCATTGAGCAGGAGCGCGGCTACTGAGAAACTGGTCTTCCACATTCCAGGCTTGGCCCACCGTGCGAGCATCCGCGTGTATGCCGAAGCGGTTGATGCCGGTGCTGGTGGCCGCCCTCGCGGTCGCCTGCGCGCCAGCGTCCGTGTCCACGGCGCCGACCGCCGCAGCCATCACGACGTCTGCCGCGCCTTACGCGCCGGGTACGGCGCCGGCCGCGCTCACGCCATCACCGACGCCGTCCGTCGCGACACCCACCGCGCCCGCATCGGCGCGCCCGACGTTCGCTGTGGTGGTCGCGCCGGGGGCTCCGGGGGTCGACGAGCCTTTCTCGGTCCTGGTGCTCGGGCTCGCTCCCGGCGAGCAGGTGGTCCTGAACCTGCACCCGGTGGGGACGCCCGGCCTACCGCGCGCGATCAGCGCCAACGCCGCCGGCGTCGCGACCTACCGGGGAACGACGCTCGGCATGCCCGGAGGGCCGTTCGTCGCCGCGGCGCAGCGCGTAGACGGTGCGACGTCAGAGGTCAGCTTCAACGTGCCGTCGTCCGGGGCGGTGCTTCCCCCGTCGAACCAGACGGTACTGCCGGCAGCCGCGGTCCGCGCGTTCGTACCATTCGAGTGCGCCGCCTTCACGAACTGCCCGAGCTTCGATCCGGTGCAGACGTGCTCGCCCGCGTTCGTGGGTGCGACCCAAGCGCTCTATCACACCAACGATGTTGTCCAGTTCGAGTTCTGCCTGCCGCGGGTCGCGAGCTCGCTCTCGCTGTGGGTGCGCAGCACCATCCCGGGCTCAGCGGTGCCCCCGTTCTCGACCTTCCATGAGATCAACGTGCACAACTTCAGTCACGAGGCTGGCGCATTCCGGGCGTCGACCCCCATGTCGGGGCAGGTCGAGACATGGACGATCCGCGCCATAGCGGATGGCATGAACTACGACCTCACGTTTCGCGTCGCGCCCTAAAGCGAGGCTACGGGGTCAGGCGCCGCCTGAAGTGATACCAGGCCGAGGCACGGCCGAGCCGCATGAGGCTTGACGAGGTCCTTGGTTGGTAGCGCTGGCGGAACAACTCGGCGTGCACGACTGTTCAGGTGACCACATGCAGATCGGAGTTGACAGCTTCGCGGCGGCACTCGGCGAGACCAGCGCGGTCGGGAGCCCAGCGGATCGGCTGCGCGACCTCCTTGAGGAGATCGAGCACGCGGACGAGGTCGGCCTCGACGTGTTCGGCGTGGGCGAGCACCACCGCAAGGAGTTCCTCGACTCCGCACCCACGGTGATCCTCGGCGCAGCGGCGGCGCGGACGCGGCGCATACGCTTGACCAGCGCCGTCACGGTCCTGAGCGCCGCTGATCCGGTGCGCGTGTTCCAAGAATTCGCAACGCTCGACCTGCTTTCGCAGGGCCGCGCGGAGATGATCGTCGGCCGCGGCTCGTTCATCGAGGCATTCCCGCTGTTCGGCTACAAGCTGGAGGACTACGACTCGCTCTTCGCCGATAAGCTCGACCTGCTGCTGGAGATCCGCGACAACGAGTTCGTGCGCTGGTCGGGCAAGCATCGGCCTCCGCTCACCGGACAGGGCGTGTATCCGAGGCCGCTGCAGGATCCGCTCCCGATCTGGCTGGGCGTCGGCGGCACGCCGGGTTCGTTCGCTCGCGCCGGCGCGCTTGGCCTTCCGCTGATGGTCGCGATCATCGGTGGCGAGATGCGGCGCTTCCGGCCGCTCGTCGATCTCTATCGCGAGGCCGGTCGCCGGGCGGGCTTCGGACCCGATCGATTGAAGGTCGGCGTGCACGCTCTGGGCTACATCGCGCCCACGGCAAAAGATGCGGCCGACGAGTTCTGGCCCGGCTACTTCCGCGCGTTCAGCTCCGTCGGGAAGGAACGCGGATGGTCACCTCCTACCAGGGCCCAGTTCGATGCCCAGCTGACCCCCGACGGCGCGCTCTTGATCGGCACCCCCGAGGAGATCGTCGCGAAGGTCATCCGGCACAGCGATGCGCTCGGTGGCATCTCGCGCATCACGTTCATGATGAACGCCGCGACGCTGCCGCACCGCAAGCTGATGAGTGCCATCGATCTGCTCGGCAGCCAGGTCGCCCCCGCGCTTCGGGAAGCACTCCCCGCCGCCGCGTAGGGAAATGAAGAGGCCCCGCCAGCGCGGCGGGGCCTTCGTGGAACGACGAGCAGCGAGCTACGACCTCGGCGGCAGCTTCCCGGTCCTCGGTCCTCCGATCTGCTTCGCGAACATGATCGCCTTTGGCGACTGGCTGGCATCGTCTGTCCAGACGGCATTCGCATTGCCGTCGGCGTCGATGGTCACGCTGATGAAGTCGGCGAGATCGCGGTTACCGCCGAAGATGTTGCAGTTGAGACCCTGATTGCAGATATCGCCGCGGTGCATCACCTGGGTGCTGATCTGTCCGACCGACCAGCGCGGTGAGCTCGAGGCCGCGTCGCGCGATTGGCCGAAGTAGATGTTCCACTGCGCGCTCGGGTCGCTCACCGTCGTCGCCGCGGTGCCGATCCACGTCAGGTCGACCCGTCCCTGGTCGCCCGCCACGATCGCCGGGAAGACGGCCGTCTGGTCGCTCGGGTTGACCCGCTGGACCGCCGACCACGTCTGGCCATGGTCCGTCGACCTCGTCAGGTAGACGCCCATCAGGCCACCCGGCAGCTGCGTCGAGAACGCGGCGTAGACGTTCCCGCCGTGATCGACCGCGATGACCGGGAACAGGTTCTGGATGCTCGTGCCGGGAGGTCCGGCGTAGACGAGGCTGTTCGACCACGTGGCCCCGCCGTCGGTGGACCGGCCGATGAGCATGAGCCGGCTCGTCGCGTTGGTCCCGTCCTGGATCGCCTGTGTGGACCAACCGACGTAGATCGCGCCGGTGAGCTGGTCGACCGCGAGCTTCGCCTCGACCGCGCCCTGGACCGATGTGTCGGCCACGTAGCCGAATTGCTTCAGGTCACTCGCGACGATCCCGACGGGAAGGAAGGTCAGGCCGTCGTCGATCGAGCGGTAGAACGCGAGCAGCGCGCCGGGCGTGCACACGCCCGAGTTGTTGGTCTCGTAGATCGTCGCTGGTCCGGTCGGGGCGTTCGGCCCGCCCCAAGCGATCCACTCGCGGTCGGCGCACGGCCCGATGTTGGTCGAGGTCCACGTGTTGCCCTGATCGATCGAGCGGAAGACACCGATCTCCACGAGAGAGCGCAGATCCGCGACGAAGACGTGCGATAGGCCGTCGTGGATGACGTCGCTGTCCCCGCCACCGATCGGGTGCTGGAACGCGGTCGGAGCAGGTTGGGTGAACGTCGCCCCGCCATCGGTGGATCGCCAGAACGCGACGCACTCGTCGTTGGGGTTGATGCCGCACGGAATGCCGGTCGGCGACGTGACGTAGATGTTGCCGTTCGCCGGATCGACGTCGACCGACGGCTCCCCGATGTTGCCCTGGGTCTGTCCGGCCGCGAACGGGAGCGCGATCGGAGCGGTGAACGTGAACTTGGACGCGACGAACGGTGACGGAGGTGGCACCGCCAGGCCGCCCTGATAGGTGAAGGTGACGCTCGCGCCCGCCAGCAGGTAGACGATGGCGTGGTTCCCACAGACCACGCCGGCGGCTCCCGGATCACCGTCGAAGCTGCTGCAGGTGATCCCGTTCGCCATATCGGTGTAGAAGGCGATGCTCGGAGCGCCGACGCCGGTGTTCGTGGTCGCCGGGCCGAGCGTGAAGGCGGTGCCGACATCGGACGGATCGAGCGTGATGACGTAGCCGTTGACACCGTTGATCGCGCCACCCGAGGCGTTCCACTCGCGTCGCGCGACTCCTCCGCCGTTCGAGGGCAGCAGGACCGTCGCGGTCACCCTCTGGCCCGATGCCTGAGCGGGTGATGCTCCGATGGAGATGGACGACGCGACGACGCCGACGATTGCGAGGCGGGTGAGGCAGTGGTGTCCCGACATCAACGACCTCCTGCTCATGACGAGAGAGGTCGGACGTCAGGCGCATGCGGCGTGCCGACGCGTCGGACGGTAAATATTCGGACAACGGTCAGGCCCGGGCGTGACGGAGTTCACACTCGATCGCGCGGGCCGGCCGAAGGACCGCTCGGCCGGTCACGTCGCGCAACTACTCGATGAGAGCTACGCCGAAGCCGGCGCCGTCCCGGGCTGAAGCTGGTCGAAGACCGATGCGGCCTCTTCGATGATCGAGCCAGAGACATCGGTCGACAGCGTGTATCTGACGACGTTCCCCTTGCGCGTCGCGACCAGAGCGCCGATCTCGCGCAACACCCTCAGGTGCTGGCTTGTCGAGGAGCGGTCCCGGCCGATGACGTGAGCAAGGTCGCTCGCCGCCAGCGTCGTGTCGCGCAGCGCGCGCACGATCTTGATGCGGGTGGGGTCGCAGAGCGCATCGAGCAGCGCGCGCATCCGCTTCTCGTTTCGCGGCGTCAATGTCTGCCGCTCCGCCGTCTTCACCGCGACGGGATCGATCGCTCTTGGAATGACTTTTGGCATGAGCCTCTTACCCTCTTCTCGCGACCAGGTGCGGCGACGGGACATGCACCGCGGCGGCCTCACGCCTTACGCGCGGCGAGCAACCGGTAGCCGACGGCGGGAACCGTCTCGATGTAGCGGGCGCGATCGGCGTCGTCCTTGAGCTTTCGGCGCAGGCTGCTGACGTGACGCGCGAACGCGTTGTGGCTGATCTTCCCGTCGGCCTTCCCGAGCGTATCCGCGATCTCCCGATAGCTGACCACCACGCCAACCCTCGCGGCGAGGGCGTACAGGATGACGTGCTCGACCGGCGAGAGTTGGATGTCGCGCGTCCCCTGACGGACGCGTCGGTGCAGGGCATCGATCTCGAGATCGGCGACCCGAAGAGGAGCCACTCGGTTAAGTGCGATTCGATTGCGTGGCAACGCGACCAGCATCGGGCCGCTGCGAACGGTCGGCATGACGGACTCGTCATTCGGGTCTGGGGATCCTGGCGCCGCGGAGGTCACGAAGGATCGCCAGGGTCGTGACGGCAAGACCCGCCAGACCCGCGGTGATCAGGGCGAGCTCCGATACGAAAGGCTCGACCACCGCTCCGATGACGAGCCACGTTGCTTCCACCCGGTCCGGCTCAGGCGCTCGCGGACGATCGGCCCATGCCGAGGAAATGGGCGACGATGACGATGGCTGCGACGATGAGCAGGACGTGGATCAGCGCGCCCGATGCCGGGAGGGCGACAAGACCGAGGAGCCACAGGACCAGGATCACGCCGGCGATCATGAGCAACATGTTCGACACCTGTTCTTTCAGCGATTGGCTATCGACTGTTCACGAAGGTATTCCGCCCGGCGCCCTTCGTGGTGACGGTTCCGTCATCTCACGGAGGCTGACCATGACGATGCGGTCATCAGGGTCGTGACTAAACCGTCATGGCGTGCTTGACCCGAACCCGGATAATCCGTGCCGAGAAGGTCAGTCCACCCCTGGGAGGGGAAGCGCATGGCGAAGCGTGGGGAGATCTCGACCATCGCGTCAGTGGCGAACGGCAGCGATGCTCGTTTCACCGTGCTGCTCGTCGAGGATGAGCCGATACTCGGCAAGATCGTGGGCCAGTTGCTTGAAGAAGCCGGCTACCGGCATGTCACGATCGCCGATCACAACGAGATCACGGCCGCGGTGGAGCGCTGGCATCCCCAGTGCGTCATCCTCGACAGCGAGCCCCGTGCTGATGGGCAGGGCCGCTCGTGGGAGGACGCCGCGGCCATCCGCCGCGCGCATCCGGAGCTGCCGGTGCTGATGTTCACGGCGGACGCGAATTCGATGGCCGAGGCACGTGCCGGGACCTCCGCCCGCAGCAAGGCCGCAGGCTTCGCCGGGGTGATGGACAAGCCCTTCTTGGTGACCGAGTTCCTCGCCACGCTCAAGCACGCGGTGGAGGCGCGTCATCCGGCCGCCCGGCCCGGTGTCATGAGCCCGGCCGACGACGCAATCACCGTGTTCCCCGCTGTTGGGGGTGGGGCATCGCTCGAGTGGGCCCCCGCCGACTTCTTCAGCACCGCCGTGCATGAGCTGCGCACGCCCCTGACCTCCGTTCTCGGCCAGGCCCAGGTCGCCCTGCGCCACGTCGAACGCGATCCGGCGCGAGCGCGCGACGCGATCGAGCACGCGATCGAGCAGGCCAACCGCATGAACCGCCTCATCGCCGAGCTGCTCGACCACGCTCGCGTCACGGTCGGGGCGCTCAGCCTGGAGGTGGTCACGTTCGATCTGGGGCTGGCGATCGCCGTCGCTATTCCCCAGTACGAGCACGGAGACCTTCCGCGCATCTCGTTCCTGCCGCCGGCCTCGCCGGTCGTGGTCCGCGGCGATCCCGATCGCGTCGCGCAGATCATCGGCAATCTGCTGGACAACGCGCTCAGGTACAGCCCGCCCGGATCACCGATCGCGGTCTCGCTCAGCGTCGCCTGCCGAGAGGCGATCGTTCGCGTAGAGGACGCGGGGCCGGGCATCCCGGCCGACGAGCGCGACCGGATCTTCGCCCCTTTCTACCGGGCGGCCGCGACGCGGCACATCCCGGGTACCGGGCTCGGGCTGCACATCAGCCGGCGACTCGCGGAGCAGCACCGCGGTCGGCTGTCGTTGGAGCGGAGCACCGATGCCGGGGGCAACGTCTTCACGCTGGCACTGCCGCTCTCGCTCTAGCTCGTCATCGCGGGGCGAGTGTTGAGGGTGGCCCGCATTCGCTCGGCTGCGGCTCTTCGCAAGAGATAGTCCTCAGGATGCGGCGGGCCTGACGGACTCTTCGTATTGATCCGCGAATCCGCGGCGCTCCATCCCACCCCACTCGGAGCGCTTGCGAAGGAAGCCGACGAGCCCGCCCAGCCGCCACAGCACGGTGAGCTGCCGATAGCCGAAGTTCTCGATGAGCGCGAAACCGAGCAGCGCGAGGTGATCGCGCAGCCGCAGGTACTTTCGATAGGAGAGTTCGTCGAGGGCCAAGGTCGCCACGGTGAGGATGGCGCCGTACCCGTACGCGACGAGGAAGAACATCACGGCGAACGGCAGGCTCACCACCCCGAGGAGCAACCCCAGGACGAGCCCGACGATGCCCAGCGCCTCGACGATCGGCGCGAGCAGCTCGACGAAAACGAAGTAGGGAACCAGGACGAGCCCGAGCGCGCCATACCGCGGGGACAGGAGCAGCCTGCGATGCCGCCACAGCGTGTCGGCCAGGCCGCGATGCCAGCGATCGCGCTGCCGCGAGAGGATGGCGAGGGAAACGGGGGCCTCCGTCCAAGCCACGGGATCGGGAATGAAGCGCACGACGTCTGGCTCGCCGCGCTCCCGCGCCTGGCGCCGCAGCCGGACGACGAGCTCCATGTCCTCGCCCACGCTGCCGTGCCGGTAGCCGCCCGCGGCGACGACCGCGTCGCGACGAAAGAGACCGAACGCGCCCGAGATGATGAGGTTGCCGCCGAGCCGATTCCATCCCAGACGACCGAAGAGGAAGGCCCGAAGGTATTCGACGACCTGGAGGCCGGCGAGGAGCTCGGTGGGTGCGTGGAGGTCAACGACTCGGCCCGACCGGACGGTCGCGCCGTTCGCCAGGCGGATGGTTCCGCCCGCCGCGAGGACTCCGGGCTCCGCGATGAACGCCCCGATCAGTCGCAGGAGCGCGTCGGGGGCGATGAGCGTGTCCGCGTCGATCGCGCAAACGAGATCGCCCGTCGCGACGTTGAGACCGACGTTCAGTGCGTCAGCTTTTCCGCCATTCTCCTTGTCCACGACGAGAAGCCGCGGGGTCGCCTGCGAGCGGTACATCTCGCGGATCGGTCGTGTTGGAATGAGACCGCGACGTACGGGGTGCACTCGACGCAGCGAGAAGCCGCGTTTGAGGGCGTCGAGCGTGGCGTCGGGCGAGCCGTCACACACGACGACGACTTCGAGGTCCGGATAGCTCAGTGTCAGCAGTGCCGAGACGCTCTCGACGATCGTGGCTTCCTCGCGATACGCGGGCGAGATCACGGTGATCCGCGGGAGCCCCGGCACCTGCAGTAGCCGCCACAGGCTCTCGCCCCTGGTGCGCCGGCGATGGCGGACCATCTCGAGCGCTGCGCTCACCAGCAGGACCGCGTAGAAGGTATTCACGACCAGGAAGTAGGCGAGGATCGCCGCCGCGGCCGTGCCGAGCCCGAACGATGCGACGTCGAACTCGAGCGCGGTCACGGCGATCCGTGTTCGAGCGCGACGAGATCGAGCGCGTGATGCGCCATGTCCGCCGCCAACGTCGAGCCACGCGCGCGGTCGCGAAGAACGATGAGCCCGGGTGCACCGAGGTTGCGCAGCGCACCGGCCGCGGCCATCCGCACGTCCCAGTCGGCGTCGTCGAGGAGCTCCGCGAGGGATGGGGCGCGGCGCCACACCTCGAGCCTGCCGATCGCCGTCGCCGCGACGCGTCTCACCCCGGCGTCCGTGTCGGCGAACGCCGCGACCAACCGCTCCTCCGACTCGGGGCCGCCGAGCGCGGCGAGCGCAGCGAGTGCCGCGGCTCTCACGCGAGGTCGCGCATCCTCGGCGCGCCGCCGGGCCGGACCGAACGTACGGGCGTCGGCGAGGACCCCCGCGACCTCGAGGGCCGGGATCGCGTCCCCGCCATCGCCGGACGCGGCCTCGACGAGCGCGGGGATCGCGGCGGACCCGATGCGGCGCAGGGCGTCGCTGGCGGCGAAGACCACCGCGGGCACGGGATCGCGCAGGAGTCGCGCGAGCGCGTGTGCGCTTTTTCCCGAGCGCTGCGCCCCGGCCCATTCGGCCGCTTGCGCGCGGACGAACGGGTCGCGGTCGCGCAGGAGCGACGGCAACAGCTCCGACTCGGCCAGCGTGAGGGTCAGGACCCGGGCCGCGTAGAGCCTGCGGTGCCAGTGCCGATCCCGTGCCTCACGCTCGGCCCACGCCACCAGCCCGACGTCGTCCGCGGTGTCGGCGAGACGATCGCGCTCGGCGCCGTCGAGGCTGGAGGCGACCGAGACGAAGGCGGCCACGCGGTCGCTCAGCGGAAGCGCACGCAGCTGCGCGATGTCGGCCCCTTCGAGCCACTCGCGCGTCGCCTTCGCGAAGAGGCTCCGGCCGGCCTCGCGGCGCCGCTCGACGAGGGGCTCCATCCAGCGCTTGCGCGCCGCGTGCCCGAGATACAAGAGCACGAGCAGGATGAAGACGGCGAGCTCGAGCGCCGCGACGAACGCGGGAAGCGCGAGCTCGTTCAACGCGCGAGCAGGCGGTCGGCCTTCTCCAGGAGCACCGCGAGGCTGAACGGCTTTCCGACGTGATCGGCCGCTCCCAGACGGAGCGTCGAGAGGATGTCGGCCTCGCTGCTCCGCACGGTCAGCATCATCACGCTCGTCTCCATGAGAACGCCGCGCTCGGCGAGGCCGCGCAGCACGCTCACTCCGTCGAGTCCGGGAAGGTCAACGTCGAGGATCACCAGTCGCGCTCGCGCCTCGGCGTGGGTCAATCGCTCGAGCGCGGCCCTCCCGTCGCCCACGATCTCGGTGGAATGTCCCCGCACTCGTAGGGCTCTCGAGACAAGATCGGCGAGGACGGGGTCGTCCTCTACGAGGAGGACGTCCAGACCACCCGCAGACGCCCTCGCATGCGGGGTCGACGGCGCCGGTGTCGTCCAGCTTCGGCCGGCATCGCGGGCGTCGAATTCCGCCCGCAGTCCGATGGCGAGCTCGGCGAGACGTTTCGCGTCGATCGGGGTGTCCCCGATCAGCGCGCTCTCCGCCTCCCGCGCGAGGACAGATCCCTGCGGACGTCCGAGCGTGCCGAGGATGCCGGTCAGCTTGTGCGCGTCCATTGCCGCGGCCGTGCGCGCGGACGCGTCGAGCTTGCCCTCCAGGACCGCGAGCGCGGTGTGCTCGATCGCGACGATCCGCGCCAGGTTCGTCTCCCGATACACCTGCCAGATCGCGTCGAGCAGCTCCGGGAGACCGCCCTCGAGCGTCACCGGTCCCATCCCAGGATGCGCGAGACCTCGCTCGCCAGCGTCATGGGATCGAACGGCTTCGCGATGATCCCGGCCACGTCGTACGTCTCGAAGCGCTTTCGATCGCTGGCCTGCTGCTTCGCGGTGAGAAGGATCACCGGGGTCGCTTTCGTCGCCTCGTTCGCGCGCAGACGGATGACCGTCGCCGGCCCGTCCATGCTCGGCATCATCACGTCCAGCAGGATGGCATCGGGACGCTCGCGCGCCGCGATCTCGATCGCCTCGCTCCCCGAGCTCGCGGTGAGCACGTCCCACTTCCCAACGGCCCGCAGCGCCACGGTCGCGACGATACGGGTGTCATCTTCGTCGTCGACGACGAGCAGACGTCGTGTCACGAGCTGCGCACCCCTTCGCACGGGAGCATGGCGATGAACGTCGCGCCTGCGCCGGGCACGCTTTCGGCCCAGATCCGACCGCCGTGCTGCTCGACGATCGCCTTGGAGATGGCGAGGCCCAGGCCGCTGCCGCGCGTGTGCCGGGTGTCGGACGCGTCGACCTGCACGAACCGCTCGAAGATCCGCTCAAGTTGCTCCGGGGGGATGCCGCGGCCTTCGTCGCGGACGCTGAGGCGTACCACCGCGCCACCGCGCCGACGTTCATCGTGTGGGCGTAGCTCGCGTTCGCAGCCACTTGTCGCGACGCGGACATGGCCACCGCGAGGCGAGAACTTGATCGCGTTGCCGACGAGATTCATCACGAGCTGCTCGATCCGATCGGCATCGGCGCGCACGGTCACGGATCCGCCGTCCGCGACGAGATGGACGCCGACGCCCTCGGCCATCGGCTTCATCGCGCTGAGCACGCGGTCCACGAGCGCACCCAGCTCGACGTCACTCTCCACGAGCGGGATCTCTCCGGCATCCCATAGCTGCAGGTCGAGGATGTCGTTGACCAGCCGGCCCAGCCGCTCGACGTTCGCGTTCGCGATCTCGACCATCGGACGTGCCTCGGTCGGAAGCACGCCCACGGCGCCGCCGGCGATCAGCCCGAGCGCCCCGCGGATCGCGGTCAGCGGAGTGCGGAGCTCGTGGCTGACCACAGACACGAATTCATCCTTCATGCGCTCGACGCGCCTGCGCGCGCTGATGTCCGTGGCGCTCACGAGGACCGCCTCGGTCAGGCCGCGCTGGGCCGTTCGCATCGCCCACCGGAGCGCGACGTCGATCTGGCGGCCGTCGCGATGGTGGTAGGCCACCTCACCCGACCACCGGCCGGTGCGCCGGAGCTCAGCCCGCAGCTCCTCGAATGGCTGCGGATACGCCGGGCGGAGCAGATCCTGCGAGTTGCGCCCAACCGCCTCCTCGCGCGTGTGCCCGAGAAGCGCGGTCGCGCCCGTGTTCCAGAAGTGAATGACGCCGTCGAAGTCGAGCACGAAGATCGCGTCGGAGGAGAGGTCGAGCATCGCGGCGAGCTCCTCCAGCTGTGCCGCGGTCTCCCGGAGATCGATCTCCGCCATCGCCAGCGCGGCGAGCTCGGACAGAAGATTCACGTCGTCGGCCGTCCAGTCGCGCGGCTGGCTATCGATCGCGCAGACGGTCCCGAGCGCCTCGCCAGTGGGCGCCCGCAGCGGGACGCCCGCGTACGCGACGACGTCGAGATCCCTGAGCGCGAGATTCGTTCGCAGATCCGGGTGGACGCGCACATCGCGGACGACGAGCGGGTCGCCGCTCGCGACGACGTGCTGGCAGATCGAGTGCGACAGCGGCATCTCCCGAAGGCTCGCCCAGGGCTCGTTCAGGCCGATCTGGCTCTTCAGGAAGACCCGCCGTTCATCCACGAGCGCGACGAGCGACGTGGGAACGCCGAGGATGCGCGTCGCGAGCCGCGTAATGCGGTCGAACGCTTCCTCGACGACGGTATCCAGTAGGCCGATCCGACGGAGAGCGCCGAGGCGCTTGGGATCCAGGACGGCGTCGCGGACGTTCTTTGCGACCGGCGCGGCGCCCCAGCCGTCATCGGTCACGCCGACCTCCTGCTCGCTCGCGCGAAGAAGAAGAGACACCCTGACCTCGTCAGTGACCGCGTACGGTCATGACGGTGGAGCCCGTCACTGCCAGGGCGCAAGCGTGGTCGATGCTTGCGTCGGGTCGGCGAGGAGGGTGACGAAAACGATCCCCAGTAGCACGACGAGAGTCCCCAGTCTCAGGAGCTCTCGTCCGTTGTCGTCTGTGGCCGGGCCGACGCGGCCCGGGATCATGGCTGCCGCACGGCTGACCGGAGCATGAACAGCCCGATCGCGACCAGGAGCACGAAGAGGAGCGTGACTGGGGCCGAGAGATCAGCGGTACTCGTGGACGGCAGGCTCGCGACCGGCGCTGGCGTCGTTGCCGCCGGTGCGGTTGTCGGTGCGACGGTTGGCGCCGCTGTCGGCGCGGCACTCGGCGCGACGGTCGCCGGAGCGGGTGTCGCCGGCGCGACGGTCGCCGGTGCAGTCGTGGCCGGTGCAGTCGTGGCCGGTGCAGTCGTGGCCGGTGCAGTCGTGGCCGGTGCGGGTGTGGCCGGTGCGGGTGTGGCCGCGGCACATGTCGCCTTAGTAATGGTGTTCGTGTCCAAGGTGACCGCGCCGTTCCGGGCAAGAACCCGGCCGTCAACAGTCGCGTTAGTGACTAGCGTGATCGACGTCAGCGCAAGAATGTTCCCGCGGAAGCTCGTGCTCCCCCCGAGGGTGGCTGAGCTGCCGACCTGCCAGAAGACGTGGCACGACTGGGCGCCGCCGATCAGGACGACGCTGCTCGATGTCGCCGTGGTGAGCGTGCTCGCCATCTTGAAGACCCAGACGGCGCTCGCGTCGCCCTGAGCGTCGAGCGTGACAGCCCCGGTTATTCCGAACGTGCCGGAGGCCGCGCTGTAGACGCCGTGCGTGAGAGTCGTCCCACCGAGCTCGGTGGGGACGGTGGTGACCGGTGTCCGTCCGGCGGCGTCGTTGTACGCGGTGACCAGGTCGGTCTTGGCCCCCTGCGTGACGGCGTCACCTCCGTGGTTCGTCCCGTTCACCGTCCCAGGCGGGAATCCGGTGATCGAAGTTGTCGGGAACGAACCGATGTCACCGTTGATGACGGTCGACCCGGTGTTGGTGATCCCCGAACCGGCTAGTACGGCGAAGCTATCGGCCGTTCCCAGTCCGACTTGCGGCACATGTGACGCGTTGGCGCTCGAACCTCCTATCGCCACGATCGCGACGATGAGGGCGATCCCCAGTACTACCGCGAACACCCGTGTCTTCTTGTTCATGTGACTGTCCATCCATTTCGCACAGGCACAGCCCATGCGGGCCCGCCTGTCGATCGGATGCTCGCCGCCCTGATCGACCGGGTCATGACCGGATGGTCATGACCTGATCCGCGCCGCGGGCTCTCGACCGGGTGACGGAACGGTCATGCGCGATAGCCCCAGGCGGCGCAGGCTGCCTCCCATGACAACCACAACACGGCGCAGCGTCCTCCTCACGGCGGCATTGACCCTCGCACTCGGCGCGTGCTCCCAGGCCACCCCGGCCGTTCAGGGGTTCCAGTCGAGTGGCGGCACGACAGTCGTCGCGACGTACCTCGCCCTCTCGCCCAACTCGCTCGGCCTACCGGCCGGGACCGCGAGCTACATGGGCGCGAGCGTCGATGGGAGCGTGCTCGGGTTCATCGGCGCGGAGGGCATCGTCCGCTGGTACCGCATCCGCTAGCTTCGCCGGCGTCCCGACCGCCTGGACCGCGTGGCCTGCGACCGCAGGCCGATCAGAGCACCGGTCAGTTTTCGAAGACGCGGCTCTTGTGGATCGGATACCCGCTCGCGAGGCAGTCACGCTCTGATCGCAGGGTGTTGGCCTTGTGGTCGCGCGGGACGACGACGTAGTTGAACTGCCAGATGGCGCTGTACTTCTTCATCCCCGGGATGGAGTCGTAGATGTTCAGCTGTCCCGGGACCCGATCCGGCTCCGTTCCCTTCTTGAGCCGGCCACCTGGCGTGAGCTTGACCGAGTAGACCACCTGATATTCCTGCGCGACCTTCACGCGCTTGGGATCGACCTCGAGCTCGCCCTGCTCGGTCGCGAAGACGACGTGACCCTCGAACCAGACCCGCTCGATCTTGAAGCGGTACGGGTTGTTGTAGTCGAGGTCCTCGACCGCGCCGAGCTTCCTCGCCTTGCGCTGCTTCGCTCGCGCCGTGCCGGCGCGGATCGCCCAGACACCCTCGGTCCTGTCCTTCCTCACTCGACCTCCGAAGCGCTCATGAAACGGTAACCCGCGCCGGGCACGGTCTCGATGTAACGAGGGCTGTGCCAGTCGTCCTGTAGCTTCGCCCGCAGGCCGCGCACGTGCCGGTCGACGACGTTGCTTTCGATCACGAAGTCGGTCCCCCAGAGTGCGTCGAGGATCTGCTCCCGGGTGAGGACCGTGCCCGCGTTCGCCGCCAGCAGGTACAGCAGCGCCTGCTCGAGAGACGTGAGATGCAGCTCTCGCTCTCCGGCGAGGACCTTCCGGTTGAGGACGTCGATCTCGAGGTCCCCGATGCGCAGGCGTGGAACCAGCTCTCCGGCGCTGCCGTGCGCTCGGCGGATGACCGCGTGCGCCCGGGCGACCAGGTCGTCCGGCACGAACGGGACGCCGATGTAGTCGTCCGCCCCGCGGTCGAAGGCATCGAGCTTCCCGCGGAGATCGCTGCGCCGCGTGAGCGCGATGACGCCCATCGGCCCCTGGGCCCGTCCGTCGTCGATGAGTTGCATCGCCCTACCGGCCTCGATGTCAATGTCGACCACGAGGAGATGGGGCTTCCATTCCGCGATCGCCGCCTTGGCCTCGTCGACCCTTTCCACCGTCCGGCGGACGTAGCGCCCGTGCCGCAGCGTGAGATCGATGGTGTTCGCGAGGGGCTTGTCGCCGACGACCAGGAGGACGCGGATCGCGCGCTCGGATCCTTTAGCGGCTGGGCCGCCCGCCCGGGCCTCCGGCATGCCGTGATGGTAGGCCTCGAGGTACCTCTTAGGCCCTGCTGTTGTCGTAGATGCGAACGCCGAGGTCACGGCTCAGGGGGAGCGGCCATTCGGCGGGATCGTGAGCCCGCGCATCGTCGCTGCTGCCCAGCAGCACCAGAAGCCCCGCGTGTGTCCCGACGGGCACTCCGGTCCAGATCAGGCCGATCGGCCGGCTCGTCGTTCCGTCCCCGTCCGAGCCGTCGCTCAGCGTGACCGGCTGGGCGCCGCCGGCGTTGATCCCCGATTCGGTGACGGCGAGCCGGAACCGGGAAGACGGACTTCGGGACCGCTCGGTGATCCCCGGCCCGTAATGCTTCGGTGTCGCCCAGCTCGAGACCAGCGGGTCGAGGGCGGCGTGCTGCGCCGCGTCGGCCGCGGTCGGTTCACCGGCGTGCAGCGCCCGGAGCGTCGCGACGTCGCACCGGTCGTCGATGCTCGTCAGGAGGGGGATGGCAGGCTCGATCCCGGGTAGCGACTCCGCGACGATCCGTGCGGCGGCGCCGTCCGCGTCGGGCGCGCGCAGCCGGAACTCCTGGAGCACGAGGACGCGGATCGGATCGTCGGTCAGCACGTGCGAACGATGAGCCGGTGAGCGCGGCCCGTCATGACGCTGGCGTCACCTCCTATTCGTGACGCTGTTCGTGACGCTTTCGTCATGACCTGACCGGGCAGGCGGCGGAAGATGCTCGCGATGATCGGAAGCGAACTGAAGGTGGCCCGCGCCGAAGGGCTTTGGACGCTTCTCGGCCTCACCATCCTCGCCGCGTTCCTCGTCTTCACCGTCGGTCCATGACGGTCCGGTCATGACAGCGCGGGTTCCACGGGCGACTCTCAGGTCATGACAACAACCACCACCCAACCGAACGTCACCGCAAAGCGCGTTGAAGTTGAACTGGAGACGCCGTAGTGCCTGACGTCTGGTTCTTCATCGGACTCGCGATGGGCACGATCGTCACCGGCTTCTGTGCGGTCGGGTCGTTCGCGCGCGGATCGGCCAGCGTGGGCCACAGGTCGTGGGAACGCGAGCATTCCGCGCGAAACCGGGCGCTCGTCGCTCCTCGCGCCGCCGTCCGCGCGGTCACGGTGCGCGCGGTCCGGACCGACGCCGCGTAGCGCGAGGCCTCTTCTAGGGACGCACCCGTCCGCCCTCGGTCGATTTCGGTCGCACCTCGTCCGCCCGCACGGTGAGCCACTCGCGGAGCTGTGCGGATCGCATCGGCCGCGCCAGCGCGTAGCCCTGCCCGGCGCGGCAGCCCACCTCCCGCAGGCGATCCGCGATCGCGTCGCGCTCCACGCCCTCGGCGACGACGGTCATACGCACGTCCCGCGCGAGCCGGATCGTCGACTGCACGATCGCATCCGCCTGCGCGTCGTCGAGCATCGCGGCGACGAACGAGCCGTCGAGCTTGAGGCCGCTCAGCGGTAGTCGTCGCAGCCGGTCGAGCGACGAATAGCCGGTGCCGTAGTCGTCGACGACGAGCCCGAGCCCGAGCGCGCGCAGCTCGCGCGCGACCGGCAGCAGGTCGTCGAGATCCGACATGACCGCGCGCTCGCTGACTTCGAGCAGCAGACGCGCCGGCGCGATGCCGGCCGCGGCGAGCGCGTCGCGCACCGTGCCGACGAAGCGCGGATCGCGCAGATCGCGATCCGTCACGTTGACCGACATGAAGTGCCTCGCCGCGAGCGGACCGAGGTCGCGCAGCGTAGCCAGTGCCTGCTGCAGCGCCGCCCGGGTGATCGCCTGGAGCAGACCGCCGCGCTCGCCGACCGGGAGGAAGTCCTCGGGTACGAGCTCGCCGCGCGTCGGATGGTCCCATCGGACGAGCGCTTCGAAGCCGAAGCTCGCGCCATTGCGCAGGCCGATGATCGGTTGATACGCGAAGCTGAGCTCCTCGTGCTCGATCGCGTGTCGCAGGTCCACGTCGAGCGTGATCCGTGCGGGCTCGTAGTCGGCCTCGTGCTCCACTCGATAGACGGCGTGGCCGCTGCTGATCCGCTTCGCGGCGTACATCGCCATGTCGGCCCGGCGCGTGAGGCTGTCGGCGTCGGTGCCGTGATCGGGCGCGAGGACCACTCCGATGCTGGCCCGCACGAAGGCGTCGTGTCCCGCGACCCTGAAGGGCACCGCGAGCGCGGCCTGCAGCTTGTCGACGATCACCGCCACGTCGGTGAGATCGGCGATCTCGGGGAGCAGGATCGCGAACTCGTCGCCGCCGAGGCGCGCCGCGGTGTCGGACGCGCGCAGAGCGCCCGTCCACCGCTGTCCGAGATCGCGGAGCAGGGTATCGCCGGCCTCGTGGCCGAAGCTGTCGTTCACCTGTTTGAAGCCGTCGAGGTCGGCGAACAGCAGAGCGACCTTGTGATCCTTGCGCGAGCGCTGCAGCAGCGACTGCTCGAGCCGGTCACGCAGCAGGATGCGGTTCGGGAGGCCGGTCAGCTGATCGTGCAGCGCCATGTGCTGCAGGCTGTCCTCCACGTGACGCCGGGCGACCGCTTCGGCGAGGACGTTCGCGACGCTCGTCATGAACGCGATGTCGTGCTCTGGGAACGAGCGTCGGTCGCGGAAGTAGGCCTGAAGCGTTCCGGCGAACGACGCGAGTGACGGTGTCGCGACCGGCACGGCGAGCGCGCTCACCACCTTCTGCCGCCGCAGCCGATCGGACACGACGAAGCGGGTCTCGTTCGTCAGATCGGCGGCGATGAGGGGTGCGGCGGTGTGGAGCACGTACCCCGCGAGCGAAGCGGAGGGACCGCTCGGGATCAACGTTCCGACCGGCTCGTCCGTCCAGCCCACTCCCGCTCGCAGCACGCAGGTGGACTGGTCGGGCAAGAGCTCGACGACGCTCGCGTAGTCCGCGCCGAGCCCGTCGCGCATCGCCTCGGATGCCCGCATGAGCACGACGTCGAGGTCGCTGAGCGACAGCGCGTATCGGCCGAGCGCGGCCACGATGACCTGTTGCCGGAGCCGGGCGTCGAGCTGGGCCTCCGCTTCTTTTCTGGCGCTCACGTCGATCCAGCTCGAGACGACCTCGGTGGTGTGACCGTCCGGTCCGAGGATCGGCATCGCGTCGACCTGGACCCAGAGGCTGCCGCCGTCGCGGCGGGTGACGTGGATGACCTGCTGGCGCACGGGCTGCCCGGTCGCGGCCGCGCGCATCGCGGGCAGGTCATCGACCCCCAGCTCCCTGCCCTGCTGTTCGGCGGTCTTCAGGGTGGGCATGACGTGCTGGCCGATCACCTCTTCGCTCGTCATCCGGTACATCTCGAGGACCGCGGCGTTCGCGAACGTGATCACCCCGGCGGGGTCGCGCACGACCACCCCGCTTGCCAGCGTGTCGAGGATCAGGTGCTCGCGCCGCTGCACCGCGGTGAGCTCGACCAGGAGCCGCTCGGCCTGCTCGGCTCGGCCGCGCGCCTTCTGCTGCTCGCCGCGCAGTCGCGCCGCGAGGCCGGCGCCGACGAGCGACCCGATCGCCAGGACCGCGAGGCCCTCGGCCTGTGCGGGGCTCTGGATCGCGAAGGTGCCCACCGGTGGCAGCCGATACGCGACCCATCCGAGCAGCCACAGCACGCTGAGCGCCGCCGCCGCGAAGCTCGTCCACCAGGCGATGACGGCGACGACCAGGAAGAGGCTGAGATACAGGACCGCGTTGTCCGACACGAGCGCGATCGGGACGAGGGCGACGACGTCGATCGCGGCGGCGAACCACCAGCGCATGCGCCGCAGTTTGCCTCCGAGCCGTGAGACCCGCGGGATCAGAGCGGTATCGTCGCGATCAGCGGTAGGGGCCGAGCTGCTTCGCGGCCTCTTCGGCGAACGACATGTCGACCACCTTCGTCATATCCAGGGCCCTCGTCTGCGAGCCCTTGGCGACGAAATACTGCTGGGCCGAGTTCAGGCTCTGCACGTTCACCTTGCCGTCCGGATCGAGGCCGGGGAGGACCATCTTCTCGAAGAGCGCGACGTCGATGTTCGTCGCCTTCGCGAGGATGCTCACCGCGTCAGCCCGCTTCGTCGCGTCCTTCTTGTCGAACGCGTCGTTGAAGTAGCGCGCGCCCTGCAGATACGCGTTCATGAAGCGGACCGCGACGTCACGCTGCTGCGCGAACTTCTCCGAGAAGAGGATGACGGCGGTCTGCTCGTTCGGAACGGTGGCATCGGTGCGGCCGATGATCTGCCCGATGCCCTCGCTCACGATGCGCGTGACGTGCGGCTCGATCGGCACGGCGACGTCGACGCTGCCGTTGCGCAGCGCGACGATCATGTCCGGAAAGGCGAGCGGCACGACGTCGACATCCTTGATCGTGAGCCCGCCGGACCTCAGGTACTGATCGAGCGAATACTCGGGCACGATGTCGCGCGAGGCGATTGACACCTTCAGACCCCTGAGGTCCTTCGCCGAGGTCACCTTGCCGGCCAGCGCCGTTCGTACGACCACCGCCTCGTAGCCGTGGCCCGGGAGCAGGCTGCCCTTGTCCGCGACGATCGTGAGCTTGATCCCGCGGTCGACCGCGTTGAAGAGTCCCGCGCTGGGTGCGCCGCCGCCGACCTGGATCTCGTTCGTCGACAGCGGCGCGACCATGAGCGCCGCCGAGGCGAAGGGGGTTGATTCGAACGTGATGCCCTGCGCCTTGAAGTAGCCCTTTGCGTCGGCGAGGAAGATCGCCGCATCGGAGAGGCCGCCGACCTGACCGAACTTCACCGTGACCGGCGTCAGCGTCGGGGTCACGGTCGCCGAGGTCGCGGCCGAAGCCACGGCCGTCGCCGTGGCGGTCGGCGCGCTCGAGCACGCGCTCGTCGCCAGCAACGCCGTGAGTCCGATCGCGAGCGTCCGGAACCCCATCGTGCCCCTCCCCTCCGCCGGCTCCGCATGGTAGGCAGCGTCTTTCGCCGGCGCCATACGTCGGCGGCCGCCTGGCTGTCAGAGAGAGGCCCCGCCGGGCTGGCGGGGCCTCTCCAGGGCGTGTTTCGCGGCGCGTTTCAGGCGACGCGCAGGTGCCCGGTGCGACGCCTTGCGATACGGAGCGCGACCAGCGCCGCCGCACCAGCGATCCCAAGCGGCAGTGCGGTGCGCAGGGGATCCTCGGTCGGAGCACCGGATGACGGTGTCGCGACGGGAGCGGCGGCAACGGTGATCGGCGCGAGCGGCATCGGCGCGAAGTAGTCGCCCTGCGTCACCGACCACTGGTACGTCCCGGCCGCCGGGAACGTGACCTTCGCCACGTAGTGGCCGGGCGCGCCGTCGGGCACGCCGGCGAAGCTGAGGCTGCGCCCGTCGGACGTCCGCGCGATGATCTCGGTGCGGTCGACCTTCAGCGGATCGGTGCCGTCCATGCGGATCGTGTATCCGAGAGCGTAGGTCGTTCCGGCGACCATCTGTCCGGGAAGCGAGTCGAAGGTCGTGATCGCGCGCTCCTTGGCGGCGGCCGGAGCTGCGACCGCGACGAGCGCGAGCGCGGCGACGAAAGCGAGAACGAGCGTTCGTGACATGCGAGCCTCCACGAGGTGTGGCTGCTGCGGCCCTTCGCGCCACACACCCCTCCTACAACGGCGCGGCCTGGCCGGTTCCCGTACCGTTGAAAAGATGCGGGACGCCTTCGCGATCGTGCTCCACTCGCATCTGCCATATGCCCGTGGCGCGGGCCGCTGGCCGCACGGCGAAGAGTGGATCCACGAGGCGATCCTCGGCACGTACCTGCCGCTGCTGGTCGCGCTGCACGACCTGCGCGCCGAGCGCGTGCCTTTCCAGATCACCCTCGGCATCACCCCGATCCTGCTCGAGCAGCTTGCCGATCACGACATCGACGCGCGCTTCGTCGAGTACGCCGACGACCAAGTGGCGCGCGCGACGCGCGATGCGGAGCAGTTCGCCGCAGCCGGCGCGGGCCATCGCGCGGGGGTCGCGTCGTTCTATCGGGACCGCTTCACCCTGCTGCGCGACGCGTATCTGCGTCGCTTCGGTCGCGACCTGGTCGGCGCGTTCTCCGATCTCGGTCGAACCGGGCACGTAGAGATCCTCACGTCCGCCGCGACCCACGGCTACCTGCCGCTGCTCGACGAGCGATCCGTGCAGGGGCAGCTCGCGATCGGCCTCGCGTCGACCGAGCGCCTTACCGGGCTGCGCCCCAACGGGATCTGGCTGCCGGAGTGCGCCTACCGTCCCGGTCTCGAGGACGTTCTCGAAGCGCATGGGCTCGACCACTTCTTCACCGATTCGACGCTCTTCTCCGATACGCCGACGGCGACGACGCGACGCACGCTCCTCTCGCAGCGCACGTGGTCCGCGGGCGCTGTCGCGCAGCTCGAGGCGGCGCTGGCGGGAAGCGCGACCGCCGACGCCTTCCGCCCATACCTTGTCGGCTCGAGCGGGGTCGCGGCGATCGCGCGCCACTCGAAGGTCTCCGGCCAGGTGTGGTCGGCCGCGACCGGCTATCCGGGAGACGCGTCGTATCGCGAATTCCATCGCAAGGACGACCGCTCCGGGCTGCGCTACTGGCGGGTCACCGATACGGCCACCGACCTCGGTGCGAAGGATGACTACGACATCGAGCGCGCGGCGGAGCGCGCGCGATCGCACGCGACGCACTTCGTCGGCGTGGTCCGCGATGCGCTGGCCGACCATCGCGCGCGCACCGGTCACGACGGGCTGCTCACGACGACGTTCGACAGCGAGCTCTTCGGGCACTGGTGGTTCGAGGGCGTCGACTGGCTGAGCCAGGTGCTGCGTGCGCTCGGCGAGCGCACGACGACGGTGGCGCGCTATCTCGCCGAAGCGCCGCCGCGCGAGCGGATCGCCTTGCGCGAGGGCTCGTGGGGCAAGAACAACGACCACTCGACCTGGCTCAACGCCGACACCGCCTGGATGTGGGACGAGCTCGGTCGCCTCGCGGAGGCATTCGCGGCGGCCGGCACGACGCCACCCGACGATCCACTGCGCGCGAGGGCGGCGCGACAGGCGACGCGCGAGCTGCTGCTGGCGCAGTCCAGCGACTGGCCGTTCCTGCGCACCACCGGCCAGGCGACTGATTACGGCATCGAGCGCTTCAAGAGCCACGTCATGCGCTTCACGCGGGCGCTCGAGCTGTGGCGCCGCGGCACGGCCGAGGATGAAGCGGAGCTGCGGACGCTGGAGCGCGCGGACAACCCGTTCCCCGACGCGGATCCGGGCGCTTTCGAGAGTCGCGCTCGCTAAGCGCTCAACGCAACCCTGTCAGCGCGATCAGCTGGTATGAGAGAAAGGCGAGCGCCGAGGTCGCGGGGATCGTGAGGATCCACGCCGTCATCATGTTGCCGGCGATGTTCCAGCGCACGTAGTTGGCTCCGCGGGCCGCGCCGACGCCCATGATCGTCGACGCGATCGTGTGCGTCGTCGAGAGGGGGAACCCGAGGCGCGACGCGGCCTCGATGACCGACGCCGCCGCGGTCTCGGCGGCGAATCCGTGGACGGGCTCCAGATGCGTGAGCTTCGTGCCCATCGTGCGGATGATCCGCCACCCGCCGGCGGCGGTGCCGAGCGCCATCGCCGTCGCGGACAGGACGATGACCCACACGGGGATCGGGAGCTTGCCGCCAGGGAGGACCTCGCCGGCGACGAGCGCCGCGGCGATGATGCCCATCGTCTTCTGCGCGTCGTTGCCGCCGTGGCTGTACGCCATGAACGCGCTCGAGAGGAGCTGCGCTCGACCGAAGATCGCACCCATCGCGCGGCGCCCGACCCGTTGGAACGCGTTCAGCAGCACGATCATCAGCACGACCGCGATCGCGAAGCCGACGAACGGCGACACGATGAACGGCAGGAGCGTCTTCTGGCCGATCTGCGCCCACAGCGGTCCATCGAAACCCGCCTGCGCGACCGCCCCGCCGACCATGCCGCCCACGATCGCGTGGCTGGAGCTCGACGGGATCCCGTAGTACCAGGTGAGGAGATTCCACGCGATCGCGCCGACCAGCGCCGCGAGCACGGCGCCTCGCGTGATGACGTGCGGATCGACCAGGCCGGCGCCGATCGTGCTCGCGACCGCGGTGCCCGTGAGCGCGCCCGCGAAGTTGAGGCCGGCGGCCATCAGGATGGCCTGCCAGGGAGCGAGGACGCGGGTCGCGATGACGGTGGCGATCGCGTTCGCGGTGTCGTGGAAGCCGTTGATGAAGTCGAACGCGACCGCGGTCGCGATCACCAGCCCGAGCAGGAGCAGCCCGCTATCCATGCTTGACCGTGATGCCCTCGAGGACGTCGGCCACGTCCTCGAGCCGGTCGGTGACGGCCTCGAGCTGGTCGTAGATCTCCTTCCAGCGGAGCAGGTCGTACACGTCGTCGTGCTGGGCCAGCACCGCGGAGAGCGCGCCGCGAGCGATGCGATCGGCTTCGTTCTCGAGCCGGTTCACCTCGACGATGTGCGCGCGCACCTGGTCGAAACGCCGCTTGTCGCGGAGATTCGGCACCGCGGCGGCGATCTCGTCGGCGCCCTTCTCGATGATCCGGCAGAGCACCGCCGCCTCTGGTCGCGGCTGCACGACCTTCCAGAGGATCATCGTGTCTCCGGCCTGCTGGATGCCGTCGATCCCGTCGTCGATGCGGCCGGCGATCGCGGTCACGTCCTCGGTGTCGAAGGGCGCGAGGAAGCTGCGCCGCGCGAGGTCGATGACCTCGTGGGTCACGAAGTCGCCCTGGTGCTCCGTTTCCGTGATCTGCGCGAACTTGCCGTCGACGTCGTGGAAATCCTCGACGAGCTCGCGGAGCTGGCGCGCGGCGCGCTGGAGGATCTGCGCGTGCTGCTCGAACAAGTCGTAGAAGCGCGTCTCCGCGGGCAGGATCTGGAACTTGGGCATCTAGGCTCCTCTCCTCTTGCTGCTCGGCTGGCGGTGAGACGGGCAATAAAAAACCGCGCCCACTGGGCGCGGTCTTGCTTGCATGTCCATGGCCCGCCTCAGCGGGTCCGGGCCCCGCAGGGCCCGCGTCCGACAGTCATCTCGTCCGAACGATAGCACGGCGCGCGGTCACATACCGCGCCGCGCTTCTGACCGATCGGTCTCGCTAGCCCTTCTTCTCCCCGCGCTCGGGCTTCTTGCCGGGCGCACCCTTCTCCGCCTTGGCGGGGGCCGCTGCGCCCTTTCCCTCCGCCGGAGCGGCGCCCTCGGCTGGGGCGGCGCCCTCCGCCGGTGCCGCACCCTCGGCGGGCACTGCGCCCTCCGCGCCCTCGACGGCCTCGGCCTCCGGCTTCGGCGCCTCGACCTCGGCCTTCACGAGCACGGCGCGCGCGACGAGCTCGTCGGGGTCGTTGAGGATGCGCACCGTCGTCGCGTCGATGACGAGGTCACGGACGTGGAGCGCGTCCTCGAGCTGCTGGATCCCGGAGAGGTCGACGGCGATGCGGTGGGGGATGTCCTGCGGGAACGCCTCGACGCGAATGTGATCGAGGGCGTGGACGAGCACGCCGCCCAGCGTCTTGACGGCGGGGGACTCTCCGGTGAAATGCAGCGGGACATCGGCATGGGTCTTCTCGGTGAGGCTGACCCGCGCGAAGTCGACGTGGAGAAGCTTGCCGGAGCGCGGGTCGCGCGACACGCCGTGGATGAGCGCGGAAACCGCGTCTCCGTCGAGGCCCTCGAGGGCGAGCAAGGTGGTGCGGCCCCAGCGGCGATAGGCGAGCTCGAAGGAGTGCGCGTCCGTCTCGACCGGCGTTGAGTCGGCGCGGCCGCCGAAGATCACGCCCGGAAGGCGTCCTTCGCGGCGGAGCCGGCCCACCTGCTTGCCGAGGACCGCGCGCTTACGGACGGACAGCTTTTGCGCTTCGGCCATGCGGATCGCTCCCCTTTGTCGCCTGTGAGGACTCGATTATCGCATGTCCGCGGTGGTGCGTACGCGAACCGTACAAAAGAGGCTCGCAACGCCCTTCTGCGGTAGAATCGCCTCTGAATGGCCGACCGCCTGAGATTGGCGCTGGTCTTCCACCAGCACCAACCGGCGGGGAATTTCCCGTCTGTATTCCAAGAAGTGACCGAGCGCGCCTACGCGCCGCTCGTGGCCGCTCTCTATCGGCACCCCGAAGTGAAGGCGACACTCCACTTCTCGGGGCCGCTCCTGGACTGGCTCGAAAGCAACCGTCCCGACGTCATCGGCGACCTCGGCGACCTCCTGAAGCGGGGCCAGGTGGAACTGCTCACCGCCGGCTACTACGAGCCCATTCTCGTGGGCGTGCCACGGCGCGACGCGGTCGCGCAGATCCGCGCGCTGACCGAGCGCGTCGTGGCGACGTTCGGGCACCGGCCGCTCGGGGCGTGGCTCACCGAGCGCGTGTGGGAGCCGCACCTGCCGTCGCTCCTCGCGGAGGCCGGCGTCGCATACACCACGCTCGACGAGGAGCACTTCCTCCAGGCCGGATTGCGCCGCGACGAGCTCGGTGAGTCGTTCATCACCGAGGACCAGGGCTTCCCGCTGGTCGTCTTTCCCGGAAACGAGCGTCTCCGCTACCTCATCCCGTTCCGCGACGTGAGCGCCTCCATCAAGGAGCTGCGCGAGCGCCGCGAGGCCGGGGCGCGCCTGGTCGTCTACGCCGACGACGGCGAGAAATTCGGAGCGTGGCCGGGGACGTATCAGCGCGTTCACAAGGACGGCTGGCTCGAGGAGTTCTTCACCCAGATCGTCGCCCAGGCCGAGTGGCTCGAGACCATCACGCTCGAGAACGCGTGGATCTTCAACAAGCCATCCCGCCGCGTGTACCTTCCGGGCGGCGCATACCCGGAGATGAGCGAATGGACGCTCGACGCGCCGGCCGCGCGCCGCTTCAGCCAGGCGCGCAACGCGCTCAAGGACGACCAGGCCGCGCTGGTCGTGTCGCCGCCGTGGCGCAGCTTTCTCTCGAAGTACCCCGAGGCCAACGCGCTGCACAAGCGGATGCTCATGGTGTCCGAGGAGCTCGCGCGGCGCAGCATCCTCGACAGCTCGCTCGAGGTCCGCCAGGCGCAGCAGAACCTGTGGCGCGCGCAGGGCAACGACGTGTACTGGCACGGCGTGTTCGGCGGCATCTACCTTCCGCACCTGCGCGCCGATGCGTACGGCGGGCTGCTGAAGGCCGAGCGCCTGCTCGCCGAGCGACGGCTCGCGGCCGGCGAGCAGCGCGACTACGACGTCGACGGGTACGAGGAGTACCTCTTCCGCGGCAATGCGGGCGCGGTCTTCGTGCACGTACAGGGCGGCGCGGTCATCGAGTGGGACGTGTTCGCGTCCGCGACCAACCTGGTCGACACGCTCGCTCGGCGCTCGGAGGCCGACCACGATCATCTCCGTCGCGCGGAGAAGGCCGGCAAGGTCAAGGTCGGCAAGGCCGGCGACCGCGACTCGAAGTCGATCCACGAGGTCGTCCGCGCGAAGGAGCGCGGGCTCACCAAGCTCCTCGACTACGATCCCGCGCGCCGCGCGCTCTTCCAGGACAGCTTCCGCGTCGGACGCGAAGAGCCGGTCTCGCTCCACGCCGCGATCTACGCACTCACCCCGCAGCGCGAGGCGCGCACGGTGAGTCTCATCCTCGAACCGCCGGCCCGCACCCTCGCTTCGGTCGAAGGCCTCGGCATCCGCAAGGACATCCGCATCGCCGACGAGGGCCTCGCCGCGGGCGTGCGCTATCGCGTGCGCAACGAAGGCGAGGAGGTCATCAGCCTCGTGTTCACGAGCGCGTCGAACCTCGGGCTCCTGTCCGAGAGCAACGCCGCGGACGTGATCACGCTTGGCACGCGCAAGACGAATCCGGGTCGCGAGCTGGTGGTCAAGAACGTCGCCGAGGTGATCGTCCACTCGGAGACGCGCCACTTCGACATCACCTTCGCCATCGATCCGCCCGCCGAGGTCACTTCGAAGCCGATCTACGCGGTCGCGAACTCCGAACAGGGCTTCGAGCGTCTGTACCAGCAGACCGAGATCTCCTGCAGCTGGAACGTCACGCTCGACCCCGACGAGCACGTCGATCTCGAGGTGCGCGCGACGGCGGTGGGCCAGATGGTCGAGCCGGAGATCCAGCGGCTGCCGGTGCGGCGCCGCAAGGCGGTCGTGCCCCCAGGTACCGAAACCCCCGCCCGCACCAAGCGATAGCCGTCGTGATGGAAGTCCCGATGCGCCACGACGCGGGCCCGGCGGCGCCACCGCCGCGGTCCGGCCGCGGCCCCGCGCTCCTGCTCGTCGGCATCCTCATCGGAGCGGTCGTCGGTGGTGCCGCCGGCGGCTACGTCGCGAGCAGCGGTGTCATCGCGCCGGCGGGGGGCGACACCGCGACTGCGTCGACCGCACCGCTCCCGACGGCCGCCCCGGCGCGCAACGTTCCCGCGGTGGCCAACGACCAGGTCGTGCAGGTCGTGAACGAGCTGCTCCCGAGCGTCGTCACGATCGTGAACAAGCTCCCGAACGGCACACCGCAATCGAGCGGCTCGGGGTTCGTCATCGACGCCCAGCGCGGATTCATCGCGACGAACAACCACGTCGTCGAGAACGTGCGCGACGCGAACGCGAGCAGCAGCTTCGACGTCATCTTCAGCGACGACAAGACGGTGTCGGGGAGGCTTGTAGGACGCGACCGGTTCACCGACATCGCCGTGCTGCAGGTATCGGCACCCAACCTGAAGGCCGCGACGCTGGCGAACAGCGACGAGGTCCCCGTGGGATCGACGGTCGTCGCGATCGGCAGCGCGCTCGGCACGTTCCAGAGCACGGTCACGACGGGAGTGGTCTCCGCCAAGGGGCGTCGCGTCCCGGAAGCGCAGGACATCTTCCTCGAGGACCTGATCCAGACCGACGCGGCCATCAACGAGGGCAACTCGGGCGGCCCACTCATCTGGGCGGCGACGAAGCAGGTCGTCGGCATGAACACGCTGGTGAACCGCGAGAACGGATCCGAAGGGCTGGGTTTCAGCATTTCCAGCAACACGATCCGGACGATCGCGGACGAGCTGATCAAGAACGGCCGGATCGATCGCGGCACGATCGGGATCCAGTACCAGCCGGTGAGCGCGCGCTCGGCCGTCAGCCTCGGTCTGCCGGCGCAGACCACCGGCGTGCTGGTCGTTCAGATCGTCCCCGGCTCAGCCGCGGCGCAGGCGGGGATCAAGGTCCGTGACGTGGTGACCAAGATCAACGATCAGGTCATCGACAACGAGCATCCAGTCGCGACGATCATGACGAAGTTCCGCCCGGGCGATAAGGTCACGCTGACGATCATCCGCGACGGCAATTCGCAGAAGGTGGACGTCACCCTCGGCCGATAACTCAGCTCGAGACGATGAACGTGAAGCACTTCCTGATGTTCAACGGCCTTAACGCACCGTATTAAACCGCCGGTAGGCCGTACCGGACGCTATTCGAACCGCTCCTTTTACTGCGCGTCGACCGCTACGAAAGCCTGAAGGAAGGCGCCTACATCGACCTGTCGGAGTGGAGCGCCGCTCTGTGCATCGATCACGTGCATCCACCTGCCCAGGGCGTTCAGCGCATAGATGAAGCGTCCGTCCGAGCTGAACGACATGTCCGAGAATGTCCCACTCGCCTCGAACGGTAGGGGCCCAAGCGTGCGAGTCTCGACCCGTCGGATCCCGTCCACGCCGATCAGGTAAAGCGTCCGCTCGTCCGGCGAGAGAATCGCGCCTGCACGGAGGAGCATCTTCGCGTCCGCGATGGGCATCAACCATCGCGCCAGCGCTCCGAAGCGGGTCGGATCTGGCGCGGCCGAAAGCTTGGCGGTGCGGCGGACCGTCAGGGACGCCGCGTCGATCTCGTTCACCACCGCTGCGGGATTCGCCACATACAGCGTCCGCCCATCGCGGGTCGCGACAAGCGACCAGAGCTCATCCAGCTCTCCCGGCGGGTATTTCTCGGTCGGTATCCGCACGACGCGCGCGTTGCGGGAGTCGAGATTCAGCCGCACGAGGTACGGCGCCCCGTGTCCGACCGTAATGAGGCTGTACGCCGCACTCCCGATACGCACGGGGTCGGCGCGGAATCCGGTCATCTGAGGCAGCGGGTCGCCCTGAAGATCCATGAGGGTACCGCTCGCAAGGTCGTACACACGCAGCACTGACGTCGTGGGACGGTCGTTGGGCTTGTTCTCGATCAGGTACAGAGAACGGCCGTCGTCGCTGATGGAGTCAACGAAGTAGTTGCCCTCCATTTGGATGACCCGCGGCGACCCGCTGAACGCCGTATCGACCACCGCGAAGGTGCTGCGCGCGGTCCACTTCCCGGTCGGATCGGTGTAGTTGTAGGCCGATCCCACCAGCGCGAGCCATTTCCCGTTGCCCGACAGTGCGACCGGCCCGGCCACGCCTCCGCGGAAGGTCCAGCGATCCGCCAGCGTGCTCGCGCGAAGCTCCGCGCCCGTCAGCCGGTCGAACACCGTTAGCTTCGTCCCGCCACCGCTATCGCCCACGCTTACGATCGTTCGCCGGTCAGGAAGCAGGACACCGTCCGGTAGCTCCCGCACGACAGCGCCGGTCGGGACCGACCGCGCGACGAGCTTTGCGGCGCGCGCGTCGTTCTGGCGGATCGTGACCACATCCTTCGTGTCGACCCTTGGGCTCGCGGTCGACAGAGCGGCCGGCGATGACGTCGGCTGCTCGGATGGCCGGACGGCCGGAGCGCATGAGGCGATCAGGCCGATAGCAAGAGTGAGCGCCGTCCGCTTGGACATCTCCCTACAACTACAAGCATCGGACGTGCGCGGTTCCTGACGTCGCGGCTCGCCGTCGGGGCCAGCCAACCGAGCCGCGACGTGCTGGCCGATACTCTCGGCTGGGTGGAGCTGACCCGGCGCGACGCGCGCCTCTACGTCGCGGCCAACGGGCTCGGCAGCTTCGGCCTCGGCGTCACGGCCTTCTATCTGAACTTCCTGTATCGCGCGCTCGGGTTCGGGGACGCGCGCATCGGCTCGCTCGCGTCGGGCCTCGCGCTCGGGGCCGTGCTCGGCGCGCTGCCGGCGACCCTCGCGGCGCGCCGGCTCTCCCGCCGCGCCACGATCATCGCGGGCGGCACGGTCACCGGCGCCGGCGTGGTGGCGATCCTCCTCTTCGATGACTTCACGCTGCTGCTGCTCGCCGCGGCGCTCATCGGCTTCGGTGGCGTCGTCGTCTCGTCCTCGGGCAGCGCGCTGGTCGCCGACGCGACGAGCATCGGCGACCGCCCGCTGCTCTTCGGACAGGCGATCGCGCTCGCGACGACCGCGTCGTTCCTCGCGAGCTCGATCGCCGGCGCGCTCGCGGCGCCGCTCGGCTCGCTGCTCGGGCGCGCCGCCGGAGACGCGCTCGTGCTTCGCGTCCTCATCGGCGCCGGCGGGCTCATCGCCGCCTCCTCGATCGTGCCGATCCTGTTCGTTCGCTCGGCGCGCGTCCGTCGCGGCGGCCACGACGCTCCGGCGCGGCGGGCGGGAGCGGTCACCATCACATTCAGTTCTAGGCGCGGAGGAACGACCCTCTTGAGACTTCTCGCCGACCAGCTCGGGCTACGGGGATCGAGGATCGCCCAGACCTTGAGCGATCCGCTGCTCGCTGAGTGGACCGCGAACAACTTCGCGAATGGTTCCCCCAGCATCGATGAAGAAGGTTGTAGGAAGTCCGGCCACACCGTAGCGGCGTGACGCAAACGCGCCTGGGTCAATGACTGGGTCGATCGTGGCCAGACCGATGAGATGCACGAACGACGCCACGGTATCGGCATCCTCCGCCACGTCTATGGCCACGATGGTCGCGGTGGAATACGTACGGGCCACACGGTCGAGTGTCGGCATCTCGATCCGGCAGGGAACGCACCACGAGGCCCAGAAGGTCAAGACGACCGAGCGTCCACGTAGGTCCGCTAGGCGGCTCTGTCCCCCGCTTGGCTCCTTCCAGATCAGATCCGGCGCAAGCTCACCGACCTGGAGCGACGACGGCGAGGCGCGGCTGACAATGGTTCGGAATCGCGGCGCGTCCACATCGACAATCGGGTCAGCCACTTGCTGCGCCAGAGCGAGGCCTGCGACGCCGAGAATTGTGGCAGCCAGGCCAAACCTGACTATCGAATGCCAACCGAAATCCGCGCTCTGTTGAAAGCTGATGGCAACCCCGGCGAGCGCTCGGCTAGGGCGTGTTGTACTGACGGACCGCACTCCCCCAGACGATTGCGTCGTCACACGCTCGTGCGGGACTGATGTAGCAGACTCCCGGTGATGGGCTCCCCGGACAGTCGCAACTCTCACCGCTCCTTATCCAGCGGCCGAAGTAAACGTCGGCCCAGTAGTTTCCCTGGCTGCAGTTCAGATCTCCGATGTCGTGCAGATAAAGGTAGGAGAACCCCGCTGTGTGGCCGGCGGAGTCGTAGTGCTCCGGTACCCACCCCGGGTCATACATGACGATCAAACTGCCGTAGGGCCACGCTGCAGCCGGGTCACCCGTGCACGATGATGGATGATTGGCGAAATGACCATTGCTCAGCTCGACGCTCGAGTCCGAACCCGTGAGGTTGCCATTTGCGTAGCCTGTCATCACGCCGCTGACAACCGCTGCCCTGACGTCAGGGAGCGCGCTCACGACAAGGGCGACAGACGCAAGAGCGACCGCACCGATGAAGAAGAGAAGTCTCCTCAATACGGTTGCCACGTCATGGTCCCTCCATTGACGGCGAGCACGGTATTGCCGAGCACGGTGAGCCCGTAAATCTCGTTTGAGCCTTGAATCAGAGACGCGGGCGATGAGGTGGCCTCCCATGTACGACCGTCGTCCACGCTCGCGAAGAAGCCACTGCGAAAACCGCCGGCCAGGATGATCCCGCCTGGAGTCGCGATAACGCTGGCCGTCGGAGCTGGCAGTACGAGGTTCCACGATCGCCCGCCGTCCCCTGAGCGGTAGATGCCACTCCCGCCTGAGTCAGCGAACCATGCGCTCGCACTTCGTGCTAGCCGAAGCGTGTGGGCCGGCGTCTGCAGCTCGAAGCTGGCGCCGTCAGTCAAGATCGTAGCGGTCGTCTGGGTCTCGTCCGTGGCGGCGACGAGGTTGTCCGCAAGTGCTGAGAGCCGAATCCCCGCTCTCATCGGGAGTTTCGACCATGGACTCCCGCTTTGACTAGCGAACAGTCCGACTTCAGGCCCAGCGACCACAGCGGCATATCGGTGGCTGGCGGTCTGCGCCAGATACTGCGCGGGGCCACTTGGGGACGGCTCCTGTAGCCAAGATCGACCCTGGTCGCCACTGCGCCAGATTCCGTTCTCGGTGCCGACGAAAATCTCGCCCGAAGCTGTCGGAAGGATGGTGTATCCGTTCATCCCGGCTTGGAGCGGGAGGCTGCCCATTTCTCGCCAGGCCGCACCATCCGAGCTAGACCAGAGTGTCAGACCTTGGGGACTCTCACGTATCGCATAGGCGGTGCCGTTGAAGGTGACGAGTCCGAAAATGAGCCCACGGAGCGGACTGGCGGTCCAAGTCTTGCCGCCGTCCTGAGAGAAAGCAACGCCCCCTTGATTGCTCGGCGCAAAGATATCGCGACTGACCGGTATTCCACTGATCCGGTCGATCTCGACGCGAGCCGGCCAGGCGCTATACGTCCCGCTGACACTGACAACGAAGTGCCCTCCACCATCGAGCCGGAGGCCAAAGCGATAGCCCAGGCTCTTGCCAGATCCTGGCGTCAGTTGACCGCGAGCCAAAGCCATCCGAATCGCAAGATCGGAATCGATTCCGTCCGGTATGGCGACCGGCGTCGCTGTGAGCGCGTCGGTGATTTGCGAGACGGAACCGTCGACAACCTCCGCGATCATTTGATGACCGTCGACGAGTGACGCAACCGTTACACGCCATGACCGAGCGCGACCGTCGGCTCCAATCTCGCCCGTGCGCGGCAGGCTTTCCGCTGCAACGACTGCCCTTACGGGATCGCCGATCGCCGTACGTGCAGTTGCGATTGCCTCGTTGAGGGTGAGCGGCTTGGGCGTTTGAGCGCTCGCTTGCGGGACTTGTGGAGCCGAAACGATCGTCTGAGCTTGAGGGACGGTTGACTGGAGAGCGATCGTCCGGGCAACCGAGGATGCCGCGAGTACGACGATCACAATGGGGACCGCCGCCGCCAGAATCCAGTATGGTCTCGACCCGCTAGTCCTCATTCATGCTCCCCAGGCAAGGGTTCTTGCTTCTCGCTGCCGCCCTTAGGCCGACCATCTGTTCATCATTTTCGAAGAAGTACGGCCAATATGCTTCTACTCTACCGAGCAGGTTACCTAGGTCAAGTCACATTTCAGTGAAAGCGGACAACCTAGCCGCGCAGGCTTGGCACTGATCGGCCCTGCTGATCCAGATGCGCGCTCGCCCGCGGCGATAGTCCCCACACTCGCCGATGAATTCGTCGCGCTGCCCGCCAACCTCCTCGCGCAGCGGCTCTATGCCGGTCTGACACTCCACCGGCACCTCACACGTCGCCACGGCACGGTGCCCTCGGTGTGGCGCCTGCTCCGTCGCCGTGGTCTGGTCACGCCCGAGCCGCGCAAGCGTCCACGCTCATCCTTCGTCCGCTTCGGGGGGCGGCACTGCCCAACGAGTGTGGCAGACCGTACCGGATTCGAACTGGATCGCCCGACTCGCGTCGAGGACGCGCGTCGTTCAGCGCATGAGCCGCCCACGTCAAGGCCAGCCATCGGTACTCTCGGCTGGGTGGAGCTGACCCGGCGCGACGCGCGCCTCTACGTCGCGGCCAACGGGCTCGGCAGCTTCGGCCTCGGCGTCACGGCCTTCTATCTGAACTTCCTGTATCGCGCGCTCGGGTTCGGGGACGCGCGCATCGGCTCGCTCGCGTCGGGCCTCGCGCTCGGGGCCGTGCTCGGCGCGCTGCCGGCGACCCTCGCGGCGCGCCGGCTCTCCCGCCGCGCCACGATCATCGCGGGCGGCACGGTCACCGGCGCCGGCGTGGTGGCGATCCTCCTCTTCGATGACTTCACGCTGCTGCTGCTCGCCGCGGCGCTCATCGGCTTCGGTGGCGTCGTCGTCTCGTCCTCGGGCAGCGCGCTGGTCGCCGACGCGACGAGCATCGGCGACCGCCCGCTGCTCTTCGGACAGGCGATCGCGCTCGCGACGACCGCGTCGTTCCTCGCGAGCTCGATCGCCGGCGCGCTCGCGGCGCCGCTCGGCTCGCTGCTCGGGCGCGCCGCCGGAGACGCGCTCGTGCTTCGCGTCCTCATCGGCGCCGGCGGGCTCATCGCCGCCTCCTCGATCGTGCCGATCCTGTTCGTTCGCTCGGCGCGCGTCCGTCGCGGCGGCCACGACGCTCCGGCGCGGCGACGGCTCTTCCTGCGCTTCGCCGCGCTCGAGGTCTGCTTCGGCTTCGGCGCCGGCAGCTTCCTGCCCTTCGTGAATCTGTTCTTCGCCGATCGCTACGGCCTGTCCTTCGCGGCGGTCGGTGTATCGATCGGCGTCCTCGCCGTCGTCGGGAGCCTCGGCGCGCTCCTGCACTCGCGGCTCTTCGTTCCGCGCTACGGCTGGCTGCGCGCGGTCGTCCTCGTCGAGCTCGCCTCGCTCCCCTTCGCGCTCCTGGCTGCCGCCGCCGGCGAGCCCATCGTCGCGGTCGGCGCGCTCGCGATACGCGCCTTCCTCATGTACGGCGCGTCGGCGACGATGACGGCGTTCACCCAGTCGTCGTTCGCGCCCGCCGAGCGCGCGGGCGCGCACGCCGGCCTGATCATCGTCTGGAATCTGGCGAACGCCGTGGCCGCGTATCTCTCCGGCTTCGTGCGGAGCACGGTCGGTCCGACCGGGTATCAGCTCAACATCGCGACGCTGGTGGGCGCGTACCTGATCGCCGCGCTGCTCACGCTCGCGCTCTTCCGTTCGCACGAGCCGCGCGGCGACACGATCGTCTCCTCTCCCTCAGACTCGCCTCGATGAACACCGCGGAGCGCGTGCGCGCGGAGCTCGCGGCGGCGTTGCGGCGTGCGGCCGACGAGCTCGGCTGGCAGGCGGACCTCCCCGCCACGACGCTCGAGGTGGAGCGGCCGAAGGATCCCGCGCACGGGGACTATGCGACGAGCGTTGCGCTGAAGCTGGCGCGGCCTCTCCGAAAGCCGCCGCTCGAGATCGCCGAGGCGATCGGTGCGCGCGTGGCGCCGGGAGAGGTCATCGCGTCGGTTGAGGTCGCGAAGCCCGGCTTCGTGAACGTCCGCCTCTCCGAGCCGTGGCTCGCGCGCCAGGCGGAGACCATCGTCCTGTCCGGCACGGCGTTCGGTCGGACCGAGCTGCTCCGCGGGCAGCACATCCAGGTGGAGTTCGTCTCGGCGAACCCGACCGGGCCGGTCACGGTCGCGAACGCGCGTGGCGGACCGCTCGGCGACGTCATCGCGAGCCTGCTCGCCTTCCACGGCGCGGACGTCCAGCGCGAGTACTACGTCGAGGACGGCGGCACGCAGGTGAAGCGGTACGGCGTCTCGATCGCGGTGCGGTACAGGCAGCTGCTCGGTGAGGACATCGAGCTGCCCGCGGACGGCTATCCGGGCGACGACGTCGTCGAGACCGCGAAGCGGATCCAAGAGCGCGACGGCGACAGGCACCGCGCTCTCTCAATGGAGGAGCAGGCCGACCTGTTCGCACCGATCGGGATCGAGTGGGCCGTGAGCGAGGCCAAGCGCGTGACCGGCAAGCTCGGCATCCACTACGACGAGTGGTTCCATCAATCCTCGTTCCTGCGCTCGGGCTATTTCGACGAGACCATCGCGGAGCTCCGGAAGCGCGGCCGCATCGTCGAGCGCGACGGCGCGATCTGGTTCGACGCCCCCGAGATGCCCGAGGACAAGGAGGGCTGGGTCGTCATCCGCTCGAGCGGCGATCCCGTCTATCTCGGCACGGACATCGCCTACCACCGGCTCTGCCTCACCGAGCGTGGGTTCGACCGGAAGATCAACGTGTGGGGCGCGAACACCCACTACCACCTGCTCCAGCTCAAGGTGGCTCTGCCTGCACTCGGCATTCCCGACGATCGCTGGCGCGTCGTGCTGTATCAGTACGTGCGCTTCGTGCACGAAGGCGTGCTCAAGCGGATGGGTCGGCGGACCGGGGCGTTCCTGCTGCTCGAGGACGTCATCGATGCGGTCGGAGCCGACGTGACCCGCTTCTTCATGCTGCAGTCGAGCGCCGATCGCCAGCTGGATTTCGACTTCGAGCTGGCGGTGCAGCAGTCGAATGACAACCCCGTCTACTACGTCCAGTACGCACACGCGCGGATCGCGAGCATCGTACGCGCCGCGACCGAGCAGGGGCAGAGCGGCGAGGGCGCCGACGTGTCGCTGCTGCGCGAAGCCTCCGAGCTCGACCTGATCCGCGGGTGCCTGCGCTTCGAGGAGCTCGTCCTCGATCTGCGGGAGACGCTCGGCGTGCACCAGCTCACCTCGTACGCGATGGAGCTCGCCGGACTCTTCCATGGCTTCTACCGCGACCACCGCGTCCTGGGCGAGGACATCGCCCTATCGAAGGCCCGCCTGCGCCTGGTCGAGGCGGTGCGGGTCACGCTGCGCCAGGTCCTCGGGCTGCTCGGCGTCACCGCGCCCGACAAGATGTGACCTCCGCCTCCGGCTCCGGCTTTCTGGAGCGGCCTTCGCCGCTCCATCAGTGAACGTGACTTTCGGGAGCGGCGTCCTAGGCTTTTCCCGGGGAGGCCTGCATGCCTGAGCTCGCGCAGCGCGTCGGATTGGGGCTGGCGGCACGCGGCGACGTCGAGGACACGATCGTGTGGTGCGAGCGGGCGCGCGCCGCGGGCCTCGAGTCGGTCTGGTTCCACGATTCGTACTTCGAACGCGACGCCGTCACCTACGCCACTGCCGTCGCGACGCGCGTCGGCGAGATCGGCATCGGTCTCGGGGCGCTGAACCCGTTCACCCGCCATCCCGTGCTCATCGCGATGACCGTGAGCGCGCTCGACGAAATTGCGCCCGAGCGCATCCGTCTCGCGCTCGGCAGCGCGCTACCGCTGCGGCTCGCGCAGATGAAGATCCCGTACAAGCCCGAGGACGCGGTCACGCGGTCGAGCGAGGCGATGGATATCTGCCGCGCGCTATGGCGCGGCGAGCGGCTGCCGCGCGAGGGCTTGCCGCCGCTCCAGCCGATGTTCCCGCCGGTGCACCGCGTGCCGATCTTCGTCGCGGGCTACCGCTCTCCGATGATGGTGCTCGCCGGCCTAAAGGCCGATGGGTACATCGCCCGCCCAGCGGAGTCGATCCCGGGCCTGAAGAAGCTACTGCGCGTGATGAGGAAGGCCGCGGCCGAGGCCGGACGGCGCGACGGCGCCATCGAGACGACCGGGTATCTCCTGACACTCGTGGACTCGACGCGGCGCGACGCGCTGAACCGCGCCAAGCGCGAGCCGTTCGTCATCTACATGATGGGGATCCTCTCCGACGTCACGCTGCGCCGCGCCGGATTCGACCCCGCGCTGCGCGACCGCATCAACGCTGAATGGCGCGCCGAGCGTTACACCGAGGCCGCGGCGCTCATCCCCGACGAGCTCGTCGACGCGTTCCTGGTGTGCGGGACCCGCGACGAGGTGGCCGCGCGCGCGTGGGAGTACCACGAGGCCGGGATGGACGTGCCTCTGCTCCAGCCGATCGTGCAGGACGAGGCGCAGACGGCCGCGGTGATCGACGCCGCCGCGATCTACGGCCGCGCCGGGGCGACCGCGCTCGCGCATCGCGAGCGGGCGAGCCTCGACGCGCAGCGGCTCGGCACGGGCCGCAGGCTCTGGCGCACGCTGCGCGGCGCGGCCGAGATCGCGCGGCCCTTCAGCTTCACCGCATCGGTGATCCCGGTGGCGGCAGGTGGCGCGCTCGCGGCGATCGACGGCGCGTTCGACCAGTCCCTATTCGTCCTCGCGCTCCTGGCGAACGTCGCGCTGCACGTCGGGACGAACGTGGTCAACGAGATCTACGACGTCCGCAAGGGCGTCGACACGATCGCCTCGCCGCGCGCGAGCCACGCGATCGTCGCGGGCCGGTTCAACGAGCGATCGGCCTTCGCGCTCGCGTACGCGGCGTTCGCGGTGGCCGTCGCGATCGGGCTCGCGCTGGCGGCGGCACGCGGCTGGCCGGTCGTGGCGCTCGGGATCGCCGGCCTCCTCGGCGGATATGCCTACACGGCGCCACCGCTGGAGTACAAGTTCCGAGCGCTAGGGCTGCCACTGGTGTTCCTCCTCTTCGGGCCGCTGTCCGTCGCGGGGAGCCACTACGTCGTCGCGGGCTTCTTCGATCCGCGCGCTCTGGTGCTCGCCATCCCGGTGGGGCTGCTCGTGACCGCGATCCTCCACGGGAACGAGTGGCGCGACATAAGCGAGGACACCCGCGTCGTCGGCTCCGCGACGCTCTCGTCACGTGCCGGTCGCTGCTTCGCGTACTGGCTGTACGTGTCGCTCATCGTCGGCGCGTACATGGCGCTCGCCGTCGCGGTCGCGCTCGGCATCGTGCCGACGTACACGTTGCTCGCGGTGCTCTCGCTCCCGCTTTTGGTGCGCATGGTCCGCGCGGCGGAGCTCGGCGTCGCCGGCCAGCAGCGGGCGATCGCGATGATCGACCTCGAGACGGCGCAGCTGCATGCCGCCTTCGGCGCGCTGCTCGTCGCGGGCCTCGTTCTCGCCGCGCTGATCCGTTGACTCTCCCGGAGGGACCCGTAGCAGTGAGCCGCCGCGGGCCCGGTCTCGCCACGGCGGTCGCGGGCCTCGGCCTCGCCTACCTCGCCTTCGCGCTCACGTTCCGCGGCCCCCGGTCGCGGTTCTGGGAGCGCATGACCGCGACCGGCGCGCTCCTGGGCGCGATGGCGCTGGTGGAGGACCCGGGCTCTCGGCCCGGGCGCATCCGCGCGCGCGACATCGGCCTCGGGCTCCTCATCGCGAGCGGCCTCTACGCCGTCTTCCAGGCCGGCGATCGCTTCGCGCGGCGCACGCTCCCCGCTGGGCACAACGAGATCACGCGCATCTACGAGCTCCGGACGCTCGCGCCGCCCGAAGAGATCGGCGTGCGTCTCGGCGCGGTCATCGGACCGGCGGAGGAGCTCTTCTGGCGCGGGCTCATCCAGCGCGCGCTCGCCTCCCGCTTCGGTCGCCTCGGCGGCGCCGTACTGGCCGCGGGTGCCTACGGCGGAGCGCATGTCGTGACCGGGAACATGACGCTCGTCGGCGCCGCGACGACCGCCGGCCTCTACTGGAGCGCGCTCGCCGCGCTGGGCACGCCGATGGCCGCGCTCATCACGAGCCACATCGTGTGGGACATCTGGATCTTCCTCGTCGCGCCGACCGAGCCGCCGCCGGCTCGGTCCGAATGAATCGCCTCTAGGGCGTCGGGCTGGGCCTGGGGGTTCCCGCCGCCGGCCTGCCGCTCCCCTGCGGCCCCGCGCCGCCGGCTCCGAAGAGCTGCTGCAGCGCGTTCCCGCCGACCACCACCGCGTTCGCCGCGACCGTGCCGGTAGCCGCGTCGATCGGACCGACGACCGTCACGTTGTCTCCGGCCTTGATGTCGGCGAGCTTGATATCGGCCTCGGTCGTCCGGACCAGCCGCGTGCTCCCGCCCACGAGCACGATCGTCGAGGTCGCGGCGGGTGACGCTCCCGCCTGGCCGGGCTGGCGGAGCTCGACCGTGATCGAATCCGCGTTCACCGAGATCACCCGACCGTTGACCGCGCCGCCGAAGCCGGCGTTGCCCTGCCCGCCCTGCCCCTGCCTGATGACCGTGCGCCCGGCATCGCCGGCGGGCGACGGCGACGCCGCGCCGCTGGTGCGCGGCCCGCTGACGTTCATCCCCGCGAAGAACCCGCCGCCGGCGAGCACGACCGCCGCGATGACACCGATGATCACCCGTGATGCGTTCATGACAACCCTCTCATTCGCGTCGCGGCGCTACTGCGCAAAGGCGGAGGTCACTCGTACCTCAGCGCCTGGATCGGATGCAGGCGCGCCGCCCGCATCGCGGGATAGAGACCGAAGACCACGCCGATCGAGATAGAGACGCCGACCGCGACGATGACCGTCGCGATCGTGATGATCGGCAGGAGCCCAGAGCTCGCGGCGACCTGGCGGACGACCTCGGTGATGCTCCAGCCGAGGATGATGCCGAGGATGCCGCCGATACCGGTGAGCGCCACCGCCTCGATGAGGAACTGAACGAGGATGTCGCGGCGGCGCGCGCCCACGGCCTTGCGGATACCGATCTCGCGGGTCCGCTCGTTCACCGACACGAGCATGATGTTCATGATCCCGATCCCACCCACCAGCAGCGAGATGCCACCGATCGCGCCCAGCAGCAGCGTGAACGTGCCGGTGATATTGCCGAGCGCGGCGAGCGTGTCGTTCTGGTTCGTGACCTGGAAGTCCGCGTTGGCCGGGTCGGCGATCTTGTGCCGCTGCAGGAGCACCGCGCGGACGTCCTCGGTCGTGTCGGACATCGTGTCGCTGGATGCCGCCTTCACGATGATGCTGTTGACCGACTGCGTGCGGCCGGTCAGCACCCGTTGCGCGGTGGTGGTGGGTACGAGGATCTGGTCGTCGCGGCTGAAGCCGAACGTCGTGCCCTTGGTCTCGAGGACGCCGACGACCTTGAAGTTGATGATCCGCGCGCGCTGCCTGGCGTCCCCGAACACCTGCCGCAGCTGGATCGTCTGACCGACCGCGTCGGCGCCGCTGAAGAGGTTGTCCGCCGTGACCGAGCCGATGACCGCGACCTGCGAATTTATGCGGATGTCCGATTCGGAGAAAAACTCGCCGCTCTGGAGATTCCAGTCGCGGACGATCGGGTACTGGTCGGTCACGCCAACCACGTTGGAGTTCCAGTTGCTCGGGCCGGCAACGACCTGCCAGCGGCCGGCCTGCTGCTCGGCCTCGACCGCCTTGATGGTCGGCCCGAGCTGGTCCTGAAGTGAGCGCATGTCGTCCAGGGTGAGGTTCTGGCTCTGCGCGCCCGCGCCGCGCAGGCTCTGATCCGTGAGCGCGGCGGGCTGGATCGTCACCAGGTTCGACCCGAGCGAGAGGACGGTCGTCTGCACCTGCTCCGAGGCGCCGTTGCCGACCGCGACCATGGCGATGACCGCCGCCACGCCGATGATGACGCCGAGCATCGTGAGCGCCGAGCGCAGCTTGTTCACGACCAGCGACTGGAGCGCCGAGCGGAACGAGTCCAGCAGCTTCATTCGGCGCCGATCCCGGTGAGGAGCTCATCCTCGGCGCGCTTCGGATCCTCCACGACCTCGTCGTGGTGCACGACGCCGTCGCGCATGCGGACGATCCGCCTGGTGTGCGCCGCGACGTCGGGCTCGTGCGTGACCATGACCACGGTCTTGCCCTGCGCGTTGAGACGTTGGAAGATCGCCAGGATCTCGGCGCTGGAGCGCGAATCGAGGTTCCCGGTGGGCTCGTCGGCGAGGATCATCGCTGGATCGTTCAGCAGCGCCCGCGCGATCGCGACGCGCTGCTGCTGGCCCCCCGAGAGCTCGCTCGGCTTGTGGTGCACGCGCTCGGCGAGGCCGACCTGCGCGAGCGCGGCCAGCGCGCGCTCGCGCCGAGCGTGTCGGTCGCCGCCGTAGATGAGCGGCAGCTCGACGTTCTCCAGCGCGTTGAGCCGTGGCAGCAGATTGAAGGTCTGGAAGACGAAGCCGATGTGCTTGTTGCGAAGACCGGCCAGCTGATCGTCGTTCAGCGTGCCGACGTCCTCGCCGGCGAGGACGTACGAGCCGCTGTCCGGGACGTCGAGGCAGCCGAGGATGTTCATCATCGTCGACTTGCCGGAGCCCGACGGGCCCATGAGCGCGACGAACTCTCCCGGCCAGACGTCGAGGTCCGCTCCGCGCAGGGCGTGGACGATGTTGTCCTTGCCCATGCGGTATGTCTTCGTGATCCCGCGCAGCCGAAGGACCGGGGGCGTTCCGGGATGCCGCGCGGCAGGCGCGGGCTGCGGAGTCGTCCCGATCATCCGCCGCCGCCTCTGATGATCACGGGCTGAGCGCCACCGCCACCGCCACCGGCCGGAAAGCCACCGCCGCCCTGCTGGCGAGGCTGGCCCGAGGCCGCGGCGCGCGGCTGCGGCAGCACGACGGTGTCGCCCTCCTGCAGGCCCGAGGTGACCTCGATGACGGTGTCGTTCGAGATCCCGAACATGACGTCGGCGTCGACCGGCTGGCCGTCCTTGAGCACCTGGACGAACCGGCGGTTGCCCTGGCTGCGCACCGCGAGATTCGGTACGACGAGGACGTCCTGGCGGCTCGCGAGGATGACGTTGGCCGTGCCCGACATCCCTGGGCGCACCTGCGCGTTCGGCACGTCGACCGTGATGTCGACGCCGTAGACGGGCACGCCCTGCTGGATCGTCGCGACGGGATCGAGCGCGGTCACCTTGCCGGTCATCCGCGAGCTGCCTCCGACCGCATCGACCGTGACGGTCGCGACCTGGCCGAGCTTGAGCTTGGCGATGTCGGCCTCTCCGACGGTGCCGTGCACCGCGAGCTGGCTCGTGTTGGCGATGGTCATGAAGGCGTTGTTCGTGCCGCCGCCGGCGACCTGCTCCCCGATCTGCGCGTTGATGGCGCCGATGACGCCGGCGCCCGGCGCGGTCAGAGTCGCATACGACAGGTTGTTGTTCGCCGTATCGAGGTTCGCCTGTGCCGAGAGCAGCCCGGCATATGACGACGCGATGTCGTAGGACTTCGGCGACGCGGCGGTCTTCTGGTAGGAGGCGGCCGCCGCGTCGAATGAGTTCTGCGAGCTGATGATCGACGAATTGGCCTTCTCGAGCGACGAGTCGTAGGTCTGCTTCGCGCTTATCTGGTTGATCGCGTCCTTGTCCTTCGCGCTCTGGTAGCTCTGCTGCGCCGACGCGTACGAGCCGCCGATGTAGTCGGTGGTCGTTGCCACGGCGGTCCCGGCCTGCGTGAGCTTCGCCTTCGCGTTCGTCGCGAGCTGGAGGTCCGCGGAGAGCGTGTTCTGCAGGCTCACCAGGTCGGAGCGAGCCGGATCGAGACTGCTCTCCGCCTTCGTCGTCGACGTGTTCAGCGAGGTCTGTGCCGAGTTCGCGCTCGTCTGTGCCACGGAGAGCTGCGCGTTGGGCGCATCGATCGCCGTCGAGAGCTTCGCGGCGGCGGTCGTGTACGCGACCTGGTCCTTCTGGTACTGGGCGCTCGCAGCGGTGAGGTCGCCACCCGTGACGATCAGAGAGTCGAACGCCGAGATGTCACTCAGCACGGCGGCGTACGCGTTGTTGTAGTCGCTCATGGTGCTTGCCAGGCCGCTCTGGGCATAGGTCTGAGCGAGCGCTAGCGCGGCCTGCGCCATGTACAGGGATGTCGTCGCCGACTTCCCGTCGGTTGTGCTGCTGCTCGGGTCCGCGATGACGATGGCAACCCCGATCTTGGCGTTGTCGATTCCCGAGCTGAGCGCGGACACGTCGCTCCTCACGCCGCCGACGAGCGAGCTGAGATTCGCTTTGGCGGAGGCATAGCCGTTCTGCAGCTTCGTGAGCGTCGCCTGAGCGGTCGCGAGGTCGTTCTTGCTCGTCTTGAGCGAGCTGTCGTACGTCTGCTTGGCGGCGGCGACGTCGGCCGCCGTCGACTTCGTCGTCTCATCGAGCGTCTTCTTGGCGTTGTCCACGGACTGCTTCGCGATGGCGATGTCCTCGGGCGTCGCGCCGGCGAGCGTCTGGTCGTATTTCGCCTGTGCCGAGGCGACGTTCGCCTGCTGCTGCTTGACCGCGATGAGCAGGTCGCTCACATCGAGCTTCGCGAGCGTCTGGCCGACGGCCACCTGCTGGCCAACGCTGACCAGGATCTCGGCGAGCCGGCCGGCGGTCTTGAAGTTGAGCCGCCAGGTGTTCGCGGGATTCACGGAGCCGGACACGGCGACGGTCTGCGTGACCGCGCCGCGGGTCACCTGCGCGGTCCGCAGCTCGGCCTTGGGGGGCGTCGAGCTCGCTCGCTGCACGGCGACGCCACCGACCACCAGCAGCCCGGCGAACAAGATCCCGATCGCCCGGGCCAGCCCGCTCGACAGCAGGCCGCCTCCGATGGCGGCGCCGCTCCGTGTGTTTATGGCCGCGACCGGCCCGGCGCTCGAAAGCCCCTTTTGCATTTCCCGACCCCCTGAATACCTAGCCCGTCATGACAACGCGGGCGCGTGTTCGGACGCATGACCCAGTCGGGCGGTCACGACCGCTCCGAGGGCATATGCGACCGTGAGAAGCGCGATGAACGGACCCACGGCGGGCGCCGCCGCGAGCAGATAGATGAGCGTCACGCCGATGACGGCCACGAGCGGCGCGGGTACGCGCGAGCCCAGCCGCGAGAGGAATCGCGTCCCGAGGATCGCGTCGCCCAACCGCCACGACGCGGCCGCGACCCCGATGAGCGCGACGATCCCGGCGAATGCGACCGCGACGACGACGGTGAGCAGCCCCGCCTGCAGGAACAGCGACTGGAGCGCGAACGGCGAGTCGAAGCCGGGACGGCCGGGCTGCGGCGGCCCGCTCACGGCGCTGAGCAGCAGGACGGTGAGCAGGAACGTGGACGATGCGATCAGCAGGACCACGGCGAGCCCGGTGCCGAAGACGCGCGCCTGCGTCCGCCAGCCGCCGAGCGTCGCGTGGTACGACGCCAGCACCGGCTCCCGCCCGAGCACGAGCGCGGCCGACACGCCGAGCAGCACCAGGAGGTAACCCGCCGCATCGCGCGCGCTGTCCGAGACGCCGCGCTGAAACGGAACGATCGGGCGGATCGGCTCGGGTGCCTGGCGCTGGATGAACTCGATCGGCCGCGACTGCGGCACCCGCCCCTGACCGAAGTAGAAGGACGGCCGCCCCTCGCCTCGCGGCGGAGCGGTCACCGTGCCGATGGCCAGCAGGCCGGCGATCCCGACCGCGATGACGACGCCGAAGAGGACCAGGAGAGCATCGCGCTGGTTCACCGGAGCTTCGCTCCATTGAACCAGTTGGTTCCTGTTCTTCGCGCGGGCTCTGCCCCCGCCCCCCCGACGGGTGACAGCGCGGCGTGTGCCGCGACGATGCTGGCGACGCCGATGAGTGCCACCGCGAGCACGACGAGGCCGTCGACGAAGAAGAACTCCTCCGCACCGGCTCCCTGCGCCGCGGCCGCGAACGCGTTGCTCAGGCCGTCGACGAAGTCGGAGCCGTTCGCCGAAAGCTGCCACGCCAGGTAGGCGAGGCTCGGGAGCGCGAGCGCGGCCGCGACGATCCACTCCCCGAACGCGCGCGGGCGCTCGGCGCGAACGCGCCGCATCACCTCGTCGCGGAATCCGATCGGTGGCGCGACCGGAGTCGCCGCGGCGAGCACGCGGTCGAGGGAGCGCTCGTCCATGTCGAGGTCGGGCGCGCCTCGGTACTGATCCATCAGTTCGAGCTCCGGTGCGCCAGCTTGATCTTGAGGGCGGCGCGCGCTCGATGGAGGTGCGTCTTCACCGTGCCGATGGGCAGGCCGAGAGCGTCCGCCACCTCTTGATAGGAGAGCTGCTGCAGGTGCCGCAGCGTCAGAGCCGCGCGGTACGGAGCGGGCAGCTCGGCCATGGCCGCGAGGACTTCATCGACCTGCTCGCGCCGGACGGCGGACTGCTCGGGGCCCGAGTCGGCCGGCTCCGGCGAGTCGGGGAACTCCTCGACCGTCATCTCGTGCGCCCGCCAGCGCTGGACGTGGTTGAAGCTCGCGTTCGTGGTGATCCGGTAGAGCCACGGCCCGAACGGCAGGGAGGGGTCGTACTGGTGCAGCGCCCGGTAGGCGCGGATGAAGGCCTCTTGGGCGCAGTCATTCGCGGCATCCGCGTTGCCCGTGATCCGCAGGGCGATGTTGTACACGCGACCTCCGTAGCGTTCGACGATCGAAGCGTATGCGTCGGGCTGGCCCTCGAGGCACGCCCGCACGGCCTCCTGGTCGGTCACAGGAGGGTGCGCATCCTCACTACCCCGAGCCACGCCCGGTGGTTTCGGACACGGGTCCCTCTGGGAGAGTCACTAGACTCGCTCTGTCCATGGACCTTACCTGGCTCGGCCATGCCTGCTTCCGGCTGCGCGGGCGGGAGGGGGTCGTGCTGACCGACCCGCCGGACCCCCGCTCCGGACACGCCATACCCAAGACCGAGGCTGACCTCGTCACCATCTCGAGCGATGACCCGGCCCATGGGAGCCTGCGCTCGGTCGGTGGCGAGCCGGTCGTGCTGTCCGGGCCCGGGGAGTACGAGGTCCGGGAGATCCTGGTGACCGGCATCCGCACGTTCCGGGACGAGGAAAAGGGCGCCCGAAAGGGGCGCAACACGGTCTTCGCCATCCGCCTCGACGATCTGGTCGTCTGCCATCTGGGCTCGCTCGGCCACAGCCTTCCGTCCGACGACCTCGAGCGGATCGGCGACGTCGACATCGCGCTCGTGCCGGTGTCGGCCGACGGCGACGGCCTCTCGGCCGCCGTCGCGGCGGAGGTGATCCATCAGCTCGAGCCGAAGGTCGTCGTCCCCATGACGTACGACCCGGACTCCAACAAGAAGGACAGCGCCTTCGAGCGGTTGCTCCACGAGCTCGGCGTGAAGGATCTGGTGCCCGTGCCGAAGCTCTCGGTCACCCGCAGCTCGCTCCCGGAGAACATCCAGGTGGTCGCGCTGGACTCTCGCGCCCGTTGAAACATGGCCCCGCGATGTACGGCTCTGATACAATTTCCTCACGTCGCGCCTGTTCCACGCGCTCCAGCTGTATCGGCGCGGCGATTTCTTTGTTCGGATGGTCGGCCTTTGTACGCAATCGTGCGCAGCGGTGGGAAGCAGTATCGCGTCGAGGAAGGCGCGCTCCTAACGGTCGCCAGCCTCGCCGGCGAGCCCGGTAGCGCGGTCACGCTCGATGACGTCCTGATGGTCGCCGACGGCGAGACCGTGCGGTCGGCGGGCGCCACGGTGCAGGCCGAGATCGTCGCCCACGGCAAGGGAGAGAAGATCCGCGTCTTCCGTTACAAGAACAAGACGCGCTCCCGCAAGCTGACCGGTTCGCGCGCGAAGACGACGACCCTCCGTATCAAGAGCATCGAGGTCTAGGGGACCCCGCGAGAGAGTGGAAGGCACGAACGAGCGGGGATTGGAGTAGGGAATGGCTCACAAGAAGGGCGCGGGTTCGACCCGCAACGGTCGCGATTCCGCCGGGCAGAGGCTCGGCGTGAAGGAGTACGCGGGCTCGGCGGTTGACGCCGGCACCGTGCTCGTCCGGCAGCGCGGCACGAAGCTCCTGCCGGGCATCAACGTCGGCGTCGGCAAGGACCACACGCTGTTCGCGCTGGTCGCCGGCACCGTGAACTACACCCCCGCGCGCGACGACCGGCGCCGGGTCAACGTCGAACCGGTCGCGTAAGGAAGGTCCCATGAAGGCGAAGATCCACCCCAAGTACGTGCAGGCGAAGGTCGTCTGCGCCTGTGGCAACACGTTCACGACCGGCTCGACCAAGCCGGAGCTCCACGTCGAGGTCTGCTCGAAGTGCCACCCGTTCTTCACGGGCAAGCAGCACCTGATGGACATCCAGGGGCGCGTGGACCGCTTCAACAAGCGCTACGCGAAGAAGGGCGAGTCGCCCTCCGCGCCCGCGGAGGCCGCTCAGGCCCGTTAGCTCGTCACCCGCCGTGGCCTACGGAGGTCAGGCGGTGATAGAGGGCGTGGTCATCCGCGGCCAACGGACGCTCGCGCTGGCGTGCCGCCGTCCCAACGGCCAGATCTACCGCTACCGCGAGACGCTGCGCTCGCCGCTCCAGCATCCCGGGCCGGCGCGCTGGCCGTTCGTGCGTGGCGTCGTCGTGCTGTGGGAGTCGCTCGCCGTCGGCATGCGCATGCTGATGCGCTCCGCCGATGTGCAGCTGGAAGGGGTCCCTCCGGGAGAGTCAAAGGAGACGCAGCGGCTCGGCACGGCCGGGAACACCGCGGTGATGGGCGTCTCGCTCGTCGCGGCGCTCCTGATCTTCGTCGGCCTGCCCTACGTCGCGACGCAGGCGCTGCGCACCGCGGTCGCATCGGGCGTCGTCCTGAATCTGCTCGAGGGCCTGCTGCGACTCGGGCTCTTCCTCGGCTACCTGTTCGCGATCTCCTTCGTGCCCGACATCCGGCGCGTCTTCGCGTATCACGGCGCGGAGCACATGACCATCCACGCGTTCGAGCACGGCGAACTGCTCGAGGCCGCGCGGATCCGCCCGTATCCGACCGCGCACCCGCGCTGCGGGACGGCGTTCCTGCTCTTCGTGGTCTTCGTCACGATTGTTCTCTTCGCGTTCCTGCCGCGGGTGCACCCGATCGTCGACCTCGTCGCGCGGCTGGTCCTGGTCGTGCCGGTCGCGGCGATCTCGTACGAGCTGCTGCGCTTCGGCGCGAGCCACGAGCGACATCGGCTGGTGCGCCTCATCGTCGCGCCGGGGCTGCTGCTGCAGCGCATCACTACGCGCAGGCCCGACGAGTCGATGATCGAGGTCGCCGTCGCCTCGCTCGAGGAAGCCCTCGCCGGTGACGGGAAGGCGGCCTGAGCGTGGAGCTTTCCTCGGGGCTGCGCCGGCGGCTCGCCAAGGTGAAGGATCGCCACGAGGAGCTCGGCCGCCTGCTCGCCGATCCAGCGGTGACGAGCGACCGCAACAAGCTCCGCACGCTCGGCCAGGAGTACGCGGCGCTGGAGCCGATCGTGGCGACGCTCACGGCGCTCGCCGCGGCGGAACGGCGCGCCACTGAGGCGAAGGAGCTCCTCTCGGGAGACGACGACGATCTGCGCGATCTCGCGCGAGAGGACGAGGCCGCCGCATTGGCCGAGATCGACACCCTGGGCGAGCAGCTTCGCCGGCAGCTGGTCCCGCGCGACCCGCTGGATGAGAAGAACGTCATCGTCGAGATCCGCGGCGGCGAGGGCGGGGAAGAGGCCGCGCTGTTCGCGCAGGACCTCTACCGGATGTACGCGCGCTACGCCGAGCGCAAGCGCTGGAAGACGGAGATCCTGTCGCAGAGCCTGTCCGAGCGCGGCGGCTTCAAGGAGGTCATCTTCCGCATCGCCGGGAGGGGCGCCTACAGCCGCCTGAAGTTCGAGTCCGGCGTGCATCGCGTACAGCGGGTGCCGGAGACCGAGGCGCAGGGTCGCATCCACACGTCCACTTCGACCGTCGCGGTCCTGCCCGAGGCGGAAGAGGTCGACGTGCAGATCAACGACGACGACCTCGAGATCGACGTCTATCGGGCGGGCGGAAAAGGCGGCCAGGGCGTGAACACGACCGACTCGGCCGTGCGCATCACGCACAAGCCCACCGGCATCGTGGTGACCTGCCAGGACGAGCGCTCGCAGCTCAAGAACAAGGCCAAGGCGATGGCGGTGCTGCGTGCGCGGCTCCTGGCGCACGAGCAGGAGAAGCGCGAGCGAGAAACGAGCGCGTCGCGGCGTGTACAGATAGGACGCGGCGAGCGCGCCGAAAAGATGCGTACCTACAACTTCCCTCAGGACCGCCTGACCGACTCGCGCCTCGGCTACAACTTGTCGAAGCTCGATCGCCGCATGGATGGCGACATCGACGATATGGTCGAAGCGCTCATGCAGCAGGACGAAGCGGACCGGCTCTCCAGCCTCGAGGAAGAGGACTGATCCAGGCGAGGTACAACTACTAGGCACGGACTACGAGTTGGAGGGCGACTTGGCCGATCTCCTGATGTACGACGAAGACGTCGCTTTCTCGCTCGCGGACCATGCGGCGACGGTCTCCGCGATCGTCCGCCGCACGCCGGACGAGCTGCTCCGCGCGACGCACTTCGGCGAGTGGAGCGCGAAAGAGGTCGTCGGTCACCTCGCCGATGGGGCCGAGATCTTCGCCGAGCGGGTGCGCCGCTGCATCGAGGAGGCCGACCCCGAGCTGGCCGCGTTCGATCCGGACGAGCTCGCGCGCGAACGGCACAACCAGGAGCGCGACGCGATGGAGCTGAGCCGCCGGCTCCAAGCGGCTCACGGCTCGATGATCCAGCTCCTCCAGCGACCGGGTGCGGCGGCGCGCACCGGGCGGCATGACGAGCTCGGCACCGTGACCGCGGGGCACCTCGCGGCATACCAGGCGCGGCACGCGGGCGTGCACATCGCGGAGCTGCAGCGAGCCTTCCCGCCCTCCTGAACCGATGACGACGTCGATCCGCGAAGTGGCCGTCGCGCCGCTGTCGCGCGCGGACGCCGAGCGGCTCCTGCCGGGACTCTCATCAGGCCGGCAGACCCTCGAGCGGCGCGTGCTGCGCGCGCGGTGCCTCAAGTACCTCGAATCGTTCGACGTGGCGTGGGCGGAGCTGAGCGAATTGCTGCCGCAGATCAAGGACCCGGATCTCTCCGCGCGGGTGGCCGTCGATCTCCTGCACCTCGCGTACTACCTGGTGCGTGGCGACGAGGTCGCACGGCTCGACGCGCTCGCGGAGAAGCACGCGGCGACCGATCCGCTGATGCTCGCGGAGCTTCGGCTCGGCCGATCCATCAATTACACGGCCGCGAACGAGATCACCGAGGCGCTGCGCGAGGCGCGCTGGGCCGACGACACGCTCGCGGCGGCACCGCGCGGTCGCGGCCGCGACCTCGTCGCGACGAGAGTCCAGCGCCAGCTCGCGCATCTCCTCTCGCACTCCGGTGACTACATCGCGGCGCAGGCTGCGGCCGAGGCGACGGCCCGCCACGCCGCGCGCGTCGGCGATCCGTGGGAATCCGCATGGGCCACCTACACCTCGGGCTTCACGAATTGGTACGCGGGCCGCAACGACCGCGCCGTCGATGACTTCACCCGCGCCGAGGAGGCGCTGCGCGTCTACGGCTCGTCGGTCTGGCGCTACACCCTGCTCTGCCTCGCGCGGGCGCGCATGGAGCGCGGCGAGCTCGCCGATGGCGACCGTCTCGCGCGGCAGAGCGCCACCGGCGCGCCCGAGGACCAGGCGCACATCGCGCTGCTCCGCGGCGAGGCCGAGGTCGCGGAACGCATTCTTTCGCGCGCGCCCAAGGGCTTCCCGGCGGATGAGCACTTCCGGGACTTCGTCCGCGGGGTCGTGCGGGGCCAGCGCGGCGATCCGCGCGGCGCGGTGCGCGCGCTCGACGAATCGGCGAAGGAGTTCGAGTCGCGCGGCATGGGCCACTGGGCCATCGGCGCCGCGCTCCACGCGGCGTACTGGCGGGAGCGGCTCGTGCGAGGCGCCGGCGCGTCCCGCGTCGCGCATCTCGTGCGCGACATCGCCGCCCGGGGCGGCGAGGGCTTCGCCTACTACCTGCCCGAGGTCGCGGTGTGGGCCGCCCGCGCAACGGAGCGGGTCCCGCCGGGGGAGCTCCGCGTGCCTTCGGGAGAGTCAGGCGGACTCGCTGCTGTGCGCGTGGTGGCGCAGGCGATGCGTGCGCGCGCGGATGCCGCGCTGCGCCGGGCGAAGTCCGATGCCGACGTCGCGGTCGGTGCATCCGCGCTCGATGAGGCGACGTTCCACCTGCGCGGGCTCGGGCTCACCTGGCGTGAGCTCGGCATCCTGCGGCAGATGGAGCAGCTGAGCCGCGAGGGCGCGCATCTCGATCGCGATGCGCTCGCCAAGCGCCTCTCGGTATCGCCGAACACCCTGCGGGTCCACCTGACGCGCATCCGCGCGAAGCTCGACGTTGGTGACCGCCGCGGCGACGATGTCCTGCTCGAGGCCGCGCTCACGCGCCGCCCCGCGGGCTAGCTCTGCGCGCCTAGCCGCACGGTCGGGGACCTCTTGCGGATCGTATGGCGAGGACTTTGGTGGCGGTGCGTCCGCCGACGGTCGCGCTCAGCGTGTACGTCCCCTGCTGATTGACCACGAACGCGCCCTTCGCCGTGCCTTGCGTATCCGTCCCGATGCTCGACTCGGCGGGTCCGGCGATCCCCGGACCCTCGATCTTCTCGGCCGCCGGGGCCGACCGCTGGGGCGGCGTGGTCGTCAGGACCCAGCAGACGATGGTGGCGCTTCCGGCCTGGTTCCACGACGCATCGAGCGCCGGAATGAAATTCGCGGGCGAGTTCGCCGCACCAGGTCCCGAAGGCGTGCGCGGTGCGAGGGTCGGTCCCGTGGCGACGGCCGTTGGCCGTGGCGTCGCCGTCGGCGCGTTCGGCTGGCTGGCCGCGATCAGGACGAGAGCGACGATCGAAAAGACCGCGACCACGGCCGCAAACACGATCGTCGCGGTCGGTACCCTCGTCAACCGTCCGAGCCTACGGGAGCTCGACGGCCTCGCGCCAGCGCGGCACGTGCGTCTCGAGCCCGAGGGCGCGGATCTTCGGCTCGAGCGCCTGCTGCGCGGCGGGGTCGCCGTGGACCACGAACACGCGCCGCGGACGCTTCGGCGCGGCGAACCCGCGCAGCCAATCCAGGATCTCGCTCTCGTCCGCGTGCGCGGAGAAGCCGCCGATCGAGCGGACCTGACACCGCACCTCGTGCGGCTGGCCGTCGATGCGGATCTCCTTCGCACCGCCCTGCAGCTGCGCGCCCAGCGTGCCCTCGCCCTGATAGCCGACGAAGAGCAACACTGCGGCGGGATCGCCGACGAGCTCGCGCAGGTGCTGGAGGACGCGGCCGCCGGTCAGCATGCCGTTCGACGCGACGATCATGTGCGGTCGCGGCGAAGCGCTGATCGCGCGCGAGTCGGCGGCGTCGTTCGTCACGTGCGCGCCCGGGTAGTCGAGCGGGGCCTTTCCGGACGCCACGAGCGCGCGCGTCTCCTCGTCGTAGTAGTCGCCGTAGCGGCGGTAGATATCCGTGGCCTTGGATGCCATCGGCGAGTCGAGGTAGAGCGGCAGCTCCGGGATCGCCTTCGACTCGATGAGCCGGTCGAGATGCCACACCACCTCCTGCGTGCGTCCGATGGCGAATGACGGGACCAAGAGCACGCCATTGCCGCTCGCGACGAGCTTCACGGCCTCCCCGAGCAGACGTACCGCCTCGTCCTCGGGCTCGTGCTCGCGGCCGCCGTAGGTGGACTCGACGACGACGTAGTCCGCGGCATCGAGCCGCGTGGGGTCGCGGATGATCGGCGTGTCCGGGCGGCCCAGGTCGCCCGAGAAGACGATCACGCGATCGCCCGCGCTGACGCGGATCATCGCCGAGCCGAGGATGTGGCCGGCGTCGAAGAAGGTCGCGCGGACGCCCGGCGCGACCTCGAGCTCCGCACCGTATTCGATACCTCGGAACAGCGCGATCGCGCGCTCCGCGTCCGCGGAGTCGTAGAGCGGCGCGTCCAGGGCGGTCGTCACGTGCGGCGGCTGCGCGCGCAGGGCCTCTTCCGGATCGCCAGCGTCCGCGACAGCGGCGGCGAAGTCCTTCTGCTCGGCGCGGTCCTCGCGCGCGGCCTCTCCAGGATGGCGCGTGTGGAAGCGGTCGTGGCGCTGAGCGAACTCCTCCTGCAGCTTCGCCGAGTCGAGCAGCACGAGGCGCGCGAGCTCGACCGTGCCGCGCGTCGCGTAGATCGGGCCGCGGAAGCCCGAGGCGGCGAGGTGCGGGATCAGGCCGCAGTGGTCGAGATGCGCGTGCGTGAGCAGGAGCGCGTCGATGGACGCGGGGCCATACGCGAACGGGACGCGATTGCGCATGACCTCGTGCGGGCTGCCCTGGAACATCCCGCAGTCGACGAGGATCTTCGCGCGATCCGTCTCCAGCAGGAACTGTGAGCCGGTGACCGTGCTCGCCGCGCCCAGGAAGTGGATTCGCACGCGAGCATCATGCCTACACTCACCCTTCCGTGTTCGGACCTCTGCTGCGAGGCGCTGCCGTCACGCTCCGTCCTCCGGACGAGAGCGATCCCGCTCGTTTCATACCGTGGCTCTCGGACCTCGAGGTCACGCGCTTCCTGGGCAATCGCTATCAGGCGTTCGCCCTCTTCCAGGAGGAGGAGTGGTTCAAGAAGATCGGCGAGTCGAAGGACGATGTGGTCTGGATCGTCGAAGCCGAGGGGCGGGTGATCGGCTCGACCGGCATCCATCGGATCGATTGGCACCACGCGCGCGGCGTCACCGGGATGCTCATCGGCGACAAGACCGCGTGGCACAAGGGCTACGCGACGGAGGCGATCCGCCTGCGGACCGAGCACGCGTTCCTTCAGCTCAACCTGCACAAGCTCTCCACCGAGACCTATGCCGAGAACGAGCCGATCCGCCGCGCGCTGATGCGATCCGGCTACCGCGAGGTCGGCATCGCGCGAGAGCACCTCTTCAGCGAAGGGCGCTGGCACGACGCGTGGCATGCCGAGGTGCTGCGCGGCGATTGGGATGCTGCGCGCCGCGACTGACACGCGAACGACCATTCCGGGACGCGATCGTCTGGTAACCTGCCCGCCGAGCGAACGTGAAAAAGATCCTCGTCGTCCTCCTGATAGTGGTCGTCGCTGCCGGCGCGTTCCTCTTCTTCCCGCGTCCGGGAGGGGCGCAGGCGGCGAACGCCGCGACCCTGGCGGTACTGCGCGGCGACGTCGATGCACAGCACGGAGGTGGAGTGTTCGCTCCCGCGCTCGACGGCGACATCCTCGCCGGCGGCGACGTGGTCCGCTCGAATCAGCAGGGCCGCGCCGTGCTGACGTTCTTCGAGGGCAGCACGCTCAGCGTCGAACCCGGCTCGGAGGTCCACGTCACGAGCCTGGCGCGCACCGGCGCCAGCGGACTGCAGGTGACGATCGAGCAGACGATCGGGCGCACCTGGGCCTCGGTGAACAAGCTCTCGACGCCCGATTCCCGCTTCGAGCTGAAGACGCCGACGTCGACCGCGATCGTGCGAGGCACCACGTTCGAGACCACGGTCGAGGTGGTGAACGGCCAGACCGTCACGACCGTGAAGACCGGCGAGGGCGAGGTCGTCGTGCAGGCCGTTTCCGGAGGCGAGACCACCGTGACCGCCGGCACCCAGGTCCAGGTGCGGCAGGGCCAACCCGCGCCGGCGGCTCCGTCGCCGCAGCCGCCGACGCCGCGCTTGCGCTTCAGCGCGGCCCCCGGCGTCGGGTTCAGCGTCATCGACCCGCGCGGCCTCGCGTGCGGCTCGACCGGCGCGCTCCGCCAGATCCCGCGCTGCGACGTCGCGGGAGGCACCGTCACTGTCGGCGATGTCGTCACCGGGGCCTTCTCGGTCGCGTTGACCGCGGCCGCTCCGGTCGCCGACGCCGGCCTTCAGGTCGTCGGGTCGCGCGGCGATACGACCGACGTCACGGTCCGTCTGCCGGTCCGCGCGGTCGCGATCGGCGACCTCGTGCGGACGACGGTCACCGTGACTCTTGCCCCAGACGGCAAGGTCGGGGCCGGCGCGTTCAGCGCACCCGAGCAGATCTCGAGCGTCTGCGGCGCGGAGACCAGCGGCCGCGTGTTCTCGTCAGGAACTCTCGACGAGCGCGCCACCGCGATGAACGCCTTCGCGGCGGCGAACAAGGGTCAGGCCGCGGCGGTGATCCTCACCAACGCCGACCTCACCGCCGCCGCGGCCGGCGGGACCAAGGACCTCCAGGCACCCGCGACCATCTCGAACGTCGCCATCACGGTGGACAACGCCGGCCTCCACCTCACCGCACAGGCGACGGTGGGCCCGATCAGCGTCACCGCGAACGGCGATGTCATCGCCGGCGCGAGCAACGGCAAGCTGCTGCTGAAGATCCGCAGCCTCGACCTCGGCATCGTGCCGAGCGCGGTGAAGGATCAGCTCATCGCGGCGGTCGAGAAGCAGCTCGCCGACAACACCGCGGGCTTCCCGCTGAATGTGACGCGCGTCGCGATGCGTCCCGGGTGTCTGGCGGTCATGGGGACGACCCGCTAGCGCATAGTCGTGGCGTGACCGCAGCGGGATTTCTCTGGGACGCGCGGCTCGCGGCGCACATCTACCGGGACGACCACCCGCTCAAGCCGCGACGGCTGATCGCCGTCCACGACACCCTTCGCGATCTCGGCGCGTTCGACGGTGAGGGTGGGTGCGTGCTGGCGCCGCGCGAGGCTACGCGTGCCGAGATCGAGCGCGTCCATTCGCCCGGCTATGTCGACGCGGTCGTCCGCGCGTCGGCCGATCCGGAGGGCGACCACTCGATCTGGGGGCTGAGCCCGGACGGCGACACGCCGCCCTTCGCGGGGATGCACGAGGTCTCACTCCTGACGACCGGAGCCACGCTCGTCGCGATGGACGAGGTCATCTCGGGCCACCTGCGCCGCGCGTTCAATGGCTCGGGCGGGCTCCATCACGCGATGCGCGACCGCGCGTCGGGGTTCTGCATCTACAACGACCCGGCGATCGTCTGCGCGCTCTTGATGGACCGCGGCCTGCGCGTCGCCTACGTGGACATCGACGCGCATCACGGAGACGGCGTGCAGGCCGCCTTCTACGACACCGACCGCGTGCTTACGATCTCGCTTCACGAGACCGGCCGGACGCTCTTTCCGGGGACGGGCTTCGCCGAGGAGCGAGGCACCGGTGCGGGCGCGGGTCACAGCGTGAACGTCGCGCTGCCGCCCGGGACCGACGACGAGGCGTACGTCCGCGCCTTCGACGCGGTCGTGCCGCCCCTCGTGGCGCGCTACGGTCCCGACGTACTCGTGACCCAGCAGGGGATCGACTCGCACTTCAGCGATCCGCTCACGCATCTCCGTCTGAGCACACACGCGCGCGAGCACTGCGTGCGATCGTTCGCGGAGCTGTCGTATCCGTGGATCGCGATGGGCGGCGGTGGCTATGACCTCGACGCGGTGCGCCGGGTCTGGGCGATGGAGTTCCTCATCATGCTCGGTGCCGCCATCCCCGACGAGCTGCGTGACAGGAACGTGCCGCCGGCGGCGGGCGATGCGCGCCGCGCGATCGACCGCGCGACGGATGAGGCCGTCGCCGCCGCGCTCGCGGCGGCGTTCTGAGCCGTGACGGACCTCATCGCGCTCGCGCGCTCACCGCGGCTCGGGGTCGCCGCGGTCCTCGCGCGCGGCAGGCTGCTCGCGGCGGCCGGGCTCGTCCTGCTCTCCACCGCGATCGCGCTCATCGAAGCCGCTCGCTTCGCGGACGCCGTGCCCGTGGATTCGGTCGTCTTTGGTGAGGGCCGCAGCGCCGCGATCACCGCGCTGATCAACGCGCTCGGGCGCGACGCCGCCGCGCTGGTCATCTACCTGTTTCAGCAGGCATACGGCTGGCTGATCCTGGCCACGGGCCTCACTCCGCTCTTCATCTGGATCCTCGGCTCGACCGCGGTCCAGGCGGCCGCTCGTCTCGGCGGCGTGCGTGCCCCGTTCGTCCCGATGCTGGTGCTCTTCGGCTACGCGACCGCGCTCACGCGGATTCCGGCCGACGTCTTCGGGCTCGTGCTTCCGCGCAGCGGGCTGGCGCAGCTCGTCGGCACGGCGACGCTGCTCTGGCTCGCGTTCATCGTGTTCCGTGCGATCGAGGCGCATTACGGGATGCTCGGCGGGCGCGCGATCACGACGCTCATCGTGGCCGCGGTCTTCTTCTACCTCGTCCCGCTCGCCCTCATCGTCCTCGCCGCCGTCGCGATCATCATCGCCGCGATCGTTCTGGACTACGCGCACTGATCCCGATCAATCATCTCGTCACTTCGGCGTTCGCCTCAGCGCCTCGATGAGGGCTCAAGGCTGGATGAGTTCGGTCGGTCGGGCGAAGCCCTCCCTCCCTCACACTTAAGCCGATGCGCCAGTACCTGGACATCCTGCTCAAGGCGATGGAGAGCGGCGTCGACCGCGATGACCGCACCGGCACGGGGACGCGCGCGATCTTCGGCGAGGTGATGCGCTTCCGAATGAGCGACGGCTTTCCCGCCGTGACGACCAAGAGGCTCGCGTTCCGCGCGGTCATCGCGGAGCTGCTGTGGTTCGTCGCCGGCAGCTCCGATGTGAACGAGCTGCACGCGCTGGGCGTCCGCATCTGGGACGGCAACGCGTTCGCTCCGTACTGGGTGGACCGGGCGCGTTTTCCGGGCGACGCCGGCCGGAACTACGGGCAGCAGTGGCGGGACTGGATCGGCCCGGACGGACGTCACGTCGACCAGCTCGCCGATGTCGTCGCCGCGCTCACGGTCCGGCCGTCGAGCCGCCGCCACGTCGTGACCGCGTGGAATCCGGCCGAGCTCGATCAGACCTCGCTACCGGCGTGCCACGCGCTGTTCCAGCTGTTCGTCGCGGACGGAACGCTCTCGCTCATGATGTTCCAGCGAAGCTGCGACCTCTTCCTCGGCGTCCCGTTCAACATGGCCGAGTACGCGTTGCTCCTCCACCTCGTCGCCCGCTTCGCCGGTCTCGAACCCGGCGAGCTCGTTCACGTGCTCGCGGACGCGCACGTCTATCGCGATCACTTCAGCGCGGTGACCGAGCAGCTCGCGCGCGAACCGTATCCCGCGCCATCGCTCTGGCTCGATCCCTCGCTGACGAGCCTCGACGCCGTCGTCGCGCGCTACCGGGAGATCGTCGCGCGCGCGGTCGCAGGCGAGAAGCCGGGGTCTCTCCTGGATGGCGTCGCGCGACTCGTCGACTACCGGCATCACCCCGCGATCAAAGCGACGATGGCGGTGTGAGCGCGGTCCCGGACTAATCCTCCTCGAGGTCGTCGTCCGCCGCCTCGAAAGCGGCGAGCGAACGCGCGTCGAGACGCATCACATACAGGTCGACGTCGCTCCGTAGTCGTATGAGCGTGGCGAGCCGTCTCAGCATCGGATGGCTGTCGTCGAAGAAGATCGCGACCGTGCGGCCACGGAGCGCGGGGAGGATCTGCCGCGCGTGCCCGCCCTCGTCGCGCGACGGCACGTAGACCGCGCGGAACTCCGGCAGGTAGGCGACGGCGTGCAGGTAGTTCGCGCGGGCGAGGATCACCGCGGTCGCCGGGTTGAAGCGCGCGCGGATCACGGCGATCTGCGTCTGCAAGATCTCGTCGTGCCGCCGGATTGCGCTCGCACTGAAGCGGCCGGCGCCGAGCGCGAACGTCGCGCCGAGCATGACCACGAGCGCGGCCATCGCGACGCTGCCCGCGATCGCGACGGTCCGCTTCGGGAGAGCCACGACCCGTGAGAACGCGTTGCCGACGATGACCGCGAGCGGCACCGCCAGCACGAGCGTGTACGCGGCCTCGCCGGTGTGGAAGAAGAGGAGCACGATCGCGGCCGGGAGCATCCACAGCGCGACGAACGCCGCGGCGCGCGCGTCGCGTCGATAGAGCAGCCAGGCCCCCGCCGCGGCGATCGGCCAGAGCCACAGCAGCTGCCAGCGAAGACCGAGCGCGCTCAGGCTGAGGTTGCGGCCGAGCTTGGTCAGGAGTCCGCCCGACAGCTCACTCGAGCCGGCGGCCTGGGAGACCACCAGGGCGATGTAGCGGTCCAGCCCACCGGCCGCGATCGCGCTCGGGACGAGCCACAGGAGCGACGTGCTCGCGAGGCTGAGCGTGCCGAGGGCGATCCCGCGCCAGCCGCGGGCCATCAGTGTGTAGAGCCACAGCGGCGCGAGGTAGGCGATGAGGTCCTGACGCACACCCAGCGCGATGCCGAACAGCGCGGATGCCGCCACGATGGCTCGGTCGCCGCGACCGCGCGCGTACCAGAACGCGACACCGAGCGCGCCGGCCAGGAACGCGAGATTGGCGTAGGGGTATGCGATCTCGCTCGCGTGCCAGAGCACCGGGTTCGCCATGGAGACGATGGCCGCGGCGACGCCCGCGACGCGTCCGCCGATGGCGCGACCCGCCAGGTACGCGACCGGGACGACGAGGACGCCTGAGACCATCGAGATCGCCACCAGACCCGCGTTGGGATCGCCGAGGATCGCGGTCGCCGCGCGAGCGGCGAGCACGTACAGGAAGTAGCCCGGAGCGTGGGGCCGCTGCTCCAGCGGTGTGGCTCCGAGCTGGAAATCGTCGATCGCGCGCGCATAGAGGACCGAGTCCCATGCCCACAGCATCCGCGCGCCGAACGGCAGCGTGAGCGCCAGGTCGAGCAGCGTCAGGATGGCGATGTCGAGCACCGCCGACCGGCTCGCGAGTCGCCACACGGCCCCCACTGTCCTACGGTACGCGCGAGTCGGGGCGGTCGATCAAAACGCGGCACGCGAGTCGCTGCCCGTTCGAGCCAGTCCGTACGATGGCGCCGTGACGCGCGCGGCCTGGGAGCCCACGCCCGCGTACCTCGAGCGCAGCCGGCTCCGCCGCTTCGCCGCTGCGCACGGCCTTGCCGACTACGACGCACTTCTGCGCTGGTCCGTCGATGACCTCGACGGTTTCTGGCGCGCGGTCGACCGGGACCTCGGGGTCGCATGGTCGCATCCGTACGACCGCGTGCTCGACAGCGGCGACGGCATCCCGTGGACACGCTGGTGGGCCGGTGGCCGCACGAACTACGTCGCGACGGCGCTCCGAGGCGATCGCGACCAGGCTCGTATCGCCGTGATCGCCGAGGGCGAAGAGGGCACCGTGCGACGTCTGACCTACGCCGAGCTGCGGAACGAGGTCGCGCGATTCGCCGCGGGCCTGCGCGCTCTCGGCGTCGTTCCCGGCGACCGCGTCGCGATCTTCATGCCGCTCACGGTCGACTGCGTCGTCGCCGTGCTTGCGGTCGGCTGGCTCGGCGCGATCTACATCCCGGTCTTCTCCGGATACGGCGCCGACGCGATCGCTGGCCGCCTCCGTGACTGCGACGCGAGCGTGCTCGTCTGCGCAGACGGCTTCCACCGACGCGGCCAGGTCGTTCCGATGAAGGAGACCGCCGACGCCGCGGTGGCCGCTGCACCGGAGGTGAAGCACGTCGTCGTTGCCGAGCGGCTCGGCCGCGCGTTCGCGCGTCAGCCGCGCGACATGCTGTGGAGCGAGGTGCTCGCCGGCGCGAAGGAGCCCGCACCGCTGCACGAGACGGGCTCCGAGGACCCGTTCATGATCATCTACACGTCCGGCACGACCGGCCGTCCGAAGGGCGCGGTCCACGTGCACGGGGGCTTCCCGGTCAAGGCGGCGCAGGATCTCGCGCACTGCTTCGACCTCCAGGAGCGCGACGTCATCCTCTGGTCGACCGACATCGGCTGGATGATGGGGCCGTGGCTCATCGCGGGCGGGCTCCTGCTCGGCGCGACGATCGTCCTGTACGACGGCACGCCGGACTTCCCCTCACCCGAGCGGATGTGGTCGATCGTCGAGCGCCATCGCGTGACGCACCTCGGCATCTCCCCGACCGCGATCCGCGGCCTCATGCGCGCGGGCGAGGCGCCCGTGCGCGCGCACGACCTGAGCTCGCTCTTCGTCCTCGGCTCGACCGGCGAGCCCTGGAACCCCGATCCGTGGCGGTGGTACTTCCGCGTGGTCGGTGAGGAACGCTGCCCGATCATCAATTACTCCGGCGGGACGGAGATCGCCGGCGGGATCGTCGGGTGCACGACGTGGACGCCGATCCAGCCCGGCTCGTTCCGCGGGCCCATCCCCGGTATGGACGCGGACGTCGTCGACGATCAGGGCCGCTCGGTGCGGGGCGCGGTCGGAGAGCTCGTGATCCGCAAGCCGTGGCCCGGGATGACGCGCGGGTTCTGGAAGGATGCGCGCGGCGCGGGCGAGAGCCGCTACCTCGAGACGTATTGGAGCCGCCTGCCCGGCGTCTGGGTCCATGGGGACTGGGCGCGTGTCGACGACGAGGGCTACTGGTACATCGAGGGCCGCAGCGACGACACGCTGAAGATCGCCGGCAAGCGCGTTGGTCCGGCCGAGGTCGAGTCCGCGGCGGTCGCGGATCCCGCGGTGTCCGAGGCGGCCGCGATCGGCGTCCCGCACGACATCAAGGGCGAGGCGATCGTCGTCTTCGTCGTGCCGAAGCCGGGCCACGAGCCGAGCGAGGCGCTCGCGATCTCGATTCAGGACACCGTTGCGCGGATGCTCGGCAAGCCGCTGCGGCCCGAGGCCGTCCGGTTCGTGACGCAGCTGCCCAAGACGCGCAACGCGAAGATCCTGCGCCGGGTGATCCGCGGCGCCTATCTCGGCAAGAGCGACCTCGGCGATCTGAGCGCGCTCGAGAACCCCGCCGCGGTCGAAGAGATCCGCGCCGGACGCTAGGCTCGGACTATTGTCGGACTATCCGTTCGCGCACCGCCAGCGTGTGCGCTTCGGCGAGACGGACCTGCAAGCGGTCGTCTACTACGCGAACTACCTGCTCTACGCCGAGATCGGGCGGATCGCGTATCTCCGCGACCTTGGCATCGAGTACCAGCGCGACCTGATCGCGCGCGGTCTGGACTTCACGATCGGCGAGGCGACGGTCCGCTATCGGTCCCCGCTTCGCTTCGACGACGAGTACGACATTCGCGTCCGCGTCGGCGAGATCCGGCGCGTCTCGTGGACGTTCGACTACGCGATCGATCGCGCCGATGGCCTCCGCTGCGCGACCGCGTCGACGGTGCAGGTGATCATCGCGGGCGCCACGAAGAAGCCCGTCCGCATCCCCGCCGAGATCGTCGCGACGCTCGAGCGCGCGAAGGGCGGCTGACGTCTCTGCTCCGTTTTCGGACATCTCGGGCACCGCCGCGGGGACGGGCGCGTGGATAACCTCTGCTTTTCGGTGGATAACCGGCCTCCCCAGGCCGGTTTGAGCCATTTCCTGTGGAAAAGCCCACCGTACTGAGAGCGTCCACACCGGGTGGGCATCCGCTCATCAACCTCGCGTGGGTCTGGTCGGCGCTCCTCGTTCTCGGCTCGTTCATCGGGGGACCGCCCGCGATCTGGGGCGTGCTCGTCGCCCTGGCGGCGCTCGCCGTGTACCTGTACCGGCACCGCAAGTTCCTCGAGCGCCTCGATCGGGCGGACCGCGCTCTGGATCGTGGCGAGCTGGCCGATGCACGGGCGCTCATCGCTCCACTGCTCGAACGCTATCCCGCGCTGCCGATCGTGCAGAAGGCCGCCGCCGCCGCTCTGTACGCCAGTGGCGACCCGCTGTCCGCCGCCGCGCTGTACGAGCGCGCCGCCAAGCATCTGCGCCGTGATCCCGACGTCGCCATCGGCCTCGTCGCCTCGTACGCCGCGCTGAACAAGGCGGGCGACGCGCGCCGCGCGGCGGAGCTCGACCCGACGGCGCGCGACGTACGCCTGGCGCTCGCGTGGGCGGAGCTCGTCGCCCTCGGCGGAGACCGCGAGCACGGCGTGGCGCTGACACGAGCGCTGTTCGCGGAGCTCGATGCGACCGCGGGCGCCGAGCGGATCGCCATGACGAACGCGCTCGTCGCGATCGCCGCTGCGCAGCGAGGGGATCGCGTCGGCGCGAGCGCGGCCATCGATCGGACGGCGAAGGCGATCGAACCGCTCGCGGCGGCCGATGCGGCGTTCGTCGGCTATCTAGAAGGTGTGGCGCTCCGCGAGGCCGGCGCGCCGAAGGAGGCCCGCGCGGTCTTCGATCGCGCGATAGAGCGCGCGCCCGGATCCATCGGCGAAGCGCTGGCGCGGCGCGAGCGATCCCGTCTGGACGGCGGCGCGCAGGTACCGACCGGCCCCGACGCTCAGAGCTCGGAGTCGTCGTCCTCCGGCCAACCCGCTTCGGACTGAAGGTCGTCGGCGAACAGCTCGGGATCGAAGCCGAGGTCGTCGATCACCGCGACGAGCCCGTTCCGCTGCTCGGGCGGCGTCGTACGGATCCAGCCGCGCACCACGTCGTCGGGTCCCACCTCCGTGCCGCCGCGCTCGGACGCGAGCTGCTCGCTTTCGTCACGCGCCGCCGACTCGGCCAGCTCGCGGATCGTGTCGGGGACCATCGCGCAGAACGCTTCGAGCGTGCGCTCGGCGTCCGCCGTCCACGTCATTCGCGAGCCCGGTCAGCCGATCGCATCGATGCCCGTCGCGAAACGTCCGATGATCAGCTTCTGGATCTGCGTCGTCCCCTCGTAGAGGCGATTGACCCGCGCGTCGCGCCAGTAGCGCTCCACCGGGAACTCGTCCGAGAACCCGTAGCCGCCGTGGATCTGGATCGCGCCGTCCGCGGCGCGCTGCGCGGCCTCGGACGCGAACAGCTTCGCGAGGCTGGTCTCGCGCGTATTCGGCCGGCCCTTGTCCTTGAGATCGCCCGCGCGCCACACGAGTAGCCGCGCCGCCTCGGTCTCGACGACCATGTCCGCGATCAGCTCCTGTACGAGCTGGTGGCCCGCGATCGGCTTGCCGAAGGTCTTCCGCTGTGTCGCGTACGTCACCGACGCGTCGATGCAGGCTTGACCGATCCCGACCGCGCCCGCCGCGACCGAGTAGCGGCCCGCGTCGAGCGCCGTCATGGCGATCTTGAAGCCGTCGCCAATCTCGCCGAGGACGGCGTCACCCGGGACGCGCACGTCATCGAGGATCAGCTCGCTCGAGTCGGACGAGCGCAGCCCGAGCTTGTGGTGCAGCGGCTGGCTCCCGTAGGGCGATCGCTCGCGATCGATGAGGAACGCGGTGATGCCCTTGTACCCCTTCGCGGGATCGGCGTTCGCGAAGACGAGCGCCAGCTTCGAGCGGCTCCCGTTCGAGATCCACGTCTTGCGGCCCTTGATGACCCAGTCGGTTCCATCGCGCCTCGCAGTGGCGCGCAGCTTCGTCGCGTCGCTGCCGACCTCGGGCTCGGTCAGGCCGAAGCAGCCGAGGATCTCGCCGCGGCAGAGGCGCGGCAGGAGATCCCGCTTCTGCGCCTCCGTGCCGAACTTGAGGATGGTCAGCTCGACGAGCGAGATCTGGACCGAGAGCGTGGTGCGCACGGACGAATCCGCGCGGCCGACCTCCTCGGTGACGAGGGCGTGCGAGACGAAATCGAGGCCGATGCCGCCGTACTTCTCCGGGACGGGCCCGCCGAGCAGCCCGAGCGGCGCCATCTTCGCGAGCACGTCGGCCGGGAAGGTCTCGGTGCGGTCGCGCTCGCGCGCGCCCGGCGCGATCTCGCGGTCTGCGAAGTCGCGGGCGAGCTTGCGGATCTGCTCCTGCTCGGAGGAAAGGTCGAAGTCCACCGCGAGGCAAGGCTAGCGCGCAGCAGCCGTAGCATCCCGCGCCGATCGCTCGCTATAGTCCGGACCGCAGCGGGATAGGGAGGACGCGATGCCGGCGGCGCTCCGCGGATCACTCTCGGCATTTCCGCTCGATCTCGTCCTGGGGTTGATCGCGGACGCGTCGATCACGGGCCGGCTCGAGGTGGGCTCCGGCACCTCACGCGGCACCTTGGAAATCACGGACGGACGGCCGACCGCCGCCAGACACGCCGGCGCGAGTGGCGAGGCCGCGCTCGTTTCGCTCGCCTCGTTAGCGGCGGCTCCGTTCGAATTCGTGGCGGGCGAGACCGGCGCGGCCGACCTCGCGCTCACGATGGACGCTCTGCGCGAGCGGATCCGTTCGACCCGCGAGGCCGAGCGCGAGCTGCGTCGCGACATCCCGAGCGACCGCCACACGTTCGTGCTCTCCGAGACCGCCGCATCGGGTGCGGCGTTCAACGTGACTGCGCAGCACCTGAGGATCCTGCGTGCGGTGGAGGGCCATCGCCGCGACGTCGCGCACGTGGGCTCGGCGAGCGGCCTCGACCGCGAGACGACGCTGCGCAACCTGCGCGAGCTGATGAGCGAAGGGATCGTCGAGATCCGGCCGCCGGTGACCGCGCGCGAGCGAGCGCAGCGTCCACCTCGCGCCCCCAAGCGCGCACCGGCGGCCGCGGCCGACGTCGCGGCCGCGGTGGACGACCGTGCCGCGGCGCTGTCAACACCGGCCGCGCCCGAGCCGCCCGTCGCCGACGGTCGCCTCGCCGCGCTCGCGAGCGCGCCGCCCAGGTCTGAGCCCGCCGCGGAGCCGCCTCGCGTCCGACCGAACATCCTCATCGGCGCGAACGAGGCGCCGCCGGCCGAGCGGCCGAGGATCCTCATCGGCGCGAACGAGCCGAAGCCCGCGCCTATGCCCCCGGCACCGAACGCCGAGCTGACCGCGACGCCCCGTGCCGAGCCGGCTGCCGCGTCCGCGGCGGAGGAGACACCGGCCGAGGATGAGGACGCTGGCTCGAAGACCAGCATCTTCGTATCGCAGTACCTGCCCCAGGGCTCGACCATCCCGATCGTCGCGCCGAAGCCGCCGCCGAAGCGTGGCATCTTCGATCTCTTCGCCGGCTTCGGCAAGCACCGCGCGGACATCGCTCCCGCGGGCAAGGATCCCCTCTACTCGCCGCGTCACGTCGCCGTGCTCGTGAACGCGCTCCTGTTCGGCTACTTCGGCGCGGAGGCCGAGGCGCGCGGGCGTGGGCTGCGCGAAGCGATCGCGGAGGTCTCGTCGCGCGGTCTGAGCGTCGAACCGCAGCTCCCGATCTCGGATGGCCGCATCGACGCGCCGGCGCTGGAGAAGGGCGCGTATTCGAACGACACGGTCGTGGCCGTGCTGCACGCGGTCGTACGACACCTCTTCGACGAAGACGTGAGGGTGCAGAGCGGAGAACACGCCCGCCGTGTGTTCGACGCGGCGGTCGACCAAACGGTCGGATCGGGCGCAAGGATCCATCGTGACGCGCTGCGTATCGTCGGCGAAGGCATGCCGCTGAGCGGACGCCTCGTCATCCAGCATGGCGGCTCGGGCGGGCCGTTCGAGCTCGAAGAGCGCGCGTACGGCATCGGCCGCTCCTCTACGAACGACATCGTCCTGCACGACCCGAGCGTCTCGCGGCAGCACGCGCGGATCTTCGCGCGGTCGGGCCGTTTCGTCGTGGCCGACTCCGGGAGCACGGGCGGCACCAGAGTCGATGGCGAGCCGGTGAAGGCCGAGCGCGTGCTGCGAGGCGGCGAGACCATCACCGTCGGCGAGGTTGCGCTGAAGCTCGAGATGGTGGACCGCTGATGAGCGCGACGCTCACCGAGACGACCGGCGATCGCAAGGGCACGCTGCATCCGCTCGAAGACGTACCGGTCGTCATCGGCCGGTCGCCGGAGGCCGACATCGTGATCCCGAACGCGCTCATGTCGCGCAAGCACGCGCGCGTGTGGTGGGACGGCGAGCGCTACCTGGTCGAGGATCTCGGCACGCGCAACGGCACGCTCGTCAACCGCGAGGCCGTGACCGCGCCGCGCCCGCTCAAGGACGGCGACGAGATCGCGCTCCCGGGGATGGTGCTCGTCTTCCGCTCGACCGAGGAGACCATGATGTTCGCGGCGCCGAAGCCCGTGAGGGCGGCGACGCTCACGTTCCTCTTCGCCGACCTGCGCGGGTATTCGGCGTTCGTCGAACGCAAGGGCGACACGGTCGCGGCCGAGCTGATCCACGACTACCGGACGCTCATGCGGACCGAGATCTCCAAGTACGAGGGCGCCGAGATCAAGACCGAGGGCGACAGCTTCTTCGTCACGTTCGAGAGCGCGCAGCAGGGCATGCGCTGCGCGATCGGCATGCAGCGCGAGGCCGCGCGTCGCACCGCCGCGCGTCCGGACCGGCCGATCGAGATGGGTATCGGCCTCAATGCCGGCGAGCCCGTGCGCCGCGAGGACGGCGACTTCGTCGGCTCGGCGGTGAACATCGCGGCGCGACTCGCGCAGAACGCGGCGGCTGCCGAGATCTTCGTGAGCGACACGATCCGCGCGCTGGTGCGCACGTCGGGGATCGCGCCGATGGAGGAGCGCACCGGGATCACTCTGAAGAACATCGAAGAGACGCCGCGGATCTACGCCGTGGACTGGAAGGAACGCGATACCCAGGCCTGAAGCCGGTGACTGGGTCGTCCTGACCGACGTCGGCAGGCGTCGCAAGTCGAACGAGGATGCCGTTGCGATCGTGCCGGCCGGACGCGGCTTCCGCTCGGGCGCGATCGTGGCGGACGGCGTTGGTGGCGCGGCGGCGGGCGAGGTCGCGAGCCGGACGACGATCGAGCACGTGACGGCCAGCCTCGGGTCGGGCGACGGGCCCCTCGCTGAACGCCTGCGCGTGGCCATCGCCGACGCGAACGCGGCGGTGCGCGCCTACGCGCGCGAGAAGCTCGAGGGCGCGGCCAGCGGGTCGACGATCGTCATGGCGCTGGTGGGCGATGGTCAGGTCACGATCGCGCACGTCGGCGACTCGCGCGCGTACCTGCTACGCGGCGGCGCGCTCACGCAATTGACCGCCGACCACTCGTTCGTCGCCGACCAGGTGCGCGCGGGCGTCCTGAAGAGCGACGAGGCCGAATCGCATCCCCTGCGCGGCCGGCTCACGAAGGCGATCGGCGTCGCGGACGAGATCGAGCCCGACGTGCGTCAGGAGACCATGCGAGCCGGCGATGTGCTCCTGCTATGTAGCGACGGGCTGCACGCCATGGCGAGCGACGCGGACATCGCCGCCGCCATCGGACCCGATGCGTCTCGGTCGGCGAAGGCGCTGATCGACCTCGCGAACAAGCGAGGCGGCAAGGACAATGTCAGCGTCGCGCTGTATCGGGCGGTCTGATCCGGCTCACTGTCCTGCGAGCCCGCAACCTTCGCGCGCTATGGCGTCGCGAGCTGATACACGCGGAAGCCGGTGAGCGTCAGGGTGCCGTTCTGGCCGTGGACGTCGATCGACAGAGGGTTGCCACCGCCCTGCTGTCCGCCGCCAGCCGGCCCGCCAGACGCCGCCGCGCGGGCCTCGGTGACTTGACCCACGTTCCGGCCGTTGAAGAACATCGTGAACACACCCTGCGGCTGCACGGCGATCCCGATCGTCACCTTGTCGCCCGAGGCGAATCCGGACACCCCCACCGGCGTGCCGATGGTCTCCGGCTGAACGAACTGCCCCGGGCCTGGCTGGCCGGGCTGGCCGGGCTGGCCCGGAGGCGGCGCGCCTTGGCCGCCGGGCGCCGGCGTCGGTGCGGCGCAGTTCGGCGGGCAGCCTTGGCCTCCCGGTGGCGGGCAGTTCGGGGGACAGCTCTGTCCCTGAGGCACCCCGAGCGCCGGTTGCGTTTGGTAGCGAAGCTCCATCGACTCGTCGAATCCCGCCCTCGCGGCTAGCTGAACGCTCGCCTGGGCCAGCTGGCGCACCCGCCAGACCACTTCGAATTGAGAGCCGGGCGCGACTTTCACGTCCATCTCGGCGAAGAACGTGGCAGGGAACGACCGCCGCCAGGCGATGAGGAGGGGCGTAGGCCCACTCCCAGGTCCGAAGCTCTGATTCTCAGGGAGAGTGAACTGGACCGCCCCGTCCAGGGTTCGGATCGCGTTCGGGTCAGCCGTTCGGCCGGGCGGGCCGGGTTGGCGCTGGATCTCGCTCCCTGTGGCGTCAAGCTTCGCTTCGTAAATGAGTGCGCCGCGCAGCGCGATCGTGCCTTTCGACGGAGCCGCCGATGCGCTCACCGTCGGCGCGCTCGTGCCGGCGCGCGTGAACGCGAAGGCTGCGCCGCCGACGAGCAGCAGCGCCACCACCGCCGCAGCGACGATCGCGTTCCGAGGGATTCGAGTCCGAGGGCCGCCGGCGGACGCCGGTACCGCACCCGCTGCGGCACTCCGTGAACCTGCGGTGACGGCCGCGATGGGATAGATGGTCGCCGAGGTCGCCGTTGCGGTCACCAGCGTCGCCTTGAGCGCATCGGCGAACTCGGTCGCCGTGGCGTAGCGATCGCCGGGGTTCTTCGCCAGCGTCTTCATGAGGACGCGCTCCGTATCGGCCGAGACCGTGGGGTCGATCGAGCTCGGCAGCGGCAGCGGGTCGCGCACGTGCGCCAGCACGACCGCGAGCGGTGTGTCGGCGACGAAGGGCACGCGCCCAGTGAGGAGCTCGTAGGCCATGACCCCCAGCGAATAGATGTCGGCGCGCTGGTCGACCGTGCCGCCGGCGCCCTGCTCCGGGGCCATGTACTCGGGGGTGCCGATGCCCACCCCGGTCTGGGTCTGGCCCTCCCCGCCGACGATCTTGGCGATGCCGAAGTCGGTGACGACCGCGCGGTCGCGTCGCGCCAGCATGACGTTGCTGGGCTTCATGTCGCGGTGCACGATCCCCAGCTCGTGCCCGTGGTTCAGCGCGTCGGCGACCTCGCCCACGATCCGCGCGACCTCGGCCGGCGGCAGACGCTCGCCCCGCGCGGCGAGTGAGCCGATGCGCTCTTTGAGCGTGCCGCCCTCCAGGTACTCCATCGCCAGGACGTAGCGGCCATCCAGCGGCTCGAAGTCGAAGACCTGGACGATGTGCGGGTGGCGGAGCTTGGCGATGGAGCGCGCCTCGCGCTGGAAGCGCTGCAAGAACTCGGGGTCGTCCGCGAAGCCCGGGCGCAGCACCTTGAGCGCGACCTCGCGCTCCAGGGACGGCTGGTAGGCCTTGTACACCGTGGCCATCCCGCCGGTGCCCAAGGGTTCGATGATCTGGTAGCGCCCGATGGTCTGGCCGGGTTGCAATGCCACGCTTTGGACCCCTTCCCGCGAGCGATGGTAGCTAGAACGGGGCGAATGAGAGCGCGATCTTCTCAAGCAGCGGTGCGTCGTCATTCGACACCGCTTCAGGCACCTGCATCGAGAGGATCCGGAGGTTCTGACCGCGGATCAGGACGCACGGGAGCGGCGGCTTGGCTTCACGATCGGGTCCAGCGAGACGTTGACGCATGCGGCGACAAGAAGCGGCAGGACAGCAAGGCGGGAGTCGCCGACGCACGTCGGCGATGGTAGTCAGGGTGGGGACGTGCGCAACGGACGCGTAACGGGAACGCGCCATGCACCGCGCTCGGTCGGAGGTGCGCCCATGACCGCTCGGGCACTCTTCGGAGGCGGACTCGCGTCTGCCGGCGTGCTGCTGCTCCTGAGCCCCATCCTGCTCTATGTCGCCACGGTCGCCTCGCTCCTCGCGCTCACGCTCAAGATGATCAACGCGACCTTCGACCTCGTAGAGGCCGCGCTCGTGTTGCTGCCGGTGCTCGCGATCGCGCTGGTCGCGTTGCTGACCGGCGCGCGCTTCGCGGCCGGGATCGACAGTGACCAGCGCGCTCTCGCGTCTCGCCGGACGATGGTGGCCGAGCGCCCGGCCGAGCCGCGCCCGACGGAGCGCGTGGGGCCGCGAGGTGTCGCGATAGCGACGGGACGCAAAGGCGGCGAACGGGAGCACGCGGACTGAAACTGAGCTAGCTACACGAGCGTCGCGCCGAGCGTCTTCTCCATCTCGCGCAGCGCGAATGCATGCGCCTCGGCGTCGAACGACGTGACGCCGTCGCGCACCACTTCGACCGCGTAGCCGAGATTGCGCGCGTCCGCGGCGGTGTACAGCACGCAGATGTTCGTGCAGTCGCCGACCAATCGGAGCGTATCGACGCCGCGCTCGCGCAGCGTGATGTCGAGGTCGGTGCCGAAGAAGCCTGAGTAGCGGCGCTTCGGGATCACGACCTCCCCGTCGCGGGGCGCGAGCTCGGCGACGATCGCGGCGCCCTTCGTGCCGGCGATCGCGTGCGGTGGGAACGTCGCGAACTCGGCGTCGTCGGGCAGGTGATTGTCGGTGAGGTACACGACCGGCTCGCCCGCGCCGCGCGCGCGATCGATCTCCTGCTTCACGACCGGCGTGATCTTCGCCATCGTCTCGCCGCAGTAGAGGGCGCCGGTCGGATGGACGAAGTCGTGGATCATGTCGACGACGACCAGCGCGCGCGCCATGAGCCGATAATAGGAGTGGTCAGGCGCGCGGCAGGGCGGGATTCGCGGCGGTGAAACCGAGCTCCTTCTCGCGCGCGATCTGCTCCCTCTGCCAGTCGAGGTCGATCCGCTCGCCGAAGCGCTCGGGATAGAGCTCGCGCCAGATCTGCTTGCGGACCACGAAGCTCTTCGGGTCGTGCAGGTACGCGCGATGCCACAGGCGCAGCGCTTCTTCCCGCCGTCCGGCTTCGCGCGCCTCGACGCCGCTCTGAAACATCGCGAGCGCCTCATCGTCGGGAGCGCCGAACGCGGGGGTCTCGCCGGCGCGCTCGCCGGCGAGCCAGCCCTCGACGCGCGCGCGGATCGCGTCGTCGCGGATCTCGAAGCGCGGGATCACCGCGTCGCGCAGCTCGCCGTCCGGTCCGAAGCAGAAGCCGTTGGGGATCGCGCGGTAGCCGAACGCGCGCGCGAGCGCGCCGTCTGCGTCGATGAGCGTGGGCGCGTCGAGCTGTCTCGCGTGCTCGGCAGCGGCCGCAGTGTCTGCGTCAGCCGCGACCGTCACGAGCGCGGCGCGGGCTGTAGCGTGCTCCTTCCAGAATCGCTGCCAGACCGGCAGCTGCTCGCGACACATTCACCACGACGCCCAGACGAAGACGATGAGCGGATCGGCGAGGTGCTCGCGCAGCGTCGTCGCTCTCGCGTCGAGCATCCGCAGCGGAGCGTCGAGGCCCGCGTCTGCGTTAGTCGAGGAGCCCCTGCCTTGATCTGCCGGTCGCGGCATGCTCACGTGCGTCCTAGGCTACGCCCGTGACCCGCAACGAAGGCGTGCGTCTCGCTGTGACCTTCATCGCCGGCCTGGTGGTCGGCGTCGGTGCCGGCTTCGGCCTGTCGGCGCAGCGCGGAGACGTTTCGACGAGATCCGGCGCGGTTCCCTCGGCCAGCGGGCAGGCCGAGCGGATGCGCGCGGATCCCGTCGATCCGCGAGCGCCGATGATCCGCGTGAGCCTGAACGGTCCGGCGGACGCGGAGCTTCGCTGCACCGTCGGCATCACCGGCGGCAGCGGCGACCAGCCCTCGCCGCCACCTCCGACCACAATCAAGCTCGACTCCAGCGGACAGGGGGGGATCCGGCTCGACTACTCGCGCAACCCGGGCGCGGTGAGCGATCGCACGTTCACCATCACCTGCGCCCGATCTGATGGTGGCGAGTTCGGCCGTATCGCCGTCACGATCCCGCGGACCTAGTCCGGTCCCATTTCTCCGCGCTCAGAGGAGCGTTCCGCTCGCGACACGGATCACGATCGGGCCGAGGATGATCGCGAAGATCGGGACCATGATGAGTCCCGCCGTCGGCAGGAGCATCGTGACGGGCGCACGGAGCGCGGCCTCCTGCAGACGCTGACGTCGGTGGGAGCGGAGGTCGACGGCGAGCGCGCGGAGTGCGTGCGCGAGCGGCGTCCCAAAGTCCTCGGCGACACGGACCGCGTTCGCCGTCGCCGCCAAGCCCGCCGAGCCTGATCGCCCGACGAGCCGCTCGAGCGCCTCGCGCCTGCGGTAGCCGACCTCCAACTCGCGCACGGTCACGACCAGCTCACGCGCGAGCGCGGTGTCCGTGGCGTCGCTGTACGCGAGGAGGGCGCGCTCGAACGGTAATCCCGCCTCGAGGGCGAGGACGAAGACATCCAGCGCCCGCGTCACCTCGCGATCGATCTCGCGCCGCCAGCGACGCTCGCGCGCGCGCAGCATGAGTACGGCGATCAAGGTGCTGGCGCGGGGCACGGCGATCAGTGCCGCCAGCGCGTACGGCGTGAGGATCGCAAGCCCGAGACAGAGCACAGCCAGCACCACCGCGAGTCCGCGTGCCGCCGCCTCCCAGCCGGGACGCAGCTCGTCCGGGGCCATCCGCGGCCAGGTCAGGTTCGCGGCGCTCGGCGGGCGTGGAAGACGCGCGCCCAAACGGACGAGCGTCCGGGGCGGTGCGAAGACAGATCGAACGGAGAGCGGCGCCCTGGGGGTGCCCCGCACCATGCCGATGACGCGCTCGGCCCGCGCGCGCTCACGGGCCGCGAGCCCCAGCACCACCCACGCCATCTGCGCCGTCACGAGGCCGGCGACGACGGCGAGAACGAGCCGCTCGTCCACCTACACGCGCTCGATGCCGTTCGCGATGCGCGAGATGACGTAGAAGCCGGCTGCAGCGCTCACGAGGCAGTAGCTGAGGATCGCGATGCCGATGCGCGTGTCCGTGAGGGGCGCTACGAACCCAGGGAAGAATGCTGAGAAGGCGAGGAACAGAGCGAAAGGGAGCACGCCGATGATCTGTGCGGAGTAACGCGCCTGCGCCGACAGAGCGCGGGCGTCCGCACGCAAGCGCTGCTCCTCACGGAGGAACGTGACGGCCTCGCGCAGCAGGCGCGCGAGATCGCCACCCGTCGCGCGCTGGATCGCGAGCGCGGCGACGAGGTCATCGAGGTCGCGCGAGCCCACCTGGTCGCGCAGATCACGGAGCGACTCCTCGACGGTGCGCACCAGCTCCGCCCGTCCGACCGCTTCCCGGAGCAGGGGGCCGAGCGGGGCCGGGGTATCGCGGGACGCGGCCTCGAGCGCCTGGAAGAGCGTCCCGCCCGCGGACAGCGCGCTCGCGATCAGGGAGATCGTTTCCGGAAGCTGCGCCTCGATACGTGCCGCGAGCGTCCATCTCTGGCGCTGGGTCCACGCGTAGCCCACGGCGATGCCGAGCAGCGCCGCCACCAGGCTGAGGCCGAGCGATCGCAGCACGAGGCCGAGCGCGAACAGAAGCACGGTCCCGGCGGCCAGGAGCTGGACGGCGCGAAGAGGGAGCTCGCCGCTCCGTGCGCGCGCCCACATCGCCCGCAGGTCGAGTCGGGGTACCCGGCGCGATCGATGGGCGACACCGACGAGAGATCGCGCCTGCCGACCGTTCCGGAACGCGTCGACCTCCGTGAGAGCGACGTACGCGATGACGGTGCCCGCCGCGCCGATGGCGAGCGCGGCCTCGACTCCGGTCATCGCGTGCGATCGGTGCGCCGGCGCGCCGTCGCGGGCTTACGTGCCGGCGCGCGGCGCGGCCGGCGTGCGCGGGGTGCGGGCCGGCGCGCGGGCAGCGCTGCCTCGAGGCGGCCGCGCACGCGTGGCGACAGACGCGAGATGAAGTGCGGCGGACGCAGGTAGTGGAGTGAACCGTCGTCGTCTCGTGCGAAGAGCAGGCGGACCGGTACGTTGTCGCGCGCGTCGAGCGCGCCCAGCTCCGCCACGCTCTCGATGCGGCGGGTCCCGTCGGGCCCGCGAGACACGTGCACGACCATGTGGATCGCGCTCTGGATCTGCTGGCGGATCGCCCGCAGCGGATACGTGACGCCCGCCTGGAGGACCATCGTCTCGAGGCGGCTGACGACGTCGGCGGGATCGTTGGCGTGAGCGGTGGACAGCGAGCCGTCATGTCCGGTGTTCATCGCCTGCAGCATGTCGAGCGCCTCTTCGCGCCGGACCTCGCCCACGATGAGCCGGTCCGGACGCATGCGCAATGCGTGCACGACGAGGTCGCGGATCGTGACGGCGCCACGGCCTTCCACGTTGGCCGGGCGCGCCTGGAGCGGGACGACGTGGCGTTTGCGCAGCTTCAGTTCGGCGGTGTCCTCGATGGTGACGACGCGCTCGTCGTCACCCACGAACTCGGAGAGCGCGTTGAGCAGCGTCGTCTTGCCGCTCCCGGTCCCGCCGCTGACCAGGATGTTCGTCCGCGCGGCGACGGCGCCGCCGAGGAAACGCGCGCACTCCTCGGTCAGCGCCTCACGTTCGACGAGCTCGCCCATCGAGAGGTGTCGGGGGAACTTGCGGATCGTGATCGTCGGGCCCTTGAGCGCGATCGGCGGGATGATGACGTGCACGCGGACGCCTGCCTCGGGGATACGCGCATCCACCGCGGGGCTCGACTCGTCGACGCGACGGCCGAGCCGTCGCAGGATCCGCTCGACGACCGCGATGATGTGCGCATCATCATCGAACGTGACGGCCGCCAGCTCGATTCGTCCGTCCCGCTCGACGAACACCTCGTGTGGGGCGTTCACCATCACCTCCTGGACCGCGGGGTCGTCGAGGAGCGGCTGGATGGGTCCGTAGCCGAGGACCTCGTCGACGACGTAGGCCTGCAGCTCGGCGAGGGCCGCCGCCGGAAGGATCGCGCCTCTCTCGCGAGCGACGCGCTCGACCAGATCCGCGAGCTCGCGCCGGATCGCTCCTTCGTTCGCCTGGCGCCGCGCGATGACTGACTCCGGATCGATGAGCGCCTGGACGGCCGTGCGCACCTCGCGCCGAAGCGAAGCGTCCGGCCGCAGCGCTTCGGTGAGGAGCGGGCGCGCGATGACGGTCATGGCGCGCTCGGCGCCGCGGACTCCGTCACCGCGGTCGCCAGCCGGCGGAAGGCGCTGACCGATCGGCTCGGCCAGACGCCGTTGAGCGGGTGAGCCTCGAGGACGAGCTGGCGCGCGAGAACGTTGTCCTCTGCGAGGAACAACACCCGCTCGCGGTCGCCGAGCGCGGGCCGGACCAAATCACGCGCCTCACCGCGGCCCGCGCGGTTGGCGACGACGATGCGACGCGCCGGCGCGACGCGATCCAGGAGCTCGAGGTATCGCTTTGTCGCGCGAAGCGCACCGATCTCGCAGGTCGTGACGGCCAGGATCACGTCGGCCTGACGGAGGACGGCGACCACCGTATCGATGAGGCCGGGCATGCCGTCGACCACGACCCAGGGATAGGTGCGGCGCGCCGCTTCGGTCAGCCGTGCCACCGCGCGTCCGCCGTCGCCGAACCAGCTCGCGGCCTCTATGGGCGAGCGCGACGCCGCGAGCAGCGCAAACCGACCGAAGCGGTCATCGGCGATGGCGCGTACGTCATCCGGCTTCACCTCCCCGGCGCGGGCGACGGCCACGAGGTGGTCGATCGTGCGCACCGGTGGCGCGCCGCCCCAGCTCGACAGATCGCCGAACTGGAGGTCGAGGTCCAGGATCGCCGTGGCGCCGCGCGCCGCGAGCGTGGAGGCGAGGTTGGCCGCGACGTAGCTCCGGCCAACGCCACCCTTGGCACTCGCGACCACGATGAGCCCGCTGGACACGGTCGGCGAGCCGCTCTCATCCGTGTGCCACGCCGTCCGCAGCGCGCGGAGGACCCGCTGCGCTCGACCGGGCCCGCTCACCGCGCTTCCCCGATCCGCAGGAACGGCCGTAACGCGATCGCCAGCGCGTAACCCTCTCGTAGGGCAAGAAGCCGCACGATCTCCTCGGCCGACGCGCCGATCGTGAGGTAGCGGGACTCGCTCGCGTTGTCGGAGAAGCTCGGCGAGAGGTCGATGATCTCGAGATCTGAGAGGACGACGCCGCCGGTCTCGAGCGGGCGACCCTTCTGCCAGCCGACGATGTCGATCCGGTCGTGGAGCTGGAGCCGAGGAGGCGCGGAGAAGAAGAGGCTCACCGGAAGGTTGAACGCGTAGGGCTTCCCGGGCGGGATGAGCGCGCTCGCGCCAGTCTCGTTCGGGCCCATGATGTGTCGCACGCTGACGACCTCGCCCTCGTACACCGGATCGCGGACGACGCGAAGCGCGACCCCCTCGGTGAGCGCACCGACGGGAACGAGCCGGCGCGGCAGCTCGACGCGGCGCACGTCCTGCTCGCGCAGCGCCGTCCGCGCGGGCAGGTCGCGCGCGGCGACGGCGACGCTGACCAGCTCCTCGTCGCGCGCACGCACGAGCGAGCTCTCGAAGACGATGACCGTGACCACGATCCCTGCGATGAGCGCGACGAGGAGACGGCGCAGCCTCACGGTCCGCTCCGCAGGACGACGGCCGTACTGCGTGCGGTGAGGCTGCCCGTACCGGCGAGGCCGGAGTAATCGGCGACGAGCGCGACCTCGACGCGCACCAGCTCGGTCGGGCTGGATGTCCGCACGGCGGTCACGGACCGCACGGTACTGCGCGAGACGTTCGCTGTCGCCAGTGTCGCGGCCTCGTCCTGCGCGATGGCATCCAGCTCGGCATCGGTGGATCCGGATGCCGCCGCGAACGAGGCTCGGCCCGCGGCGCCGAGGGCGGCCTGCTCCGTGGCCTGCTGCGCGTCGAGGAGCGCGAGGTCGCGGAACGCGAGCGACCCCGCGGACACGCCGAAGATCGCGATGATGCCGGCGACGATCGCGGCGAGCGCGATCACGGCCGCGCCGCGCAGGCTGCCTGCTGCGGGCCGTCGGTCTCGATCACTCCACTCGTCGTGGCCGACCACGAGCGAGGCAGGGGAAGCAGGAAGCCGAGGTGGCCGGGCGCGCTTACGGTGAGCGTCACGAGCTGGCCTGTGCAGCGGAGCGTCGTGCCGGCCGGCGCGAAGCTTTCGCCGACGCCTTGCCCGAGGAGCCAGCCGCTCGTTTCAGCGGCACCCCGAGCCTGCGCGTCGTCATTGGATCCGACGAGGACGACGGCGCTGCGCATGACGGCAGCCTGGAGGGCCTGCTGCGTCGCCGTCGCGTCGAGGAGGGCGAGCGCGAAGAGAGCGCCCAGGATGAAGAGCGGGATGCCGAGCGCGAGCTCGAACAGCGCCTGCCCCGCCTCGCGCGTCCACATGGCTAGCCGATCCTCCCGACGGCGTGTGCGTTGGTGTGCAGCGTGAGACCGAACGGGAGCGTCACTGCGGTGTCCTTGGTGGCCTGGAGGTAGCTGCCTCGCGGGAGGGTCGCGGGACACGGGTCGGTGGCCCCCGCGACCGTGGCGCCGCAGGCGAAGGTAAGGTCCGTCCCCGCGGGCAGCGCCTTGGTGTGCGACGTCGTGCGGACCGCGCTGTGCACCGCGACGAGATCCTGCGTCGCGTGTGCCGCGTACGAGACGAGCGAGGCGAAGGGCAGCGCGATCGCGAGGACGATGCTCGTACCGAGCGCCGTCTCGAGGAGCACGGAGCCGGCGTCCTCGAAGAGGCATTCCAGCCAGGCGGACCGACCTGACACCCCGCCTCCCCTTCCTCGGTCCGCTGGCGCACCTTCTAAGGACGTACCGCGCCCCATCCGGGCCGAAGGGGGCGATCATTGGACCGCCGGACTGGCCCGTCAAGGATCTTTGGACCATCGTACGCAGAAATATCGTCCAGCGGCACTCTCCCTATTGACAGCGACCTGTACCGGTCCTACCGTCCCGCCCCGGCTGGGGTCCTCGAAAAAAGGGAGAACGTGGACCGGATCCGCCCGCTGGCCGTCGTGGTCGTGCTCGTCGCCCTCGCGCTCGCGGCAGCGCATCCCGCGCGCGCAGACGACGGCGGCGCCCCGCCGCCCCTACCCGACCCCGGCGGCCGCGCCGCCGCTCCCGGGTCCACCGCCCAAACCACCGCCGGAACGGGCTCGGGGATCAGCGACGGCGCGATCACCGTCCCGACCATCGGCGGCGGCTGGGACGAAACGGTCACGGTCACCGACCGCCCGGCCTACGACGAGACGGCCACGGTCGTGGTCACCCCTGCCCAGACGCTCACCCGCACCGTCACGGACGCGCCGGCGCGGACCGTCGTCCACCACGACCTGGTCTCGCCCGAGCGCACCGAACAGCAGCAGGTGCTCGTCTCTCCGGCGCGCAGCGAGAGCTACGCCGAGTGGGTCAGCTCGGGGCAGTGGACCACCCAGCACGTCGACACCAGCCACTCCGAGACGCAAGCGACCTGGGTCAGCTCCTCCACCACCGAGAGCTACTGGCAGGACACCAGTCACTACGAGTACACGCCGCACTGGACTCCATCCGGGTACTGGAGCACCCAGCACGTCGACACCAGCCACTACCAGACCCAGCAGGTTTGGGTCACTTCCTCCGCGAGCGAGAGCTACTGGCAAGACACCAGCCACTACGAGTACACGGCGCACTGGACTCCATCCGGGTACTCGAGCCAAAGCTACGTCGACACCAGCCATTACGAAGCGGTACCCGGCTACTGGAGCTACAGCCCCGGCTACTACGAGTACCAGCCGGGCTACTGGGAATACACCCCCGGCTCGTGGGACTACGTCGCGGGATCGTGGGACTACACCCCCGGCTCGTGGGATTACACGCCAGGGTCGTGGGATTACACCCCGGGCTCGTGGGACTACAGCTGCGATGACTCGGGCTGCTGGTGGGACTACACCCCAGGCTCGTGGGACTACACCCCGGGCTCGTGGGACTACACCCCGGGCTACTGGGAGTATTCGCCCGGCTACTGGGAGTATTCGCCCGGCTACTGGAGCTACTCACCCGGCTACTGGAGCTACGTAGCGGGCTCCTGGAGCTGGAACGCGGGCTACTCGCAGTGGGTCTCTTCCGGCTACTGGCAATCCAACTGGGTCGACACCAGCCACTACGAGTACAGCAACGACTGGGTCTCCTCCGGGCAGTGGCAGACGCGCACCATCGACACCAGCCACTACGAGAGCCAGACCAGCTGGGTCTCCTCCGGCTACGACCAGCCGCTCTGGGTCGACACCAGCCACTACGAGTACAGCAACGACTGGGTCAGCTCCGGCCAGTGGCAGACGCGCACCGTCGACACCAGCCACTACGAGTACGCAGATGTGTGGGTCACCTCCGGCTATGACCAGCAGGTCTGGCAGGACACCAGCCACTACGAGACGCGCACGCGCGATGTCCCGGCGGTGTACGACAGCGTGGCCGTGACCATCCCCGCGACGTACAACGACTGGACCGAGGAGATCCCGGCGCAGACCCACGACGAGACGTACACCGTCCCCGCGGTGACGCAGGACCAGGTCGTCAACCACGACGCGGTGACGCACACCGAGGTGATCCATCACGACCCCACCCCCGCACCGGTGGTGGTGGCCGCCGCGGCGCCGAGCGATCCGCCGGCCCCCAGCGGCGGCTCCTCGTCGGGTTCGAGCGGGGACCCGGGCGGTTCCAGCGACGGCTCGGCCGGACTGCTCGGCGGCCTGGTGGCGCTCGCCGCGCTCGGCACCGCGGTCGCACTCAAGACCACCGTCGGCGCGGATGGCCAGACCGACGCGAGCGACACGTCCACCGGTGACGTCCCTGCCGTCGCGCTCGCGCTCGCCGCGGCGCCGGCTGACGCAGTCGCCATGACGACCGCCGCGGCGGACGCCGCGCTCTCGGCCGACGATGCGTCGAGCTCGGCCGGCGCGACCGATCAGGCCGCGAGCGACGCAGGCGCTTCCGCGACTGCGAGCGGCGACGCGCTCGCGGCGGCAGGCCTTGGCATCCTCACCGCGGCCTCCGATCCAGCGCCTGCCGTGACTGACCAGCGCCCCACGTCGGAGGCGACGACGTCCGACCAGGCCGCGAGCACCGCGACCGATCCCGGGACGAGGCCGAGCGCCGACGACGCGACGATCACGTCCGATCCGACGACCGGCGCGGCGGGCGTGAGCGACCAGGGCGCCCTCACCGCATCAGCGGCTGTGACGACCGACAGCACCTCGAGCGGCGTTGCCGGCGACGCGACGGCGCTCGCGAGCGACGCGACGACCGGCGGCGACGGAGTCAGCACGAGCGACGACTTCAGTTGGCTCGGCGATCTCTGGTCCGCGCTGCTGGGCGGCGACACGAGCGGTGCCGCCAGCTCGGACGGAGCTGCCACCGACGGGATGACGACCGCCACCTCGGCGGCCGCAGGTTCCGACGCCGCGCTCGGCGGTCTCGTGCTGCTCGGACTTGCGGCGCTGCTCGCCGGCAACGGAAGCGCGACGGCGATGACGAGCGACACCGCGGCTGCCGCCACGGGCGACAGCGGCTCGACCAGCGCCAGCGACGACCTCACCGGTTTCCTCGCTTGGCTGGTCTCGCTGTCCGGGACCGACGGCTCGCACGCGGCAGACGCGACGACGGCTGCGACCACAGCCGGCGGCGCGGACGTCGCGGCAAGCGCCGCGGCGTCGACCGACGCGACGGCGACCGCCAGCGTGACCACGGACGCGAGCGCCGCGACCGCGACGGTCGCCGACCCGATTACGACGCCGACCGACGGCCTCTCGCTCAGCGTCTCGCTCGATGCCGTTGCGCAAAGTACCGCCGGCGGTGACGCGACAGTCGCATCAGCCAGTGCGACCGGTCCGATCTCGGGCACGGATGTCCTCGCGACCGCGACGGGGGCGTCGCCTGCCGACACGACGACCGCCGCGGCGACGACCGGGCCAAGCGAGACGACGGCGACCACGGATGCGACGGTGACCACAGCCACGTCAGATGCGCTGGCCGCCCTGACCGTGGCGAGCTCCGATCCCGTCGCCCCGTCGACGTCGCAGGACGCAAGCGACCCCAGCGCGGGACTTGCGCTGGCCGCGACCGCGAGCATCGTCGGCGACCTCGGAACAGACGCGCCCACGATCTCGGCCGGCACCTCGGCCGATGCCGTCGTCGGCGCCCAGGTCGACCCGGGTCCTGCGGCGACCAGCGCCGCAGCGGCCCCCGCAGCGAGCGCGAGCGCACCCGCGGCGACTGTCGGCGGCGGCGGGGGGAGCTGGTGGGACTCGCTCGTCGGCGGCGTGAAGGCCAAGGCCCGCGAGGTTGCTTACGGCGCGGCGAACGTCGGCAACGACGCCGCCGCCACCGCGCGCCAGGGCCTTTACGACTTCGCCGGCGGCTGGAACAAGGTCGAGAACGACCTCAACTCCGACGACCCCAGCCGCCAGGCCGGTGCGCTGTGGACCATCTTCAGCGAGACCACGTCAGCGGTCACGACCGTCTCTGGGGTCGGTGCAGTTGCCAAGGTGGCTGTCGCCGCCCGCGCGGCGCGTGGCCTACAAGCCGGCAAGTCGGGGATCGCGGCGTATGCGAGAAAGTTCACCTACTCTTCGAATCTGCCCAAGGACGTCCTCGGCGCAACTGACCCGGCGGGCAACATCTTCATCCGCCGTGGGCTTGCGGCCGACGTGGAGGCCGCGACGTTGCGGCACGAGACAGTCCACGCGGTGCTCACGCCACCTGGCTCGTTGCTGCAAGGCGCCAAGGAGCTCGTGTACGACAACTCGGCGCTCGTGCGCTACCTGGAGGAGGCCGCAGCCGAGACCAACGCGACCCGCAGCCTCGCCGAAGGGCTTCGTTTCCCGCTCGAACAAGGCTACGTGACGGGCACCCGTCTCGCGGCCGAGGCCCTGGGTCTTGGCACCGCTGGATACGCCGCGTGGCAGCTGGCCCAGGACCGCTGACCTCGCTCCTACGCTGGGCACTGCGGGTTCCGCCACCGCGGGTGTCGGCAGAGGAGGCCGTTCGAGCCGCCAAGCTCGAGGCCGAGCGCCGCGATCTCGGGTGGATGGAGCCGATCAAGGTCTGGCAGGAGCTCCGGCATTACGTGATACGGACGCACGCCGGGTTCCGCGGAGGCGGCATGTTTGTATACGTCGACATTCACTCCGGATCGGTCACACGGATAGGCGGCCCGATTTCCCGCTGAAGGCCGAGCGCCAGCAGACCCATCACGGGAGCCGCCCGTGAGGAGTCGGTCCGTCAGCGAGCGCGTCGCGGATCGCCGGTTCCTGGACGAGCTCGTGGCCGCGGTCCCCGAGTTCCAGGCGGGCTATGACGAGCATCTCCAGGACTATGACGGCGACGCGCTCGCTCACCTGTTCTTTGCGACCGACGTCTGGCCGTGGTTCATTGGTCAGTACAACGCCCAGACCGCAGAGGCGAAAGAGTCCTACGCGCGTCTGTACTGTGCGCCGAGCACGAGTTCGCCAAGGGCATCGACAAGACCCAGAACGTCATCGCGGTGTCGTTCCTCGAGAACATGATGACCGAGCCCAACTTCGCGGAGATGCTCCAGACGCTGCCTCCGCTCCTGCGGCAAGAGCTGGAGAACATGGTGAGGGTCGGGGAGGAGCAGAACACGCAGAAGCAAACACTCTCCGCTACATGCAGAGGAATGGCATCAAGCCGATCGAGATCGGAGCTGGCCGACCGGTCTGCATATCGTGCGCGAACGTGGTCAGCGGCTCAGGTGCGAAAATCGGGAGCGCCTTGAAGTGATGCGTGGGATTGCGATCGTCGCCTCTGACCTCCAAGAGCGGATTGATGCCGCTGGACATCAGCAGCAGCGCGCGCTTGCGGTCGCCATGGCGAGGCTCTCCTCGCGGAGATGGCCGACACCCGATCCGCGCCTGACGAACGCTCTGCGGATGCTCGACGGCGGCCAGTTCGGCGACACCGATGAACGGAGGGATCTGAAGACACTTGTCGAGGAGTTCGACGAGCGAGCTTGGCGGATCCAGCGCGAGGTTGAAGCCGGCACCGTCGAAACCGAGAGATACCTGGACGCGTTTGCGCAGGCCCGTGCGGCGAATGCGCTGTGGTGCGCGCTGAACGGCGACGCTCTCTTCGCCTCATCCGAGGCAACGTACGAAACCAACGCCGCTCTCGGCGGAGACATCGAAGCAGTTCGCACAGCAATAGAGGCGATCATCTAGACGGGCTGCATGGCCAGCTTGGTCTATTCGATGGACGCCGAGTCACGTCTGCTCCGCGAACTGGAGCGCTCGATGGAGGCGGTTCCAGAGGACGGATACAAGTACGATCCCAGACCCGCCACTGAAGCCATGGCCAACTGGATACGCGCGCAGGACCCGTCGCGACGACGCGCGATCGTCCACGCGCTCCGTCGGTGGCTCCCAGAGCGCGATAGCTGGCACGCGGACGCCGCGCTCGATCTTGCCGTCGAGCTGCGATCGGTCGATCTGATCGATGCAGCGGTCGAGGAGGCCCGGCGCCCGCAGAGTCTGGAGGCGATCGTCGAGGAGAGGTACCTCTACGTTCTGCCTCTTATCGGGGCACTGTCGCGCCTTCCCACACCACTCGGTGTGGCATGGCTGCGCGAACTGAAGGCCGGCGCGTCGACGGCAATGGATAGTCGCGTACGTGAGGTCACGGCTCGTGCCTCGATCGCGTTGTGCTTCATGGCGGAGGCATCGACGCTGAACACGTGCGTCACGGAAGCCTTGAGTCTGATTAGATCCTGGGGCGATCCTCAAGTGGCGCGATCAGCACTGGCCCTAATAGGCGTCCTCGCGCACGAGCGCGGGGCCATCGACCAATTGGCGCCCCTGTTGACCGAAGACGAGGCGCGCGTCGCCTTTTCGGTCTGGCGTTCCTAGGGACGACGCGTACCGATTCGGTAACGCCACCGAGCGATCACACGCGTTCGAACACCGCAGCGATGCCCTGGCCGCCGCCGATGCACAACGACGCCAGTCCGTGACGCTTCTCGCGACGCTTCAACTCGTAGAGCAGCGTGAGCGCGAGCCGCGCGCCCGACGCCCCGAGGGGATGGCCCAGGGCGATCGCGCCGCCGTTCACGTTCGTCCGCGCGCGGTCGAGCCCGAGCTCCTTCTCGACCGCGAGGTACTGCGTCGCGAACGCTTCGTTGATCTCGACCAGGTCCATGTCCTCGACGCGCATGCCCGCGCGCTCGAGCGCCTGACGCGACGAGGGCGCCGGCCCGATGCCCATGATGTCGGGGTCCACGCCGCACACGCCGCCTGACACGATCCGCCCGATCGGCGTGAGCCCGGCCTTCTTCGCCGCCTCGGCCGACGCGACGACGACCGCCGCTGCGCCGTCGTTGATGCCACTCGCGTTGCCGGGCGTCACCGTCCCGCCCTTCTCGAACCGCGCGCTCAGCTTGGCCAGAGCCTCCGGCGTCGTGTCGGGCCGGATGTGCTCGTCCTTGTCGACGGTGACCTCGCCTTTCTTCGTGCGGACCGTGATCGGCACGATCTCGTCGCTGAAGCGGCACGACTCGCGCGCCTTCGCCGCGAGCATGTGGCTGCGGTAGGCGAACTCGTCGGCGGCTTCGCGCGCGATCCCGTACCTGCGCCCGAGGTTCTCCGCGGTGTTCGCCATGCCGAGCCCGTTGTACGAATCGACGAGCGCGACCCACAGGTAGTCCTCGAGCTTCTGCTCGCCCAGCGGCAGGCCCCAGCGCGCGCCGCGGATCTGGTGCGGCGCCATGCTCATCGCCTCGGTGCCGCCCGCGAGCACAAAGTCGGCCTGCCCGAGCTGGATCTCCTGCGCTCCGAGAAGGATCGCCTGCAGCCCCGAGCCGCACAGGCGATTGATCGTGAGCGCGGGGACCTCCTTCGGGATGCCGGCCTTCAGCCCGATGTGCCGGGCGAGATAGACCGCGTCGCCCGACGTCTGGAGAACGTTGCCGAAGATGACGTGGTCGATCTCCTCGGCCGGCACCTTCGAGCGCGCCAGCGCGCCCTTCGCCGCGACGACCCCGAGGTCCGTGGCGGACACGTCGCGCAGCGCGCCCCCGTAGGTGCCGAAGGCGGTGCGCGCCCCGTCGACGATGACGACTTCCTTCATGCTGGCGCTCCCTCTGGTCTCAACAGCCGGCGCTGGGCGTTTCTTCCGCGCTGGTCACGCGCCGCCGGCGACGGTCTCCGCGACGCCCTGCGCGACGTCCATTGTGCGCCCGCTGCCCGCGTCCACTCCCTTGATGCGTCCGGTGCGGAAGCCGTCGAAGAGCGCGCGGTCGATCGCCGCGCGCGCTCCACGCTCGCCGAGGTGCTCGAGCATCAGCGCGACTGCGCCGATCGAGCCGACCGGGCTCGCGACGCCCTGGCCCGCGTACTTCGGCGCGGAGCCGTGGATCGGCTCGAACACCGAGACCTTCCGCGGGTGGATGTTGCCCGACGCGCCCGTGCCGAGCCCGCCGGCGATCGCGGCGCCGAGGTCGGAGATGATGTCGCCGAAGAGGTTGGTCGTGACGATCACGTCGAACCGCTCGGGGCGCTGCACGATCCACATCGTCGCCGCGTCCACGTACATCGCATCGCGCTCGACGTCGGGGAACTTCGCGCCGATCTCCTCGAAGATGTCGCGCCACAGCCCCTGCACCTGGATCGCGTTCGCCTTGTCCACGAGCGTGAGGCGCTTGCGCGCGCGGCCGTTCGCCAGCTCGAATGCGTAGCGAACGACGCGCTCGATGCCACCGCGGGTGAAGCTCATCTCGACGCGCGCCGTCTGCGAAGCGCCGCTGCCGTCGATCGTGCCGGTGTTCGCGTAGACGTCCTCGGTGTTCTCGCGGACGATCACGAAGCTCACGTCCTCGGGGCGCTTGCCCTTGATCGGGCAGAGCCGCTCGTCGTACAGGGTGATCGGCCGGAGGTTCACGTAGAGGTCGAGCCCGAGGCGAAGTCCGATGATGATGTCGCGCTCCATCATTCCTCGCGGCGCGTCGGGATGGCCGATCGCGCCGAGCAGCACGGCGTCGAAGCGATGGAGCCCGTCGATCATCTCGCGCGTCACGCGCTCGCCGCGCTCGAGGTAGCGGGTGCTCGACCACGGCACGACCTCGCGCTCGGTGCGGAAACCGAAGCGGGATTCGGCGGCGTCGAGGACGAGCAACGCCGCTTCCGTCACCTCGGGGCCGATGCCGTCCCCGCCCATGATCCCAAGCCGGTACTTGTGTGCGGGCACGGCCGGATGGTATGGTCTGACCAGATGTACAGCCGCGCCCTGCTTCCGGTCCCGGCCCTCGTCCTTATTGGAAGGACGGATAACCGCCTGGGAGGGTAGCGGCACACCACACGCGTAGCGGAAACGAAAGGCCTCCCAGATGGGAGGCCTTCTGATTTTCCGGAGATCTTCGCGACGAAGGGGAGCACCAGCGAGAGATGGCGATCCCGCAGCTGGACGAAGAGGCCGGCACCGCCGAGGCACGAGGCGCGGACCTCGTCTGCCTGGCGCTGGAGCGCGCGGGCGCCAACGTCATCTTCGGCTACCCGGGCGGCGCTTCGCTCCCGATCTATGACGCGCTTCCCGACCACCCGGGCATCCGTCACATCCTGGTCCGCCACGAGCAGGGCGCCGCGCACATGGCCGACGGCTTCGCGCGCGTGGCCCGCCGGCCGGGCGTCTGCCTCGTCACGAGCGGACCGGGCGCCACGAATCTCGTCACCGGTCTCGCGTCGGCGTACATGGACTCGATCCCGATGGTCGCCATCACCGGACAGGTCGCGACCACGCTCATGGGCCGCGACGCGTTCCAGGAGACCGACGTCCTGGGCATGGTCGGCCCGGTCACCAAGCATGCGTTCCTGATCCAGCACGTCGAGGACATCCTGCCGACGATGGCGCGCGCCTTCGAGCTCGCCGCCAGCGGGCGGCCCGGTCCGATCGTCGTCGACATCCCGAAGGACGTGCAGAACGCGATCGGCAAGACGGCCGCGCCTTCCGCTCGGCGTACGTCGCCAGGCGTTGTCGGGGACGCCGAGGGTCACTCGACCCGAGGTGGAACTCTCGACGAGGTGGAATTGGATCGTGCGGCGCGACTGCTCGCCGACGCCGAGCGTCCGCTGATCATCGCCGGCCACGGCGTGCGCATCGCGGGCGCGCACGACCTCGTGCTCGAGCTTGCCGAGCGGATCGACGCGCCGGTCGCGCACACGCTGCTCGGGCTCGGCGCGTTCCCCGAGGACCACGCGCTCTCGGCCGGCATGCTCGGCATGCACGGCGTCGCCAAGACGAACAAGGCGGTGAATCACGCCGACGTGATCCTCGGCGTTGGCCTGCGCTTCGACGACCGTGTCACCGGAAAGCTCACGGCCTTCGCGCCGCACGCGAAGATCATCCACGTCGACATCGATCCCACCCAGATCGGCAAGAACGTACCGACTGAGGTGGGCATCGTGGCCGATGCCCGTGGCGCGCTCCTCGCGCTGCTCGAGCGCGTTCCCGCGCGTCCTCACCCCGAGTGGCGCGAGGCACTCAGCTCCGAGCGCGACCGGCCGCGGCTCGCCGCGTTCGAGGACCGCATCGAGATCTCGCCGCGGCCGCTCGTCCACGCGATCCGAGAGATCGCGCGCCAGGACGCGTACTTCGTCGCGGACGTCGGGCAGCACCAGATGTGGGCCGCGCAGCACCTGCGCCTCTCCGCGCCGGATCGTTTCCTCACGTCCGGCGGCCTCGGCGCGATGGGCTACGCGCTGCCGGCCGCGATCGGCGCGCAGGTCGCCGATCCCGACGCGGATGTGTGGGCGATCGTCGGCGATGGCAGTGCGCAGATGACGATCCAGGAGATCGGGACGGCGGTGCAGGAAGGCCTGCCGATCAAGATGATCATCTTCAACAACGGCTACCTCGGCATGGTCCGCCAGTGGCAGCAGCTCTTCTTCGCCAACCGGATCTCGCAGACGCCGATCGCGAGCCCCGATTACGTGAAGCTCGCCGAGGCGTACGGCGCCACTGGCTACACGGTCGAGCACCGCGCGGACGTCCGCCGCTCGCTCGAGCTGGCCGCGGCGTCGCGCGGACCGGTCATCGTCGACATGCGCATCGAGCGCGAGGCGAACGTCTGGCCGATCGTGCCGCCCGGCGGGGCGAACGCCGATCTCATCGAGGAGCCGACGCCGTGATCCCTCACCCGGGTCCCTCTGGGAGAGTCAACGGGTCCCTCCGGGAGAGTCACCAGAAGTTCCGACTGATCGTCGAACGCGAGGTCGGCGCGCTCGAGCGTGTGCTCGGCGTCGCGCGGCGCCGCGGGCTGGGGCTCGAGAGCCTCTTCGTGACCTCGAGCGACCCCGCGACCTGGAACGTCTCACTCATCGCGCGCGACGTGCCCGCGGGTGAGGCGACGCTCGCGCTGCGTCAATTCACCGCGCTGACCAACGTGCGCCTGGCGAGGATCGAGGAATGAACGTGAACGAGAGAGTAAGCGTGAGTGACGAGCGGCTTCGCCGCGAGGAACGAACTCGACCAGCCTTGAGCGTGTCTCCTCTGCGTAGCCGAGAGATCGAACAGGAGGGTTAGGGATATGGCAGCCACCGTCTACTACGACAAGGACGCGGACCCGAAGGCGCTCGCCGGCAAGACGATCGCCGTCATCGGGTACGGGAGCCAGGGTCACGCGCACGCGCTGAACCTCCGCGACAGCGGCTGCCAGGTGATCATCGGACTGCACGCGGGCAGCAAGAGCCGGGCGAAGGCGGAGAAGGACGGGCTCGAGGTGCGCGAGGTGGCCGACGCCGCGCGCAACGCCGACATCGTGGTCATCCTCGCCCCCGACCCGAGCCACCGCGCCATCTGGGAGCAGATCGCCCCATCGATGGGTAAGGGACGGACGCTCGTCGTGGCGCACGCCTTCTCGGTCCACTTCAAGGAGATCGCGCCGTCGCCGGACATCGACGTCGTGCTCGTCGCGCCGAAGGCGCCCGGACACCGCATGCGCGAGGTGTTCGTCGAGGGCCGTGGCGTACCCGCGCTCCTCGCGGTCGCGCAGGACGCGAGCGGCAAAGCCTGGGCGACTGGGCTCGCCTACGCGCGGGCGATCGGCAGCACGCGCGCCGGCGTCATCCGCACCACGTTCGCGGAGGAGGTCGAGACCGACCTCTTCGGCGAGCAGGCGGTCCTGTGCGGCGGCGTCTCCGAGCTGGTGAAGGCGGGCTTCGAGACGCTCGTCGAGGCCGGCTACCAGCCCGAGATCGCGTACTTCGAGTGCCTCAACGAGCTGAAGCTCATCGTCGACCTCATGTACGAGGGCGGCCTCAGCTACATGCGCTACTCCGTGAGCGACACCGCGGAGTTCGGCGACTACACCTCGGGCCAGAAGGTCATCGACTCACGCGTGCGCGACACGATGCGTCAGCTGCTGGCCGAGGTCCGCGACGGATCGTGGGCGAAGCGATGGATCGCCGAGGCGCGCCGCGGCGCTCCCGAGCTGCACCGCCGCCGCGCGGCGGAGCGCGATCACCAGATCGAGCGCGTCGGGCGCGAGCTGCGCGAGATGATGCCGTGGCTTCCGCGGCGCGATCTCCCCGACACCACGACCGCGAAGGCCGAAGAGGCCAAGCGCGAGCCCGTCGGCACGCCGGCGGAATGAGGAGACAGCGGGGAACCCGGGGAGGATGAGGAGATGAGCAAGTTCAACGACGCGCTGCGCGCGAGGCTCGCGACGCTCGGGATGCACTTCGAGGGCGAGTCGCTGAGCCGCGCGGCGGACATCGTCAACGCGCACTCGGAGCAGCCGGATGAGCTGCACGACATCCAGCTGATGAGCATCGCGGTCGAGGCGTACCGCAAGCCCGAGTCGCCGGAGATCGTATGACCTCACGCGCGCTCCGCATCTTCGACACGACGCTGCGCGACGGCGAGCAGGCACCCGGCGCCGCGCTCGCGGCGCGCGACAAGCTGCGCATCGCGCAGGCACTCGGCGAGCTCGGCGTCGACGTCATCGAGGCGGGTTTCGCCGCCGCGTCGGCGGGCGAAGCCGAGGCCGTGCTATCCATCGCGCAGCACGTGCGCGGCCCCGTCATCGCCTCGCTCGCGCGGGCGAACGACGGTGACGTTGATGCGGCCGCGACGGCGCTCGCACCGGCCGAGCGATCCGAGATCCACGTGTTCATCGCGACCAGCGACGTGCATCTGGAGCACAAGCTGCGCATCACGCGCGCCGATTGCCTCTCGCGCATCGACCGCTCGGTCCGCCGCGCGGCCTCCGCGGCCGCTCGCGTCGAGTTCTCGGCGGAGGACGCCACGCGGACCGACCCGGCGTTCCTCTGCGAGGCTTTCACCGTCGCGGTGCGCGCGGGCGCGTCCGTGATCAACATCCCCGACACCGTCGGCTACGCGCTGCCGGACGAGATGCGCGACCTCGTCGGGCGCGTGCGCGCCGCGCTGCCGGCGTTCGTCCAGCTGTCGGTGCACTGCCATAACGATCTCGGTCTCGCGGTCGCCAACACGCTCGCCGCGATCGAGGCCGGTGTCGATCAGGCGCACGTGACCATCAACGGGCTCGGCGAGCGCGGCGGCAACGCCTCGCTCGAAGAGGTCGTGATGGCGGTGCGCTGCCGGACCGACTTCTATGGCGTCACGACGCACGTCGATTCCGCTCGACTGGTGCCGACGAGCCGGCTGGTCTCGGAGCTGACCGGCATCCCGGTGCAGCCGAACAAGGCGATCGTCGGGGCCAACGCGTTCGCGCACGCGTCGGGCATCCACCAGGACGGCGTGCTCAAGGACCCGCGGACTTACGAGATCATGACGCCGGAGTCGGTCGGCTGGGAGTCGCGGCGCATCGTCGTCGGCAAGCTCTCGGGCCGGCGCGGACTGGCCGCGCGGCTCTCGGCACTCGGCGTCCCGCTCGAAGGCGATCGGCTGGATCACGCGTACGAGCTCGCCATGCGCCGTGGCGACGAGGTGCACGCGCTGGACGATCGCGATCTGCTGACGATCGCGGCGCAGGCCCGGCGCACGACGGCAGAACCGGTCGCTTAGTGCCGAACGAGCGGGCCAACAGCAGCGTCCTCGTGGACGGGCCGGATCGCGCGCCCGCGCGCGCCATGATGCGCGCGGTCGGCTACGGCGACGACGACTTCAAGAAGCCGCTCGTCGGCATCGCGCACAGCTGGATCGAGATCATGCCCTGCAACATCCATCTGCGGAAGCTGGCCGAGTGGGCCGGCGAAGGCGTCCGCGAGGCCGGGGGCGCGCCCGTCGAGATGAACACGATCGCGGTGAGCGACGGCATCGCGATGGGGACCGAGGGGATGAAGGCGTCGCTGGTGTCGCGCGAGATCGTCGCCGACTCCATCGAGCTCGTCGCGCGCGGCCATCTGCTCGACGCGCTCGTGTGCATCAGCGGCTGCGACAAGACGATCCCGGGAACGGTGATGGCGCTTGCGCGCCTCGACATCCCCGGGCTCATGGTCTACGGCGGCTCGATCATGCCGGGCCGCTTCGAGGGCCGCGACGTCACGATCGGCGACGTCTTCGAGGCCGTCGGCGCGCACGCCGCGGGCAAGATGAGCGACGCGCAGCTCGCCGAGCTCGAGCGGAGCGCCTGCCCTGGCGCGGGCTCGTGCGGCGGGCAGTTCACCGCCAACACGATGGCGACGGCATTCGAGGCCCTCGGCATCTCGCCCGCGGGCTCGAGCCGGGTGCCCGCCACGGACGAGCGGCGACGCGAGGTGATGCGCGCCGCGGGCCGCCGCGCCGTCGAGCTGCTTCGCGAGGGAACGCGGCCGCGCCAGATCATCACGCGGCCCGCGCTCGAGAACGCGATCGCCGCGGCGATGGCCACCGGCGGATCCACGAATGCGGTACTGCATCTCCTCGCGGTCGCTCGTGAGGCCGGCGTTCCGCTTGAGCTGGCGGACTTCGACCGCATCAGCGCGCGTACCCCGCTGCTCGCGGACATGAAGCCGTGGGGCCGCTTCACCGCACCAGACATGGACCGCGCCGGCGGGATCATGCTCGTGCTTCAACGTCTGCTCGAGGCCGGCAAGCTGAACGCGGATGCGCTCACCGTGACGGGCCGCACGATCGGCGAGGAGGCGCGCGCGGCGAAGGAGACGCCCGGCCAGCAGGTCGTGCGGCCGCTGGCGGATCCGATCGCGCCGTCGGGCGGCATGGTGATCCTCAAGGGCTCGCTCGCGCCGGACGGCTGCGTACTCAAGGTGGCGGGACACCTCATGAAGCCCAGCCGCTTCCGGGCGCGCGTCTTCGACCGCGAGGAGGACGCCTTCGCCGCGGTCACCGGGGGCACGATCAAGGAGGGCGACATCCTCGTCATCCGCTACGAGGGACCCAAGGGCGGGCCCGGGATGCGCGAGATGCTCGGGGTGACCGGGGCGATCATCGGCGCGGGGCTCGGGGAGAAGGTCGCGCTGATGACCGACGGCCGCTTCTCCGGCGCGAGCCACGGCCACATGGTCGGCCACGTCGCGCCCGAGGCGGCCGCGGGCGGCCCCATCGCGGCGGTGTTTGACGGCGACTCCATCCTCATCGACCCCGAGAAGCGCCGGCTCGACCTCGAGATCCCCGCGGACGAGCTGCAGCGCCGCCTCGCCGCGGTCAAGCAACCGGAGCCGCGCTACCGGACCGGCGTGATGGCCAAGTACGCGCGCCTGGTGTCGAGCGCGGCGCAGGGCGCGGTGACGGTCGCATGAGCGCGATCCCGGACGTCCCCTGGAGCCGGCCCGAGCTCAAGGAGGTCCACGGCTCGTTCATCGACGAGACGATCGGCATCGTCGCGCGCCAGACACGCGACACGGTCTCATTCGCCGTGGGCTCGCCTTCGCGCGAGGCCCTCGACCTCGTCGGTGCGGATGACCTCGCGGCGACGGTGATCCGTCGCGAGGGCGCGAGCGCGCTCGGCTACACGATCACCGAGGGCGAGCCCGAGCTGCGCGAGCTCGTCGCCGCGCAGGCGCGCGCGCGTGGCATCGGCGTCGAGGCCGACGAGGTGCTCATCAGCGCAGGCGCCCTCCAGGCGATCGACCTCACCTGCCGCGTCTACGTCCGCCCCGGCGACGTCGTCGTCGCCGAGTCGCCCGGCTTCGCGAACGCCCTGTCGGCCTTCCGCAACTTCGGCGCGCGCGTGCTCGAGGTCCCGGTCGACGGCGAGGGCATGGACGTTGCCGCTGCGGCGCGGCTGCTCAAGCGGACTGGGCTGCGGCCGCGGCTGTTCTTCGTCGTGCCGAACTTCCAGAATCCGACCGGCGAGACGCTCTCGCTCGAACGGCGCCGCTCGTTGCTCGCGCTCGCCGCGAGCCACCGCGCGGTCGTCGTCGAGGACGACCCCTACGGGCTGCTGCGCTATCGCGGTGCGGATCTGCCCGCTCTGGCGTCGCTCGATCCCGACGCCGATGTCGTCACCATCGGCACGTTCTCGAAGACGTTCCTGCCCGGTCTGCGGGTCGGCTGGGCGATCGCCGATCCCGACGTGATCCGCGCGATGGCCGCGGCGAAGCAGACCATGGACTCGAGCACCGGCACGCTCGGTCAGCGCATCGTCCTGGAGTTCCATCGCCGCGGCGGCGTCGACGCGCACATCGGCCGCCTGCGCGACATCTACCGCGAGAAGCAGGAGCGCGCGCGAGCCGCGCTCGTCGGCGCCTTCGGCGAGGTCGAGGGCGTGAGCTGGAACGATCCGCAGGGCGGCTTCTACTTCTGGCTGCGCCTGCCGTCGCGGATCGATGCCAAGCGGCTGCTCGACGTCGCGCTCGAGGAGGGCGTCGCGTTCGTGCCCGGGAGCGCGTTCGCGATCGAGCACGACCATCGCTCGGCGCTGCGCTTCTCGGTCAGCGCGCCCACACCGGATCGCATCGACGAGGGAGTCCGCCGACTGCGCCGCGCTTACGATCGCCTCGCATGACCGTCGATACCGGGGCCCCCGCGGGACGATCGCAGGCCACGCTCGATGCGCGCGCGGTCGACGAGGCCGCGGCGCGGATCGCGCCGTACGTCCGGCGCACGCCGACGGAGCACTCCGCAACGCTCTCCGAGATCAGCGGCCGCGACGTCTACCTGAAGCTCGAGAACCTGCAGCACACCGGCGCGTTCAAGATCCGGGGCGCGCTCAACGCGCTCCTGCGGCTCGACCCGGCGGCGCGCGCCGCCGGCGTCGTCACCGCGTCCGCGGGGAACCACGGCCAGGGCGTCGCCTTCGCCGCGAAGATCGTCGGTGTGCCCGCGACCGTGGTGCTGCCGCACGGTGTGCCGCTCGCGAAGCTGACCGCGATCCAGCGTGCCGGCGCGGACACCGTACTCGTGGATGGCGGGTACGACGAGGCGCACGACCGCGCGGTCGATCTCGCCCGCGAGCGCGGGCGCGCGTACGTGCACGCGTTCGACGACGACGACGTGATCGCCGGCCAGGGCACGCTCGCGCTCGAGATGCTCGCGGACGCGCCCGATCTCGACGTGCTGGTCGTGCCGGTCGGTGGGGGCGGGCTCATCGCCGGCGTCGCACTCGCCGCATCGACCCGCACGCCACGCCCGCGCATCGTCGGCGTGCAGTCCGCGGGAGCGCCGGCGTTCGCCCAGTCGTTCGGGCTCGGGCGCATCGTCGAGCGTCCGGTCGCGACGATCGCCGACGGCATCGCGGTCCGGCGGCCGGCCGAGCGGACATTGGCGATCGTGCGACGGCTCGTCGACGACGTCATCACCGTGAGCGACGAGGCGATCGCGCGTGCGATCGTGCTCCTTCTGGAACGGCACCGCCTTCTGGCCGAGGGCGCGGGCGCGGCCGCGCTCGCCGCGGCACTCGAGCTCAACGGCCGCATCGGCAGCGGGCGCGCGGGCGTCATTGTGAGCGGCGGCAACATCGACCCGAACCTTCTCGCCAAGGCGCTCCAGCAGGGACTCGCGTCGGCCGGCCGCTACCTCGCGTTCCGCACCTGGCTCGAAGACCGCCCGGGCATGCTCCACGATCTCACCGGGCTTTTGGCGGCGGAGCGCATCAACATCCTCCACGTCGAGATCCACCGCGTCGGTCCGTACGCCGCGCTCGGCCGCGTCGGCCTCGACGTCATCGTCGACACCCGCGATCGCGCCCACGCCGACGCCATCCTGGCGCTCATCCGCAGCCACGGCTTCCCGGCGGACGAGCTGCTCGACACCGCGCCCAGCACGCCGAGCTAGCGATGAGCGCGCAGACGCTGTCTCAAAAGCTGTGGGACCGCCACGTCGTGCGCCATGCGGACGGCGAGCCCGACCTGCTCTACGTCGACCTGCACCTCATCCACGAGGTGACGACTCCGCAGGCGTTCGACGGCCTGCGCCTGTCGGGGCGGAAGGTGCGCCGGCCCGAGCTCACGCTTGCGACGATGGATCACAACACGCCGACGATCGACATCGACAAGCCGATCGCCGATCCCGTCTCCGCCGCGCAGATCCAGGCGCTGCGCGACAACTGCGCCGAGTTCGGCATCCGCTTGCTCCCGCTCGGCCATCCCGATCAGGGCATCGTTCACGTCATTTCCCCCCAGCTCGGCCTCACGCAGCCGGGGATGCTCATCGTGTGCGGCGACAGCCACACGTCCACCCACGGCGCGTTCGGCGCGCTCGCGTTCGGGATCGGCACGAGCGAGGTCGAGCACGTGCTCGCGACGCAGACGATCCCGCAACGCCGGCCCGGCGCGATGTCCGTCGTCGTCGAAGGAGATCTCCCGCAGGGTGTGTCCGCGAAGGACGTGATCCTGGGGACCATCAAGCGCATCGGCACCAGCGGGGGGAGCGGCATGATCGTCGAGTACCGCGGCTCGACCATCAGAGGCCTGTCGATGGACGAGCGCATGACCGTGTGCAACATGTCGATCGAGGCGGGCGCACGCGCCGGCATGATCGCGCCGGACGACACCACGTTCGCGTACGTCGAGGGCCGGCCCAGGGCGCCGAAGGGCGCGGCCTGGGAGCGAGCGCTCGACGACTGGCGATCGCTCGCGACCGATCCGGACGCGCGCTTCGATCGTGAGGTGCGGATCGACGCGGCGGAGCTGCGGCCATACGTGAGCTGGGGCACGAACCCCGCGCAGACGGCCGACATCGACGGGCGCGTCCCTGATCCCGATGAGATGCCCGACGCCGGCGCGCGCGAGGTCGCGCGGCGCGCCCTCGCGTACATGGACCTTCGGCCGGGCACGGCCATCCGCGACATCGCGGTCGACGCCGTGTTCCTCGGGTCGTGCACGAACTCGCGGCTCGACGATCTGCGCTCGGCGGCGCGCGTCGTCAGAGGTCGGCAGGTTCGGACTGGCGTCCGCGCGCTCGTCGTGCCCGGCTCAGCGCGGGTGAAGCACGAGGCCGAGGCCGAGGGCCTCGACCGCATCTTCCGCGACGCCGGCTTCGAGTGGCGCGAGGCGGGCTGCTCGATGTGCCTCGGCATGAACGCCGACGTGCTGCGACCGGGCGAGCGGTGCGCGTCGACATCGAACCGCAACTTCGAGGGCCGCCAGGGCCGCGGCGGCCGCACCCATCTCGTCTCGCCCGTCGTGGCCGCCGCGACCGCGGTCGCCGGGCACTTCGCCCTGCCCGAGGATCTGTAATGCTTCGCATTCCAGGCGGCGCTCGTCCTCATTCGGGAGCAAGCTCCCGACCTCGTCCTCGCTGGCCTGTGAAACCATTCCGGACACGCCCACGATGAAGGCCGTCTCCAAAGTTGTCGGTCGCGGCGTGCCGCTCGACCGGCGCGACGTCGACACGGACCAGATCATCTCCAGCGACTGGCTGAAGCGCATCCAGCGCACCGGTTACGGCGCGGGATTGTTCGAGGAGTGGCGCAAGGATCCCTCGTTCGTGCTCAACGACGCCCGTTACGCGGGCGCGAGCGTGCTCATCGCGGGGCCCAACTTCGGCTGCGGCAGCTCGCGCGAGCACGCCGCGTGGGCGCTCGAGGACTGGGGCTTCCGCGCGGTCATCTCCGAGCGCTTCGCCGACATCTTCCGCGGGAACGCGCTCAAGATCGGTCTGCTGCCTGTCGAGCTCCCTGGCGAGACGGTCGCGTCGCTCATGCGCGCGGTCGCCGACGACCCGTCGATCGAGATCGAGATCGACGTCGAGCGCGGGACCGTCGCCGCGCCCGGCGTGGGGGAACGGTTCGAGCTCGACGAGTTCACGCGCTGGCGGCTGCTCAACGGCCTCGACGACATCGGACTGACGCTGCGACATGACTCGGACGTGGCGGCCTACGAGACGCGGCGTCCGGAGTGGCTTCCCCGAGTCTCGTAGGCCGCAGGTCCGCCGCCTCACTTCGCGATGCAGATACTGTCGGGAGGGCAGTAGTCGCGCGCGTCCGTGACGCCGTGGTCCTGTTCGGCGCTGGTCCGCTGGGTGGCGCGTTCCATCCTCGCGTCGGTGAGGCTGCCGAGGTCGGCAACACCATCGGCGCTGGTCCGCTGGGCGGCGCGTTCCATCTTCCCGTCGCTGAGGCTGCCGAAGTCGGGAACACCGGCCGCGCTCGCGGCCGTTCCGCATGCGGACGCCACGATCACGAGCAGGGCAAGTGCCTGAGCGAGGCCGATCCGGCCGCTGGTTGTCTGGATCCGCTTCATCATTTCGTTGTCCCTCCTGCTCTTGGGGCGTGAGGAAGGACTGCACGATCGTTCCGTTCGATCGAACGGTGGCTATAGCTCCCAGCGGATGGGCGAGCGAGGGTCCGGCACGTAGACGCAGAACTGCCCGGTCCGCAGCGTCGCGCCGAGGTGCCGGCCGAGCGCGGGGCTCTGCTCGGTGATCCGCTCGAGCACAGCCTTCACCGCCCGCGTCACGTTCACCCGCGCCCGCTCGGCGTCCGAGGCGGCGCGCCGGTCACGACCGCCGAGGCCGACGGCGGCAGCGAGCTCTTGCACGAGCGCTTCCCGTTCGTCCTCAGCCCGTGCGGCTCGCTCGGCGTCGTGCCGTTCCTCGGCTTCGCGCAGCTCCTCCGCAAGCTCATCGAGGCGCTCGCGGTACTGGGATTTCGCGGCGGCGTCGAGCACCGGCCCGGCGTCGCCTCCGATGGGCCGCGGCATCCCGTCCTGGGCGGCCTCGGCCGCGACCAGGTCGAGCGCGTGCCGTTCGCGTCCCGGCTCTCCCAGGAGGGCCGCGATGTAGTGGAGGCCTTTGGTGTCGCGCAGGTGGAACGCCGGCCCCTCGTACGCGATCGTCCACAGCTCGCCCTCCCGGCGGAACACCGCAGTGCCGCCGAGCCCCCGCAATGAGAGGATCTCGGCCACCTGGGCGGCCACGCGGTCCTCGAGGGTTCGGTTGAGCTCCGCGAGCTCGGCTGCCTGACGAGCGATGGTGTCGTGAAATGACTTGATCCGCAGCAGAGACCGCACACGTGCGAGCAGCTCGTGCCGATCGATGGGCTTGACGATGAAATCGTCGGCGCCGACCTCGATCCCGGCGACCTTGTCCTGATCTCGGCTCGCCGTCAGCATCACGATAGGGAGCAGCCGGGTCGCCTCAGCCGCGCGCACTTGCCGGCAGACGTCGTACCCGTTCATCTCGGGCATGACGACGTCGAGCAGGATGAGGTCCGGCGGGTCGGTCTCGATGAGGTGGACCGCCTCATCACCCGAGGCGGCACACCTGATCTCATATCCGTACGGCTCGAGGATCGCCTGGATCAGCCTGCGGTCCTGCGGCTGGTCGTCGACGATGAGGATGCGGTCGCCCATGCGGTCAGCGGATCACGGGTCGTGGCGCGGCCAAGCTCACCTCACCGCGACCGGCGCGCCGGCCACGATCGGATGAAGCGGTAGCGCGAAGGTGAACGTGCTCCCCTGGCCGACCACGCTCTCGACCCACAGCCGCCCGCCGTGCAGCTCGATGAAGCGCTTGGCCAGGGTCAGCCCCAGGCCGGTGCTCTCCTCCGTGCGCGCGCCGGTCTTGGCCTGCTGGAACTCCTCGAAGATCCTGCTCTGGTCCTCCGGCGCGATGCCGACGCCTGTGTCGTGGACCGAGACCAGGACCTCGCCATCGAGGCGGCAGGCGCGCACCTCGATCCGGCCGCCGGCGGGCGTGAACTTGACGGCGTTCGACAGCAGGTTGAAGAGCACCTGCTTGACCTTGCGCTCGTCGGCCACGACCGGCGCAAGATCCGGCTCGATCTCGACTGACAGCGCGATCCGCTGATTGATCGCCCGCTCGCGCACCATCATCGCGCCGCTCTCGACGACCTCGCGCAGCGAGAAGACCGACGGCTGGAGCTCCATCTTCCCGGCCTCGACCTTGGACAGGTCGAGGATGTCGTTGACCAGCGACAGCAGGTGCTTGCCCGAGGTCAGGATGTCGTCCAAGTACTCGCGCTGACGGTCGTTGATCTCGCCAAACATCCCCTCGAGCAGCACGTCGGAGAATCCGATCACCGCGTTGAGTGGGGTGCGCAGCTCGTGGCTCATATTCGCCAGGAAGTCGCTCTTGTTCTGGCTCGCCTGGGCGAGCCGACGCGATGCCTCGCGCAGGTCGGTGACCAGACGGACATTCTCGTCGAGTGACTCGGCGAGCGCCTTCGTGCGGACATCGACCTTCTGCTCGAGGGTGGTGTACGACTCGCGGAGCCGCGCGGTCATCCGGTTGAACTCGGCCGCGAGATCCTCGAGCTCGTCGCCCGTTTGGATCTCGATCCGCTGCTCGAGCGCACCCGCGCCGATCCGCGCCGCGCCCGCCTGGAGCACCTGCACCGGCCGCACCATGCGACGCGCAAGCACCAGGCTAGCCGCCACAGCGATGACGAGGCCGAGCGTCACCAGAGCGATCGTTCGTGCGACCGACGCATAGAGCGGCGCGAAGGCCTCCTCGATCGGTTGCTGGACGAACACGGTCCAACCGAGAGGAACGATCGCGTCCCATGCGGTCACCACCTGGTGTCCGGCGACGTCCGGCGCGACGAAGGCGTTTTCGCCTGAGCCGACGCCGGCCCGCGCCGCCTGAACCTGCGGAAGGTGGCCCAGCTCGGTCTTGCGCAGAACCAGGCTGATGTCAGGGTGGGCGATGAGCGTCCCGTTCCGGTCGACGACGTAGGCGAGCCCCGTTTCGCCCACGTGGATTTGCGAGATGACGTCGTAGATGAGCTTCAGGTTCACCTCCGCCGATGTGACGCCGCCCGCCAGTCCCGGATCGGCGCGCGCGACGGTCATCAACGGCTCGACGCCGTCCCTGAAGGTGATCGGGCTGTAGTAGCTCTCGGGGAGCACGCCGCTCCCGGACCGTTTTGCACGCGCCTCGACGAACGCCGGTTCGCGAGAGGCGTCGATCCCGCTGGCGACCAGGTCCGTCGCGGTGCGCCGGATGAGCAGCTGCTCGCGCCCGCTCGCATCGAGGTAGCGGATCTGGGCGATCGCGGGCTCATTGCGCAGGACGCGCAGGTAGTCGCGCTGCAGCTGCGCGAGATCGACGGCGCCCACGGCGTACGCCGGTTGCAGCACGCCGCCGATCTCAAGCTCGATTTCGCGGATGAATTGCTCGATGCGGGTCGCCGCACCGAGGGCCTTCTCGCGCTCGAGGAGCGCGACGGCGCGCTGCTCGTCACCATAAGCGAACAGGGCCTGGACAGCGCCACTCAGCACGAGCGCGCCGCCGACGAGTGCGGCGAACACGAGCGCGTACTTGCGGAAAAGCCGCCCCGGTCGCCTCACGTTCTTCCTCAGGGCGGAGTATGCGCGAGCGCATCGCGCGTCCGATGTCGTTCAGACGACAGTGCGGCGAGCACGGCTGGCTAGTATCCACAGGTGCGCGGCTGGCTGGCTCGGTGCGTGGTCGCGAGCGTGCTCATGTCCGCGTGTTCGCAGTCTCCGCCGGTGCCCGCGAAGGGCGCCGAGCCGCGCGTGGGCGGACGCGCTGTCGTTGCATTCGCGACCGGCGTCCCGGCTCCGCGCAACATCACGCCCGTCCTCGCGTCGGACAGCGCCGCGTCCGATCTCACGAGACTCCAGTACGAGAGCCTGATCGGCGTCGACCCGAGCACCGGGGCGCCGTCGGCTCGGCTCGCGGAACGGTTCGCCGCGTCGCCCGACGGGCGCGCGCTGACGTTCACGCTGCGGCCCGGGCTCGTTTGGAGCGACGGCTCCGAGCTGCGCGCGGACGAGTTCAAGCTCACGGTCGAGCTTCTGCTTCGCAGCCAGTTGAACGTGCGAAAGGCGACCTATCAAGACGTCGTCGGCGCGAGCGACTTCGTAGCGGGACGCGCGCCATCGGTCGCGGGGATCGAGATCGACGACCGCACGATCACGGTGCGGCTCGGGCGCGCCTTCTGCCCCGCGCTGACCGCGATCGGCACGCTCGCGATCCTGCCCCGGCAGGTCTTCGGGAAGTACCTCGATCCCGCGGATCCGGCACGCAACGCCGATGCCGCGCCGGAGAACTCCGAGCCGCCGCTCGCGAGCGGCGCGTTCGCCTTCAAGGAGCGTCGCGCCGACGGGATCGTCCTGCGACGGAACGATCGGTTCTTCCTCGGTCGGCCTCTGCTCGACGAGCTCGTCCTGGGGACCGTGCCCAATAGCGCCGCCTGGCTGGCGGGGCTCAGGGCGGGCGACATCCACGTCGCGGCAGCCGCCGTGCTTGCGCCGAGTGACAAGGAGGACCTGCGGCGGTCTCGGGACCTGGAGCTCCGTCAGTACCTCCAGCCGCGCTATACGTACATCGGTTGGAATCTCCTGCGCGGGGACGCGGAGTTCTTCCAGAGCAAGGCCGTCCGCCAGGCGCTCGCGTACGGTCTCGATGTCGAGGCGATCCTCGACAAGATCCTGGGTGGCGACGCGGTGCGCATGCTCGCGCACACGCCGCCGGGTTCCTGGGCCTACGACCCGGCGGGGCTGAGCCCGTATCGGTACAACCCGGCGCGCGCCGAGCAGCTGCTCGATGACGAAGGCTGGCGGCGAGGTGCGGATGGCGTTCGTCGCAAGGACGGACGGCCACTGCAGTTCACGCTCACTACCTCCGACCAGGTCGACTTCCGCGCGTTGCTTGACCAGGCGGCCCAGCAGTACCGCCAGCTCGGCATCCTGGTGACGCCGCAGGTGATCCCCTTCGACCAGCTCGTGGCCGTGCTGGGCGCGGCGAACGACCCGACCTACGGCTCACGAGGTGGGCGAGCCGTCGACGCGTGGATCATCCGTTGGGTCCTCCCTCCGGACCCGGACTCTTATAGCGTTTGGCACTCGAGCCAGATCCGTGCCGGACTGAACTACGGTGGCTACAGCGACGCCGTTGTCGACAAGGCGCTCGAGGATGGGCGCACGAGCTGCGCGCCCGAGCAGCGCAAGGCCGCGTACCACGCCGTCGACGTGAAGCTGAACGACGACCAGCCCTACCTCTTCGCGTTCGCGCCGAAGGCCTACGTCATCCAGTCGCGGCGTCTCAAGGGTGTCGAGCCGTCCACGTTCGGCGGCTACCTTTGGAACACCGAGAAGTGGTGGCTCGGGGACTGAAAAGCGACTTCCGTAAGTTCTGGCTCGGCGAGACCGTGTCCGCGTTCGGCTCGTCCTTCACGCAATTCGCGCTGCCGCTCCTGGTCTTCAAGCTCACCGGGTCCGCGCTCTACCTCGCCGCCGCCGCGGCGCTGTTCACCGTCCCGCACCTCGTTTTCGGGCTGCTCATCGGCGCGTGGACGGACCGCACCGAGCGTCGTCGCCTCATGATCGTCACCGACGTGTTGAGCGCCGCCGCCGTCGCGTCGGTGCCGCTCGCGGCCGCCGCGAACGTGCTCACGGTCTGGTGGATCCTCGCCGTCGTCTTCGTTGCGTCGACGCTGCAGATCTTTTTCGAGGCGGCACAGTTCGGCGCCGTGCCGAGCATCGTCGACCACGCCGACCTCGTCACCGCGAACGGTCGCATTCAGGCGAGCTTCGCGGCGGCCTCGGTCCTCGGTCCGCTGGCGGCGGGGGCGCTGCTCATCTTCCTCCCGCTCCAGCAGCTGCTGCTCGTCGACGCGGCGAGCTTCCTGGTGTCCGCGACGACGCTATCGCTCATCCGGCGGCCGTTCAACGCGCCGCTCGGGAAGGCACGGACGAGCATCCGGCAGGACATCGCCGAGGGCCTGCGCTACGTGCTGCGCCACCCGGTGCTGCGGAACATCTCGGCGATGATGGCGCTCATCAATTTCCTGTCGGTCACCGTCTTCGCGCAGCTCGTCCTCTTCGCGAAGCAGCGCTACGCGGCGACCGATGCGCAGGTCGGCCTGCTCTTCGCCGCGGGCGGGGTCGGCGTGTTCCTGCTGTCGCTGGCAGCGGGGCCGCTGCGGAAGAGATGGAGCTTCGGCAACGTTGCCCTCGGCGCGCTGATGCTCGCGGGCCTCTCGAACCTCGCGCTCGCGTTCGCGCCGACGTTCGTGCTCGCGGTCGCGCTCTGGGCGCTCAGCGCCGGCCTCGGCACGCTGTTCAACATCAACACCGGCAGCCTTCGGCAGGCGATCGTCCCGAACCACATGCTCGGCCGGATCGTCACGATCGCGATGGTGCTCGCGTGGTCGGCGAATCCGCTCGGCGCGATGGCTGGCGGCGTCGCGCTCGATCGGACGCACGACGTCCAGCTCGTGTACGCGGCCATCGGCGTTGCCACGTTCCTCGTCGCGCTGTACTTCCGGCTGTTCAGCCCGCTCGGCCACGCCGAGCGCTACCTCGAGCGCGCCGAGGTCAGCGGACCGATCAACGAACCGGGCTGACGTCCCCGAAGAGCTCGGGGTCCCACTTGAGCCCGAGCTCGCCCGGCGAGCACATGTAGCCCCGCAGCGCCGACGCCGCGACGACCGCGGGGCTCGCGAGGTAGCCCTCGCCGCCCACGCCCATGCGGTTCGCCCAGTTGCGGTTGAAGGACGTGATCGCACGCTCGCCCTTGTGCAGCGCGTCGGGGCCCTGGCCGAAGCACGGGCCGCACCATGAGTCGCGGATCTGGCCGCCCGCGTCGCGGAACACCTGCGCGATCGACTCGCCGTCCAGGCGCGGGTCGGGATCCTCGATGTCGCGCTTCACTCCGCCCGACCCGGGGAAGATCACGAACTCTTTCGCGGCCTCGCGGTAGCCGTGATCGCGCGCGCTCCGGATCACGAGCGCGGCCTCGAGCAGATCGTCGTAGCCGCCGTTCGTGCACGAGCCGATGAAGGCCTTGTCGAAGGTGATGCGCTCGCTCGCGACCTCGTCCGCCGGGAACGCGTTCCCGGGGCTGAACGGCTTCGCCACGAGCGGCACCACGGCGGAGAGGTCGAAGGTCTCGTCGATCTCGTAGCGCGCCTCCGCGCCGGGCGCGATGCGCGGATACGGCAGGTCGGTCATGCTCTTGTCGCGGAACCACGCGTACGTGAGCTCGTCCGCGGCGAAGATGCCGTTCATGGCCTCGGCCTCGGCCATCATGTTCGCGATCGTGTTCCGGTAGCTCACCGGCAGCTGAAGCTCCGCGTCGACGAACTCCACGCTCATGCCCTGCGCCTGCTTCGGCCCCCACGCGCGCAGGACCGTGAGGACGACGTCCTTGCCGCTGACCCACGGCTGGAGCTTCCCGGTGAAGCGGACGCGACGCTGCCTCGGCAGCGTGAAGTACACGTAGCCGGTGGACCAGCCGAACCCGAGCGCGGTCGAGCCCACGCCGAAGCCGACCGCGCCGTAGGCGCCGTACGCGCGGCTGTGCGAGTCCGCGCCGGGGATGAACGCTCCCGGTACGACGAGGCCCTGCTCGGGGAAGTAGAAATGGAAGATACCGTCGCCCGGCGTCGCGAGGTATGGCTTCTCGAGCCCGTGCCGCTCGGCGAACGCGATTCCGATCGCGGTCTGCTTGTCGTCGGCCGCGCGTCCGGTGAACACGAAGTGGTCGCTCGAGATAGCGGCCTGGCGCGGAAAGATCAGGTCTCCGCCGGTGATCTGGTCGAACGTGTGGATGGCGAACGGTGCGGTCCCGTCCGATGCCGGCAGAAGATCGGCGTAGACGCGTAGCGTCGCCCCGGGCCGCACCTCGGCGTCCTTGTCGACGCGATGCGCCCACACGATCTGCTCCGTCGTCGTCATTCCGCGCGCTGTCGTCTGGTCGGCCCACTCGATGCGCGGCTTCGTCTCGAGCGACGCGCGCAGCTCCCGCCGCCCGACGGCGAAGATGCCCATGGAGCGGCGGATCGATTCTTCCTGCGGCGTGAGCGGGACGGGGTCGTACGACGTTCCTCGCGTCTCGTTCGTCAGTCGCCGCGTCGCGGGGTCGAAGGTGAAGGTGTCACCTTCTTGCGCGTCGGCGACCGCCTCGGTGCTCTGCACGACGTGCAGCCCGAGGTTCAGCGCGTTGCGCCGGAAGATGTCGCCCATGTTCGCGCCGCACACGATCACGAGCTCGAGGCCCGCCTCCTCGGCCACGCCCTTCAGCCCGGCGGGGCTCATCTCGCGCGAGCTGCCGATCGCGAAGCGCTCGCCCGCGACGACGAACGTCTCGCCGCGGTGCACGCGCTCGCGGAAGTCCGGCATGAGGTACCGGAACGCGCCGGCCTTCCACCGCTCGTCGAGCGTCTCGAGGCTCTCCGACACGCAGTCGTCAGCGGGCGTGATCTGGTCCGTGTCGATGGCGTCGCGCTTCTTGCCCGGAACCTTGGGGTCCCAGAAGATCAGTGCCCTGCCGCGGATCACGCGCGGCGGAGCGGGCGCGTCCTGCGCGGATCCGGCCGTTTCGCGGAGGGACGCGGGGAGCTTCGCGCCCGGCTTCAGCCGGGCCGGCTCGATGCGTTGCACGACCCCATTGTCCGCTGTCGCGAGGCCCTCACGCGGTCCGACGCTCGCTCGGTCGCTCCTGAGCGCGGCCCGCGCTACGTCTTCGCCGGCTCCTCGAGCGGAGCCACCTCGCCGGTCGTCTGGCCGTAGGCCCACACGTCGAGGTTCGGCGGCTCGACGCCGTGCGAGCCGAGGATCGTCCCGACGTGCGCGCGGTGATCGCTCCCGTGGTGCACGAGCTGCGCGACGACGATCCGGCCCTTTGCGCGGATGCTCCGGCCCTTGCGCCACGCGTCGTCGTCGAACCTTCCGGCGAGCAGCGTCTCCGCGCGCTCGCGCACGGAACGTTCGCGCTCCGCAAGCTCGTCGAGCCCGATGAGGACGTCCGGCTTGAACATCCCCTGCGGCGGTTCCTCGCCCGTGAGCCGGAAGAGGTAGCCCTGCTCGGCGCCGACGATGTGCTGCAGCGTCGCGTGGATCGAGCCGAACGTGCCGGGCCCCGTCCACGCGAGCTGCTCCGGCGAGAGCTTCGCGCAGAACGCGATCAATTCGAGGTTCGCCCAGCAGCTGTGCCGGATCGCCGTCAGCAGCGTCTCGCTCACGTCGTGCCTCCCGAGCGCCCGATGTGCTCGCGCAGATCGCGCCGCAACCCGTCGACATCCGCGCGCAGTGCCGCGAGCTCGGTGTCGAGGCTACTCGCGGACGCGGCCGCCCGCTGGCGGTCGGCCGGCGCGGGCTTGAATCGCCGATCGACGGCCTGCTGCAGCCGCGCGCGCAGCGGCGTGAACGCGGCGGCGACGAGGAGCGTCACGAGGACGATGCCGCTCTCGGAGTGCTCTCCGACGATCGTGCCGAAGAGCCGCTGGAAGACCCCGATCCCGGCGGTGTAGAGGCCGGCGAGGATCGCGGTCAGCGCGCCGTACACGAGGGCGCGGTTGATGAGGGTGTCGATCTCGTAAAGGCGGTAACGCAGCACCGCGATCCCGATGCTGATCGGGATGAGGGGGATGCCGAGGATCAGGATGATCTGCGCGAGCGACGCCGTGCCGGGCGAGACGAGCTGCAGCGTGTTCATCAGGATCGTCACCAAAAGGAGCACCACCACGGTCGTCACCAGCCACTTCAGCTGCTGGCGCTCGATGCCGCGCGAGCGCCGGAAGCGGGCAACGAGCGACGCGACTGCCAGCAACATCGCCGGTGAGCCGGGCGCGTTCGTGAGCGCCGGCGAGATCGCGGACAGCGTCGCCAACCCGTATGGATTGGACAGTCCGCTCGATAGCGTCGGACCGGGCACGAACGCGGAGAGCAAGAGCGCGCTGCCGACGAGGGCGAGCGAGACCCGTTCGAGATTGCGCCACACCGGCCCGACGGGTCGGCCGTCCGGGAACCGGTAGAAGGCGATCAGCATGCCCGCCGTAGCCACCGCCCAGGTCCACCCGTCGATCCAGATCGCGAGGTCCCGTCCCGGCTCATTGGACGGTCCCGGGCGCAGCGCATATTCGTGCGCCGCGCCGTCGATCGCGATCGCGATCGCGGCGACGAGAAAGGCCCAACCGACCGCGTTGCGCGGCTGGCGGGTCGCGATGAGGTACCCGACCCAGCCCATCGAGAGCGCGAGGACCGCCTGATAGCCGGGGAAGCCGAACTCGCCCGGAGTGATCCCGCGCTGGCTCGAGACTGCGAGGACGACCGAGATCCCCGCGCCGACGAGTGCGGTCGCGAATAGCAGCCACTGCAGCGCGTGGCCAGGATGCGGTGCGTCGAGCTCGAGCTCGACGTCCGCGACCTCTACGTCAGGATCTCCAGCGCGCGTTGCCCGAGCATCGCGACATCCTACGCGCGCACCAGATCGATCCCCAGGGTATGCAGATACGCGACGAGCTCGTCCGCGGCCACGTGGCGATCGACCGGGACGATCCCGCGCTCGCCTGAGCTGTCCTGCGCGAGAGCGCGCGCAGCGAGCGCGGCGGGCGCAGCCGCGATGAGGTAGCTGCGCTTCGGCGCGCTGAGCGCGAGCCGCGTAATCCCGCCGCGCTCGTCCTCGACCTCGATCGCGAACGCGCCGTGGCGCGTTCCGAGGAGCCGCGCGAGCGCGCCGCCCAGCGGCAGCGCCCGCTCCGCAAGCGTCCGCAGGACACTGGCGCGGGCGGCGAGGGCGAGGATGGCGTTCGCCGCCGGCGTGCTCGCGTCGGCCCAGCAATCCACGGTGACTAGGCTCGGCCACACCGCCGGCAGGGTAAGCGGCAGCGCGGATGCGACGAGGTGCGCATGCCGTCGCGGAAGCGAGAACGTGCGCGCCTCCCGCCAGCCGAGCGCCGGGGCGAAGCGGCCGTCACGCCAGACCTCGATCGGCGTGCCGACCGACTCGAGCAGCGCGCGGAGCGTGCCGGGATTCGCGGTCTTCCGCGACGCCGGCGCAACGAGCGCGCTCACGCGCAGCGGCCGCTCGACGCCGGACAGCCGGACGAGCACCGCGGCGACCGTGGAGACCGCGCTGCACGTCGATCGCACCGAGATCCCGCTCTCGCGCACGCGGTCGGCGAGCGCGTCGATGCGCCGCGCATGCACCAGGCTCTCGTTCAGGTCGATCACGTCCGCGCCGACCTCACAGCAGACCTCGACCAGCGCCGCGGTCCGCGGTTGGTAGGGCCCAGCCGCGTCGACGACGACGTCGCCCGGCCGAATAGCGGTGTGCAACGATGCGCGGTCCTCGACGTCCAGGCGGATCTCGGCGGACCGCCCGGCGACGATCGAGGGCACGCCGAGGCCGCGGAGGAGCTCGCCGACGTGCCTCCCGAAGAAGCCGGCGCCGCCCGCGATGACGACGCGCCTCACGCCGGCGTCCCGCTCGGACGCGACACGAGGCGTCGCCCCATCGCGACGCACCACGGCACGAAGAGGACGAACAGCGCCGCGCTGGCGGCCGCGACCGCGAGCGGTACTTCGACGATCGCCGCCGCGCTCAGCGCGGCTCCGAACGTCCAGACCGCCCATGTCCACGCGGCGAACGGGCCGCGCAGGCCGGGCATCCGGAGCGTCAGCAGAACCCCCGCCACCGTATAGAGGCCATTCGCTGCGGCGCCCGTCAGCGCGAAGCTCGCTCGCGCGACATCCGGACGGTCGGGCACAACGGTGATGAGCAGCGACTCGGCGACGATGTCGGCCGCGAAGCCCGCAACGGCGATCGCGAGCGGGACGCGGCCCGCGCCGAGACGTCCGCCCCACCAGCGGTAGAACACGAGGAGGCTGATCGCCGCGACGATCCACACCGCCCAACCGGCGCGCCAGAGCCAGACATGGTCTCGGACGTAGGCGGCGCGGGCGGCCTCGTCCGCGAGAGGCGTACCCGGCGCGAGCGCGGTGGCGAGGACGAGTGCGGCCGCGAGGTTCGCTACGGCGCATGCGTACGCGGGCGCGGCCCCGCTCAGTCCTGTACCGCCCAGTTCGCGCCGAGCACCGTGAAGGCGATCAGGAACGCGGCAAGCGTGATGCCGTCGATGGGACGACCCGTCCGGCGGAGCGCGCTCATGAGCGGGCCAGCGCCGCGAGCTCGGCGTCCGTCAGGAGTCGGTCCGAGGACTTCGCCGCGCCCAGGATGCGGTCGATACGCCCGCGCGTCGCTTCGATGCCACGCGACTCCAGCCAGAAGACGACGTTCGATTCCCCGCTCATCGGCCCGACCTCGATCCGCTGCTCACGCCCGACGACGCTCGCCGGCACGCCGCTGTAGACGCGGTCGGCGAGCGCGCGGTCGCCCCTGCGCAGCGCCTTGATGACCGCCGCGGCGTGCACGCCGGTGCCGGTGCGGAATGCGTCCGCCCCCAGCGCGGGGTAGTTCGGCGGCAGCGCCGCGCCGCAGTGCTCCGCGACGAGCGCGGTGTACTCGACGAGCGGCTCCAGATCGCGGTCGATGAGCCCGAAGAGCCGCAGGTTCACCAGCAGCTGGTCCATCGACGTGTTCCCGACGCGCTCGCCGATGCCCAGCGCGCACCCGTGGACGCGGTCGGCGATCGCGGTCGCCGCGAGCGCGTTGATGGTGCCGAGCCCGCGGTCGTTGTGGCCGTGATAGTCGATCTTGACCGGTCGCCCACGGACGATCTCGTCGCGGACGAAGGTCAGGACGTTGCGCACGCCCTCGGGGGTCGCGTGGCCGACGGTGTCGGAGACGATCACGCGCGTCGCGCCGCACCCGATGGCGGCTTCATGCAGCTTCAGCAGCGTCTCCGGATCCGCCCTCGTGGTGTCCTCGGTGACGAACGTCGCCGGCAGTCCGGCCTTGACGAGCGTGGTGATCGACTCCTCGACGCTGCGGAGCATGGTGTCGAGCGACCAGTCCTCGGCGTATCGGCGTATGGGGCTCGAGCCGATGAACGCGCACGTCTCGATGGCGACGCCGGAATCGACCGACGCTCGCACCGCGCCCGCGATATCCGTCGGGTGTGTGCGCACGGCGCAGTTCGGCCGCAGGTGGCGCAGCTTCGCCGTCTCCTTCGCGAGCGCGACGATCGTCTCGCGCGCCTGCGGTGACGCCCCGGGTAGCCCGATGTCGGCGCTGTCGATACCGAGCGCGTCCATCAGGTGCAGCAGTCGCACCTTCACCGCGAGCGGTGGGTTGCGGACGGATGGACCCTGCAGCCCGTCGCGCAGCGTCTCGTCGTCGAGCTCCACCGCACGGTAGTCGGCGCGCGCGGCGCGGCCGTCGCGGTTCCAGTCGTAGATCAGCGCGTCGAGCTCCGAGGTCATCGCGGCGTCACGGGCCCGACGCCGGCCCGCGAGACCGTCGCGACGGCTGAGCCGGTCCAGCGAAGGTACGCGAGATCGTCGAGCGCGGGTCCAGCGTGGCTGCTGGCGGAGAAGGCGTACGTCGTCGCGATGCCGGCGAACGTAGTCCGCTCGAGTCGGTCGCGCAACCGAGCGAGGCTGATCGTTCCCCCGGAGGGACCCGGAGCTCCGGAGGGAACCGCCACTCCGGCTGTCGGATCCGCCGTGCCCTCAAGGAGGGCCGCGAGCTCGACCAGGGCGATCGCGTCGTACGCGGTCGCCGCGTGCGTGCTGGGCGGCCCATGCCGCTCGCCGAAGCTCTGAACGAACTGCGCGCTTGGCCCGGGGCGGCCCGCCGACGTGGTCGCGACCACCTGGCGCGACCCGAGCCACTGCGCCGTCGGCACGTCGCGGAAGGCGCCCAGCTCGACCGGGTCTGTCAGGTACGAGAGATAGAAGGGTGGCGCCGACGCGCTGCGCGAGAGCGCGGCCGCGTCGCGCGGCGCCCCGAGAACGTGGAACGCGCCCGCGGTCGCGAGCAGCTGCGACGCGCTCGGCTGCGGCTCTGGCCGCTCGAAGCGCACGACGGTCATCGGCCCGAGCTGCCGCCGCGCGGCCTCCAGCGAGAGCGCGGCACTCTCGGTCTGCGCGGCCGCCGACTCGGGCACGAGCTGGACGTTCGCCCGGGCGATCCCGCGCGCGGCCACGTCGTCGATCGCGGCTCGCGCGAGCTGCTCGACCGAGGGCGCGAGCTCGAAGATCCAGCGGCTCGCGAGCGCGTCGCTCGCCGGCAGCGTCAGGAGGATCGGCACCTTCGCGAGATCGGCGGCGGCCGCGAACGTAGCGAGCTGCGGCGTGATCGGCGTGCCGACAATGATCGCGTCGGCGTGCTGCTCCTCCGCCGCGCGGCGCAGCTCGATGAGCACCTTGGCGTCGCTTCCCGCGACATCGACCGTGCGCGTGCGCACTCGGAGTGGAGGGCCGCCCGCGCTCGGGGGCGCGGCGGGGCGCGATTGCCGCTGATCGAGCCACAGCTGGATCGCGTCCCGCTGCGCGTTGCCGCCGGGGCGTCGATCGCCGGAGAGGTCGAGCAGGACGGTCACGTCGAGGACGCCCGGCTCCCGCGAGGGCGCGGGGGTCTCGATGGCCGGTGCGGTCGGCGCGCACGAGATCGCCAGGGCCGCGACCAGGGCCAGCGGCCGTAGCAGCCTCAGGCGCGCGTGCCGGGCGGGAGCGGCAGGTCCTGGGCGTAGACGTGCGTCGCGGCGTCCTCGGGCGTCGGGTCTGGCTCGGACTCGGCCTGCTCGATCGCGCGCTCGATCTCGGCGGAGAGCTCGGCGCGTACCGCGTCGAACCACGCGTCCGCAAGGCCTTCGCCAGCCAGGTACGCCCGCGTCTTGTCGATGGGATCGCGCGCCCGCCAGGCGCTCACCTCATCTTTCGTCCGGTACTTGCTGTCGTCGTCGTCCGAGGTATGGGGGAGGAAGCGGTAGCACTTGAGCTCGACGAGCGCCGGCCCCTTGCCCGCGCGCGCGTGGTCGGCGGCTTCCTTCGTTTTCTCGTACGAGTCGAGCACGTCCATCCCGTCCGCGATCAGCCCTGGCATCGCGTACGCGACGGCACGGTCGGCCACGTTGGCGACGGCCATCTGCTGCTCGAAGCGCGTGCTGATCGCGACCTGGTTGTTCTCGATCACGAAAACCACGGGCAGCCTGTGCACCGACGCGAAGTTCATCGCCTCGTGCCAGTCACCCGGCGTCGTCGACGCCTCGCCGCCGAACGCGAAGACGATGTGATCTTCCTTCCTGATACGCGCCGCGAGCGCGAGGCCAACCGCGTGCGGGAATTGCGTCGCGATGCAGACCGAGCCCGTGAGCACGCGGTCCTTTCGCGAGCTGAACATGTTGATGATCTGCCGGCCGCCAGAGAACCGGTCGGTCGCCTTCGCGAACACGCTCCGGAACTCGTCGAGGGCGGTGAAGCCGAGCACCAGCGCGACGCCGAGATCTCGGTAGTACGGCACGCACCAGTCGTGACCCTTCCGGATCGCCCAGGCCGCCCCGACCTCGGCGGCCTCGTGGCCGTCCGATGCCGCGGTGAATGCCGCCCGGCCCATGCGGTTGAGCTGCATCATCCGCTCGCTGATGAGGCGCATGAGGAGCATCGAGCGGTACATGCGCTGGACGTCGTCTAGGGACAGGCCGAGCGCGGCGTGGCGGCCCCGGCGAGGAGTCGACGAGCCCTTCTTCGCTTCGCGAGGGCGCACGGCCATTGCGGCCAATCCTCGCACTTGCGCGAGCGCCGAGCCTGATCCGGACCTATCGCCCGCAACTCTCTACACGACCCGGCAACACGACGTGATGGCAAGAGACTCTGATGAGACGCCGAACTGCCCTTACGAGTCGCCGAAGGGATCGCGCCCTTGATCGTTGAGAACAGATGTTCTAAAATGTCATGGTGTCACGCCTGTGCATTTCGCGCGATCGCACCAAATGGTTGCGCGCATCTGGCTCGCACGTCGGAGCTCCATTCGTGCGAGTCCCGGAGGACCAGGCAGCCGAGGAGAGGCGATTGCTCGGACTTGGTCTCACGGTCAAGGATGTCGCCGCGACGGTCGGCACCGACGCAAGGCGGCTGGACGAGAGGAACAGGCTCATCTATCGGATCGACCTCCGCGCGGCCTTTCAAAGCCGGATCGAGCGCGAAGGGATCCCAACCCGGCTATCGATAGATTCCTCATTCGGGCACTGGTTCGCCGGGCTCTTCGACGGCGAGGGCCACTTCGTAATTGATCTGCGTCGACCGCGACCGCGCGGAAATCGGGAGTTGGTGCTCGGCCTCAACGTGTACCTCCGCGATGATGATGCTTCTGTCCTCGAACACATCCAATCGAGACTCGGTGGTCACTTTCGGATTAATGCGAAAAGCAATGTCGCGTATTGGGGGCTCCGCGGGCTCCGAGACCTCGCTGAGATCGCAGTGCCGATGTTCGAACGGCATCCGCTGCGCAGCAAGAAGGCCGACGAGTTCGAACTGTTCCGCCACCTGGTCCTTCAGCGTTACGCCGCGACGCTCGGCGGCAGACGAAAGCGAGTTCCGTTGCAGGACATCGAAGAGATCGCGTCGGCAATTTGGGACGTGCGAGTGAGGCGGCACTACGCCGAACGTAGTTCCTGGCGTGTTCTGGAGGAGGCGCTCACCCCCTCGAGCGAAACAGCGGTCAGGTAGGCGTCAAGCGGCTCGGCAGTTTCGTCTGGGCGCTGACGCACGTCGTCGGTCGCGCGACGCGTCTCGCGGACCTAGTCGTGCGCGCGCTTCCGATTCGCCGCGGTCACAAACTGCGAGTTCGGCAGATCCATGGCCGAGGCGCAGTGTGCGGGTATATCCTCGCTAGCGGCTAAGTGCGAGGGGAGTCCCGTGAGGGGCTGAGAGTGGGCGCGAGCCTAGACCCTTGAACGACCTGATCCGGATCATGCCGGCGGAGGGAAAGCACGGCGAGCAGCACCCTCCGACGACCGCTCGTAGTCGCGTTGTGGAGGCTGCCATGACACTCGCCGCCGAGCGCCCGACCAAGACCGTCGCGCAGAGGACGCCGCCATATCAGCGGAAGGCCTACCTCACCGGTTCGCGACCCGACATCCGTGTGCCGATCCGCGAGGTGGTGCTCTCGCCGACGCCCGCGACGCACGGGGCCGAGGCGAACGCGCCCGTACCGCTGTACGACACGAGCGGTCCGTACACGGATCCCGCGATCACGACGAACGTGCGCGAGGGCCTACGCCCATTGCGCGCGGACTGGATCGCCGAGCGCGACGACGTCGAGGCCTACGACGGCCGCGACGTCCGTCCGGCGGACGACGGGGTCAAGACCGACGATCCGCGCGCGAACCGGCAGGTCTTCCCGGGGCTACGCCGCCGGCCGCTGCGGGCCAAGCCGGGACGAGCGGTGACGCAGCTGCACTACGCGCGGCGCGGGATCGTCACGCCGGAGATGGAGTTCGTCGCTCTGCGCGAGGGCGTCGAGCCTGAATTCGTGCGGTCCGCGGTCGCGCGCGGTCGCGCGATCATCCCCGCGAACGTCAATCATCCCGAGACCGAGCCCATGATCATCGGGCGCGGCTTCCTGGTGAAGATCAACGCGAACATCGGCAACTCAGCCGTGGCCTCCTCGATCGAGGAGGAGGTCCAGAAGATGACGTGGGCGACGCGCTGGGGCGCGGACACGGTCATGGACCTCTCGACGGGCAAGAACATCCACACGACGCGCGAGTGGATCATCCGCAACGCGCCGGTCCCGATCGGGACGGTCCCCATCTACCAGGCCCTCGAGAAGGTCGGCGGCGTCGCGGAGGACCTGAGCTGGGAGGTCTATCGCGACACGCTGATCGAGCAGGCCGAGCAGGGCGTCGATTACTTCACGATCCATGCGGGCGTTCGGCTCCCGTTCATCCCGCTCACCGCGAAGCGCGTCACCGGCATCGTGTCTCGCGGCGGGTCGATCATGGCGGCGTGGTGTCTCGCACATCATGAGGAGAACTTCCTCTACACGCACTTCGAGGACATCTGCGAGCTCATGAAACAGTACGACATCTCGTTCTCGCTCGGCGACGGGCTGCGGCCCGGATCGATCGCGGACGCGAACGACGAGGCCCAGTTCGCCGAGCTCGACACGCTCGGCGAGCTCACCAAGATCGCCTGGAAGCACGACGTGCAGGTGATGATCGAGGGACCCGGGCATGTCCCGATGCACAAGATCAAGGAGAACATGGATCGGCAGCTCGAGGTCTGCCACGAGGCGCCGTTCTACACGCTCGGCCCGCTCACGACGGACGTCGCGCCGGGCTACGACCACATCACCTCGGCGATCGGCGCGGCGATGATCGGCTGGTTCGGCACGGCGATGCTGTGCTACGTCACGCCGAAGGAGCATCTCGGGCTTCCCGATCGCGACGACGTCAAGGACGGCGTCATCACGTACAAGATCGCCGCGCACGCGGCGGATCTCGCTAAGGGCCATCCCCGCGCGCACGAGTGGGACGACGCGCTGTCCAAGGCCCGCTTCGAGTTCCGCTGGCGCGATCAGTTCGCGCTTTCGCTCGACCCCGAGACCGCCGGCGCCATGCACGACGAGACGCTGCCCGCCGACGGAGCGAAGGTCGCGCACTTCTGCTCGATGTGCGGACCGAAGTTCTGCAGCATGCGGATCACGCAGGACGTGCGCGACTACGCGAAGGCGCACGGCCTCGCGCCTGAGGGCGCGCTCAAGGTTGGACTGGAGGAGAAGGCGATCGAATTCCGCGAGGCGGGAGGGAAGCTGTACCAGAAGGCGTGACGAAGGCATGACCGTCGTTCTGACGATCGCGGGCTCGGATTCGAGTGGCGGTGCGGGGATCCAGGCCGACCTCAAGACGTTCGCCGCGTTCGGCGTGTATGGCGCCACGGCCGTCACCGCGGTCACCGCGCAGAACACGCTCGGCGTGTCATCGACGCATGAGGTGGGTGCCGCGGTCGTCATCGCGCAGATCGACGCGGTTCTCGAGGATCTCGGCGCCGACGGGGTGAAGACCGGCATGCTCGCGAGCGGCAACACGGTCAGCGCGGTGGCGGAGCGCATCCGGCATTGGGGCCTGGGGGACCGCCTGGTCGTCGATCCCGTCGTCCGCGCGTCCACCGGCGCCGGGCTCATGCGGGGTCATGGGCTCGAGCGCATTGTGCGCGAGCTCTTCCCGCTCGCGCGCGTCGTCACGCCGAACGTCCCCGAAGCCGAGGCGATCGTCGACCGTCCGATCCGCTCGGTGGCCGATGCGCGCGCTGCGGGGCGAGAGATCCTGACGCTCGGCCCGCGAGCGGTGCTCGTCAAGGGTGGGCACCTGCAGGGCCCTGACGCGGTCGACATCCTCGTCACAGCAGACGGCGACACGGACTTCACCGCGCCTCGCATCGGCACGCGGGCCGGACACGGCGGCGGCTGCACCCTGTCGGCCGCGATCGCGGCACGCCTGGCGCTCGGCGATGACCTTCGGTCGGCCGTCGACGCCGCCAAGAGGTACGTCACCTCGGCGCTCGCGCACGCGGAGCCGATCGGACGCGGCCGCGGGCCGCTCGCGCACACGATCGACCTGCGTCGCGTGCTCGAGCTGTACCTGATCGCCGACACCGGCCTCGTCCCTCCCGCGTCGCTCCCGGTGGTCGTCGCCGCGGCCTTAGCGGGCGGCGTCACGATCGTGCAGCTCAGGGCCAAGGGGCTCACGACGCGGGAACAGCTCGATCTCGCTCGCGAGCTGCGGACTCTCTGCGCGTCACGCGGCGTGCCGTTCGTGGTGAACGACCGCGTCGATGTGGCCCTCGCCGCGCGCGCGGACGGAGTGCACGTCGGCCATCAGGGTATGGAGGACATCTCACCGGCCGACGCCCGGCGGCTGCTCGGCCCGGATGCCATCGTCGGCGTGTCCGTCGGGAGCGCGGACGAGGCCGCTCGCGCGGAGGCTGCGGGCGCGACCTACGTGTCGGCGGGCCCGATGTTCCCGACCACGACGAAGGCGGACGCGGGTCCCGCCGCGGGGGAGCCGCTGCTGCGCGCGGTCCGCGCGGCAGTCACGATCCCGGTCGTCGCGATCGGCGGGATCACCGCGGAGCATTCCGATGGTCTCTATGCCGCCGGTGCGGACGGCGTGTGCGTCGCCGGGGCGATCCTGCGGGCGGCCGATCCGACCGCCGCAGCGCGGGCGTTCCAGCTCGTCGGCGCGGGGAGCGCGGCGTGACCGTCGGCCTTCTCGACATGCGCGCGCACCTCCAACTGGTCACGCCGGGCACCAGGGTCCCGCGGGAACGGCTGCTCGCGACGATCGCGGCCGCGGCCCGCGGCGGCATCGACGCGATCCAGATCCGCGAGCGCTCGATGTCCGCATCCGAGCTGCTCGCGCTCGCGATCGACGCCGCGGAACGTGCTCGCGGCACCGATGCGCGCATCCTCGTGAACGACCGCGTCGACGTGGCCGTCGCTGCGGGCGCGGACGGCGTCCATCTACCGCAGCGCGGCCTGTCGGCGGCCAAGGCGCGGGCGATGCTCCTGCACGGTCAGCTGCTCGGCGTGTCGGTGCACTCACTTGCCGAGGCGCTCGCTGCCCAGACAGAGGGCGCGGACTACGTGATCTTCGGGCACGTGTTCCCGACCCCATCGCACCGAGGCGAAACGCCGCGCGGGCCCGCACACCTCCGTGCCGTCGTCGAGGCGCTGCGCGTCCCGGTGATCGCGATCGGCGGGATCGACGCGGACCGCGTCGCCGAGGTCATCGAGACCGGCTGCGCCGGGATCGCGGTCATCGGCGCGATCGTTGACCGCGACGATCCGGAGGCCGCGACGCGCGAGCTGCGTGCCGCGCTCGATGCCGCCGGACCCGTCGCGCGCCCATTCCCGGAGAGGAGAGCTGCATCATGGCCATCACGCTGAACGGGACCGCGCAGCCGCTCGCGACCGGTGTGACCGTCGCCGAGCTCGTTCGCAGCCGCGGGATCGCACCGGACGCCGTGGCGGTCGCCGTGAACGGTGAGGTCGTGGAGCGCGCCCGCTGGGACGACGCCCGCGTCGCTCCCGGCGACGACGTCGAGATCATCCGGATCATCCAGGGCGGCGCGGACGACGACGCCCTCGTGATCGCCGGCGTGCGGTTCGGCTCGCGCCTGTTCTCCGGGACCGGCAAGTTCGCCAGCGGCGAGATCGCCGCCGCGGCGCTGGCCGCGTCGGGCACGGAGCTCGTCACCGTTGCGATCCGCTTCGTCGACCTCGACGACCCGAAGAGCAGTGGTGTGCTCGACGGCGTCGATCTCGCGCGCTACAAGCTGCTGCCGAATACCGCCGGCGCCATCACCGCGGAACACGCCGTGAAGATGGCGCGGCTCGCGCGCGCCGCGACGGGCACCGACTTCATCAAGCTCGAGGTGATCGGCGACAAGCAGTACCTCTGGCCCGACAATGCCGCGACGGTGGAGGCGACCAAGATCCTGGTCAAGGAAGGCTTCGTCGTGCTGCCGTATATCAGCCCCGACCTGGTCACCGCGCTGCGGCTCGAGGAAGCGGGCGCGGCGACGGTCATGCCGCTGGCCTCGCCGATCGGATCCGGGCAGGGCTACAACGACTGGACGTCGATCGAGCGGATCGTGCAGCGCGTGGGCGTGCCGGTGGTGGTCGATGCGGGGATCGGCGTGCCGAGCGAGGCCGCGATGGCGATGGAGCTCGGCGCGTCAGCCGTGCTCGTGAACAGCGCGATCGCTCGCGCGAAGGACCCGGTCGCGATGGCGGACGCGATGCGCCTCGCCGTGCTCGCCGGCCGCACCGGCTATCGCGCCGGTCGCATGGAGCGCCGCGCCGAGGCCGAGCCGTCCAGCCCCGCGCACGGCATCCCGAAGGCTCCGGAGCACTCGAAGGTCTAGGCCACCTCTGCCGTGGCCGCACCAGGGCTCGTGATCGTCGTCGCTACGCAATCAGGAGCGTGCCAATGCTTGTGGTCATGGTGCGCGATGCTCTTGAGTCGAACGCTCGACGGGGTATGGGAACGCCCCAATCGCCGCTCCGGCGCGCGGCAGTGGCGCGTCTCCTCGGGGGCTTTACGTGGGCATGGACAGTGGCTGACGGCTTGAAGACGCTTCGCGAGGAGCGGAGAAGCCGACGGGCTAACTAGGCAGGTATGAGGCCTTGGCTCGGGCCGGCTCTCGAATAGCGTGCTTGAGTTCTAGCGCGACCTTCATCTCGTGGGCGGTGACGGCGACGGCAGAGTCTTTGACCCGGTCGGTGAATCCGCTTGGCATCTTTCGATACATCCGCTGCAAGAGCGACAACCCGATGTCCCAAGCCGCCGCGGTGCGGGATTTCCCGAAGCGTTTCAAGTAGTAGCGCAGTCTCGAACGCGACCCCGGAAAGATCTGACAAAGCGATACCGCTTGGCTGGAGTCAAGCCCTTGGCGCTCGAATCTCTCAACCAGGGCTGGCATGTCATCAGCGGCGTAGACGCAGTCCCAGAAGAGAGTGCGACCGTAGTCATGGGTCGTGCGATGCGAGTCCCGTGTCTCTTCGCTCTCGGCCGAAGGCTCTCTTTCTGCGATGAGGGTGAGAGGACGATCAACTGCCGCGGACAGGACATGTCCGAGAATGTCGTAGTACAGCGCTAGAGCGTCGCTTCCGTACGCGTGGAATCTCTTGTCAACGATCAGTGTGCGGAGTCGAGGGTCAGGGCACGAGAAGAGCAAGCACCGCGCATCGGCAAGCTCGCCCAGCACAACGCGAACCCCGCGCCTCTCGAGCTCTTGCCGCACGAAGGCGTGCAGGTCTTCGAACCTGGTCGTGTCGCTACGATCCGTCATCTGGCGTGTCTAGCTGCCTTCTTATCAAGCTGACCGTCATCTTGAGCCGATCCTCGCGAGTCTCCTCGTACATCTTCAAGAAATGATCCGCCCAGAGGTCCACGCCGCCCCATTGAGGCTCCGGGGCCGAGCCGACCCAACAGCTCAGTGCCCCTCGCATATGCGGCTTGAGCCCGTCGCTCAGGGTGCCGTCCGAGCCACACAAAGCGATCAGGAGGATGATGGCGAAAGCGGGTCCGGCCCCCGGATCTATCCAGTCGTGCCGCTCCTTCCACTTGCCATTCTTGTCCTGCTCGCCGTTGATGAGGCGTTCCCATCTCTTCTTGCGGCCTTCGTACTGCCCGGTGTTTCGCCACTCCGGGTTTGCGAAGCCACGAGTTTCGAGGCAGTCGAGAAACGACTCGAGGTCGCGCTTTCCCCGAAGGGTAATGAGGCACTCGCTGAGTCTCTTCGGATCCGCAACGACTGAGGCCATGGCGGCGAGGATAGCCGCAAGGGGCTAGCGGCGGCGAGCAGGGCTGGACAGGCATCGAATGCACGCCACGAAGCCTCGACCGTACGGCGAGACCTGTTCATGGTCATGTCGCGCCTAACGGTTTGAGCCGTGCGTCAATGTTCCCCCTCCGACGAATGCCGCCGACAGCATCTGTCGCGACGTGCGTGCGTGATGTTCCCGGCTCGGCCTCCAAGCGAGAATGGCGGCGGTCTGCACCTCGGAGAGCGACCAAGGGGGACCGACTCATCGTGACGACTCAAGCCCAACCTCGCAGGCTCAGGGAGTCCTTTTGGATCTGCCCATCCCGGCATGCCCCGGAGCGCTGTCATCGCCTTCAGATCCAACTTGATGAGTTCCGTGACGGCGAGTTGCGTCTCCTCACGTGTCCACGCTGCCACTGGACCGTGCCCATCGAGAACGGAATCGCCGTGTTCGACGATCGAATCCTGCCTCGAGAACGACGGGCATGGTTCCGACGGGCAATCCGGGAGCGAGGTCTAGCGACACAGCCGGACATCCGGAACGTACGGAAGACCGATGCCAATACCGGCCGCAAGTAGATGAGCCTCGTTTCGGAGCGGAGTCGCGCGCCATCCACGTCGCGCGTGCAACGCACGTACGAGGGTCGTCGAGCGGCGCTCTGGTCGGACCTGCACACGCGGTTTGTGCGCGCGGCCGGCGAGGACAACCGCCTCAAGCGAATAGGGCGTGAGTTTCTGCACAACGTCGGCCGACGCGTCGCCAGTGCCAGTGTGAACGACGGCCCTCCCAGTGTCTGTGACGTCGGGTGTGGGAATGCTCATCTCATCGCCGACCTAATGCGCCACGCTGGGCGCGGCTATTTCCTCGGCGTCGATCGGTCGTTCGCGATGCTCACCGAGGCGGACGCCGTTCTTCGTGGCGTAGTGGCGGCTCTACCAAAGGTCGTGTACGACCTCGTCGGCGCCGACGCATCTTCTCTGCCCGTTCCAGACGAGGTCTTTGATCTCGTTACGGCAAAGCTCGTCCTCCATCACCTCGCCGACCCTCTTCTGTTCCTTCAGGAGGCCGCCAGGATCGTCCGACGCAGAGGCCGCGTTCTCGTCCTCGTACCCGGGCCGCGGTACCAGGACCGAATCCGCCTCGGGCGGGGCCAGTGGCTATCGACGGGCTTTCCGCCGAAGCGTGGACCCGGACATCGTGATCCGCTCGGTCGCTTCTGCGTCCGCGAACTTCAAGAGCTCGCGAAAAGGGCAGGACTGTTGCCGAGCGTCGTCTACGTCGATTCCTGGGTATACCGGTATCGCGGCCTTGGCGGCTATCTGGGCTTCATGGGGCAGACTGGCGCGGACGCGAAGCTGCGCGAATACCGCGCTGAGGCCAGCGATTGGTCTGCGCCGTATTCAGGCATCTTGTCGAGCCTCGCCAAGATCACCGGGCCGCTCTATCTATCCGGAGAGTTCCTGACACTTGAGGCGATCAAGGAATGAGCCGCCGCCGCCGGTCCTTTGCACTCAACCTCCCCGCGCAACAGTCATGGGACAGGCGGCTCCGGAGAGCGTTCGACGAGTGGGCACCCGAATACCGCGCCGACGTCGAGTGGAGGCTCGAGAGCCGCGGTCATGCCTACTCCCGGCTCGCCGAGACTGTATGGGAGGCGCTGGGTCGTCCGGCTGCAGGTCTCATCCTCGAGACGGGCTGCGGCCCGGGCCCAGTCGGCGAGCGTGTCCATCGGTCGCATCGGGTCAACCTCGTCGGTCTCGACATCTCCCGCGAGATGCTGCTGCGCGCCGAGGGCCGAGCGTATGACGCGTTGATACACGCGAGCGCTGAGGCTCTTCCGCTGCGGTCGAGCAGCATCGATGGGGTCTATTCAACCTTCATGCTCCACAGCGTTCGCGACCGCCGGCGAGCCCTACGAGAACTCCGCCGAGTCCTCAAGCCCGGTGCGCCAGGAGTGATCGTCGATCTGTGCGTTGACGATGCGCCGTCGCCGCTGCGAACGGTCCGGACCGCAGTCCATGCGGCGCAATTCGAGCACGGTGCGCCTTCGACCTACTTCAGCCCCGGCGAATTGATCGGGGAGCTTGCCGACGTCGGCCTTCATCTCGTCAACGTCAGTCAACTCGGCGAGCACCGGGAGTACACGCACCGCTGCTTCGCGTTCAGGAGGCCGGCGAGTGACGTTCGATGAGATGCTGCACGCCGTCCGTCGCGTGCATGAGCAGCGGCACTTCCGCCAAAACGGCGGCGAGGATGCCGCGTGGCGGATCGCCCTGATGGCCGAAGAGCTCGGCGAGATATCCGGGGCGATCACGAAGGGGCGCGGCGATCTCGGAGAAGAACATGCCGACCTATTGATCCTCCTGCTGGGCAACGCGGTCGCCTTCGACCTTGACCTTGAGGCGGCGTTCTGGCGCAAGGTGCGAATCCTCGGCCGGTATCGGACCAGCACGCGCGACGGGCGCGTTCGGCTCATCAGTCGGCCACTCCGCACGAGAGCGCGTCAGCGCAACGAATCGCTGAACAGGAAGAGTGGGAGGTAACAAATCGTGAAGCAAGTGATCAGCATCTCGCGCAGGACCGATGTCGTCGCGTTCTTCAGCGCGTGGCTAAGACGAGCTCTTCAGGACGAACACGTGGTCGTCAACGGGCCGCGTGGCACTAGTAGGGCCGTTTCGCTCCGCCCCCAAGACGTTCACTCGCTCGTGTTCTGGAGCAAGAACTACGCACCCCTCCTTCACGACGCCGAGCTGCAGCGGCTCCTTCGTCGCTACGAAAATGTGTACTTCCACTTCACGATCACGGGCCTTGGCGGGACCGTCATCGAGCCCAGCGTCCTGCCTCATCCCCGAGCCATCCAGCAACTGGGCGAACTCGTCGCGCTCTGGGGCACCAAGCGTGTGAACTGGCGCTTCGACCCGATCGTTCACTGGACAGATGAGGAAGGACGGACCCAGACCAACGTGCCACTCTTCCGCGAGATCGCCGCGTGCGTGACTCAGTTCGGAGTCCTCACGTGTACGTTCTCCTTCGCTCAGTGGTACGGCAAGATCCCTGCGCGCGCGCGCGCATGGAACGTCGCATATGTCGATCCCGCGGCATCAGTGAAGCGCGCCGAGCTCAGTCAGATCCTTGCAGCGGCGGACTCACTAGGCATCAAGATCTCGACGTGCGCGCAGGACGCATGGCTCGACGTACCGTCGATCAATAAGGGCCACTGCATCGATGGCGGCGCTCTGACCCTGCTACACCCCAAGCATGAGCGCGCCTCCATTGGCAAGGACCGTGGACAACGCGAAGAGTGCGGGTGCACGCCGAGCATCGACATCGGGAGCTACGCCCAGGCGTGCCCTCACGGTTGCGCATACTGCTACGCGACTCCGTTGCGGAAGCCGGTAGGTCAGAGTGGCGCGGGTGCGCATCGCGCTCATGTCCGATCGACGCGGAAGCGCGCTCGTTCAACCGGCGGATTCGGCTCGCACGTCCAGGAGGATGGCTGAGGAGTAGATTCGGGCCGGTCGATGGCGGTACGACGCACGCTGGCCGGACGGTAGAGCGCGGCGATGCGGCCACTGCGTGCGCTGCTCGGCCTCCTGGCGGTCGCAGCCGGCGTCTTCATGGCGCTGAACTGGTCAGAGATCAGAATGTCGTACGGACCTCGATGCGTCGGAATTCAGGGCACCGCCGCGAGCATGGAGGCCCGCAGTTGGTTCGCTGATGCGGCGTGTAACGACATCGAGAGCATGACCCCTCTCGCGTACGGCTTCAAGGGCGACCTCACGACCCCCGTCGTATGCCAGTTCGACATTCAGAGCGTGCGCTTCACTGTCCACGACGAAGGCCAGTTGTAGATCTTCGGTAATGCGTGGTGAATCTCGCTGCGCGACACCAGGCATCGGACCGCGATCGGAGTCACACAGCCGACCTCGACCGCACCGACGCAGGTAGCGACGACCGCGCTGCCGACGCGCGCGCCAGCACCGGCGGTCGTCGTCCTGCTCGACTTTCTCGGCAACCCAGGCCCACGAGTGGTCATGCCCGCCCGGCTCGACTTCTCGGTGGGATGTTGTCACGTCATCGACCACTTGACGTGGCGTCCCGGACGGCGACGGAGGCCGTCGGAAGTGGGACGTTCGAGTACGACAGTTGTGCCAGGCTGCATTGCCGGGCCATTCGAGCCGTACCCAGCGACCGTCGCTCTCTCTCAGCCCTTGGGCGGCGTCTCACTGTTCTGGTGGCCAATGAAAGTGGTCCACATGGCGGAGTGTCGACGTGGTACCAGCCAGATCATTGGCCTATGGGTCGCCATAGCGAGACCGCTCGCGCACTCGTGCGTGCTCACGTAGGAACCTAGAGAGCGTGACCGAGCACCATGGCCCAATGTCGAGGGGTGCAAGGCTCGCATGCCCCGCCTGACGAGCGCGCACTGCGCCCTCGACAGACCCGTCAGCCGCGCGACCTCGGCGACCTCGAGTGTCTCGCCTGTCGCCGAGTCGAATCGGAGCAGACGCAGAATCTACCCCGGCATCTTCGCTACGAAATCGCCAACCACTGCAGCTAGCCCCACAACGAAGCCTCCCACGTTGATGCGCACAGATAGCGCTTCCGCCGTGCGAGTCCGATCCAACAGAATGCCGGCCGAGGCGGCTAAGTTTGACTTTGCGGCAAAGCCCTTGAGGGCGCTGCGCAATTCCTCGGCAGCCTTTTGCTCCTCCGGTGAGTCGGGCTTGGCGTCATTCATATGGAGTAGCGCCCGCCGAATCCGCCTCACGCGCTCCGCTATCTCTATCGCGCGGGATGTCACTCGGTACTGCAACCTCGAGGATCGAAGGTCCGCTTGGAAGAGGAACAGGCCCGCTCCGATGATCGAGACTGCAAAACCGGCAGCTCCGATGACGAGCCCGGTGGCATCTCGCAATCCCAGGAGATCGGAGGTTCCCGGCCGCCGCAGTAACTGACCCACCGCAAATAGCGCGCCGGTCGATAATGCGGCTACCCACTTCGTCGCGGTTGCTTCGTCGGCGATCGCCTCGCGCCGGGCCGCGAACCGGGCGGCAACCGCACGCAGGCGAATCGCTTGGTCTTCGTACCCCTCGGCCAGGCGCGCAGCTCTCACTTGTCGAGTCTCTGCGGGCGACTGAACAGAACCTTCTCGGGTCACCGCCTCAGTTTCTCCATCGCGAGCCGCATGACCTTCGCTGACTTATGACCGTTCGCTGAAACGCGGGTCGCCGTGACCGAGGCGACGTCCATCATTCCGCTCGCACGTGCGCTCCGCGGAGACTGACGTCGTAGCTCCGTCCGGAACGGATGAAGGTTGCCTGCCACGCGCCCTCGACGTCGGACGCCTCCACCCAGTTAGAGTCGCCTTCGCTGTAGCGCTTGAGCATGAAACGACCCGAGGTGGTTCGGTGCAACTCGGTGAATTTCTGTACCACCACCCGAGCGACAGATCCGGACGCGAACTCCAGCGACGTCCGAGCGAGCCGGAAGCCCGAAGCGCAGCTCGTTGAAAGGCGCAGCTGAGTCGCTCGCTTCTCGGAGTCCCCAGTACACGAGCTCGACCTCGAGAGACTGCTTGATCAGGGCGGCTACCTCGACGTAGGGCAGCTCAAGGTATTGAAGACGGTCTCGCTCGTCCCGGTACACGTGGACAAGAACCATAGGTTTGTCTTCCGCACGGAAATAGCGCGAGACTTCAACGGCGGTCGATTCGTTCAGGACCTGACCCTCATCGGTAAGCAAGCCGGCCTCTCTAGCCCCAAGTACGAATTGGCCTTAGGCCCACGACGACATCACCCGGCAGGTAGTTCGATCCCCAGAAGAAGATGCCTTCGAACATCGCTCCGCCTTCCAGCAGGGACGCTATTCCGAACGACGCTTGCTCGCCACTGCGAACACCGCGGCGAGGCCGAGCGTCCACGCCGCGAGCGCGGCCTGACCGAGCGGCAGCGCGGCGAACGAGCCGATCGCGGCGAACATCGCGCCCAAGAACGCGAGCGCGGCGAGGGCCATGGTGAGCTGCGCGAAGACGCGCGGCAGGGTCGCGGTCTCCAGCGCCATCGGATCCGGACAGGGGTACAACGACTGGACGTCGATCGAGCGGATCGTGCAGCGCGTGGGCGTGCCGGTGGTGGTCGATGCGGGGATCGGCGTGCCGAGCGAGGCCGCGATGGCGATGGAGCTCGGCGCGTCGGCCGTGCTCGTGAACAGCGCGATCGCTCGCGCGAAGGACCCGGTCGCGATGGCGGACGCGATGCGCCTCGCCGTGCTCGCCGGCCGCACCGGCTATCGCGCCGGTCGCATGGAGCGCCGCGCCGAGGCCGAGCCGTCCAGCCCCGCGCACGGCATCCCGAAGGCCCCGGAGCACGCGAAGGTCTAGTCCACGTTTGAGTGTGAGCGCGCGAAGAGCCATATGAGAGAACCTCGGCCGGCGACCATTACCTCGTTACCTATGTTCCGTACGACCCTTCGCTGAACCGGCTCGCGGGTCACACGGATGCCGCTCTCGTCGCTGCCGTCGTCGCGCTCGGCACTGTCGGGCTGGCCGTCAGCGTCCGCGCGCTCGTCGTTTGAAGGCTTAGCTCCGGCCGCCGGCGTGCTGATAGGCGCTAATGTCTGAGATCGGAGTACGCCATGACCGACGAGGTCTTGCCCGCCGCCTCGAGCCCGCTGGGCGCATGGCTGCGCGAACGTCTGCGTGACGAGCCGATCGCCTGGCTGACGACGGTCGATGCACGCGGGGTCGCGCAGCCCAACCCGGTCTGGTACCTCTGGGACGGCGGATCGATCCTCGTCTACAACCTTCGCTACGCTCGCCGTCTCATCCACATCCGTCGGGACCCGCGGGTGACCTTCCACCTCGACGCTCACGGCCAGGACGGCGACGCCGTCGTCATCGTCGGGAAAGCCAAGGTCGTTCCGGACGAACCACCGGCCGACCGGCAGCCCGCGTTCCTCGAGAAGTACCGCGACCGGATGGACATGAGCCCGGACGAGTGGTCTAGCCGGTTCCCGGTGGCGATCCGCATCCAGCCCGTTCAGTTCCGGGGTTTCCACAAGGCCGGACCCGGTGAGCCCGGCGTCACATGAAGTGACCGATCAGGGGCTCGCCACGAACAGCGAGACGATCGTCGCGGTCGCGAGCGTGTCCATCACATGCCGCCACCGAACGTTTGTTGGTAGAGGCCATCAGCCGAGCCAGGACGGCGCGGCGGTTCAGGCGAGCCTCATCGCCTCGCCGCCAGTCTAAGCCGGTGGTGCGGGCACTCGCGCGCTCGATGAGCCGCGCTCTCTCGCGAACACTGCGGCGAGGCCGAGCGTCCACGCCGCGAGCGCGGCCTGGCCGAGTGGCAGCGCGGCGAACGAGCCGATCGCGGCGAAGAGCGCGCCGACGAACGCGAGTGTGGCGAGGGCCATCGTGAGGCGCGCGAACTGGCGCGGCAGCGTCGATGTCTCGAGCGCCATTTTCCCAGCCGTCCACCACCACATGCCGAGGAAGAACAGCGTCTGCCAGCCCAGGCCGACGAGCGCGCTCACGACGGTCGCGAGCCCCGCGAGCGTCGCGACGACGGCACCGCTCGCGCGGTGCGGCGCGCTGCGCGCGTGCAGCGTCGCCAGCGCCGGCAGCAGTAGCCCGTAGCCGAGCACGTCGAGCCCGCGGGGGTACGTGGCGAAGGACGCGACCCACACGATCGCGGCGATCTGCGCGACGCCGGCGATCGCTGCCCAGAGGGCGGCTTTGCGCGTCGCGGCGCGCTCTACAGCGCTCGTGTCGGACGCATGTCCCGACGAGCCCTCCGAGTCACGATCGCTTACTTCGACGGCTTCCGCTTCCCGTTCTCGTCGTATTCGTAGAAGCCGCGGCCGGTCTTCGTACCGAGGCGGCCGGCGAGCACCATCCGCTTGAGCAGCGGCGGCGGCTTCATGCTCGGGTCGCCGAACTCGTCGAAGAAGATGTTCGCGACGTGCAGGTTGATGTCGAGGCCCGTGTAGTCGATCAGCTCGAACGGTCCCATCGGATGACCGAGTCCGAGCTTGACCGCGTGGTCGATCTCCTCGGGCGTCGAGACGCCATCCTCGAGAGCGCGGATCGCGCCCAGGAGGTAGGGGACGAGCAGCCGGTTCACGATGAAGCCGGGCGTGTCCTTGCAGACCACGCCGGTGATGCCCAGCCGCTTGGCCAGCTCGCGCAGCGTGGCGATCGTCTCGTCGCTCGTCGTGATCGCCTGGACGATCTCGACGAGCGGCCGCATCACTGGCGGATTGAAGAAGTGCAGCCCGGCGAAACGGTCCGGCCGCTTCGTGGTCGCGGCCATCTCCACGATCGTCAGGCTCGAGGTATTCGAAGCGAAGATCGTCCGCTCGCCACACACGCGGTCGAGCTCACCGAACACGACCTTCTTCGCCGGGAGCTCCTCGACGACCGCCTCGATGACGAGATCGCGGTCGGCGAAGTCGGCCAGGTCCAGCGTGCCGCGCATCCGGGCGCGCGCCGCCTTCGCGTCGGTCTCGGTCGTGCGTCCGGCCTTGGTCAGCCGGGCGAGGGAGGCGTCGATCCGACCGAAGCCGCGATCGATGAAGGTCTGTTGGACGTCGCGCACCAGGACGTCGAGCCCGGCCTGCGCGCAGACCTGGGCGATGCCGGCGCCCATGAGCCCGAACCCGACCACGCCGACGCGCTCGATGGCCATGCCGCCCTCCACGGCCGGGCGCCAGCGGCCCGACCGTGAAAGGTTAGCCGTCGTCAGGGCGCGATGTTGAAGGTCACGGTGACCTGGACCTGCCAGCCGTTGTTCGGCGGGCAGCAGGTGGGGAAGAGCTGCTGCGACGCGATCGAACGGATGTCGCCGAGCTTCTTGCCGCTGGCGGTCGCCATCGCGTCGGCCGTCGAGCGGGCGCTGGCGATCGCCTGCGTGATGCCCTTCTCGAGGTCGGCCTGCGGCGGCTGAACGGGAGCCTGCGGGCCCATCTTGCCGCCGCCGGCGTTGACGGTCGTCGCGCCGTTGGCGTTCGCCGCGTTGATCGCGGGGATGAGGAGCTTCAAGGTCGGGATGTCGGCCTGCAGGCTGCCGTTGATGGTGTAGCTGGCGACCTGCTGCGGCAGCGGCTGCCCCTTCTCCACCGGCGAGGGCTGACCCGGCTTGAGCACGCCGAACTGCGGGTTCAGGTTGAGCGCGACGAAGCGGATGCCCGCCGCCGGAACGCCGACCGTTTCGAGCGCCGACTTGATGGCGGTGAGGCGCGCCTGCATCTCGTCGATGGCGCGATCGACGGCCACGGCTTCGGCCTGCGACTGCGCGTTGACGAAGAGGGTCTGCGGGGTGACGACGAAGTCGGCGGTCGTCGGCGTCACGATCCCGACGCCGATCGCGGTGATGTATGGCCCCTCGGAGGCGGGGGCTGCGACGGGAGCGGCGAGGATCGCGGCGCCAGGACCGGACGCCAGCGCGATGAGAGACGACGGAAGGACGAGGGCGGCGATGACGAGGAGCGCGATGGCAGCTGCGGCGCGGAGGGGATTCACGGTGCGCCTCCTTTCAAGGCGAGGACGAACGTAGGCCGTGCCGCTCGCCGCGCCGTCACCTTCCGAGCGCGGAAGTACTACGTCCCGTATATGACATCGACGCTCGGAGCTGCCTCTCTGCTCCCTCGGTCGGCCTCGGAGCTGGCGCTCCTGCGGCCTGCTGAGTGCGTCAGTAGTCTGGCCATGTGCCAGCTCGTCGTGCCGCCTTCGTCGGACCCGGCCCGGTCGAGATCGCCTTCGAGGCCAACGGCGCGCCGCGGACCGTCCACGTGCCTCCCGACCGCTCGCTTCTGGACACGCTGCGCGAGACGCTCGGCCTCACCGGCGCGAAGAAGGTCTGCAACGAGGGCACCTGCGGCGCGTGCACGGTGCTCGTCGACGGGCGCCCGGTCTACTCGTGTCTGACCCTGGCGGTCGGGTGCGAGGGTCGCAGCGTCGAGACGGTCGAGGGGCTCGGCCGTGACGGCGAGCTCCACCCGGTGCAGCGCGCGTTCATCGAGCACGACGCGCTCCAATGCGGCTTCTGCACGCCCGGCCAGGTCATGTCGCTGGTCGCGCTGCTGCGCGAGAACGCGCGGCCGAGCGAGGAGGACGTCCGCCGCGCGGTGACCGGCAATCTCTGCCGTTGCGGGGCGTACTCGAACATCGTGGCCGCCGGCCTCGCCGCCTCCCGGCGCGAGGCATCCTGATGCCGCGCATCGTCCGGACGCGGGTCGAGTTCGAGGGCGAGGTCACCGACGAGCTCTCGCTGGTCGAGGGACGCGACATCGCCTCGTGGACCGCGGCACACGACTTCAAGGCGGTAGGGAAGCCGGCCACGCGGCTCGACGGGATCGCCAAGGTGACCGGCCGCGCGCGCTACACGCAGGATCTCGCGTTCCCGGGCATGCTTCACGCCCGCATCCTGCGGAGCCCATACCCGCGGGCCCGGGTGCGCCGCATCGACGCGAGCCGCGCGCTCGCGCTCCCCGGGGTCCGCGGCGTGCTCCATCGCTTCAACGCGCCGAAGACCCCATATCGCGGCGACGACACGATCTTCCGCGAGGAGGTCCGCTTCGTCGGCGAGGACGTCGCCGCCGTGGCCGCCGACACCGCGAGCATCGCCGACCAGGCCCTTCGGCTCATCGAGGTCGATTACGAGGTCCTGCCGTTCGTCGTCGACCTCGAGGAGGCGATCGCCGATGGCGCGCCGCGCCTCGAGGAGAAGGGCAACGTCAGCGATTCCGGGAAGCACGACCGCGGCGACGCGAAGCGCGCGTTCAAGGAGTCGAGCGTGATGGTCGAGCAGACCTACCGCACCTCGACGCAGCTCCACAACTGCCTCGAGACGCACGGCGCGGTCGCGCTCTGGGACGGCGACCGGCTGACGGTCCACGAGTCGACACAGCACGTGTTCGGCGTGCGCGCCGGCCTGCGGCAGGCGCTGAACCTGCCGTTCTCGAAGATCCGCGTGATCTGCGATTACATGGGCGGCGGGTTCGGGTCGAAGGGCGGAGTCGGCAAGTACACGATCATCGCGTCGCTCTTCGCGCGCAAGCTCGGACTACCGGTGCGCTGCGTCTTCACTCGGAACGAGGAGAACATCGCCGCCGGAAACCGCTCGGCGACGCTGCAGCGCGTGCGCATCGGCTGGAAGGACGGGCGAATCCACGCGCTCGAGCACCATTCGTGGTCGAACTCCGGCCAGGGGAAGTGGATCGCGAACCCGACCGGGCCGACGAACACGCTCTACGACGTCGCGAACCTGACCACGCGGTCCCACCGCGTCGTGACCAACGCGGGCGCGCTGTCCGCGTTCCGCGCTCCGGGATACGTGGAGGGCACGTTCGCACTCGAGCAGGCCATCGACGAGCTCGCGGCGAAGGTCGGCGTGGATCCACTGGAGATCCGCAGGCGGCACGCCCACGCGACCAAGGATCCGATGACCGGGAAGAAGTACACCGCCAAGCGGCTGCTTGAGTGCTACACGATCGGCGCGCGCGAGATCGGGTGGTCGAAGCGCAGGCCCGAGGGCACGCGCGGCTCGGGGCCGCACAAGCGCCGCGGCATGGGGATGGCGTCCCAGATCTGGGGCGGCGGTGGAGGACCCCCGGCGTACGCCACCGTGCACCTGAATCCCGACGGCACGGCGATCCTGCGTACCGGTACGCAGGACATCGGCACCGGGACGCGCACGATCATGGCGCAGATCTGCGCCGAGGAGCTTGGCCTCGCCGTCGACGCGATCCGCGTCGAGCTGGGCGACACCGACGCGCCCTACGGACCGATCTCGGCCGGGTCGCTCACCGTGGCGTCGGTCGGCCCCGCGGTGCGGCTCGCGGCCGCGGATGCCCGGCGCCAGCTCCTGGGAACGGCAGCGCAGATGCTCGAGGTGCGCGCGGCGGAGCTGCGGATCGAGGCGGGGCACATCGTCTCGCGCGGCGCCCGTATGCCGATCAAGGAGATCTTCGACAAGCTCCAGAACTACACCGTCATCGGCAAGGGCAGCCGCTTCCCGAACCCCGCCGACACATCGCTGAAGACGTTCGGCGCGCACTTCGCGACCGTCGAGGTCGACACGCGGACCGGCGAGATCGAGCCGCTGCACATCGTCGCGGTGCACGACATCGGACGCATCGTGAACCCGCTCCTCGCGCGGTCGCAGGTGGAGGGCGGCGTCCTGCAGGCGATCGGCTTCGCGCTCTTCGAGGCCCGCGCGCTCGACCTGCCGACCGGACGCGTGCTCACGACCGACCTCGAGAACTACCGGATACCCACCGTGCGCGACGTGCCGAAGATCACGGCCCGGTTCGTCGAACGGCCCGACCGCACGGCGAACAATCTCGGCAGCAAGGGTCTGGGCGAGCCGCCGGTCATCCCGACCGCCGCCGCGATCGCGAACGCCGTCGCGAACGCGATCGGCGTGCACGTGCGGACCGCCCCGCTCACGCGAGCGCGCGTACTGGAGGCGCTCGCGATGCGCGCGGCCGCGGGAGGGGCGCCGTGAGCCCGTTCGCCATCGCCCGTCCGCGCTCGCTCGCCGACGCGCTGCGGCTGCTGCGCGGCGGTAGCGCCTCGCCGATCGCCGGCGGCACCGACCTGCTCGTGCTCATGCGCCACGGCCTGACCGCCCCCGAGCGGCTGGTGGACCTGACGGCGGTCGAGGGCCTCTCGGGCTGGACGCGCGAGCGTGGCAAGGGCCTGCGCATCGGCGCGCTCACGCCGCTCGTCGATCTCGAGACCTCCGCGGCGTTCGCGAGCGTTCTGCCGATCGTGCCACGAGCGCTCGCCGGCGCGGCGACCGTGCAGCTGCGCACGATGGGCACCGTCGGCGGCAACCTGCTGCAGCGCACGCGCTGCTGGTACTTCCGCGACGAGGCGTTCCCGTGCTGGCTCAAGGGAGGGACGCGCTGCTTCGCGATCGATGGCGACAACCGTGGGCACGCCATCCTCGGCGCGGAGGAATGCGTGAGCGTCTCGCCGAGCGATCTCGCCCCGGCGCTGATCGCCTACGACGCCGAGGTCGAGCTGCGCTCGGCGCGCGGCTCGCGCCGGATCCGGCTCGCGGACCTGTATGTGACGCCGGGCGGCCGCCGTCGCACCGAGCACGCCATCCGGCCCGGCGAGGTCATCGTCGCGGTGCGCGTCCGCGAGGACGCGCTTCACCGCACCGGCACGTATCAGAAGGTCATGGATCGGCGCGCCTGGAGCTTCGCGCTCGTGTCGGTCGCCGCTTCGGCGCGCATCCGCGACGGTAAGGCGCACGACGTGCGCATCGTGCTCGGTGGCGTGGCGCCGGTGCCGTGGCGCGCGCGCGCCGCGGAAGCATTGCTGGAAGGTCGCGCCCTGGACGAAGCGGCGTGCAGCGCCGCGGGCGACGCCGCGGTCGCCGACGCGGAGCCGCTCAAGGACAACGGCTACAAGGTCGCGCTCGCGCGCGAGCACGTGCGCCGCGCTCTCCGCGACCTCGCGGCGTAGCGCCCGGATCTCCATGGATCGGCGCGCGCTCGTGCGGCTGCTTCAGCGCAACGAGACCTCTTCGATGAGCGCGCTCCTCGTGGGTAGCCCCGCGCTCGCCAGGCGGCACGGCAACGCGGTCGCGCGTCGCGGAGGAGTGGTGTGCTCGTCTTCACGCGCGTTTCCGATGCCGCTGCTGCACCGCGCGATCGGCTTCGGCACGCTCGCTCCCGCCGACCGCGCGACGCTCGACGCCATCGTCCGTCATTACGCTCGGCTCGGCCTTCCGGCGCGCGTGGAGCTCGCCGAGGGCACCGCGCCCGCTTCCGCCGTCCGCCTGCTGGAACGCGCGGGCTTTACCCGCGAGAGGGCGCTCCACCACGTCCACGTCCTCGAATCCGACCGGCAACCTCCCGTGGTCAGCGTCCCCGGTCTCACCATCGAGCGCGTGACCGCGCGCACCGCCAAGGCCTTCGGGATGGCGAACCGTGTCGGCTTCGAGGCCGACGGGACCCCTCTCGGTGAGTTCTTCGACCGCGCATCCGCTGCCGGCGTACGCGCCTTCCCCGATCGCTTGGTCGCGCTGCTGCCGAGGATCGGCGGCGAGATCGCCGGGACCGGTGCGCTCTGGCTCTCGCCGCGCGTCGCCGGGCTGTACTCGGGCAGCGTCTTCGAGCGCTTCCGCGGTCGCGGCATACAGTCGGCGGTCATCGCCGAGCGGATCCGGATCGGGTACGCGCGACGCCGTCGGATCTTCAGCTCGCAGACGGATGGCGACAACCCCTCCGCGCACAACCTCCACGACATGGGGCTGCGGCACCTGTATACGTCGTCGTACTACGTGAAGCCGACGGCGTAGTGCCCGGGCACCCTCGAGAGCCTGCCGCCGGTCGCGATCCGCCCAAGTTCGAGCTCACGGCCGACGAGGCGCGGCTCCTCCAGCTACGCGCGCAGGGCTTCGTCGGTACGCCTGATCGCAAGGCGGGTGCGCTCGGGGTGCTCGACGCGCTCGGCGTGGTCCAGCTCGACACCATCTCGGTGCTCGCGCGGACGCATGAGCTCGTCCCGCAGTCGCGGATCGGGCCGCTGTCGCGCGCGGATATCGAGGACGCGTTCTGGCACCGCCCTGCGAGGGCGTTCGAGTATTGGGCTCACGCGATGTGCCTCCTGCCGATCGAGGAGTGGCCGTGGTCCGCATTGCGCCGCCGGCTGCGCGCGAAGTGGACCCACCCGCGACGCCCGCACGACCCGAAGGCGATGCGCGAGGTGCTGCGGATCCTGCGCGCGCAGGGTCCGATCACGTCCGAGGCTCTGGGTGGGTCGCGCGACCGCTCGCCGCGGCCCGCCGGCCACTGGTGGCACTGGTCGCCGCTGAAGATCGCGGTCGAGCGGCTGCTCGCGACCGGGGAGGTTGTCTGCGTCGAGCGTCGTGGCTTTCGTCGGGTGTACGACCTCGCCGAGCGTGCGATCCCGGCACGCCTGCTGCGGCGCGATCCGTCCGACGAGGAGTGCCGCGTCCATCACGTTGTCCGGGCCGCGGAGCGCCTCGGTGTCGCGACCGCAGCGGACCTCGCGTCGTACTTCGAGGGAATGAGCCCGGGCCAGGCCATCGCGAGCGCAGAGGAGGCCGGGCTCGTGAAGGTGAGCGTCGAAGGCTGGAACAAGGAGGCCTGGGCGCTCCCGCGAGTATTCGAGAAGCCGGTGCGAGGCCGTCATCGAACGACGCTCGTGTCCCCGTTCGACTCGCTGGTGTGGGGCGACGGTCTGCACGTCGTGAAGGGCGCGGATTATCGGGGCCGCGAGCGGACGAAGCGTGTCTTCGGCTTCGACATGCTCTTTGAGGCATACGTCCCGGCCGCGAAGCGCGTGCACGGGTACTTCACGATGCCGCTGCTCGCGGGCGGGCGGCTTGTCGGTCGAGTCGACCCGGCGCGCGAGGGTACGACGCTCGTAGCGAAGCGCGTCACGCTGGAGGGGCCGGCCGCGGTCGAGCATGCGACTGACGCTCTCGTCGAGGCGGCGAGCTGGGTGGGCTGCGACGACGTGCGCATCGATCGGGTCACGCCGGCGAAGCTGCGCGCCCCGCTCGTCGCGGCGGCGAAGCGCGCGGGCTAACTCCTACGCTGCGCCCGTGCGCGCCGGGCCGGCGGCCAGCCGCCTTCCGGCACGTCTCCCGCCCGCTCGATGTCGAGCAGGCAGCGCTTCGTCTCGAGCCCGCCCGAGTAGCCGCCCAAGGTCCCGTCGCTTGCGATGATGCGATGGCAGGGGACGACGATCGGGATCGGGTTCGAGCCCACCGCCTGACCGGCCGCGCGTGAGGCCTTCTCGTTCCCGGCGCGCTTGGCGACGACCTTGTAGGTCGCGAGGTCGCCGTACCCGACCCGCGCCGTCGCGCCCAAGACCTTCTGCTGGAACGGCGTGAGGCCGGCGAGATCGAACCGCACGTCGAACGTGCGGCGCTTGCCTCGGAAGTACTGGTCCAGCTCACGCCGCACCGCGTCGGTGCGCCGCGGGTCGGGCACGAGCCCTGGGCCGTACGTGCGGACCAACCGCTCGAGGTCGGACTCGTCGGGCCGGCCGCCGTAGTGGATGACCGCGACGCCCCGCGGGCTTACCGCGACCCACAGCGGACCGAACGGGGAGTCGGCGAGGCCGTATGCCACCGGGGCGAGCGACCCGCGCGACGCGCGCGCGACGAGGTGATCCCGGGCGTCGCGGACGTACTCCTCGATCACGCCATCGCCTCCTTCACCTTCTTCGTCGCCTCGTGTACGCGCGCCCGCGCCGCCTCTTCGCTGCAGCCGAGCGCCGTCGCCACCTCGCGATGCGGCAGGCCCTCGACGCGATGGAGCACGAACGCGGCGCGCTGGCCCGTGGGCAGAGCGCGGATCGCGGCCGCCAGGTCGAGCGTCGTCACGCCGTCGCGCTCGGGCGCCGCGAGGCGAAGGTCCTCCACGCTCACCAGGCGGCGACTTCGCCTGCCGTTGTCGATCGCCTTGTTCGTCGCGATGCGGTAGAGCCAGGCGCGCTCGTTCCCGCGGCGCGGCGGCGGCCACGCGCGAAAGGCCGCGAGGAACGTTTCCTGGAACACATCGTCGGCATCGGCCCGTCTACCGGTCAGCCGCAGCGCGTAGCGGAAGATCTCGAGCTCGTGCCGCTCGATCAGCTCGCCGAAGGTCCGCGGCGGCCCGGACACCATCCGAATCTAGAACGTCGTGACGAGGCAGTTCGTGAGATGGGCACGCGAGCTCGGCGTGATAGCCCGCGAGGTCCCCTGTACGGAGTGCCCGCATCGCGTCGTCGTGGCGGCGCAGGAACGGCGTTCGAGGCCAGGTGAGCGCCTCGATCGCCGCGACGACCGCAACGAGCACGATGATCTCCACGCCCATTGAACGCCGCACGGGCCTGACCCGTGAGGTCGGCGAACGAGGATGACGCCGACCAGCCCTGCCTAGCCGCGGTCGATGGGCGGCTGGAAGTCCCTGATGACCGCGAACAACAGCTGGCCCGTCATCCGAGCGCGAACGCCTTCCGCACCAGGCGCTTCACCGCCGTCCGCTCCGCGTCAGCCGGAGTGCGCAGCCTGATGAAGCGCATCTTCGTTCCGCTGCCCTCGAGCAGGCCGCTGTCGTCGTCGAGCTCGCGGCCGCGCAGGAAGTACAGGACGGCGTACGCCGGGAAGACACCGATCCCGACCACGTACTCGTCGTCGACGGCGTAATGGGCGATCTTCCACATCGCGCTGCGCGAGCGTGGGGGCTTGCTCTGGTAGGCGATCTCCTTCGCTCGAGGAGCGACGGCTTTCACCGTGCGCCGCGCGGCCTGAACGGTCGCTCGCAGCGCGGGTAGGACGCGCTTGATCTGGTCCGGAACGGAGATCCGCGGTGACGTCGCAGTCGTAGCGTCAGCCCGTGCCGCGCGTGACCGCGCGCTCGTAAATCTCCGGCGCCAGACGGAGAGGACGACCGCTGCCGCCGTAGCGCTCCTGCGTGATCTCGGCGAGGACCGACAGCGCGATCTCCGCCGGCGTGCGCCCACCGAGATCGAGCCCTATGGGCGCGTGCACATCGCGCAGTCGCTCTTCGGGGACGCCCTCCTCGCGCAGCGTGCGCGCGATGAGGATCGTCTTGCGCTTGCTTCCAAGCAGCCCGACGTACCGCGCCTCGGTGCGCACCGCGGCGCGCAGGCAGTGCATGTCGAGCTTGTGCCCTCGCGTGGCGACAACGATGTAGGTATTCCAGCCGATCGGCATGGTCTCGAGCGCCTGCACCATGTCCGTCGCCATGACCTCGGCGACGTCCGGGAAGCGCTCGCGGTCGGCGAACTCGGGCCGATCGTCGATCACCGTGACGTCGAATTCCAGCGAGACGCCGAGCTTGGCGAGAGCGAACCCGACGTGACCGCCACCGACCACGACCAGGCGCGGTTTCGCCACCACAGGCTCCACGAGCAGCTCGTGCGTGTCGCCGAGCGGGATCGTGCGCGCGGTGCCGCGCTGAAGCGCCTCGAGCGCCGCCTCGCGCGCGCGCTCGTCGAGCGACGGCTCGCCGAGCGTTCCGCCGGTCCGGCCGTCCATCTCGACGAACAGCCTGCCCGCGGGCTCGAAGTCCTTGCCGCGCTTCTCCAGCAGCGACGCGAGCGCGACGGGACGTCCGCCCGACGATGCGGCCAGGACGTCGCCCAGGAGGTCGCGGCCGGCGAGGTGGAGCGCGCGCTCGCCCGGCTCGATCGCGATCCACATCGTGCCGCCGCAGACGAGCCCCGTGTCCCAGGCGAGCTCCTCGGTGAGCTCGTACTCGCGCAGCGACGATTTGCCTGTGGCGATCACCTGCTTGGCCTCGGCGAAGGCATCGCCTTCGACGCAGCCGCCCCCGAGCGTGCCCACGGCGCGGCCCAGATCGTCGACGAGCAGCTTCGCGCCCACCACCTGCGGCGTCGAACCGCTCGTACGGACGACGGTCGCGATGGCGAAACGGCGTCCTTCGCGGTCGAGCTCGGCCATGCGCGCGTACAGCTCACGCACCGTCAGACCCCGCCCGCGGTGCCGGTGCCTCGACGAGATCCTCGGGCCTGTCCACGTCGCGCACGACCCCGCCGTCTTCGACGTCCACGTCCATGCGCTCATTCTGGTGCTTCTTGATGATCTCGTGAAGCGTGACGTGCGGATCGGCCGCGCGGATCTCGTCGCGTAACGATTCCGGCAGCACGACGGGATGCCCGCGCTTGCCGTTGAAGCGAGGCGACACGATCGCCGCCTTGCGCGCATACGCGGCGAGCAGCGTCGTCACGGTCTCCGGCCGGACGAACGGCATGTCGCCCGGCATGACGACCATCGCGTCGCCGTCGGCCTCCGCCGCGGCTTCCTGGATCGAGGAGAACATGCCGCGCGAGGGATCGGGATTCTCGATCGGCCGCACGCGCGCGTCGAGGAACGAATTCACGTCGCGCTCGAGCTCGATCGAGCCCTTCGGCACGACGACGATGATCTCGTCGACACCGCCGTCGAGCAGCGAAGCGATGGTGCGATCGAGCATCGGCTCGCCGTCGATCGGCGTGAGCAGCTTCCGCCCGCCAAATCGCTCGGCCGACCCGGCTGCGGTGACGATGCCGATTGACCGCATCAGTTCGGTCGCAGTGACCGCAGCGCGCGCTCGGCGAAGACCTTCGCCGTCCGCTTTCGCTGCGAGATCGTGCCGGAGGTGTTGTCCATCGGCCGCGCCGCGCGGTGCGCCGCGTCGGCCGCGGCGTCGATCGCCGCATCGTCGAGCCGCGACCCGACGAGCGCCTTCGCCGCGGCGTCCACCAGCAGCGGCCGGGACGCGACCGCCGTCAGCGCCACGCGCGCGTCGATGACCCGGTCGCCCTCCAGCTTCACCGCGGCGGCCAGACCGGTGATGGGGAAATCGAACGAGGCGCGGTCGCGCAGCTTGAGGTAAGTGCTGCGCCAGCCCGCCGCGCTCGGCAGCGTCAGTGAGGTGACGATCTCGTCGCGTCCCAGGTCGAGAAAGCGGATGCCGTCCTCGCGGTACAGCGCGGCGAGGTCGATCTCACGGCGGCCGTCGGCGCTCTCCACCACGGCTTTCGCGCCGAGCGCGAGCAGCGCGGGCACGGTGTCCGCGCTCGCGACGGCGAGGCAGCGCGGGCTCGACGGAGCGACGCGACACACGACCTCCGGGTGTGTCTTCATGCAGAAGCCCTCTGCCGACCGCCAGAAGAGCGACTGGTCGTACCAGTTACAGCGTGTGTCGAGGCAGACGTTGCCGCCGATCGTGCCCATGTTGCGCAGCTGCGGTGTGCTGACGAGTCCCGCGGCTTCGGCCAGGGCCGCATAGCGCTCGCGCACGACCGGGTGCCGCGAGATCGCGGTCAGTGTCGCGCCCGCGCCGATCTCCAGTCCGCCCCGTCCATTTCCCCGCTCGCTCGCGCCACCCGCTCTCTCGCGGGGATCCCCTCGCGCGTGGATGCGCGCGGCGTCCTTCACGCGGCTCAGCGACACGAGCACCTTCGGCGTGAACTGGCGGCGCTTCATATTCGGGAAGAGGTCCGTGCCGCCCGCGACGAGCATGACCGACAGGCTCGGCGTGCCCAGGCCCGGGTCGAGATCGCCCGCGCCGTTCTCGCGCAGCAGCTTCGCCGCGCCGCTGAAGGTTTCAGGGAATTCCATGCGGAACCGCGGGAGCCTAAGCACGGACGGCTTTCTTGCGCTCGCGCGCCTCGGTGGTGAAACCCAGCCGCCGCTGCGTGCTGTCCTGTTTGGCGTCACCGAGGCCATCGGGGCCGATGCGGTCCTTCGGCACGCCGCGGTTGTCGCGCTTGCCGAGCGCGGCCAGCACCTTGTCCGGCGTGATCGGCGTCTCGTCGAACCGCACGCCGATCGCGTCGTAGACGGCGTTCGTGATCGCCGGGATCACCGGATTGAGCGGGCCCTCGCCGGCCTCCTTGCCGCCGAACGGTCCCTCGGCGTCGACGGACTCGACGATGATCGCCTCCAGCGCCGGCGTGTCGAGCGACGTTGGCAGCTTGTATTCCAGCAGGCTCGGCTTCTTGTGCAGCCCACCGCGGAAGACCTGCTCCTCGCCGATGATCTCGCCGTAGCCCATGTACGCGGATCCCTCGATCTGGCCCTCGACGTTGGCCGGATTGAGCGCGCGGCCGCAGTCGTGCGCGGTCACGATGCGGTCGACCGTCACCACGCCCGTCTCCAGGTCGACGCTGACCTCGGCGACCGATGCCTGGTACGAATACGCCGGCGTCGGCCCGACGCCCGCGCCCTTGAAGTCGCCGCCGATACCGGCCGGCGGCTTGTACGAGCCGGCTGCCGACAGCGTCCCGTGCTTCGACTCGGCCAGCACGACCGCCTCGACGAACGAGATGAACTTCTCCGCGTCGCCGGCGTCGAAGATCTTCCGGCCGGCAAGTCGCAGCCGATCGGCCGGGACTTGCAGCTTCGCCGCGGCCGCCTCCAGCAGGTGCGCGCGCAGCTTGGTCGCGGCCGCCTTGACCGCGTTGCCGGCCATGAAGGTCACGCGGCTCGAGTACGAGCCGAGGTCGACCGGCGCGAGCGAGGTGTCGCCCGAGACCACGTGCACGTCCTCCGGAAGCACGCCGAGCACCTCGGCCGTGATCGACGCCAGCACGTTGTCCGAGCCCTGCCCGATCTCGGCCGTGCCGCACGCGACGGTCACGCCGCCGCCGCGGTCCAGCTTCACGATCGCGCCGGAGTGAGGCATCTCGTTCCAGTAGATCGGCAGCCCGGCGCCCGAGATGTACGCGCTGCCGGCGAGGCCGATGCCCTTTCCCCTGGGGAGCGTCCCGTGTTTGTCGGAGAAGCTCGTCGCCTTCCCGACCGCGTCCAGGCACTGGCCGAGCCCCATGCTCGTGACGCGCAGCTGATTGATGGTGCGGCTGTTCGCCGGCTGCAGGATCCGCTTGCGGTACTCGAGCGGGTCGAGTCCGAGATCGACTGAGATCTTGTCGAGCTGGCACTCGAAGCCCCACCGCGGCTGGGTCGTGCCGTGGCCGCGCTTGGGTCCGCACGGGGGCTTGTTCGTGTAGACGCGCACACCGTCGAACTTGTACGCGGGGATGCGGTAGGTCACGGTCATGAGCGCGCCCGTGTAGTAGGTCGTCGCGATGCCGTACGACGCGTACGCGCCGCCGTCGAGCCAGCTCTGGTAGTGGACCGCGGTGATCTCGCCGTCCGTCTTCACGCCGGTCTTGATCCGCATCTTCACCGGGTGCCGGCCGCGGTGCGCGTAGAAGACCTCCTCGCGGTCCAGCGTGATCTTCACCGGCCGGCGCGTCCGCATCGACAGCAGCGCCGCCGCGAACTCGTGCCCGAACGGATCGCTCTTGCCGCCGAAGGCGCCGCCGTTCGGTGTCGCGATGACACGGATCCGCGCACGCGGCAGCCCCAGCACCTTCTCGAGCTCGCGGTGCAGGTAGTGGGGGACCTGGGTGCACGTCCAGAGCGTCAGGCGGCCGTCGCCGTCGAAGGACGCGACCGCCGAATGCGACTCGATCGGGGCGTGCGTGTTGCCCTCGAAGAAGAACCAGTCGTCGCGCACGTGGTCCGCGCTCGCGAACCCGGCGTCGAGGTCGCCGAACGAGAGGTGGACCTCTTTGAACACGTTTGCCCGGCGGCTCGTTTCGTGGATCTTCACGTCGTCGCGGGCGAGGGCGTCCTCGATGGTGAGAATGGGCTCGAGCGGCTCGTATTCGACGTCGATGAGGGAGAGCGCGTCGAACGCGGTGTCCTCATCGATCGCCGCTACCGCGGCGACGGGCTCTCCGACGTAGCGGACCTTGTCCACTGCCAGCGCCGTCTCGTCCTGCGTCGAGGGCATGATGCCCATCTTCTCGGGCATGTCCGCGCCCGTGGCGACGGCGACGACGCCGGGATGCGCGCGCGCACGCGAGGTGTCGATGCGCCTGATGCGCGCGTGCGGTTGCGTAGAGCGCAGCAGCCGGCCGAACAGCATGCGCGGCAGGAAGATGTCGTCGGCATACTTCGCCGCGCCGGTCAGGTGGGCCCAGGAGTTGACCTTCGGCAGCCGCTTGCCGACGACAGAGAAGGTCTCCGTCACCGCCGCTCGCTCCTCGTGGGCTCGCCTCGCTCGGCAGGGGCCCCGGCGCTCGTCGCTCGACTCGCACTCTCGACTGCCTCGTAGATCGCGGTGTAGCCGGTGCAGCGGCAGAGGTTGCCCGAGATCGCCTGGGCGATCTCGTCGCGTGTCGGATGCGGCGTCGCATCGAGGAGCGCGCGCGCGGCCATGAGCATGCCCGGCGTGCAGTAACCACACTGTGCCGCGCCCTCTTCCGCGAACGCGATCTGGAGCGGGTCGAGGCTCGCGCCCTTCGTCAGTCCCTCGACCGTCGTGATGGCCGCGGTCGGGGCGAGCTGGATCGGCAGCGTCAGGCAGGACAGCACCGGCTCGCCGTCGACGAGCACGGTGCACGCGCCGCACTCGCCGAGCTCGCAGCCGTGCTTCGTCCCGGTGAGCCCGAGCTCCTCGCGCAGCACCTCGAGCAGCGTGTGGTGGGGCTCGGCCGCGAAGGTCTGCCGCTCGCCGTTCACGTCGAGCGTGATGAGCTGCTTCGAGCTCGCCGGCGCGCTCACGCGCCACGTGCGCGACTCGACGGCGCTCATGCCGCGCGAGACCCGAGGCGCGCTGAGAGCTGCCGCGCGGCGCGCTCGCAATCGGTGCCGATGCGCTTGAGCGTCCGCAGGTCGAGCCGCTCCTTGAAGCCGACGACCATGAGCACGCCGAACGCGCGGCCGGTGCGGTCCACCACCGGTGCCGCGACCGCGCGGACGCCGCGGAACAGCTCTTCGTCGTCGTAGCCGATCGGCTGCTCGCCGAACAGCACCTTGCCGTGCGCGCCGGCGTGCAGCGGTATGCGCCGCCCGAGCGGCGCGGTCATGTGCAGGTCGGTCTCTGGTTCGACGCGCGCGGCGATCTCGAGCTGGCCGTCGGCCACGAGTCCGAGGATCGCGGTCTCGCCGTACGTGCTCATGAGCTCTTTGAGGTATGGCCCGGCCTGCTCGGCCACGTGCGGCGCGGCGTCGCGCCGGAACCTCCCGTCGACGTCGCGCACGATCATGCCGTGCGACACGAGGGTGAGGAGGATGTCGCGCACCGTGCCCTTCGACGCGGTGATGCGACGCGCGAGCTCGGAGATGCCGAGCGGCTCGCCGCCCGCGAGCTCTCCCAGCAGCCTTGCCGCCTTGTCCACCGCGGGCACCACTCGGTACGTGCTACTGGCCATACGTTGTGCTGCCCATGGTACGACTCCTAGGATGGCCGCGATGCCCGAGCCGGCGCGCCCCTCGACGCCGCTCGACCCATCCGAGACCTGGACCGAGGACGAGCGACGTGCCGCGCAGCGCGAGCGCCTCAGCGCGATGCTCCGTGAGGTCCTTGCCGCCAACGCCTTCTACCGCCGCAAGCTCGGAGATTCCGTCGCGGTCGACGACTGGTCGCGCGTGCCGTTCACGGTCAAGACCGAGCTGACGGCGGACCAGAGCGAGCACCCGCCCTACGGCACGAACCTCACGTATCCGCTCGAGCGCTACACGCGTGTCCACCAGACCAGCGGTACGACCGGCCGGCCACTGCGCATCCTCGACAGCCCCGAGTCGTGGGAGTGGTGGAAGCGCACCTGGCAGCAGATCTATCGCGCGGCCGGCGTGATCTCCTCCGATCGCGTGTACTTCTGCTTCTCGTTCGGGCCGTTCATCGGCTTCTGGTCGGCCTTCGCGGGAGCCGAGCATCTCGGCGCGCTGTGCATCTCGGGCGGCTCGCAATCCTCCGCCGAACGGCTGGTCGGCATGATCGACACGCAAGCGACGGTGCTGGTGTGCACGCCGACGTACGCGCTACGGCTGGCCGAGGTCGCGCGCGCTGAGCGGATCGACCTCGCGCGCTCGAAGCTGCGCGTGTCGATCCATGCCGGGGAGCCGGGAGCCTCGATCCCCGCGACGCGCGACCGCATCGAGTCCGCGTTCGGGGTCCGCGCGTTCGACCACACCGGCGCCACCGAGATCGGACCCACCGGCTTCTCGTGCGACGCGCGCGACGGCGTCCATCTCATCGAGGGCGAGTTCCTAGTGGAGATCCTCGACGCGGACGGCGTGACGGTCCGCGAGGAGGGCGAAGGCGAGCTCGTGCTGACGAACCTCGGACGCTGGGCCACGCCGATCATCCGCTACCGCACCGGCGACCGCGTTCGCGCGGTACGCGGGCGCTGCTCGTGCGGCCGCACATTGGTCAAGCTCGAAGGCGGGATCCTCGGACGCGTGGACGACATGGTCACGATCCGTGGCGTCAACGTGTTCCCGATCGCGATCGAGTCCATTGTCCGCGGGTTCGACGAGATCGTGGAATACCGGATCGAGGTGTACGAGGAACGCGGCATGGACGGACTGCGCTGCGTGATCGAGCCGCGCGGTGTCGCGGACGGCCTTGCGGAACGCGTCGTGCAGGCGATCCACGAGGGGATCGGCGTGCGCTGCGTCGTCGAGATCGCGGAGCCGGGCTCACTCCCGCGCTTCGAGATGAAGGCGAAACGCTTCTCGGTCCGGCGCGCGTGAAGCCCGGGCTGGCGGCCGCGCTCGCGGCGATCGTCACGGTCGGCGCATGCGCGTCGCCATCCCCGCCGGCCGACCCCGAAGGCGAGCTCGTGTCCTTCGACCAGGAGCCACTGACGCTCGATCCGCAGAAGGCGTTCTACATTCCCGATGTCGGCAAAGTCGAGCTCCTGTTCAGCTCGCTGCTCACGTTCGACCGGGACGGAAAGAAACTCATTCCGGACGCAGCTGCCACGCTGCCGGAGATCTCCGCCGACGGTCTCACATACCGGCTCACTCTGCGCGCGGGCCTACGCGATTCCAGAGGGCACCCGATCGTCGCGGGCGACTTTGTCTACTCGTTCCAGCGCCTTTGCGATCCCGCGACCGCCAACGACCTCGTCTTCCCGCTCTACGCCATCCGCGGCTGCGAGCGGTACCGCAGCGAGCCCTCGACGGCGACGCCGGACGATCTGGCCCGCGACCGCGCCGCGCTCGGCGTCTCGGCCAGCGACGACCGAACCATCCGGTTCGACCTGCGAGAGCCGGCGCCGTACTTCTCGATGGCTTTGACGTTGTGGTACGCGGTCCCGGTGAGCGCCGCCGCCGTGGCGACCGGCGACCGCTGGACGGAGGCCGCCACGATCGTCGGGAACGGCTCGTTCACCCTCAGCGAGTGGAAGCACCGCGAGCGCATGGTTTTCGTGCGGAACGAGTATCACGAGCCGAAGGCCAAGCTGAAGCGGATCGTGCTCCGAATCGGGGTCGGCACACCCGCGGCCGCGCTCGCCGCCTACCGCGCTGGAGAGGTCGACACGCTCGGCGTCGCCGCCGATATCAAGGAAGCCGTGCTCGCCGATCCCGTCCTGACGCGGCAGATCGTTCGCCCCCCAGCGACGTGCACGACGTTCTACGCTTTCAACGTCCGCAAGCCGCCTGTGGACGATCCGCTCGTGCGACTGGCGCTCGCGAAGTCGTTCGACCGCGCGACCTACGCGCGGGACATGCTCAGCGGACTCGCAGAGCCGACTCGCTCATTTGTCCCGCCGGGAGTGCCGGGATCCGACCCCGACGACGACGCGCAGGCCTACGATCCGGCCGCGGCGCGGGAGCTTCTAGCGCGGTCGTCCTATGCGGGACGCCTTCCGCCGATCGAGCTGGCGTTCTCGCCCAGCAAGCAGGGCAGCGCGATCGCCCAGTGGCTCCAGGGGCGTTGGCGGACGGAGCTCGGCGCCGACGTGCGCCCCTCTCCGATCGACGCGACCACGTTCTTCCAATTCGACAAGCAGCCGGCAACGGCTCCCCACCTGATCTCGCGCGGACTGTGCGTCGGGTTCCCTGACCCGGAGTTCTTCCTCAGCACGGGGTTCGCGTCCAGGAGTCCGGGCGGGAGGACGGGCTACAAGAGCGAGGCCTTCGACCGGCTCGTCGCGGAAGCCGATCGCACGACCGATCCATCGCGCCGCGCGGCCGTGTACCGCGATGCGCAGCGGATCCTCACGAAGGACGCGCCCGCGATCTTCGTCGCGTCGGGTGGCAGCTGGATGCTGGTGCAGCCGTGGGTGCACGGCTACGGCCTGACCGCCCTCGATCACGTGTTCGGACGCCTAGGGCTGAGCGAGCTCTTCGTGGAGAAGAAGCCGCAGAAGAACTGAGTGAGCTCGGACCGTGCGGCCGGAACGAAATAGAGGCGGCTTGCGCCGCCTCTTTCAGATCAGGTTGGGACCGAGCGGTCTAGTGCGAGCAGGCCTTCGCGGTGCCCGACTGGTCCGCGGTCTTGAAGCTCTGGCCGCAGCCGCAGCTCGAGACGGCGTTCGGGTTGCGTAGCGCGAACCCGCCGCCCATGAGCGCGTCCACGAAGTCGATCTCGGCGCCCTTCAGGTACATGGCGCTCATCGGATCCACCACGACGCGCACGCCGTCCTGCTCGGCGACGGTGTCGCCCTCCTCCGCACCCTCGGCGAACGTCATGCCGTAGGAGAAGCCGGAGCATCCGCCCGGGGTCACGTAGACGCGAAGCGCGAGGTCCTGACGGCCCTGCTTCGCGATGATCTCTTTCAGCTTGGTCGCGGCGCCCGAGGTCATGGTGACGAGGGGGGCGCCAGCGGTGGTCTCGGTGGTCTCGATCGCCAAGTTGGGTTCACCTCCGTAGGGATTGATGCAAGTCTAGCCGCCCGCGGGCCGTTTTCACAGGCCCGAACGGATGGCCTTCGTACACTCGGAAGCATGCCCTCGGACCTCCGCTTTTCGCCCCGTCCGAACCGCGCGAGCGAGATCGCGTGGCGCACCTGGGGCGACCAGGCGTTCGCCGAGGCCCGCGCCCAGGACAAGCCGGTGCTGCTGGCGATAAGCGCGGTGTGGTGCCACTGGTGCCACGTCATGGACGAGACCTCGTACAGCGATCCCGAGGTGATCCGTGCGATCAACGAGCGCTACGTGCCGATCCGCGTCGACAACGACCAGCGGCCCGACGTGAACCGCCGCTACAACATGGGCGGCTGGCCGACGACCGCGTTCCTCACGCCGGATGGCGAGATCATCCACGGCGGCACGTACATTCCGCCCGACCAGATGCGCCACTACACGGCGCAGGTCGCCGACGTCTGGCGAGACAAGCGCGACGAGCTGCGCACGCGCGTCGAGGACCTGCGCAAGCAGGAGTCGGAGGCGCACGCGCAGAAGCCCGGCGAGCTGACGCACGGCATCGTCGATACCGTCGGCTCGCTCATCCGCGGCCAGTACGACCCGCAGTACGGCGGCTTCGGGCGCGAGCCGAAGTTCCCGCAGCCCAAGCTCGTGCGTTTCCTGCTCGACGAGTACCGCCGTCACGCCTACCCCGACGTCGCGACGATGCTCCACAAGACGCTCTCCGCCATGGCGGGGGGCGGCATGTACGACCAGGTCGAGGGCGGCTTCTTCCGCTACTCCACCACGCGCCAATGGACCGTGCCGCACTTCGAGAAGATGCTCGAGGACAACACCGAGCTGCTCGCGCTCTACGCCGAGGCGCATCGCACGTTCCCGGGGGCGGGCTACGACCGCGTCGTTCGCGACGTGATCCGCTGGATGGACAACACGCTGTGGCGCGGCGACGTCAAAGCGTTCTCTGGCTCGCAGGACGCCGACGAGCACTACTACGCGCTCGATGCCGCGGAGCGCGCGAAACACGACGCCCCATACGTCGATCCGACCATCTACACGAACTGGAACGCGATGGCGGCGTCGGCGTACGTCGCGGCGTGGCGCGCGCTCGGCGAGGACGCGCTCGAGGTCCGCGCGCACGACATCGGCCGGTCGCTCTCGACGCGGATGTACCGTCGCGAGCCGCGGGCCATCTTCCACTTCGACCGCGGGGACGGGCCGCAGGTCCAGGATCTGCTGGCCGATCTCGCGGCATTCATCACGAAGTCCCTCGACGTGTACGAGACGGGGAAGCATCCCAACAGCCTCTCCTTCGCGGCCGACCTCGCCCCGCATCTCCTCCGTCGCCTCGAGGACCCTGATAACGGCGGCTTCTGGGACGCGCCGGAGCGCGACGAACCGGGCCGCGTCTCGAGGCGCGAGAAGCCGATCGAAGACAACGCCGTCACGGCCGAGGCGCTGCTGCGCCTCGCGGCGCTGACCGGCGACGACACCTGGCGCGAGCACGCGCTCCGCGCGCTGCGCGGCTTTGTCGGCGAGTACCGGCAATGGGGCCAGTTCGCCGCCGCGTACGCCGGGGCAGTCGCGCGAGCGCTCGCGGCGCCGCTGGTGATCGCCGTCGTCGGCGCCGAAGCCGACCCGCGCGCGGTCGCGCTCTGGGGCGCCGCGCGCCGCAGCGACGATCCCGCGGGATCGCTGCACCGTCTCGTCCCTGGTCGCGACGACGAGCGCATCGCTGCGCTCGGCTATCCCGCCGCGCGCGTCGCCGCGTACGTCTGCGTTGGGACGGTCTGCTCCGCCCCGCTCGACGACGAGGGGTCGCTCGCTTCCGAGCTCGCTCGAGCGAGGGGTCGCTTCCAGCGCGACTAGGCGGGCATGCTCTTACCCGGACGGGCACGCATCGTGCGGCTTCCAACGGCATGAGCGTGGTCGGCGTCTTCCGCGACGAGGATGCGGCGAGAGCCGCGCTGCATCGGCTCGACCTGGCCGGCTTCGCGCCGGATAGCGTGAGCGTCGTCGCGAACAACGTTCGGCAGGCGCGCGAGGCGGCGGGTTCGTTCTCGCTGACCGGTGCGCTGGTCGGCGCGATCGTCGGCGTCCTGGCCGGCTTCGGCTTCGTCCTGCTCGGCGGCGACGTCATGCGCGAGAGCGGCGCCGCTGTTGTGCTCGGGATCCTGCCGCTGGTGGGAGCCGGTGCGTTCATCGGCGTGCTGGCGGGGCGCGCGAGGCTCTTCAAGGAGCGCGAGTACGGGCGACTCGAGAGCGCCGTCGACCGCGGTGACGCGCTCGTGACGATCCGCTGCGATCACGAGGAGTGCCTGCGCGCGACCAGCGCGTTGCGCGAGATGGGAGCCATCCAAGTTCGCGACGAGGACACCGCCGAGACGCTCTGACCCGCACGGTCCCAGCGGGCCCCGTCGCCCGAGACGCGGGTCCCGGCCCTTTGGCCTAGGTTTTCCCCGATGCCCGCGCTCGTAGATCGGCTGCGCGCACACGGCTACGTCCTTCCCGAGTACGACGGCCGCGGCCTCGTGAACGTCGCGGCCACGGTCCTCGACGCGCTTGGCGCGCGAGAGTCAGGGGACCCTCCGCCGCTCGCGGAGCTCGATCCGCGACTCCTCGAGGGCGTCCGGCAGATCGTGGTCATCCTCGCGGACGGCCTCGGCTGGGGCCAGCTGATGCGCCTCGCCGGCGCGGGCCATACGCCCTTCCTCTCGAAGCTGATCGAGCGTGCCCGGCAGCGTGACGCCGCACAGCTCCTCGAAGCAGTGACCATCTTCCCGTCCACCACCGCCGCGGCGATCACCACGCTGAATACGGCGCGCACTCCGCAGGAGCACGGCAACATCGCGTACTTCCTGTGGCTCGAGGAGTTCGCGCAGGTCGCGCAGATGCTGCGCTGGGGACCCGGCAACGTGAAGCGCGGATCGTTCTTCGACGACCCCGCCATCGACCCGCGTGTGTATCGGAAGGTCCGCTCGATCCACTCGCGGCTCCGCGAGCGCGGCGCGCGCAGCTACATCATCGAGCCCGAGCTCTTCCGCCACGAGGCCATGACCCGCATGCACGCCGAGGAGGCGGAATTCCACGGCTACATCCTGCCGACGACGATGGAGGTCAGGCTTCGGCAGCTGCTCGCGCAGCGACCCTGGGGATCGGCACCGGCCTACGTCTACGCGTACTGGTCCGGGATCGACACGGCCGCGCACCAGTACGGTCCTTCGAGCTCGGAGCACGACGCCGAGGCCTCCGCGCTCGACAACGCGCTGTTCCGCGCGCTCGGCGCGCGCCAGGCCGACGACACGCTCATCGTGCTCACGGCCGACCACGGGCACGCGGCCGTCGATCCGTCCCGCCTGGTCGACCTCGAGGCCGACCGCGAGCTGCGCGCCCTGCTCCGCAATCCGATCGCCGGCGAGCCGCGCCTGGTGTTCCTCCACACCGACGTGCCCGCCAAGGTGACCTCGTATCTCGAGCGCCGTTACCCGGGCGTGTTCTTCCTCTTCGACCGAGATGAGGCGATCGAGGCGGGGCTGTTCGGCCGGGGCGACGCGACGCTGGCGAGGCGGCGGGTGGGGGAGGTCTGCGCGATGATCGGAGACGATCGAGGCGCGTCGGTCGTGCGCGTCGATGGTCAGGTCGTGCTGCACCGCGGCTCGCACGGCGGCATGTCGGCCGACGAGATGCGCATTCCCATCCTCGCGTGGCGGGCGTGATCGCCGCGCCGCGACGGCTCTGGCGCTCATAATCGCGACCGTGGCGGATCAGTCGTACCTTCCCGACGTCGCGGGCGGCATGGTCGCGGCGGCGAGCTTCGCCGACGACGACGCGGCGCGGGCCGCGGTCGACCTCATGCATGGCTCGGGGGTCCGCTGGCAGGACATCTCCGTGATCGCCCGCGACCACACGCGCGCCGCGCACATCGCCGGCGATCTCGCGTGGACGCCGTGGAAGGCCGAGCCGAGCGGCGTCATGGCGCGGCTGCTCGCGTGGCTCCCGGGCGGCGGACTCCCGCGCGAGGTCCGCCGCCGCTATGGCCGCGACCTCGCCGCCGGCTCGGTCGTCGTCGTCGCGGCCGCGGGCGGCCAGCCGCCGGACACCCTGAAGGCGCTCCTGGAGAGGGCGCACGGCGAGCGCGTGGCGTCGTGGTGGACCGGCCCGCTCCGGATCTTCCCGCCGCCCGAGCTCGCCGGCCCGTTCTAGTGCGTGTCGTTCACGTCGCGCCCGCCGGTCGCAAGCCGAACCCGAACGACATCTTCATCGGCGACGTTGTGTCGCAGACCGTCCTCGGCGAAGAGAGCGCGCACCTGCGTGTCGCGGAGCACACGTTCGTGGAGGGCGCGCGCAACAAGATGCACGTCCACGCGACGGATCAGGTGCTGCTGGTGACCGCGGGGCTCGGCACGCTCGGCGGCGATGCCGAGGAGCACGACCTCGCCGAGGGCGACGTCGCGGTCATCACGGCGGGCGAGCGCCATTGGCACGGCGCGAAGCCTGGGCACGACATGACGCACTGGTCGATCCTCGGTCCGGGCAAGACGCAGGTCGTCGGCTAATCGCGATCGCCGCGCGCGCGGTCAGCGGCCCCTGCGCGCCATCCCGACGATGAAGCCGATCGAGAAGAGGAACGAAGCCGGACCGACGACCGCGGCGAGCAGCGTGGGGTTGCGCAGGAGCTCGAAGACGCTCGCGAGGAATGACACGAAGTTGAAGGCGAGGCCCATGATCGCCGGCAGGCGCATCGCCTCCCAGCGCGGCGCGCGCAGCTCCGCGATCCCCATGACCCCGTAGCCGAAGGTCGCTGCGCCGGCCTGCCGCCACAGGTATGTGTCGGTGCCGAGGTAGCCGAAGAGCTTCGCGTCGAGCTCCGGCAAGAAGAACGCGACGCCGAAGAACAGGGCGGCGACCGTGGCGAGCACCAGGATCGCGATCGAGTAGGGCGCCTGATCTCCGCCCGGCGGCACTCGCTCGTGCCGCGCGAGGAGCGGCACGGTGATCGCGACGATCGCGACAGACGCCGCGGTGATCAAGAAGAGGACCGGCGTGCCCTTGCCCTGCGCGACCTCGACCAGAGTCGCGAGGATCGAGACGACGTTGAAGGCGAGCACCGCGACGACCACGTTGCGCAGCGGTAGCCAGCGCCCGTCGTTGATGCCGGGCAGCAGGGCGAACGCGTAGCCAAGCGACGCCGCGCCGGCGATGCGGTAGACGTACGCGTCGTTTCCGGTGTAGCCG